>Ga0302279_10002511_pt1 | contig 24124 bp, 23 predicted proteins | sample III_Bog_N3_3_FD_194541 | JGI IMG/M metagenome (GOLD analysis project Ga0302279, IMG submission 194541) | Peat permafrost microbial communities from Stordalen Mire near Abisko, Sweden - III_Bog_N3_3 | ecosystem: Environmental > Terrestrial > Soil > Wetlands > Peat | place: Sweden: Abisko... | reverse complement strand
GCCGGTGCGGGGGTGGGCGGCGGCGACATAGGCGTCGGCCGGGATGAAGGAGTGGTCCAGGGCCTCGTGGGAGCGCCGTGCCGTCAGGCGCAGCAGGTACTGGACCCGGAGCAGGCGCACCATGCCATGGATGAAAGCCAGGAACATGGCGACACTGGCGAGCACCAGCACGTAGATGATCGTCATGCTGAGGCCGGGACCGGATGCCCGGGGCGCCTTCCCGGTGCCGACGAGGGTGTTGACCGAGAACACGAAGGTGGCCATGAAGATGGCCAGCGTCGCCTGGGTCAGTCGTGACCGGACGAACACCCGGACGATCCGGGGTGAGTACTGGCTGCTGGCCAGCTGGATCGCCACCAGCGTGGTCGAGAACACGACGCCCAGGAACGTGAGCATCCCGGCGGCCAGCGTGGCGGCCACCGCCGACAGTGTCGACGCACTTCCGCGGATCAGCACGTCGGTGAAGGGTCCCCGATGGAGATGGTCGTCGAAGGCCAGGCTGAGGCGGGAGGCCACGAGGGCCAGGACGGCGGCGCACAGGGGGATGAACCACAGTGATCCGAGGACGCGATCGGCGAACGCCACGCGACGCAGCGAGGTGCGGGGCGCGGACCGGGCCCGCACGGTCTCGGATTCGGGGGTGGGCCCGGGCTCGTTCGCCACGCCATGAGCCTGCCGTACGGCCCGGCCCGCGGCGCGGATGCGAGTGGGGGTGCGGCGTCGTGACCCTTGGATCAGGTCGGCCTGCTCTCCCATCCCGTCCGCAGCAGTTGGAGGGTGTCCTCGGGGAACGGCGGGGCGTCCGTGAGCAGGCGGTCCACGAAGATCCGCACGTGCTCGTAGATCGTCCGGCTCTCCTCGGCCCAGGGCATCAGGATCTGGAACACGTGGAACATGCCGGGGACCTCGTGGGCGTGGACGTCGACCCCGGCGTCCCGCAGGCGGGCCACGAACGTGCGGATCGGGTCCCGGAACATCTCGTCCCCGCCCCAGGAGATCGCCGTCGGGGGGAAGCCGTGGAGATCGGCGTTCATCGACGAGACGTAGCCGCTCGACGGATTGGCCCCGTTCAGGTACGGCGCCGTCGGGATGTTCCAGGGCAGGATGTCCCGGGCGGCGTTCTGGCTGACCGACGGTTCGTCGAGCCCGAGGTCCACCTCGGGGGAGAAGAGGATGAGACCGGCCGGGACCGTGATGTCCGGCGTGGAGCGCGCCGAGAGCACCAGGGAATTGGCGAGACCACCACCCCCCGAGTCGCCGGCCAGGAAGATCCGTTCACGGGGAACACCGGCCGCTTCGAGCGCGGCGAGCACGCGTGCCGCATCCTCCAGCCCGGCGGGGAACGGGAACTCCGGGGCCAGCCGGTAGTCGGCCACGAACATGGCGCAGCCCGTGGCCGCGGCGATCCGCGAGGTGAAGAAGGCGTACATCGCCGGCGAGGTGCCGATGTACCCACCTCCGTGGAGGTAGAGCACCACCCCGCGGGGCTCGCCCGTGCGGGGGGCGTAGAGGATCCCGGGCACCCCGCCGATCTGGGTGGCGTTGTGGGCGATCCCCCGGACGTGGACCACCGGTGGCATCACCACCTGGCACAGGTCGTCCAACAGCAATTCGATCGAGCGGAACTCGGGGACGGGGAGCGACGTCACGTAGCCCATGAAGCTCCGGATCACCTCACGGGTCACGTTCTGGCCCAGGTTGGACAGGCGGGACGAGCGACCCCGCAGCGGCTGGCGGAACGGGATGCGGGCCAGGGCCACGGACAGCTGCTGTCCGAGCAGCAGTGTGTCGAGCGCCGTGATCGGGAGCGAGGCCGTCTCGACGTCGGGCCGTCGTCCCATCACCATGGCATCCTCCTCCGCACGCGAGTCCCACGACTGCCGGGCCTCCCTCATTCCATCATGGCTGCCGGGGCGGGTCGTCACAGGGCTACCGTGGGACCGGCAACCGTGCCGGTGGAAGGGGAGTCGCCGTGGCGTCCGCATGTCGTAGGTCACCCGTGGAGTCGGTCGGATGCGAACCGTCGGGTGGCCGTCGATGACCTCGACGGCGGGGGACGCCTTCCGGGACCTGCTCGACTCGTTGCGGGGCATCGCCGACTGGCTCGACGAGCAGCCGCTCGGTGACCAGGAGCGGGCGGAGGGATTCCGGAACCTCGCGCACCTGCTGGCGTGCGGACTCGACCACCACCTGGAGAGCGATCCGGCCCGCCCGATGTTCACGCGCATCGTGTCCCCGTTCCGCAAGGTCCAGGGGGACAATCCGGACGCCGTCTACCTGTGGACGGCGATCGACGGGCGCACGACCTACCGCGTCCACGGACGCAACGTGGGCGAGGTGTACCTCTCGTTCACCGTCCACGGCTACGAGCCCGACGACCCGAACAAGGAGCGGGTGATCGCCGACGTCAACTACGAGGCACTCGTCCACGACGACGACGGCTCCTACGAACTCGTGGTCAGTCCGGAACCGCGCCCCGAGGGCTTCGCAGGCAACTGGCTCGTCGGTGCGGACGACGCGGGTTGGATCGTGACCCGCCACTACTTCGAGCGGCCGGAACCGGCGGCGGCCGACCCGCACCTCCACCTCGAACTGGACATCGAACCGGTGGAGGACCCGGGACCGGCACCTCCGTGGACCGAGGAGCTGTTGGCGGTGCGGACGGCCGCCGTGGGAAGGTTCGTGCACGCCAAGACCCAGGGGATGCCCTCACCCGAGGAGCAGGGGCCGATCCCCTTCGTGTCCCGGGAGCCGAACGTCCTGCCTGCGCCCTACAGCTTCCGGAACTCCGGGCTCGACGTGCCCGGGGCGGTCGACGCCCACTACTCGATGGGCCCCTTCGTGCTCGGTGCCGACGAGGCGCTCGTCCTCGACGGCACCGTCACCGAGTGCGCCTTCGCCAACGTGGCCCTCTGGAACCGGTTCATGCAGACCCTCGAGTACCGGAGCCACCGGACCTCGTTGAACCGGTCACAACTCGAACTGGGCCCGGGGGGGACCTACCGGGTCGTCGTCGCCCACCGCGACCCCGGTGTCCCCAACTGGCTGGACACCGAGGGCCACGAGATCGGCGTGGTGTTCTGGCGCTTCTTCCTGGCCGACGAGGATCCCGGACCCATCACGTCACGGGTGGTGCCGGTCGACGAGGTGGCGGCGCTCCCAGGGGGTGCCGCCCTCCGTCAGTCGTAGATCATGACGCCGCGGATGTTGCGGCCCTCGAGCATGTCCGTGTAGCCGTCGTTCACCCCGTCGAGGGTGTAGGTCCGGGTGACCATGTTGTCGAGGTCGAGCTGACCCTGCTCGTACAGCCGGAGCAGGTGCGGGATGTCGTAGCGGATGTTGGCCGAGCCGAAGACCGTACCGACCAGCTGCTTCTCGAACAGCGTGAGCCAGGTGAGGGACAGGGTGACCGTGGTCTCGGCCATCGGGTGGATGTTGGTCACGACCACCCGACCGCGCTTGGCGGTCAGCTGCATCACACTCTCGATGAGCCTCCCGTCGCCCACGCCCATGGTCATGATGACCTTGTCGGCGTTCGTGCCCCAGGTGACCTCGTTGATCAGCGGTGTGGCCTCCTCGATGCTGGCCGCCACGTGGGTGGCCCCGAACTTGAGGGCCTGCTCGCGCTTGAAGGGCACCGGGTCCACGGCGAAGATCCGCTCGGCTCCGGCGAGCTTGGCGCCCTGGATGGCCGAGATCCCGAGCCCACCGATCCCGATGACGACCACGTCGTCACCCGGCTGCACCTCGGCGGTGTAGACCGCGGATCCCCACCCGGTGGTCACGCCACACCCGATGAGGCAGGCCTTGTCGAGGGGGTAGTGGGGCAGGATCTTCACGCACGACGCCTGGTTCACCACCGTGTGGTGGGCGAAGGTGCCGAGGCACACGGCCGTGCTCAGGTCGATGCCGCTCAACGAGTGGTGGCGGTGGGTGCCGTCGTACTGCGCACCCATCATCAGGGTGGCACCGACGTCACACAGGTTGGAGTGGCCGCGGGCGCACGACGGACACTTCCCACAGGCGGGGATGAACCCGAACACCACGTGGTCGCCCGGGGCGAGATCGGTCACGCCCGGTCCCACCTCCTCGACCACACCGGCTCCCTCGTGGCCACCGATGATGGGGTAGACGCCACCCAGGTCACCGGTCCGGAAGTGTTCGTCGCTGTGGCACATGCCCGACGCCGCCAGCTTGACCAGCACCTCACCGGCCTTCGGAGGGTCGAGCTCGATGGTCTCGATCTTCCAGTCCTCGTTCTGTCCCCACAGGACTGCTGCCTGGGTCTCCATCGTCGGTTCCTCCTCGATCGGGCCCAACGGCCTGTCAGCTGATGCCTTCGATGCTGGCACACCACCGGACCGCCTGCTGGTCATCGGGTCCCCGGTCTCGTGTGCGGCACCGGACCGGTGCGCTGCGGTCCTCAAGTGCGCCCCCGGATCGGACGATGACTCCGGTGTGTCCGGTGCTCGCGGTGTGACCGTGGGAGACGGACCATGACCTGCCCGACCGTGCCGTCCCGCCATCCCGTCGCCGACGTGGCGGGTGGACCGGCCACGACCAGAGAGAGCGAGTGGAGATGATCGCACCGGAGCTCGTGGTCGAGGGCGCCGTGGCACCCGACGTCGCCACCACCCCGGCCGCGCCCACCGCTGCCGGACCCGATCCGGACGGCGGACGACGGTCGCCGCGGCGGCGGGCGCTCCAGACCCTCGTGCTCGCCAGCCCCGTGGTGGTCCTGGCCGTGCTCGCCTGGACCCACCGGTCGATGTTCTACGACGGGTACATCTACCTCCACGTCGTCCAGAACATCCTGGCCGGGCACGGCCCGGTCTTCAACGCCGGTCAACGGGTCGAGGCGTTCACCAGTCCGTTGTGGACCGCCGTCCTGGCGCTCGTGGGCTTCGCCACGCCGTTCTCGCTCACCACCATCGCCGTCGACCTGGGCGTCACCCTGACGGTGGCCGGACTGGGGCTCGCCGTGGTGAGTTCCGCCCGACTGGTCCGACGGGCCTCGCCGGACACGTTCCTCCTGCCGCTCGGCGCCCTGGTGTTCGCCGCCGTACCCGCGGTGTGGTCGCTGGCCTCCCTCGGCATGGAGACGGGACTGACCTTCTTCTGGCTGGGGGCCTGTCTGGCCCTGCTGGTGCGCTGGTCCGACGGGGACGGCCCGCAGGTGCCGGCCTGGTCGTTGGTCGTGCTCGGTCTCGGGCCCCTGGTGCGGCCCGAACTCGGGATCGACAGCCTGGTCTTCGTGGGGGTCCTGCTGGTCGTCGACCGTTCGGGCCGGACGTGGCGGGGTCAGGCACGGATCCTGGTCTGGGCGGCGGCCCTGCCGGTCGCCTACCAGGTCTTCCGCATGGGCTACTACGGCATGGTGGTGGCCAACACCGCCGTGGCCAAGGAGGCCTCGATGCCCCGGGTCGGTCGGGGACTGCAGTACTTCATGGACTTCGCCGGCACCTACTGGATGGTCATCCCGGCCGTGTGCCTGGCCTTCGGTGCCTACCCGCCGCTGGCGGCGGCACTGCGTCGCACGGACCGCGGGAGCCGCAATCTGGCCGTCCTGACGGCCCTCCCGGTGGCGGGTGTCCTCAATGCCGCCTACATCGTGGTGATGGGCGGGGACTACGTCCACGGACGCCTCCTGGTGGCTCCGCTCTTCGCCGTCGTGGCGCCGGTCGCCGTCGTGCCGCTCGGACGCCGCTACGTGATCTCGTTGCTGGTCGTCCCCTGGGCCCTGCTGGCCGCCTTCGGTCTCCGTTCGACGGACGGCCAGCCCTTCTCGACCTCGCCCTTCCTGGCCGTCGACGGGCAGGGCAACGTGGATCCCCCGGTCTACGGCTGGACCCACCAGGCGCCATTCGACGATCCGGCGACCGGCACCGGGGTCTGGGTCCAGTTCGACCCCACGGCCCCACCGGTCCGGCTCACGTCACCCGCACCGGCCGGGCTGCGGGGTCCGGTGCTGGCCACGTCGCAGATCGGAGCCGCGCCCTACGAACTCGGGACCGGCGTCCAGGTGCTCGATCTGCTCGGTCTCGCCGACCCGCTGACCGCCCATCTGCTGCTCGCCCACCGGGGTGAGCTCAGCGGACACGAGAAGCCCCTCCCGACCCCGTGGGTCCAGGCACTGCTGACCGCCCCGGCTTCGTCGACGACCCAGTTGGGCGCCCTCCAGGCCGACCGGCCCTCCGTGTACAACACGTTGATCCCCGCAGTCACCGGTCGGGCCCTCGACGTCCAGACGGCGTGGGCCCGCGCCGCGCTGGCCTGTCCGGCCATCCACGCCGTCGAGTACGGACCGGAGCGCACGTTGACCGTCGGTTCGTTCTTCTCCAACCTCGTGCACTCGGTGTCCGCCACCACCATCCGGATCCCGCCGGATCCCGAGACGGCGTACCACCGGTACTGCGGCCCGGGCGTGCCCGCGTCCGTCGCGGACTTCCTGGGCACGTCGGGGCGTCACTGACTCCACCGTCCTCCCCACCGTCCTCCCCACCGTCGGGGGCGGTCCCGGATCCCCCAGGGGCGGGACCGCCACCACTACCGTTGTGCGGGGCAACGTGGGGGAACGAAAGGAATCGCACACATGGCGCCGGACACCGAAGTAGTCGTCGTACAGGGGGGACTCCCGAGCAAGATCGTGTGGCAGATGGAGCTCGTCGTCGGGCTCATCACCCTCGGCCTCGGGTTGGCCCTCACCTTCCACCCGTCGACCTCGTTGAACGTGATCTGCATCTTCATCGGGATCCTGCTGATCCTCGGGGGCATCTTCCACTTCATCCGGGCCCTCGACCATGAGGAGCAGCACCGGGCCTGGATCGCCATCGCCGGTCTGCTCGAACTGGTCATCGGGGTGGTGATGATCCGCCACCTGGACCTGACCAAGGCGGCCATCGGCCTGCTCATCGGCATCGTGTGGATCGTCCAGGGCGTCGTGGCCCTGATGGCCGGCATCATGGGTGGCACCACGGGCCAGCGGGGCTGGATCATCGCCTTCGGCCTCATCAGCCTCGCCGCCGGCATCGTGGTGGTCACGGTCCCCTCGCACTCGGTCAACACCCTCGCCACCCTGCTCGGCATCTGGTTCCTGATCATGGGCCTGCTCGAGATCGCCGGTGGTTTCGTGCTGCGGTCCGAGTTGAAGAAGGCGTCGGCCTGAGGTCCACCGGCACATCCGCCTGACCTGGTCGTCCGTGCCGCCTCGCGGGTACGGTCACGTGCCATGGGTAGCGACACCGGGGACGCCGAGGCGTTCGAGGCCGAACTGCAGGCACTGGTCGGACAGCCCGTCGGGCGGGCCGGCGCGACGGTCGGACCCGATCCGGTCAACCAGCCCATGATCCGGCACTGGGCGGCGGCCTTCGCCGACCACAACCCGGTGTACGTGGACCCGGACGCGGCAGCCCGCTCGCGCTTCGGGGGGATCGTGGCGCCGCCGTTGATGCTGCAGACCTGGACCATGCCCACCCCGACCCTGGCCGGAATCGCCGAACGCGGCGGTTCGCCGGTCGAGACCGAGGGGGAGTCGGCGCTGTCGGTACTGGACCGCGCCGGCTACGTCGGCACGCTCGCCACCAACTCGGAGTTCGAGATCGTGCGCTACCTGCGCCTGGGCGAGGTCGTGTCGGCTTCCACCGTGTTCGCCTCCATCAGCGGGGAGAAGCAGACCCGGATGGGGAGGGGCCGGTTCGTCACCTGGGTGACCACGTACACGGTGGAGCCCGACGAGGTCGTGGGCCGCCAGACCTTCCGCATCCTGAAGTTCGACCCGTCGACGGTGACGGCATGATCCCGGGCGGGCCGGGCGCCGTCACCGTGGGCGACGTCCTGCCCACCCTGGAGATCCCCATGACGGCGACGCTCATCGCCGCCGGAGCCATCGCCACCCGCGACTTCATGCCGGTGCACCACGACCGTGACTTCGCGGCCGTCCAGGGGGCTCCGGACATCTTCCCCAACATCCTGTCCGACACGGGCTACTGCTCCCGGTTCCTGACCGACTGGGCGGGACCCGAGGCCATGGTGAAGCGCCTGGCCATCCGGCTGGGCGTGCCGGTCTTCCCCGGACAGACCTTGACCTACACCGGGACGGTGTCCGCGGTCGACGTCGAGGACGGCGAACGGGTGGTGGAGGTCGAGTTCCGGGCCACCGGCGACCTCGGGGACCACGTGAGTGGCACCGCCACCCTGACCCTCCCCCTCGACGCCTGACGGCGGCTCCCGTGGCGGTGGACCGGACGGCGTCGGCGTCGGGCAGACTGGGGCGATGAGCGACTGGACGGCTGTGGCCCGGCGCAATGCACGGTCGGTGCAGACCACCGTCGGCTGGATCTTCTGGGACCCGGGAGCGATCGACCGCTACCAGGCTGTCGGCCTGCCGGAAGGCCTCGCCGAGCCCCTGGGCTACATCGCGGCCCGGTGTGCGCCGCTCGCCCCGGTCGGCCCCGCGGCGGTCACGGCGGCGTTCGGTTCGATCAGCCCGCTCGGGATCTCGGCGGTGTTCGACCTGCTCGACGCAGACGGGTTCGCCCGGATCTGGGCCGCCCGCGACGAGGCCGTCGTCGAGGGACTCGGGCGCTACGCCCCGGACATCGTCGAGCCGCTGGTCGAGTTCGGTCCCGACCTGTGGTCCGTGGTCGATCAGCTACCGCTGGTGGGACGGGTCTTCTTCGGGGCCCACCTGGGCGTGCCCCGGCCCGCCGATCCCCTCCTGGCCGGGTGGCACGCGGTCAACGCCCTGCGCGAGTGGCGGGGCGACACCCACTGGGCCCTCGTCGTGGCGGCGGGCCTGACCCACCCCGAGGCTTCGATCCTGCACAACGCGTGGCTGGGCTACGAGCGTGACTGGCTGGCCCGCTCCCGGGGCACCACGCCGGAGGACATCGACGCCGGATGGCGGGCCCTCGGCACCAAGGGCCTGGCCGAGGGGCACACCGTGACCGGTGCCGGCATCTCCCTCCGTCAGGAGCTCGAGGACGACACGGACCGGCTGACCACGTTGCCGTGGGAACTGCTGGGGGAGTCCCGGTCGGTCGAGTTCGCCGCACGGTTCGAACCGCCGTGCGCCCGCCTGCTGCGTCGGGTGGACGAGACGGCCGGCCCCAACTACCAGCCCGCATCGCGGGTCCGGAGCCCACGATGACCGTGTCGTCACCCGGACGACGGGCCCTCGTCACCGGGGCCACCCGCGGCATCGGGCGGGCCACCGCGCTGGCCCTGGCCGGAGCCGGGTGGGACGTGGCCGTGACCGGCCGCACGGCCCGACGGGGCGAGGGTCGCGACGACTCCGACACCGGGGCGGGCCGACCCCTCCCGGGCAGTCTCGAGGAGACGGGCGAGGGCATCCGGGCCGCGGGTGGCCGCTCACTCGAACTGGTGGCCGACCTGCACGACCAGGACAGCCTGCGTGCGGCGGTCGCCCGGGTGGACGCCGAATGGGGCGGGGTCGACCTGCTGGTCAACAACGCGGTGGACACCGCCCCGGGGAGCATGGTGCCCATCACGGAGCTGACCGTCGCCCAGCTGGAGTCCAAGTTGGCGGCCAACGCCGTGGGGTCGTTCGTGATGATCCAGGCCGTGCTGCCGGGGATGCTCGCCCGTGGCGGGGGCACGATCGTCGACGTCACCTCCCACACGGCCACCGCCGACCCTCCGGGCCCGGTGGGTCGTGGGGGTTGGGGTGTGGCCTACGCGGCCTCCAAGGCGGCCGCCCACCGTTTCGCCCCGCTGCTGGCCGTCGAACTCGGCGAGCAGGGCATCCGGGCCTACAACCTCGATCCGGGGTACGTCGAGACCGAGCGCCAGGTGGTCAACGCCGCCGCCCTGGGCCTCGTGGGGCACTACTCGGGGGCCCCGCCGTCGGTCCCGGCATCCGCCATCGTCTGGATGGTCGACCACCCGGACCGGCTGGAGAACGGCCAGACCGTGCGGGGTCTGAAGCTGGCGCTGGTGGAGGGGCTCCACCCCGACTGGCGGGAGGCGTGAGCGGAGTCGATGGCGCGGACGGTTCCGCCGACGGTGCGGACGAGGAGGACCTCGTGCCGGCGGCACCGACCGTCACCGTCTACTGGCGGCCCGGCTGTCCGTTCTGTCGCTCACTCCGGAGGGGGTTGCACCGGGGCGGTCTAGTCACCGCGGACCTCGACATCTGGTCGGACCCGTCGGCCGCGGCATTCGTGCGTCACCATGCCGACGGCAACGAGACCGTCCCGACGGTGGACGTGGCCGGCACCGTCCTGGTCAACCCGTCGGCCCGCCGGGTCCTGGCCCTGGCGGCCGAGGCCGGGGTTCCGGTGGGGACCACCGGCGACCGGTGGTGGCGCCGCCGTCGGGACTGAGTCGCCGGACCGGTCGCTCCGTCAGACCATGGGCTCGCTCGGCACGTCGAAGTACTCCTGGTAGGCACGGCTGCGCTCCCGGAGTTCCTCGGCGTCGAGACCGGTGTCGGCGAAGGTGTAGCGACTGCCCCCTCCGCCACCGTCGCCCGGATGGGTGTCGAGGAACGCCCGCATCGATGCCTCGGCGTCGGCGGTGAACGTGAGGCCGAGGGCGTCGTAGATCGTCCCGATGGTGGCGAACGGGTCGGCCATGAAGGCGCCGAACTGCACGTCGACCACCTGGTCCGCGGGTACGGTGCCATCCGTCCGGGCGCACACGGAGCGGTCGAGACCGACGAGGATGTCCTCGCTGAACTGGTCGGCCGCCCTCGTCACCGACGAGTGGTCACTGGTCATCCGGCGCAACAGGGCCACCAGGGCGCTGATCGATGAGATCACCCGCACCGGGTCGCGATGGGTCTGGATGATCAGGGCATCGGGGTACTCGTCGAGCAGGGCGCCGAGGCACCACAGGTGGGCCGGCGACTTGAGCAGCCAGCGGGCGCCGCCGTGGCGACTCTGCAGGTGCTGGAGGAAGATCCGGTGCCACCGGTAGGCCGAGGCCAGGTCGGCCTGGTGCAGGAGCCAGTGGTTGTAGTCCGGCACGTCGTACTGGGTGGTGAAGATCATGGACCGGAAGTCGGCACCGGTGATCCGCACACACTCCTGGGCCAACCGGCCGCCGAGCGGATGGAAGTCGGTGAAGCCGGGGATGATCAGGTCGGGCAGGGCGGCGATGGCGTCGGCCTCGGCGATGCGGGGGTCGGTCTCGTAGGTGGCGGTCTCCGGCGGTGGCACGGGCCGGTCGACCTCCCACGTGAGTGGGGCCCGGTTGGCCGGGTCCTGGGCCAGGAGGTCGTAGAGGATGGTGGTGCCGGTGCGGGGCTGGCCGACGATGAAGACGGGTCGGGTGATGTCCCCGTCGGCCACCTCGGGGTGGGTCCGTCGCCAGTCCGTGACGGCCAGCCGGGTGGACAGGTAGTTCACCACGTCGACCTCGGCCGCCGTGCGTCCGAGCTCGTTCAGCCGGGCCGGGCCGTCGAGGTCCTCGAGTAGCCGGTCGAGCCCCTCCTGCCAGCTGGCCTCACCGAAGTCGTCGCTCCCGACCGCCGCGGTGGCGACCTCCACCAGTGCGTCCCGTTCGAAGCGCATCGCCGTCCCCCTTCCGTCCCCGCCGACACCCTAGACAGGGCGGCGGGAACGGCGTCGGGTGCACGTCGGAGAGACGCGCACGGCGCCGGCGACGTCAGGAGTCGGTCACCACGTAGCGGGCGGCGGGGGTGCCGGGCGGGTGCGAGACACCGGGCTGTGCGTCCGGGTTCGCCACACACACCTCGCCCTCGAGCCCGTCCGGATCGCGGAAGAAGATGCTCAGCACCGGGCCGAAGTCGGTGACGAACGAATCGGCGGCACCCCGGGCGATCAACCGCTCGCGGATGGTGTCGAACGCCTCGATCGAGGCCGCCTGGAGGGCGAAGTGATCGAGGCGGCCCCGGCCGAACATCGGCGTCTGGCGGTCCGCCTCGGTGTTGCCGTCGATGTGGAACACGTTGAGTTCGGCCCACGGTCCGATCTTGATGATCGACAGCCGCACGGCGTCGTTGCCCTCGACCTCCGGTGCGTCCCGCAGGATCTCGGCCTCGAACACCTCGCGGTAGAAGTCGTGGAGGCGGGAGGCGTCATTGGTGAGGGTGGCGACATGGTTCAGTCCGATGGTCAACATGGTCGACTCGCTTCGTGGGGTGGATGGTCGTGGGGTGGGTGGTCGTGGGATGGGCGATGACAGGGCGGATGGCGACGGGAACGACGCGGGCGGGGGTCCGGATGCGTCGCTCCGCGGTACCGACAGCGTAGGTCCGCTCCGGTAGCGGTCTGGAAGACTGCGGCCATGTCCACGACGACCGCAGACCTCCCCTTCCACGACCGCACGGATTTCGCCGATGCCGACCGGGGCTTCCTCGGTGCCCTCGATCCGTGCGTCATCACCGACGACACGGGTCGCGTGGTGTGGGACAACGATGCGTACGCCTTCCTGTCCGGACCGTGTCCGGACACGGCCAACCCGAGCCTGTGGCGTCAGGGCCAGCTCGTGTCCCGCCAGGGGCTCTACGAAGTGTGCGACGGCATCTACCAGGTGCGCGGTCTCGACCTGTCGAACATGACCCTGGTCGAGGGGGACACCGGGGTCATCGTCATCGACCCGCTGATCTCGGCGGAGACGGCGGCGGCGGCGCTCGCCCACTACCGGACCCACCGGGGTGACCGCCCGGTGACGGCCGTCATCTACACCCACGCCCACGTCGACCACTTCGGCGGAGTACGGGGGGTCCTCGACGGCGAGGTCCCCATCCTCGCTCCCGACGGGTTCATGGAGTCGGCCGTCTCCGAGAACGTCTACGCCGGGGTGGCCATGAGCCGCCGCGCCCTCTACATGTACGGCGCGGCGTTGGAGAAGGGGCCCGCCGGACAGATCGGCTGCGGCCTCGGCATGACGAACTCCACGGGCACGGTGGGTCTCGTGGCCCCGACGGTCGACATCACCCACACGGGTCAGGAGGAGGTGCTCGACGGGGTGCGGATCGTCTTCCAGCTCACGCCGGGCACCGAGTGCCCGGCCGAGATGAACTTCTACTTCCCCGACCACCGGGCGCTCTGCATGGCCGAGAACGCCACCCGCAATCTCCACAACCTGGTCACCCTGCGCGGGGCCGTGGTCCGCGACGCCCGGGTGTGGTCCGCCTACCTGGACGACGCCATCGCCCTGTTCGCCGACCGGAGCGACGTGGCCTTCGCCTCCCACCACTGGCCCACCTGGGGCGCCGAGCGCATCGCCGGCTACCTCGGGCTCCAGCGCGACCTCTACGCCTACCTGCACGACCAGACCCTGCGCCTCATCAACTCGGGCCTCAACGGGGCCGAGGCCGCCGAGGTGTTCACCATGCCGCCCGCGCTCGACCAGGCGTGGCACACCCACGGCTACTACGGCTCGGTCAGCCACAACGTGAAGGCGGTCTACCAGCGCTATCTCGGCTGGTTCGACGGCAATCCGGCGAGGCTCTGGGCCCACCCCCCGGCCGAGGCCTCGCCCCGCTACGTGGAGTGCATGGGTGGAGCCGATGCCGTGGTGGCCCGGGCCGAGTCCTACGCCGCCGACGGCGACCTGCGGTTCGCCGCCGAACTCCTCGACCGGGTGGTGTTCACCGATCCTGGGCACGAGGCGGCCAAGGAGCGGCTCGCCGGGGTCTACGAGCGGCTGGCCTACGGGGCCGAGAACGGCACGTGGCGCAACTTCTACCTCATGGGTGCCCACGAACTTCGGAACGGTGTCGACGGCTCGCCCGCCAACGTGGGGTCGGCCGAGCTGTTGTCCGCCCTCACCGTGCCCCAGCTGCTCGACGCCATCGCCATCCGCATCAACGGTCCCGCGGCGTGGGACGAGGCGCTGACGATGGACTGGCGGTTCACCGACCTCGGCGAGACGCACCGGGCCACGTTGGCCCACGGGGTGCTGACCCATCGCCTGGTCGGCGACGCGGCCGGATCGGACCGCCGACCCGCCGACCTCACCCTCACCCTCGCCAAGACGCAGATGCTGGGCGTGCTGTTCGGGGCAGGGCTGGACGGGATCGGTACCGAGGGAGACCTCGGCGTCATCGGGAGGCTCCTGGCCGTGGTCGAGTTCCCGGACCCGAAATTCCCGATCGTCACGCCGTGAGCGTGGGGGCCGGCACCGTGTCGGGGGGCGCGACCATCCCCCCGGTCCGGATCAGCTGACGAGGTCGACGATGTCGATGATCAGCAGGGCGAGCACCATAGTGCCCACCGCGGCGTAGATCGCCGAGAAGAGCCATTTCTGGTGGTGGTCGGCCAGCCAGAACCGCCGGACGCCCAGCACGTCGAACGTGAGGGCGAGTACGCCCACCGGGATCGAGATGAGGGGACCCACACCCTTGGCCAGCCCCAGCAGCGGCAGCAGGATCGGCAGCACGATGTAGCTGAGCAGGCAGCGTGTGGCCGACAGCAGGATCGACGCCCCGAAGATCCGGTGGGTGTCGGACTCCGGGATCGGCCGGTCGGCCTCGGGCACCCGCAGGAGCTGGCGCATGGCCTGGTCCGGACGGGAGCGCACCTTGGGTGCCGGGGTGACGGGCACGGTCGTCGCGGTCGGGTCCACGGGGTGATTCTAGACCCGCCGGGGTGAACCTACACAGTGCGGCCACCCGGGTAATGTCCCGGCATGGGTCACCCGCGATGACGTCGCAGTCCGAACGGCTCCCCGAGGACGGCGGCGGGCGGCGTGGTGGTCCGGCCACGTCATCGCCCAGCGCCTGGAACGCCATGTGGCGGCTACGGGGTCAGGACGGGACGATCGCCACCGGCTGGTACCTGCTGCCGCTGCGGCTCTTCCTCGGCGTCACCTTCCTCTTCGCCGGTCTGCAGAAGCTCTCGAATCCGGACTTCTTCCGGAGTTCGAGCCCGATCTCGATCCATGCGCAATTGGTCGGCACGGCCCACACCAGTCCGATCGGCGGTCTGCTCGGCCACCTGACCGGTGTGTCCACGGCCATCGGTGTGGCGATGGCCCTCGCCGAGGTGGCCATCGGGGTCGGGGCGCTCCTCGGACTGCTGACCCGGGTGGCGGCCCTCGGCGGCATGGTCGTGTCGCTCAGCCTCTTCCTGGCCATCTCCTTCCACACCCACCCGTACTACACGGGCTCGGACATCGTGTTCCTGTTCACCTTCACGCCCTTCGTGCTGGCCGGTGCCGCCGGGGCTCCGGCCCTCGACACGTGGCTGGCGACGCGGGAGAGCGCCGCCGTGCCCGTCGACCCGTCACGGCCCGACGCCCTTCCCCGCGGCGCCTTCATCGCCATGGTCGCCGGCGGTGCCGCCGTGCTGGCCGGTGTCGTCGCCGGTGTGGGACGGGCCATCGCACCCGCCCCGGCGCCGGTCGCCAACGCGCTCGGGGGCGGGGCTCCGGCGACGACCACGACCGCACCCGCCTCCTCCACCACGACCACCGCCGGTACGGGATCCGGTGGTGCCTCCACCACCACGACCGCCGCCGCGCCCACCGGCACGGCCATCGGACCCGCCTCGCAGGTGCCCGTCGGCGGCTCGGCATCGTTCACCGATCCGAAGTCGGGCGACCCGTCGATCGTCATCCAGCAGACGGCCGACGACTTCGTGGCCTTCGACGCCATCTGCCCGCACGCCGGATGCACCGTGGCCTACCAGGCGTCGGCCAAGATCATCGCCTGCCCGTGCCACGGCTCCGAGTTCAACCCGAAGAACGGTGACGTGGTCAACGGTCCGGCCACCACCGGCCTCAACCGGATCAAGGTGGTCAAGGGTGCGAACGGCGACCTCTACGTCGTCTGACACCGCCTCCACCGGGCTGTCGTCGTCTACCCGTGGGCGACGGCGTCCACTACGATGACGGCGTTGTCGTCTCCTGGCGGCGGCCTTCATCCATGACCGCAGCCACCACGAACCCCGAGACCCCTGGACCGACGTCCACCGTCGAGGAGCCGCGCACCGACTGGGTGTCGGCCATCCCGTTCTTCGGCGTGCACCTGGCCCCGCTGGCCGCCTTCTTCGTCACGGTCACCTGGCAGGACTGGGTGCTGTGTGCGGTCCTCTACGTGACCCGGATGTTCTGCATCACCGCCGGCTACCACCGCTATTTCTCCCACCGCAGCTACAAGATGGGGCGGGTCGCCCAGTTCCTGATGGCCTTCGGTGGCACGATGGCGATCCAGAAGGGCCCCCTCTGGTGGGCGGGCCACCATCGGATCCACCACCGCTACACCGATCTCGACGGCGACGTGCACTCGCCCCGCGAAGGGTTCTGGTGGAGCCATGTCGGCTGGATCCTGTCGACCAAGTACAAGGAGACGGACCTCGACGGCATCAAGGACTTCGCCGCCTACCCCGAACTGCGCTGGCTGGAGAAGTACAACTGGGTCGGACCGTGGGCCCTCGGGATCGCCTCGTTCCTGCTCTTCGGCTGGGGCGGCCTGCTGATCGGCTTCTTCCTGTCGACCGTCCTGCTGTGGCACGGCACCTTCCTCGTCAACTCGATGGCCCACATCGTCGGCCGCCGCCGCTACGCCACACCGGACACCAGCCGGAACTCGTTCGTCATCGCCGTCATCACCGGCGGTGAGGGCTGGCACAACAACCACCACTACCTGCCCGCCTCGGTGCGCCAGGGATTCCGTTGGTGGGAATTCGACCCCACCTGGTACCTGTTGAAGGGGCTCGCCGCCCTCCACATCGTGCGCGACCTGAAGAACCCGCCGGCACGGCTGCTGGACCAGGCGCGGGTGCGTGACGGGGCGTTCGACATCGGGATGTTCCGTTCCTATTGGGAGCGGGCGGCCAAGGTCACCGGTGAGCGCATCGCCGACCTCAGCGCCCGACCGCTGCCGCCGTCGCCCGAGGTGGGTGACGCCGATGCGCTGCCGGCCCCTCCCGTGGTGGCGTCCTCGGACCCGATGCCGGCCGTGGAGGCGACGCCGCCGGGATCCGAGGAGCACCTGTCCGCCCTGGCTTCCCTCATCACGCGGGCGCTCGAGTCCGCCGACCAGCTCGCCGCGGTGACCCGCCGGCGGAAGGGGACGAAGGTGGTGTCGGACTCCGACGCCACCGAGCCATCGTCGGAATGACGGCGACGCCCGCCGACGTGGCGGACGCACAGGTCTGGATCGTCGACCTCGACGGGGTCCTGTGGCTCGCCGGACAGCCCATCGGCGATGTCGCCGGGGCGGTGGACACCCTGCGCCGCCGGGGGGTCCACGTCGTCTTCGCCACCAACAACTCGTCGCCGACCACCGCTCAGCTCCTCGCTCGACTGGAGAAGGTCGGCATCGGGGCCCGGTCCGAGGACCTGGTGACCTCGGCGCGGGTGGCGGCGTCGCTGCTCGAACCGGGCCAACGGGTCCACCTGCTCGCCGGAGACGGTGTGCGCGAGGCGCTGGAGGAGCACGGTGTCGAGATCGTCGACTCGGGCCGCCGGGACGCCGCCGTCGTCGGGTGGAGCCACGACTTCGACTTCGCCGCCCTGTCCGCCATCTCGACGGTGGCCCGCGAGACGGGGCGCCTGATCGCCACCAACGGTGATCCCACCCATCCGACCCCCGAGGGCCTGGTGCCCGGCTCCGGTGCGCTGCTCGCCGCCGTGGCCACCGCGTCGGGGGTGGTGCCGCAGGTGGCCGGGAAGCCGCATCCGCCCATGGTGGACTACGTGGTGACCCATCTCCTCGGAGGAGCCGAACGGGTCCCGGCGGTGATGGTGGGGGACCAGCCCGGTACCGACGGGCTCCTCGCCCAGCGACTGGACATCCCCTTCGTGCTGGTGGATTCCGGCGTCACGTCCCCCGGGACGGTGGTCGATTCGTGCCCGGTGGCCCTGCGGGCCGCCGACTTCGTGTCGGTCGTGGCCGCCCTGCCGCCACGGTGACGGCGGTGACGGTTAGGGCGACGACTGTTAGCAAAGTGCTTGCTCTCAGCAAGCACTCGGGTTAGGATGGGTGCATGGCCAACAACGACTCCTTTCAGCGTTACCTCGATGCCGGCATCGCCTTCACCAACCTGACCCGGAAGAAGGCGGAGGAGCTCGTGTCCGAGCTCGTCAAGAACGGTGACATCCAGACCGACGAGGCCAAGGCGCGCGTCGACGAGCTGCTCGAGCGGGGACGCCACAGCACCGAACTGATCATGTCCGCCGTGCGGACCGAGGTCTCGCGTCAGCTCGGGGCCGTGGGCATCACCAGTCTGGAGGACCTGGCGACGCAGGTGGCGACGCTCCTCGGGCGTACCACTCCGCCGGCCAAGAAGGCTCCGGCGAAGAAGGCGACGGCCAAGAAGTCCGCGGCCAAGAAGGCCCCGGCCAAGAAGGCCCCGGCGAAGAAGGCGGCCGCCAAGAAAGCCCCGGCCAAGAAGGCCCCGGCGAAGAAGGCCCCGGCGAAGAAGGCCGCCGCCCCGACCGTCGAATCCGGGTCGGCCGACTGACGTCTCCCGCCCGCCAGCGCCTCGACCGGGCACTGGTCGCCCGCAAGCTGGCCGACAGCCGGCCCCAGGCCGTCGAACTGATCGCGCGGGGTGTCGTCCTCGTGTCCGGTTCGGTCGCCGACAAACCGGCGCGTCTCGTGTCGCCCGCCGAGCCGATCGAACTGCTGGGCGATCCACCGCGGTTCGTCAGCCGTGGGGGAGAGAAGCTGCAGGCGGCGCTGGACCGTTTCGCCATCGATCCGGCCGGGCTGCGTGCCCTCGACGCCGGTGCGTCGACCGGTGGGTTCACCGACTGCCTGCTCCAGGCCGGGGCGGCCCACGTGGTGGCGGTGGACGTAGGTCACGGACAGCTCCACCCCCGCCTGCGATCCCACTCCTCGGTCACCAATCGGGAGCGTCTGGATATCCGCCAGGTCACCCGGGAGACGGTGGGGGGAGTGCCGGTCGACCTGGTGGTGGCCGATCTCTCGTTCATCTCCGCCACCCGGGCCGTCGACGTGCTGGTCGGTGACGTGGCCGTGCCCGATGCGCCGGTGGTGGTCCTGGTGAAGCCGCAGTTCGAGGCCGGGAAGGTCGAGGCGTCCCGCGGACGGGGGGTGATCCGGGACCGGGCGATCCACCGCCGGACCCTCGGCGAGGTGGCAACCGCGCTTGCTGTCGCCGGAGCAGTCATCATGGGGGCCATGCCGTCGCCACTGACCGGTCACTCCGGCAACGTCGAATTCCTCCTCTACGCCCGCACGCCCGGCCGTCGGGCCGCGCCCGGACCGGCCGAGGTGACGGCCCTCCTCGACGCAGCCGTGGAGGAGGCCCATGGCGGCCCCGACCCGGTGGAGGGCTGAGGTGGCCCGGATCGCGTTCGCCGTCCGGCCCAACCGTCCCGAGGCCGTGGCCCTGGCGGATCGGGCCGAGGTCTGGCTCGCCGAGCGGGGACACGAATCGGTCCGCTCGCTCATGACCGACCGCACCATCGACCTCGACGGCGCCGATCTCCTCGTGAGCCTCGGGGGGGACGGCACCCTGCTGCGATCGGTCGACAGCGCACTCGCCACCGGGGTTCCCGTGCTCGGTGTCAACCTCGGCCTGCTGGGCTACCTCACCGAAGTGGAGCCGTCGGGTCTCGAGGAGGCCCTGGCCCGGTTCCTCGACGGGCAGTACCAGGTCGAGGAGCGCATGACGCTGTCCGTCACGGTGACGACGTCCGACGGCACCGTGACGGAGGAACGCTGCGCCCTCAACGAGGCCACGGTGGAGAAGACCGTGCCCGGACACACCGTGCGGATCGCCGCATCGATCGACGGCACGCCGTTCGTCACCTACGCGGCCGACGGGTTGCTGATCGCCACGCCGACCGGGTCCACCGCCTACAACCTCTCGGCCCGGGGACCGTTGCTCTCGCCCCGTCTGCGGGCGCTCGTCCTGACCCCCGTGTCGCCGCACATGCTCTTCGACCGGCCGCTCGTGCTCGACGCCGACCAGCGGGTCCACCTCGAGATCCTCGGGCCGCGCCCGGCCGTCCTGGTGGTCGACGGTCTGACGGTGGCGAGCCTCCAGCCCGGCGCCGTCGTCGAGTGCCGGGAGGGCGCCCGCCCCGCCCGTCTCGTGACCTTCGGATCGAGGGACTTCCACGCCATCCTGCGGGCGAAGTTCCACCTGGCCGACCGGTAGGGACCGTGACGGGTCGCCTGCTGGTCGAGCTCCACGTGCGCGACCTCGGCGTGATCGACGACGTCACCGTGACCCTCGGACCCGGCATGACCGCCCTGACCGGCGAGACCGGCGCCGGCAAGACACTCCTCGTGGGAGCGCTCAGCCTGTTGCTGGGGGGTCGGGCGGATCCCGCCACCGTCCGTTCCGGCGCCGACGAGGCGCTCGTCGAGGGCCGGTTCTGCGACATCGACGGGACCGGGGAGATCACCCTGGCCCGCACGGTGGCCCGCGAGGGCCGCTCCAAGGCGTGGGTGGACGGCCGGATGGTCCCGGTGGGTGCACTGGCCGACGCCGCGACGGGGCTCCTCGAGCTGCACGGGCAACACCAGCACCGGACACTGGTGGTGCCCGAGGCCCAGCGCCGGGCGCTGGATGCATTCGGGTCGATCGACACCGGACCGATGCTGGCCGCCCGGGCACGGCTCGCCGCCCTCGAACGCGAGGCCGAGGGACTGGGTGGCGATGCCCGCCAACGCGCCCGGGACGTCGAGCTCCTGGCCTTCCAGGTGGCCGAGGTGGATGCCGCGGCGATCACGGGTGCGGCCGAGGAGGACGACCTCGAGGCCGAGGAGGAACGGCTGTCCGAGGCGTCCGCCCACCGGGCGGCGGCCGGGGCGGCGTTGGCCGCGCTGAGCGGCGGTGGCGGGGACGGGCCGGACACGAGCGCGGTCGACCGGTTGGCCGAGGCCTCGGGAGCCCTCTCCGGTCGCGGCCCGCTGGACGAGCTCGACCGACGGGTGCGCGGGGTGATGGGGGAGGTCGCCGACCTGGCCGCCGATCTGCGGACCGTGGTCGAGACCTGGGACGACGACCCGGTCCGACTCGAGGAGGTCCGGGCCCGCCGCCAGCTCTTCCACGAACTGAAGCGCAAGTACGGGTCCACCCTCGAGGACGTGGTGGCCTTCGCCGACGAGGGGCGGACCCGGCTCGCCGCCCTCGCCGCCGACGAGGCGCGGGCCCGGGCGCTCGACAGCGAGATCGTGCGGGCGCGGGCCGACGTGGCCGGAGAGGAGTCGGCCGTGGCCCGGGCCCGTCGGGCCACGGCTCCGCTGCTGGCCTCGGAGATCGAGACCACCCTCCACGTCCTGGCCATGCCCTCGGCGCGGTTCGCCATCGATGTCGACGGCGACGGCAGCGGCGACGCCGTGACCTTCACGCTCGCCGCCAACCCCGGTGAGCCGGCCCAACCGTTGGCCAAGGCGGCTTCGGGGGGTGAGCTGTCCCGCACCATGCTGGCCGTGCGGCTCGCCCTCACCGATGCCCCCGGGGTACTGGTCTTCGACGAGGTGGACGCCGGAGTGGGGGGCCAGGCCGCCACCGCGGTGGGCGCCGCCCTGGCCGGACTGGGCCACTACGCCCAGGTGCTCGTGGTCACCCACCTGGCCCAGGTGGCGGCCCAGGCCGATCACCAGGTCGCCGTGCGCAAGATCGAGAGCGGAGGCCGGACCCGCTCCGAGGTGACGGCGCTCGACCCCGACGGACGGATCGTCGAGATCAGCCGCATGCTGTCGGGGAGCCCCGACAGCGAGGCCGCCCACCGCCACGCCCGGGAGCTCCTGGGCCCCCGGGCCCGGTGAGTCGCGCGGGCGGGCCGTCCGCCCCGGACGGTCCTCCACCCCCGGACCGTGCAGGGTCCGCACCCCGACCTCGCGCGTTCCGGTAGCCTCAGCGGGTGCCCGATGTGGATGGCCCCGACGTGACCGAGCGACAGACCAAGTACATCTTCTTCACCGGCGGGGTGTCCTCGTCGCTCGGCAAGGGACTCACCGCCTCCTCCCTCGGACGCCTCCTCAAGTGCCGTGGCCTCAAGGTCACCATGTGCAAACTCGACCCCTACATCAACGTCGATCCGGGCACCATGAACCCGTTCGAGCACGGCGAGGTGTTCGTCACCGAGGACGGGGGGGAGACCGACCTCGACCTCGGCCACTACGAACGCTTCATCGACGAGAACCTGCACAAGGGGTCGAACGCCACCACCGGACGCATCTACTCCTCGGTGATCGCCAAGGAGCGCCGGGGTGACTACCTCGGCAAGACGGTCCAGGTCATCCCCCACATCACCGACGAGATCAAGAACCACATCCACAAGCTCGGCCAGACCGGGGTGGACGTCGTGATCGTGGAGATCGGCGGCACGGTGGGCGACATCGAGATCCTGCCGTTCATCGAGGCCATCCGGCAGTTCCGCCGCGACGTCGGTCGGGCGAACGTGGCCTACGTGCACCTCACCCTGGTGCCGTACCTGCGCCCGTCGGGGGAGCAGAAGACCAAGCCCACCCAGCACTCGGTGACCGACCTGCGCAGCCAGGGCATCCAGCCCGACGTCATCGTCTGCCGGTCGGACCGCATGATCTCCGAGGACCTGAAGCGCAAGATCTCGCTGCTGTGCGACGTGCCCATGCAGGCCGTCGTGTCCTGCGTCGACGCCGACAACATCTACCAGATCCCCCTCGTCCTCCACGAGGAGGGGCTCGACAGCTACCTGCTCGACATCCTGGAGATCGACATCGCCCACCACCCGATCGACCTGACCCGGTGGGAGCACCTCGTCGACCAGGTGGCCTCGGCCGTGCGCCCCGTCCGCATCGGCATCATCGGCAAGTACGTCGATCTGCCCGACGCCTACCTCTCGGTGGTCGAGTCGCTCCGCCACGCCGGGTTCCACCACGGCGCCAAGGTCGAGATCGAGTGGGTCCAGGCGGCCACCGTGCCGGACCTGCTCGAGCGCGACGGGCTGCGGGGCTTCGACGGACTGGTCATCCCCGGCGGCTTCGGCGAGCGGGGGATCGAAGGCAAGATCGCCGCCGCCCGGTACGCCCGCGAGCACGACCTGCCCCTGCTCGGGCTCTGCCTCGGGCTCCAGGTCATGATCATCGAGGTGGCCCGGTCGCTGGCCGGACTGGACGGAGCCAACTCCCGCGAGTTCGAGGCCACGACCCGCCACCCGGTCGTCGACCTGATGGACGAACAGGTCGACGTGGCCGACAAGGGCGGGACGATGCGTCTCGGCTCCTACGACGCCCGCCTGCTACCCGACTCCCAGGTCGCCCGGGCCTACGGCGACGTGGTGGTGTCCGAGCGCCACCGGCACCGCTACGAGGTCAACCCCCGCTACCGCGAGCGCCTCGAGGCGGCGGGACTGGTGTGCTCGGGCCTGTCACCGGACGGTCGACTGGTCGAGTTCATCGAGCTCCCGGGTCATCCGTACTGGGTGGGCACCCAGGCCCATCCCGAGTTCAAGAGCCGCCCCGACCAGCCCCACCCCCTCTTCCGCGAGCTCGTCGGTGCCGCCCTCGCCCGGGCCGAGGGCCGGGACCCCCACCTGATCGACATCGGTGCCGTCGGCTGAGGCCGGGGGACCGCCCGGCACCGACCTCCCCGTCTTCACCCCCGTCTCCGAGGAGACCGTGCACCAGGGGTGGTTCATCCGGGTGCAGCGGGCGACCTTCCTCGATCCCGACGGTGCCACGTTCGAGCGGGACATCGTGCGGCACCCGGGGGCCGTGGCCGTCGTGGCCGTCACCGATCGCCGAGGTGTGGTGCTGGTGCAGCAGTACCGGCCGGCCGTCGACCGCTGGCTCCTCGAGATACCGGCCGGCACCCGCGACGTCGCCGGGGAACCGAGCGAGGAGACGGCCCGCCGGGAGCTGGGCGAGGAGGTCGGGCTCGCCGCGCACCGCCTGGACCTGTTGACCCGCACGGTCATCACCCCCGGATTCTGCGACGAGTTCACCGACGTCTACCTGGCGACCGGCCTGCGTCCGGTGCCCCTCGACCGCCAGGGGGCCGAGGAGCGGTTCATGCGGATCGTGGAGATCCCGCTCGACCGCTTCGACGCCATGGTGGACGACGGTTCGGTCATCGACGCCTCGACCATCCTCGGCGTCGGCCTGGCGGTACGCCGGCTGGCCACCTCGGGCTGATCTGCGCCCGTGGCCGAGGTCCTGTCGACGGACGCGGAGGAGTACCTCTCGTGGTTGGCGGTGGAGAAGGGCCGGTCGCGCAACACGCTG
>Ga0302279_10002510_pt1 | contig 24130 bp, 15 predicted proteins | sample III_Bog_N3_3_FD_194541 | JGI IMG/M metagenome (GOLD analysis project Ga0302279, IMG submission 194541) | Peat permafrost microbial communities from Stordalen Mire near Abisko, Sweden - III_Bog_N3_3 | ecosystem: Environmental > Terrestrial > Soil > Wetlands > Peat | place: Sweden: Abisko... | reverse complement strand
ATCACTTGCCGCAGGCGCGTGGGGTCGGTCTCGATCAGCGCCGGGACCGCGGGATCGATGTGGGCGGCGAGGTCGAGCCCCTTGGAGCGCGCCCGCTCCCAGAACAGCGCCAGCACGTCCTCCACGATCTCGGCCGGGTCGGCCGGCGCGGCCTCGAGGTCGAGCTTGCCGGCTTCGATCTTGGAGAGGTCGAGGATGTCGTTGATGATCGCCAGGAGGCTGGCGCCGGACTTGGCGATCACCTCGGCGAAGCGGCGTTGCTTGGCGGGCAGGTCGCCGGCGGCCAGCATCTCGGCCATCACCATCACCCCGTTCATCGGGGTGCGAATTTCATGGCTCATGGTGGCCAGGAAGTCGCTCTTGGCGACATTGGCGGCCTCGGCGGCCTCCTTGGCCTCTTTCAGGTCGGCGGTGCGTTCCGCGACGGTGCGCTCCAAGCCGGCGGCGTGGGCGGCGAGCTTGGCGTCGCGGCCGCGGATCTCAGCCAGCATGTCGTTGAAGCCGGCCACCAGGTCGCCGACCTCGTCGTCGGCGACCACGTCGGCCGAGCGGCTGTAGTCGTGGCTCTCGCGCACAGCCTGCATGGCGGCGGTGAGCCCGACCAGCGGGCCGGTGATCCGACGCTGCAGCCGCGCGGCCACTGCCAGCCCGGCCAAGGCGGCGGTGAGTCCTGCGCCTAGGCTGAGCAGCAGGCTGGAGAGCAACCGGGCGCCGCCGTCGCCGAGGCGTCCCAGCAGCACCACCCGGCCGACCGGTCGGCGGGCGTAGACGATCGGCGCGGTGACCTCGGCGGTGTGCGAGGACAGCACCGACAGGAACGAGGCCTGGCCGCCGGCGGTGGCGGCGACGTCGCGGGTCAGCCGCTCGCCGGCGCCGGTCTCGGCCAGCAGTGTTCCGTCCGGACGCTCGATCCGCGCATAGGCGATCTCGGGCATCATGGCGATGGAGCGCAGGGCGACATAGGCGCCCTGGCGGTCGTTGGCCGCCGTCGCCTCCTCGCTCATCGAGGCGACCACCTTGGCCGCGGCGCCCAGGCGGTCGACGGCGCTTTGTGTTTCGCGTGAGCCGTCGCGCCAGGCGAGGACCCCGGTGACCAGAGCCACGGAAAGGCCGACCGAGGCCAGCACCAGCCAGGTCAGCTTTGCGCGAATCGAACGGCGCGCCTTCCCCCGACTGCCAACTGCTTCAGTCAAGTCGAACCAACCCCAACCGGATACCCGATAGGCGTTACTCGGGATTAATGACTCCCGGTTTAATGAACACGCTCATTCAGGCGCAGAAGCGTTCAAGAAATGCCAGTTCACCCGGACCAGTCGGGCCCGTTCTTCTACGTTCTCCAGGAAGCCATGCGGATTCTGTTCGTCGATGACGATCCGATCCTGCGGGAGTTCGCGGTGGTTAATCTTGCCAGCGAGCATGCCAATATCGAAACCGCGCCCGACGGCGTGGCGGCCCTGGCGGCGATCGAAGCGAACGCGCCGGACATCCTGCTGCTCGACCTGGAAATGCCGCACCTGGACGGTTTCGAGGTGTTGGCCCAGTTGCGCGCCGATCCGCGCTACAATGGCTTGCCGGTGATCGTGGTCACCGGTCGCGAAGACATCGAGGCGGTCGACCGGGCGTTCCAGGCCGGGGCCACCTCGTTCGTGGTCAAGCCGCTGAACTGGCGCCTGCTCAGCCACCAGATCCGCTATGTGCACCGGTCCGGCCGGATCGAGCGGCAGCTGACCGAAGATCGCGACGAAGCCAACGAGCAACTGCACCGACTGGCCGCCGAGAGCACCCGCTTTCTGGCCCACGCCCTCAGCCACACCCCGGCGCTGCGGCCGGCGGCGGTCTCCTTCGCCAAGGCGGCGGACGCCGTCCTGCAGCCGCCCGATTCGGCCAAGGCGGCCTAACCGCGGTGATGGCGCTCTGCCATACGCTGGCGTGCTGGGCCCGAGGGCTCGGCGTCGACGTCCGCGGCGGCACGGCGGTGATCTTCGCCTTGGCGGCGCCGGCGCTGGCGCTGCTCGGCTGCGGGGCGATCGATTTGGCCAGCGTCAACGCCGACCACACGGCCATGCAGGACGCCGCCGACGCGACCGCGCTGGCGATGGCCAAGCAGCTGGGCGTCGCCACCGCCGCCGGCATCACCTCCCGCGCCCAAGCCTTCGCCGACCAGCAGCTGGGGACCATCGTGCAGAACGATGCGGTCACCGTCACCACCACCATCGCCGCCGACAACCAAAGCCTGACCGTGGTGGTCGCAGGCCACAGGTCCTCGTTCTTCGGTAATCTGCTGCCGCCGGGCGGCTGGGCGCTGAACGCCCAGGCGACCGCGGCCACCCTCGGTCAGCTGCCGCTGTGCGTGCTCAGTTCCGGCGCCGCCTCCGGACTGGATATTCAGCTGCAGAACCAGGCGCAGATGAGCGCCGCCAAGTGCCTGGTGCAGTCGAATGACAACATCACCGCCGACAGCACCGCCTCGCTGACCGCCGGGCTCGCCCAGGCGGTCGGCACGGCCAGCGGCCCGATCAACCCCGCCGCCCAGACCGGTGCGCCGACCATCGCAGACCCGTTCGCCTCGATGAGCATCAACCCGCCGTTGCTCGGCCTCTGCAATCCGCTCGACGTGGTCTACGACGTCGGTGTCAATATCCTGCTACCCGGCACCCACTGCGGCAACCTCACCGTCCGCAACGGCGCCACGCTGCAGCTGCTGCCCGGTGAGTACTATTTCACCCAAGGTCAGCTGCAGATGCAGAACAACTCGACCCTGACCGGCTCGAACGTGGTGCTGGTGTTCGACAAGACCTCCCAGTTCAGCTTCCAGGATTCATCGACCATCACCCTCTCCGGCCGCACCACCGGGACCTACGCCGGCTTCGTCATCGCCACTACCCGCGACAACGTCGGCACCTTCAACATCTCGTCGACCAGCGCCAAACAGCTGGAGGGAGCGATCTATATTCCCAGCGCCACCCTGAACGTGACCGGGACCTCCGACACCGTGGATGATCAGGCGGCCTGGACGGTCATCGTGGCCCAGGCGATCCAGCTCAGCGGCAGCCCTAACCTGGTGATCAACGCCAACTACGCGGGCTCGCAGGTGCCGGTGCCGGCGGGCGTCGGCTCGAACTACACCAGCGGCGGCGCCGTGCAGCTGACTCAGTAAGAGTCATCCGCGCTTCCAGAACACCCCCGAACGGGCCACGCAGCGGGCCGGCAGGTCCTTGCGGCCGGCCTCGACGTAGCCCAGCCGCTGCATCAGCTCGGCGGTGAGCCGCTGGGCGGTGGGCGCGGCGGCCTCGTTGCGACGGTATTCCTCGCCCAGGGCCTCGTGCAGCAGCACATCGACCCCGGCCATGGCCGGCAGGCCGTCGAGGGTGGCCTCGATCGCCGCCGCCCTGGCCTCTGGCGCCGCCATCAGTTCGCGCATCCGCACCATGGTCGGATCGGCCTCGTCCAGCGGTTCCGGCTCGGCGTAGGGCAGGCCGAGCAGCTCGATCGCCCGGGCCAGATGGTTGCCCTCGGCCGAATGCAGCGCCCTGGCCCGTTTCCAGACCGCGTGGCGCTCGTTCTGGCTGCGGCCGCGCAACCAGCTGCGGGTGACCCCGCCGATGAATACTTCTTCGTCCTTCATGCCCCTGAAATAAGGCGCCCCGAGCGGTTTGCTCAAGAGGCAGCAGGTTGAAGCGGCGGCGCCACGAAGCCGCCGAGCCTGGCTTCGATGGCTTCAGCGGCCGCCAGGGTGCGTGCATCGGAGCCGCGCGGACCGATCAGCTGGGCGCCAACCGGCAGGCCGGCGGGCGTCTGTCCCACCGGAATCGCCGTCGCCGGCAAGCCACAGGCTGTGGCCAGGGCGATCCAGCGCAGCATGGCGCCGTAGGATGCCTTCGTTCCGTCGGACAGCTCGAGCCGACGGTTCTGGAACGCTCGGTGATCGTGCGGGAAGGCGACCACCGGGGCGATCGGGGCCATAATCACGTCCAGACGGGTGAACAGCGGCCGCACCTGCGCCAGCAGTCGCGCCCGAGCCTCGTCCGCCGCCAGCCACTCGCGATGCGTCGCGGTATAGCGGAGCACCTGACCGGCCCAGGAGTCGGCGCCGGCGCCGAGGGAGCGCGCCAGCCTGGCGGGGCCGCGCATCCGCTCCAACCGGCGCATTCGGCCGGGCGGCATGTCCTCAGCCAGCACCCCGGAGAGCAGCGTCGTATAGGTGTCCAGCAGCACGGCGGCGTCCACCGGGGCCCTAACCGGCGTCACTTCGGCGCCCTCGCGGACCAGATCTGCGGCGAAGGCCTCGATCGCCACCCGCACCTCCGGATCAAGCACGAAGGCCGGCTCGTCCAGCCACAGGCCGATGCGCAGGCCCTTCACTTCCAGGGGCGTGTGGCCCTTGGCCGACACGGAGCCGGACTCCATCACCGACAGCAGCAGGCGCAGATCCCGGGCCGAGCGGGCCATCGGGCCGACCACGTTCAGGTCCCGCTCGGCCAGGTGGCCGGGCCTCGGCGGCACGTGGCCGACCTGCGAGACCAACCCCCAGGTGGGCTTGTGCGCATAGACCCCGCAGAACGAGGCCGGCACGCGCAGCGAGCCGCCGATGTCGGAGCCGATCTCCAGGGCGGTCATCAGGGTGGCGAGCGCCGCGGCCGCGCCGCCGGAGGAGCCGCCCGGCGTGCGCTCCAGGTCCCAGGGGTTGTTGGTCTGGCCGTAGAGGGCGTTGTAGGTCTGCCAGTCGCCGGCCATCACCGGCGTATTGGTCTTGCCCCAGATCACCGCCCCCGAGAGGCGCGCATGGGACACCGAGACCGCGTCCGGGCGATGGCCGTGGCGGAAGGCGTCGACGCCGGCGGAGGCGGGCATGCCCTCGACGTCGAGGGTGTCCTTGACGGTCATCGGCAGGCCGGCGAGCGGCCCCGTCGGATCGCCCTTGGCCCGGCGGTCGTCGACCGCTCTGGCCCGCTCGCTGGCGCGCTCCCAGTCGGTGACCACGACGGCGTTGACCTCGCCGTTGAACGCCTGCCAACGCCGCCGGACCGCCTCCAGCAGCTCGACCGCCGAGATCCGTCCGGAACTCAGCGCCGCGAGCTGGCCGGTGGCGTCCAGCGAAAGCAGGTCGGACATCGATCAGCTCCGAAAGCCCAGCACGTCCATCATGTCGTAGAGCCCGGGCGGCTTGCCCGCGACCCAGAGCGCCGCTTCCAACGCGCCGCGGGCGAAAAGGCTGCGGTCGCGGGCGGAATGCGACAGGGTCAGCACCTCGTCCTCGGCGGCGAAGGTCACCGAGTGTTCGCCGACCAAGCCGCCGCCGCGCATGGAGGAAAAGCCGATGGCGCCGTCGGGCCGCTGGCCGGTGATGCCGTCCCTGGCCCGCGCTTCGACCTTCGCTAGTTCAACGCCGCGCCCGCGCGCCGCCGCCTCGCCCAGCATCAGCGCCGTCCCGGACGGCGCGTCGACCTTGCGCCGGTGGTGCGCCTCGAAGATCTCGATGTCCCAGTCGCGCGGTCCGAGCCGCCGGGCGGTCTGCTCGACGATGCCGGCCAGGATGTTGACGCCCAGCGAATAGTTGCCGGAGCGGACGATCGGCGCGGTGGCCGACGCCGCCCGCAGTCGCCGGTCCGCCGCCTCGCTCCAGCCGGTCGAACCGACCACCAGCGCCGGCGCGCCGGTCCTGGCGGCGAACTCGGCCAGCGTCGCCGAGGCGTCGCCGGGGGTGAAATCGATCACCACGTCGCAGCCGGCGACATCCTGCATCACCCCAAGCGTCAGTTCGCCCAGGCGCTGGCCCTCGGTCCCCGGCTGATCGAACGCCACGACCAGGCGCGCGTCGTCGCGGCCCGCAAGCACAGCGGCCACGGCCCGGCCCATGCGCCCGAGCGCCCCGGCGATCCCGATCCGCAAAGGCGCGGCTGGCGTGTTCATGAGCTTTAGAATCCTGACGTCTGCCGTCCAAACCGAGCCGGATCGTAGCAGACGCCTGCGCGCCAGTCGCCGCGAAGGAGCTCCCTCGGCGACGGTCATTTTCACACTAGCGGCGCGGCATCCCGCCCGGATAGGTTGTCAGTGGTGGGGGACTTGTTCAAACGTTGCCTGTTCGCGGCCTTGGCCGCCTGGCTTTGGTCGGCCGCGGTCGCTCAGGCCCAGACACCCATGGAGCAACCCCCCTCGGATCCGAACGTCATCCGCTGGGACCCGGCGATCCGCCACGGCGTCCTGCCCAACGGGCTGCGTTACGCCGTCATGCACAACGTCACCCCGAGCGGCGGGGTGTCCATTCGCCTGGCGGTGGCTGTCGGCAGCCTCGACGAGGGTGACGACGAGCGTGGCGCCGCCCACTTTCTAGAGCACATGGCCTTCGGCGGTTCGCACGCCCAACTGCAGGCGGATGTCGAACAGACTTTCGCCGCGGCAGGCGTTGCCTTCGGACGCGATCGCAACGCGCGCACCGACTATCGATCGACGGTCTTTCAAATCGATCTGCCGCATGGCGACGACGCCGCCCTCGATCTGGGATTCCACTGGCTTCGCGCGGTGGCCAGCGGGGCGAAGCTGACGGACAACGAGGTCGATCTCGAGCGTGGTGTCATTCTCTCTGAGAGAAGCGCCCGGATGTCGCAGGAGCAGTCGCTGACCGACGCCGTGACCGAATTTCAGGCGCCCGGGTCCCTGTTCGCGGCGCGAGCCCCTATCGGCGCCCTGGATACGCTCGAGGCGCTGACCGCCCAGAAGCTACAGGCGTTCTACGACCGCTGGTATCAACCGGCGAACGCCTTCGTCGTGGTGGTTGGCGACGAGTCCGTCGATTCGCTGGAGGCGCGGGTTCGGAGCGCCTTCGGCGATTGGGCGTCGAAGGGTCCGCTCCCGACGCGGGCGTCAACCGATGCCGTGGACGAGGGGCGCGGAGTCGATGTGTTCACCCAAGCGGCCGCAAACCTGCCAACGGAGGTTTCAGCCTGCCGACTGCGCAATCCCGCCAAGGACGCGCCGCTTGACATGGCAGCACTGCGACGCCGCACCTTGACCGAGATCTGGTCGGACATCCTAGATGCCCGGCTCGCCCAGGCCATCAAGTCTCCGAGCGTCAGTCTGATCTCCGCCCACGTCGTGGTTCGTGCAAATCCCCGCGAACCCGCGTCAACCTGCCTGCTCGCGACGCCAGGCGCAGGCGGCTGGCCCTCCGGTCTGGCGGTATTGCAGGACCAAGTCAGGCGGCTGAATGAAGGCGGCGTCAGCGAAGACGAGTTGGAAGCGGCGATCCGGACGATCCGGGCAACCCTGAGGGGCGGATTTGCCGAGCGCGCGACGCGAAAATCGGACGCCATCGCCAACGCCATCGTCAAGGCTCTGCTTGACGGCAAAGTCGAGCCCAGTCCGGCCGAGGCCTTCCGGGCGTTCGACGTCGCCGTCGAGGATGCGACGCCCGCGGACGTGTTGGCGTCGTTCCACCAGGATTGGTCCGGCGCCGGACCGCTGATCGCAGTCGTCGCCTCCGAGCCGCCGACGGCGGAAGCGGTGCGAACGGCTTGGGCGAGCGGTCAGCAAGCGAAACTGGCCGCCGGGGACGCTGCGGCGCCCGCGCTGGCGCCCTGGCCCTACGTCGACTTCGGCAAGAACGGCCGGGTGATCAAGCGCGAAGTCTTCCAGGACCCAGCTTTCGTGCGGCTGACCTTCGCAAATGGCTTGCGCGTGAACTTCAAGCAGACCGACCTCGAGAAGGCGCAGGTGTCGGTATACATCCATTACGGCGCCGGCCGACGGGAGGTGGCCTCGGCCGACTATCTCGCGGCCACCATGGGCGCGGGGCTGTTCCCGCAAGGCGGACTTGCCCGGTATAGCTACGCCGATTTGAATCGTCGGTTCTCCGAATACGCCTGGAAGTTCGATCTCCACGTCGGAGACACACACTTCCTGTTGCGGACCCACACCGATCCCGGCGGCCTGGGTCTCGAACTGCAGATGCTCGCCGCCTACTTCACCGATCCGGGGTTCCGGGATCTCGATCCGATCCTGCCGACCCTGCTGGAGTCGTCTGCGCGATATGCCCGCGCTTCGCCGGCCTTCGCGCTGGCCGAAGCCCTGCGCAATACAGTTGCGCCAGGCAATCCGCAGGCGATGCCGCCGCCGGCCGTGCTGCAGGAACTGAAGGCGGCGGACTTCGCACGTGTGCTCAAGCCGGCTCTGAGCGATGCGCCGTTGGAACTGACCGTCGTCGGCGACATCGACGAGGCGGACCTTATCGCCGCGGTCACGCCGACCTTCGGCGCACTCCCGCCCCGCAAGGCCACGCCCCGGGAACGCTCGGACACCTGGTTCCTGCGATTCCCGACCCCGACCCCGGAGGAAATCCGCGCCTTCCACGAGGGGCCGCCGGAGCAAGCCATGGTCGGGCTTGTCTGGCCGCTTTATGTCGCCGAGCCCGCGCGGCGTCGGGAAGAGTACGCGCTAAGACTCGTGTCCTTGCTGTACCAGGACGCTTTGCTGCGACGCATCCGGGGCGACCTCGGCAAGACCTATTCGCCGGCTGCCGCCACGCGGATGCCGGACTTCGCCGACCAGGGAATGTTACTGGCCGAAGTCGACACGGCGCCAAGCGACATCGACCTGGTTCGAAGGGAGATGCTCGCCAGCGCTCAGAGGATCGCGGCGGGAGCGTTCAGCGACGCCGATCTGGAGACCATCCGCAAGCCCTTTCTCGAACGGCTCGCCAAGCAGGCTGAAACGAACGACTGGTGGGCAAATGGGCTGGAGGGATCGTCGGTCGATCGGACCGCTTTGGACGACCTGATAAAAATGCAGTCGCTGACCGCCTCGATCACGTCCGCGGAAGTCCGAAAAGCCGCGGCGGATTGGCTCTCGCGAGCGCCCATCGTGGTGATCTGCGTTGCCAAGCCCCGGGACGGCGATAAGCCATGAGCCAGCGCCGACTTCCGCCAGCTTGGTTGGCCTGGGCGGCGTTCGCCGCCATCCTGGCGCCATCGCCATCGGTTGCGACGACCCCTTCGCAGCCCGTCCAGTCGCCCGCCGAGATCGCCGCCGCCCGCGGCCAGGACGCGCTGGATCACGGCAAGGACCTGGACGCCGAGCGCGCCTACGATGAGGCCCTGAAACTGACGCCCGGCGTTGCTGACTATCTTGGCGCTCGTGGCGCCGCTCGGCGGCGTCTAGGCGAGTTCGACGCAGCGATTCAGGACCTCACCCAGGCCATCACCGCCGACCCCACCAAGGTCGACTATCGGATCGAACGCGGCCTGACCTTCGAGAAGACCGGCGATCGCGCCAAGGCCCGCGCTGACTTCGACGCCGCCATCGCCCTGGATCCGAAGAACGACACCGCCTTCTACGACCGCGGTCTGCTCTCTCAAGTCGAGAACGACGACACCAAGGCCATCGCCGACTTCAATCAGGCGCTGGAGATCTCGCCCAAGGACGCCGACACGCTCACGGCCAGGGGCGGCAGCCTCGACAATCTCAAGCACTACGACGAGGCGCTAGCCGATTACGAAGCCGCCCTGAAGATTGACCCGCGCAGCTACAACGCCCTTCGAGATCGGGCGAGCCTCTATATCGACAAGCAGGATTGGTCGGTCGCGGGGCTGTATTTCGACGCCGCCCTGATCATCTACCCCAACGATGGACCGCTTCACTCCGAACGCGGGTTCGTCTGGCGCAAACTCGGCGACGACGCCCACGCCCGCAGCGAGTATGACCGCGCCGTGAGCCTCGCGCCCAACGACGTCGACATCTTGTTCGACCGCGCAGGTATGGAGGTCGACCAGACCCGTCTCGACGCCGCCATCGCCGACTTTCTGCGAGTGGAGAAACTCAATCCCGACGAGGACGGCGTCTACCGCGCGCTAGGTGACGCCTACGCTCAGAATAAGGACGACCAGCGGGCGCTCGAGCAGTACGAACTCGGCCTGAAGCGCACGCCAGACGACACCGGCCTTTTGGTCGCCCGTGGCTTGCTGCACTGGCGGGCCAATCAATACGACCAGGCCATCGCCGACTACGATCACTCCCTGGTGATCGATCCGAAGGACGGCCCGGCGCTATACGATCGGGCGCTGGCGCTCGACGCCCAGGACCACGATGAGCGCGCTATCCGCGACCTCGACGCGGCGCTGACACTGGCCCCCGACGATGAGGCCAGCATGGAGGAGCGCGGAGAAATCTATCTCAAGCTGGAGGACTTCATGCGGGCGGTGGGCGACCTGACAGCCGCGCTGAAGCTCGATCCGAACGACGCGCTTGCTCACCGCAAGCGCGCCGAGGCTTTGAGGAGTCTCGGCGACGACGCTGGCGCGGCGGTCGACGATGCGGCGGCGACGAAGCTCACGGCCAAATCCTGAAACCTGTTTAGCCGTCGTCTTCCAGATCCCGTTTCAGCCGCGCCAGCAGCCCCACGGCCGGCGCGGCGTAGGATGAGATCCAGCGTTCGTAGATCTCTTGAAAGGGCGCGGCGTTGAGGTAGTTCCAGCGCTGGCGGCCTTCGCGGCGGGCCAGCAGCAGGTCGGCGCGCTCCAGTACGCCGATGTGCTGCATCACCGTGCAGCGATCGAGCTGGCCCTCGAAATGCCGGCAGAGCTCGCCGGTGGTGCGTGGGCCAGCCTTCACCAAGTCTAGAATCTCCCGGCGCCGGGAGTCGGCCAGGGCCTTGAACAGAAGGTCGTCCTGAGTCGCGGTTGACATGTTATAAAATTATAACATAAAAGACCCTCACGCAATGCGGAGGACGCGCCATGACGCTTAAATTCCAGGTCCAGCTGAAGATCCGAAAGCCGGTCGCCGAGGTGTTCGAGGCGGTGGTCAATCCAGCCAAGCTCAGCGGCTATTTCGTCCAGTCCTCCAGCGGGCCGCTGGCGGAGGGAACAACGGTGCAGTGGAGCTTCGCCGAGGCGCCGGGGCCGTTCGACGTTGTGGTCAGCGAGGTGGTCAAGAACAAGCGGATCGTCTTCCAATGGCCGGTCTCGGGCGACGACTACCTGAGCAAGGTGGAGATGGCCTTCGAGGTGCTGGACAGCGGCGACACCATGGTGCGGATCGACGAGGGCGGCTGGCATGAAGACGAGGTCGGCAAGAAGGCGTCCTACGGCAACGCGGGGGGCTGGATGCACATGATGTGCTGCCTGAAGGCTTACCTTGAGTATGGTATCAACCTGCGGGCCGGCGGAGCTTTCTAGCCGAAAACATCTGCAAAACCCGTTTCCACTTTTGCTTCGCGCGCTCTAGGTTGCGCCGCCACGCCCGGGGCGGTCGGCGCCTCCCACCTTGAGTATCGACCAGAGCCGCATGAGCGACGCAGAAAAACGCACCTTCACCGACGACGAGGCGCTGGCGTTCCACCGCTATCCGACGCCGGGCAAGATCGCCATCGCCGCCACCAAGCCGATGGCGACGCAGAGGGACCTGAGCCTCGCCTATTCGCCGGGCGTGGCTGTGCCGGTGCTGGCGATCGCCAAGGATCCGGACGCCGCCTACGACTACACCTCCAAGGGCAACCTGGTGGCGGTGGTCTCCAACGGCACCGCCATCCTCGGCCTCGGCGATCTCGGCGCGCTGGCCTCCAAGCCAGTGATGGAAGGCAAAGGGGTGCTGTTCAAGCGCTTCGCCGACGTCGACGCCATCGACATCGAGGTCTCCAGCCGCGACCCGGACGAGATCATCACCGTGGTCAAGAACATCGGCGTCACCTTCGGCGGCATCAATCTGGAGGACATCAAGAGCCCCGAGTGCTTCCGCATCGAGACCGAGTTGCAGGAACTGCTGGATATCCCGGTGTTCCACGATGACCAGCACGGCACGGCGATCATCTCCGCCGCCGGGCTGATCAACGCCTGCGAGATCACCGGGCGCAAGCTGTCGGAGATCAAGGTTGTGCTGAACGGCGCCGGGGCCGCCGGGATCGCCACGCTGGACCTGATCAAGTCCATGGGCGTCAGGCCCGAGAACTGCATCGCCCTCGACACCAAGGGGGTGATCTACCGCGGCCGCACCGAAGCCATGAACCAGTGGAAATCGGCGCACGCGGTGGAGACCGACGCCCGAACGCTGGCCGAGGCCCTCAAAGGCGCCGACGCCTTCTTCGGCCTGTCGGTGAAAGGCGCGCTGACCCAGGACGACATGAAGCTGATGGCCGACCGGCCGATCATCTTCGCCATGGCCAATCCCGACCCGGAAATCACCCCGGAAGAGGCGCACGCGGTGCGCCCGGACGCCATCGTCGCCACCGGCCGGTCGGACTATCCGAACCAGGTCAACAACGTGCTGGGCTTCCCCTACATCTTCCGCGGCGCGCTCGATGTGCGCGCCCGGCGGGTGAACATGGAGATGAAGATCGCCTGCGCCCGGGCCCTGGCCGAGCTGGCGCGCGAGGACGTGCCGGACGAGGTGGCGGCGGCCTATCACGGCGGCCATCTGAAGTTCGGGCCCGATTACATCATCCCCTCGCCCTTCGATCCGCGGCTGATCTGGTACATTCCGCCCTTTGTCGCCCAGGCGGCGATGGATACCGGCGTGGCCCGCAAGCCGATCCCGGACATGGACGCCTATCGCGAGTCCCTCGCCCGCCGGCTCGATCCCACCGCCGGCTTCCTGCAGAAGATTTCCGGCGCGGTGCAGTCGGCGCCGAAGAAGAAGATCATCTTCGCCGAGGGCGAGGAGCCGTCGGTGATCCGCGCCGCCCACGCCTTCCAGAGCCAGGGGTTCGGCCAGGCGCTGCTGGTCGGCCGCGAGGAACTGGTGGCCGAGAACATGCGCGCCGCCGGCCTCGACCCGGACGAGGTCAAGCTGGAGGTGCTGAACGCGCGCCTCTCCAAGCACGTGCCGGAGCTTGTCGACTTCCTCTACGCGCGGCTGGAACGGAAGGGCTACCTCCGCCGCGATGTGCTGCGGCTGATCAACCAGGACCGCAACTCCTTCGCCGCCTCGATGGTGGCGCTGGGTTATGCCGACGGCCTGGTCACCGGCGTCACCCGCAGCTTCGACCAGGCGCTGGAGGAGATCCGCCGGGCCATCGATCCGGCCCCCGGTGGGCGGATCATGGGCATGTCGATCGTGCTCTCAAAGGGCCGCACCCTGTTCATCGCCGACACCAATGTCACCGAGATGCCGGAAGCCGATGAGTTGGTCGAGATCGCCATCGAGGCGGCGATGAACGTCGCGCGGCTGGGCTTCACCCCGCGCGTCGCGTTCATGTCCTATTCCACCTTCGGCAATCCGATGGGCGAGCGCTCGACCAAGGTGCGCGAGGCGGTGGCGCTGCTCGACGCCCGCGGCGACGTCGGCTTCGAGTACGAAGGCGAGATGCCGCCGGAACTGGCCCTCGATCCGGAGCAGCGCGGCAACTACCCGTTCATGCGCCTGACCGGGCCGGCCAATGTGCTGATCATGCCGGCGATCCACTCGGCCTCGATCTCCACCAAGCTGGTGCAGGCGCTGGGCGAAGCCACCGTGGTCGGCCCGATTCTGCTCGGCCTCGCCCACTCGGTGCAGATCTGTCCGCTGTCCGCTTCAGTCTCCAAGATCCTGAACATGGCCATGATGGCCGCCTACGACCGTCCGCTGGTCGAGGCGGCGGAGGGGTGAGGGCCATGGCTTTATGAGAAGAAAAGCGCGCTAGCCGCACAACCTCGCCATCACCCCGGCCGGAGCCGCGCAGCGGCGGAGAGCCGGGGCCGGACCGGCGGTAACCCAAACGACTTTCCAGTTCAGCTGTGGCCCGTCTGGCCCCGGCTCTCCGCTTCGCTTCGGCGGGGGTGACGGATTGGAATGTCTGCTCCAGGAACGTCCTTATGCCCGCCGCCATCGGCATCGATTTCGGCACCACCAACACCGTCGTCGCCCTGGCCGGCGAGGACGGCGCGCGGCTGGTGACCTTTCCCCGGGACGACGAGAGCATCGTCGCCTTCCGCTCGGCGCTGTCGTTCTACGCCCCGGCGGACGATCCGGACGCGCGGGTGGTCGACGCCGGGCCCTGGGCGATCGACGCCTATGTCGAGGAGCCGCTGGAGACCCGGTTCATCCAATCGTTCAAGAGCTATGCGGCGAGCCCGCTCTTCACCGACACCCATGTGCTCGGCCGCCGGTTCCGCTTCGAGGACCTGCTGTCGGCCTTCCTGCTGCGGCTGAAGGAGCACGGTGGCGGCGACTTAGCCACGCCGCCGACCAGGCTCATCGTCGGCCGACCAGTCAATTTCGCCGGTCTGCAGCCGGATCCCGACCTGGCCCTGCGCCGCTATGAGATCGCCTTCGCCCGTTTGGGCTTTACCGACATCCGCTACGCCTATGAACCGGTGGCGGCGGCGTTCTTCTTCGCCCGGCAGCTGATGGAAGACGCCACGGTGATGGTGGCCGATTTCGGCGGCGGCACCAGCGACTTTTCCATCGTCCGCTTCGCGCGGCAGGGCGGCAAGGTGGTCTCCAAGGCGCTGGCCAATTCCGGCGCGCCGGTGGCCGGCGACGCCTTCGACTATCGGATCATCGACAATCTGGTCTCGCCAGAGCTGGGCAAGGGGTCCAGCTACAAGGCCTTCGATCACGTTCTGCCGATCCCCCAGCGGTATTTCTCCGCCTTCGCTCGGTGGGAACAGCTGGCTCTTTTGCGCGCGTCGAAAGACATGCGCGACATCCGCGGCCTGAAGCGCACCTCCCTGGAGCCGGAGAAGATCGCCCGACTGATCGAGTTGCTGGACGACAACCACGGCTACCGCCTCTACCAATCGGTGTCGCGGTTGAAGGAGGCTCTGTCAGGCGCAGGCGAAGCGGAATTCCTGTTCGAGGCCGGCAGTGTACGGATCGCCAAGACTGTCCGGCGGGCCGACTTCGACCGCTGGATCGTCCCGGAACTGACGACCATCGCAGCGGCGGCCGACGAGGCGCTGGCGCGCTCGGGCCTGAAGCCCGAAGCGATCGACCGGGTGTTCCTCACCGGCGGCTCGTCGTTCGTGCCGGCGGTGCGGGCGCTGTTCGCCGAGCGCTTCGGCGAGGCCAAGCTCGAGAGCGGCGGCGAACTGGTCTCGATCGCTTCTGGCCTGGCGCTGATCGGGGCGCTGGAGCGCAACGAGGAGTGGGCGATCCCGGCGGGTTAGCTGCCGTTCTTCAGCGTCGGGCTGTCCGGGTCGAACTGGGCGATCGGCACGACCGTGATCCCCGGCACGGACGTGGTCAGGGTCGGCAGCATGGTCTTGCCGTCTCCTGCGACAATGACGCTGGCCCGCGACGGATCCAGCACGTCGCGGGCGAAGCTCTGCACCTGGGCGGGGGTCACCGCCTCGACCTTGTCGGTGTAGGCCTTGATCTCGTTGAGATCGATTCCGTACAGGGCCAGGTCGCCGATGGTGTCGCCAAGCCCGGCGGCGGTGCCGAGATTGCGGCCGTAGTCGCCGACCAGGGACGCCTTTCGGGCGGTCAGTTCAGCGTCCGAGGCCGGCGCGGCGGCGAGACCGGCCATCTGGCCCTTGATCAGATCGATCACCTGGGCGGCGGTCTCGTTGCGGGTCTGAGCCTGGGCGGTGAAGGCGCCCAGGGTGCGCCGGGGGCTCAAGGACGAGCCGGCGCCGTAGGAGAGGCCGCGTTTGACCCGAACCTCCTCGTTCAGCCGGGCCGAATAGCCGCCGCCGAGCACGGCGTTGGCGACCAGGCCCTGGTAGTAGCGCGGATCCGTGCGGGTGATCGCCGGCTCGGTGACCACCACGGCCGCCTGGCCGGTTCCGGGCAGGTCGATGGCGAGGTTGCGCGGCGGCGCGGCGGTGTGGGCGCTCGGCGGCGGAGGCAGCGGCGCGGCGGGCTTGGCCCAGTCGCCGAACACCCGCTCAGCCAAGGCGAAGCCGTCCTCGGGGGTGATGTCGCCGGTCAACACCAGCACCGCGTTGTCCGGCCGCCAGTGGTCGCCGTGGAATGCGGCCAGGTTGTCGCGGGTCAGCGCCTTCAGCGAGGCCGGATCGCCGCCGGCGGCGTGGCCGAAAGCGGTTCCGGCGTAGACCACCGGCGCGGTGGCGAAACTGGCGACCTGCTCGGGGTTGCCATAGGCGACATCGAGCCCGTCGAGGGCTTCCTTGCGCGCCCGCTCCAGCTCGGCCGGCGCGAAGATCGGATGCTCCACCGTGTCGGCCAGGATCGGCAGTGCTTGAGCAAGCCTGTCCGGCATCACCGACAGACTGACCGAGGATGACTCCCAGCCCGACTCCGAGGCCAGGTTGGCCCCCAGCGCTTCGGTCTGCCGGGCGATGTCTCGCGCCGACCGCGTGGTGGTGCCTTCAGGTACCAGGTTGGCGGTGAGGTTGGCGTCGCCGGCGAGACCGCTGGGGTCGTCGGCGGCGCCGGACATGACCATCAGCTCGGCGGCGACCAGCGGCAGATCGGTGCTGCGGGCGACGATCACGCGAAGGCCGTTCGGCAGGGTGCGCTCGGCCGGGGACGGCAGCACCGGGGCGACCTGCTCACCCACCGGCGGCGTAGCGGTCGGCAGTTCGGCGGGCGGCGGCTGGGCGATGTCGGCGGAGAGCGCGGCGACAGCCTGCGGCGGCGTCGAGGGCGGAGCATCCGGCGCGCCGGCGGGCTTGGCGGTGTCGGACAGGTAGCGGATCACCTCGCGGCGGTCATCGGGGAGATACTCGCGTGCGACCCGCTGCACGTCGGCGGCGGTGACCTTTTCAAGGTCGTCGATGTCGGTGTTGGCCCGCTCGGCGCCCCCCTCGATGATCTGCGCGGCGCCCAGCTCATTGGCGCGTCCCTCGATGGTCTCGCGCTGGCGTACTTCGTTGGTGATCAGCTGGGTCTTGGCGACATCCAGTTCCGCCTGGCTGACCGGCTTATCGCGTAGGGACGCGACCTGGGCGCGCAGGGCGTCGGCCAGTTCGTCCGGCGTATGGCCCTGGGCGGCGACCGCACCGACGTAGAACATTCCCAGCTGGGCGCGCAGGTCGGCGCTGGAGAACACCTCGGCGGCGATCTGCTTGTCGTAGACCAGGCTGTCGTAGAGCCGCGACGACTTGCCGGCGGTGAGGATCGCGTCCAGCACCGTCAGGGCGGCGGCGTCGGGGCTGGTGGCGTTGGGGGCCAGCCAGGTAATCGCCACGGCCGGCAGCGGCACGTCGGGCCCGTAGCCCGTGACGGTCCCGGGGCCGGTGCGCGCGGGCTCGACGGCGGTGACCTTGGGCATGGCCGGCGCCGGATCCTTCAGCGGGGCGAAATATCGCTCGATCCAGTCGTTCAACTGCCTCTCGTCGAAGTTGCCGATCACCACCAGGGCCGCGTCCTCGGGGCGGTAATAGGTGGCGTGGAAGGCGCGAACGTCATCGAGGGTCGAAGCGTCGAGATCCTCGATCGAACCGATCGCCGAGCGCTTGTAGGGATGCACCTGGAATGTCGCGGCGGGGATAAGATAGCGGAAGAAGCGGCCGTACGGGTCGGCCAGCACCCGCTGGCGCAGCTCCTCCTTCACCACCTCGCGCTCGGAGTGGAAGTTGGCGTCGTCGACCTGCAGGGTGCTCATCCGGTCGGCCTCGGCCCAGATCAGCTGTTGCAGGTGCGAGGCGGGGATCACCTCGTAGAAGGTGGTGTTGTCGTCGGAGGTGAAGGCGTTGTTCATGCCGCCGACGTCCTCGGTGAGCCGGTCGAGGCCCTCGGAGGGGATGTCTCGGGTGGCCTTGAACATCATGTGCTCGAAGAGGTGCGCGAAGCCGGAGCGGCCGGGCGGATCGTTCTTGGCCCCGACGCCATACCAGACCTGCACCGTCACATTGGGCGTCGTGCGGTCCACCGAGGTGATCACCGTCAGCCCGTTGGCGAGGGTGCTTTTTTGGAAATGGATCGGCGGCACCGGCGAGGCCGTCTGGGCGTGGACGCCTCCGGCAACGACGGCGAAGCTGAGGGCGGCGGCGAGGGCGATGCGCGGCATGAAGCGTTCTCTGAGGACGAGGCGCTGATCCTTAGCACTCCGGCGGCGTCAGCGAACCTTACGGGTGTGTCATCCCTCGGCAGCGCCGCTGACCACCGGAGAAAGCCGCCCGGAATAGGCGACCAGGACGCCGATCCAGGAATGGGCGACGAGGACGCTGAAGCGGTAGGACCCGCCACGCTCGAATGACCGCGCGCGGACCTTGAGCCCCAGCCAGCCGGGCATGGGCAACGGGCCGAGCCGCCAGCCTTCCTGGATCCAGCGGAACGCGTCCGCATCGCAGGTGGCGCTGAACCGGATCGTTACCGGGCCGAGGCTCTCCTCGAATAGGCCGGGCCGGTCCGCCACCGCGCGCAGCCGCGAGCGGAACCGGCGGGCGCCGAAACGGCGGGTCCAGACCTCGCCGCCGGTAGCGGGCGTGATGCTCACGTTCGCCTCATAGCGGCCCGGACCCGGCAGACCGGCGAACAGCCGCGCCAGGGCCGCGAGCCCGCCCCGACCCCGGCAAAGCGCCCGGCCGGTGAGGTTCTGCGCGCCACCGCCATGTGCGGCACGGACCGCCGCGGGAAGGACGGCGAAATCATCGCCCAGAACCCGTGGAAACAGGTCCTGCGCGTCCTTCGTCCAGCCCTCGGATCGGGTCCCGATGTCGAGGTGCGCCAGTTCGGCGGTGATCTGGTCCAGATCGACGAGGCCGACGCAGGGACCGGCGCCCGGCTGGGTCAGCCGCCCGGCGACCAGGGCGCGCAGCACCGCCAGGGCGGGCGCGACCGGGACTGAGGGTCCGGCGTCTCGGGCCGCAGCCAGGGACCAACGGGCCGTCCGCGGCGCGCCGTCCGCCCCGACGCCCTCCGCCACCACGACCATTCCTCCGCGAGCCGCTCCCATGCCCACCAATGGCAGCGCCAGGAACCGCATCGGGCCGGCGAGCGGGCCCAGGCTCGGCAACAGCCGCAGACGCACCGTCCACGCCGCCAGCCACAGCAGCCAGTGCAAGAAGGGCGGCTGAACGCCGGCGTAGAACAGCGCTTCGCTGACGCCGCGACGGGGCAACAGATCAAGGTCCGGGGTCGCCGCCAGACTGACCACGCGGCTGCCCACGCCCGGCAGATAGAAGCGCTTCAGCCCGCTCCAGCCGGCGCGGTCCGTCCAATGACCAGCGATGAGACAAGGTGTCGGTTGGCCGGCCCAGGAGAGAATGGCCCTGGTGACCGAGCGCCCCGGGACCTGGGCGCCGGGAACGATCGCGGCCCAGATCCGATCGGTGCGCCGCCAAACGGCGGTGATCCGGTCCAACGACGCGCCGGTGATCGCCGGCGTCGAACTGGCGCCCGTCACCGCGACCACGCCCCGCCGGCGCGCCAGATTGTCGAGGCGAGGTCCGAAGCCGCCGACATAGTCCCTGGCGTCCGCCAGATCGATCCAGTGGGCGCCGGCGTCGATCACCGCGTGAGCCAGCTCGAGGCCGGCGCCCTGAAACGGCCCGGCCGCATCGATCACCGCCCAGGGCGCCTGCGCCAGCACCTCGGAGGGTCGATCGCGATCGAGAACGGCCAGCGACACTCGGGCCAGTCCGCCCGCTGCTGCAAGCTCGGCGGACAAGGCCGCCAGCGGTTCCGATCGCCGTCCGCCTAGCACGAGGTCCAACTCCGGCCACAGCGCAAGGCGCGCCGCCATGCGGCGGCCAAACATCCCCGTCGCGCCGATCAGGACGACCCGCCGGATCAAGCGGGCGGCGCCGGACCGGGCTCGCAGGTGTCGGTCTCCACCTGGTCGTGCTGCTGCAACTCGCACACCGCCCAGCCGGAAGCGTTGCAGGCGCCGCCGGCGCAGTTCCATCCCGCAGCCTGTGCGCTGGCGGAGACGTACCGGAACAGGGTGCCGGAGCCGAACCCCTGGCAGAGCTGCTCGGCCTGCGGCTTGGCGGCGGCCAGAGCGGCGGCCTTGGCGGCGTCGCTGGCGCCCGAGGCCGAGACATAGAGCGGGAGTTTATGCTCCACCGGCGACCAGACATCCCGGTAGCTGACCTTCTTCGCCGCCAGCAAGGCCACTGCCTCGGAACGATAGGCGCCTTCCGGAAAGCGGTTGATGTGCGCCTTCAGCGCCTCGCAATCGCCCTTCGGCCGGGCCGCCCAGGCGAGGCGTTCCTCCTGCGTCGGCCGGTCGCCCAGGTGCAAGGCGCCGCAGATATCCGACAGGCTGGGTTGCGGCCCGGGCATGGCGCACATCTTGCCGGTGACGCCGAAGGTGTTGAAGCCGAGCAGGGCGACGCTGGAGAGAAAGGCGCCGGAGGTGGCGCCGTAGATCGCGCGCCGGGCGATCCGCGCCTTCGGGCCCTGCGGCGGCGGCGGCGGCGCGCCGGCCATCTTCGCCTTCACCGCCGCCACCAGGTCCTTGAAGTAGGGGTCGCGGATGCTGCCTTTCCAGGCGGAAAGGTCGATCGCCTGCACCTCGCCGAAGCCAAGCGGCAGGGGGATGTTCCGATCCAGTTTCACCGGCACCAGGATGCCCGCATGCATCCCGCGCCGGGCCTCGTCGCGGACGAAGCCGCCCGCGTCGCCGACGCTGCCCTGCGACCAGCAGACCACCACGCAGGCCGCCTCGCCGAGACGCTTCTCCAGCTCGTTGTGCCAGTTCTCGCCCTGCACCAGCTCAGGGTCCCACCAGACCTCGACGCCGGCCTTCTGCAGCCCCTTGGCCAGGACCGAGACCCGTTCCTCGTCCTCGCGCTTGTAGGAAATGAACACATAGCTCATCGGGCGGTCTCCTTGGCCGCGTTCTGTTCTGCCTCGTGCATCTGGCCCTCATCGGCCGCCGCCAGCAGGCTCTTGGCCTGCATCATGTGCATCTGAGCCACGACATCGGCCCAGCGCACCCCCGAGCCGTCGGTCTCCGCCAGCTTCCAGAGCGCCACGGCGACATCGCGCTCGCCGCGCGGGTCCGCCGCCGCCAGGGTGCGGGCGATGGTCAAATCCTGGCGGTAGTTGGTCAGCGCGGCGGCCGCATCGCCCTGCTTGCGGGCCAGATCGCCCAGTTCCTGCAGGCCGATCATCAGGTCGCGCTGCGCCTCGTTGTCGCCGGGCGCCCGGGCGGCCAGACGGCGGGTGACGTCCAGCGCCTCGACGAAATCCGCCTTGGCCTCGGCGAGGTCGCCGGCGGCCAGGGCCATGTCGCCCAGCTTGCCGACGATGACCTCAAGATTGCGCGCCACCCGGGCGTTGCTGGGATCGGCGGCGGTGGCCTTGATGAGGATATCCCTGGCCTCGCCATAGGCCTGCTTCGCACCGGCGAGGTCCTTCTGCGCCAGGCGGACGTTGCCGACCCGGCCGAGGCTCAGCGCCAGGCCCCCGCGCAGGGAGGCGTTGCTCGGATCGGCGGCGACGAGCTTGCGCACGATGGCCACGTCCTCATCGTAGGCCTGGGCGGCGCCGGCCAGGTCGCCGGCTTCGGCGCGCACGTCGCCGACCCGGTCGAGGATGCCGGAGATGTCGGCCTGCAGCCGACTGTCGGCGGGGTCGGCGGCGGCCAGCTGGCGGGCGATGGCCAGCGCCGCATCGAAGCTCTTGTCGGCGGCGGCCGGGTCGCCACCGGCCTCCTCCACGTCGCCGACCTGGGTCTCACCCACCGACAGGTCCCGGGCCAATGAGGCATTGCCGGGGTCGGCGGCGGCGAGCTTGCGGTCGATGTCGCGACCCTCGCCATAGGCGCCCAGCGCCCCGACAAGATCGCCCTCCTCGCGCAGCACATTGCCAACCAGGCCGACCGCCACCGCCAGGCTCCGCTGCAGCGCGATGTCGCCCGGCGCGGCGGCCGCCAGACGCCGGCAGATCGCCAGGCCTTCCTCATACGCTTTGCGAGCGCCGGCCACGTCGCCCTGGGCGTCCAGCGCGTCGCCGACCTTGCTGAGGGCGATCCAGACGTCGGCCTGCATCTGCGGTACGTCGAGGTTGGCCGCCGCCAGGCCGCGGGAGATCACCAGGCTGCGATGGTAGCTATCGGCGGCGGCGGCGAGGTCGCCTTGCGCCCCCTCGACATCGCCCAGCCGCTCGAAGGCGATGGCCAGGTCGCGCTGCGACCAGGCAGTGGCGTCGGCGGCCATAGCCAGCCGGGTCAGCGCCTGGCCGGCGGCGTCATAGGCCTTGCGGGCGCCGGCGAGGTCGCCGGAGGTGACCAGGATATCGCCCAGCTCGGTGGAGGCGGCGGCGTGGTCGCGGTCAGTGGTGGCGGCGACGTCGGCCTGCTGGGCCGCATGGCGGGCGTCGGCGAGGCGGCCGGCGTCCTGGTAGAGGCGGCTGAGGGTGATCCAGTCCCAGGCGACGCCGGGGTCCAGCCGGGTGACGTCCTCGTAGCGCGCGATCACGTCGGCGGTGGAGTCCTCGCCCTTGGCCCGGCCGTCGAGGGCGACGGCGGCGATCTCGCGGCGCCTGGCGGCGCTGGCGATGTCGGACGCGGTCTTGCGGGCGGCATCCTCGGCGGCGCGCAGCTTATCGAGGATGCTCAGCGCCTCGGCGACATGGCCATCGTTGAATTCGGCCAGCGCCTCCGCGCCCTGCGGGGTCGCGGCGATGTCGGTGACCGCACCCCGGAACGCGGCGATCGCCTGGGCGTAGGCGCGATCCTTGTCGGCCAGCTGGGCGACAAACCCTTCCTGGGCGGCGATCAGCTCGGCCCGCGCGGCCTTGCCGGCGCGGACCTGGGCGGCCAGGGCGCCGATCTTGGCCTGGGCGGCGGAGAGCTTGACGTCGGCGGCGCGCACCACCGCCTCCTGGGTGGCGGAGGCGGCGAACAGGGCGGCGGCGATCTCGGCGTGCGGGTCGGCGGCGGCGATGGCCTGGATCGGGACGGCGAGCAGCAGGGACGTCGCGGCGAAGGCGGCGGCCCAGCGATACAGGGGCGCAGGTCTCATTTCGCGACCTCCGCGGCGGCGCGTTTCTGGGCTTCGGCGAGGTTGGCGTTGTCGGAGACCGCCAGCTGCCCCTTCTGGCGCATGCCGTCGAGCTGGCCGGCAACATCCGCCCAGTGGACTTGCGAGCCGCTCACTCCGGCTAGCTTCCACAACGAGACGGCGACGTCGCGCTGCAGGCCGGCGTTGCTCGGATCGGCGGCGGCCAACCGGCGGACGATCGTCAAGGCCTCCTGATAGAGCTTGATCGCCCCGTCGTTGTCCTTCAACGCCGTCCGCACATCGCCGCAGCGATTGAGCGCGACAGCCAGATTGCGGACGGCCACCGGGCCCGGCGTCCCCGCAGCCAACCGCCGCCGCACGTCGACAACTTCGTCCAGCGGCTTGCCGGCGCCGGCGAAATCGCCCTGCGCCAGCAGCACATTGGCCAGCCTGTCGAGGGTTGCGGCGAGGTCGCCCTGTAGGGCGAGATTGGCGGAATCGGCGGCCGCCAATTTGGTGACGATGGCGAGGCTGGCTTCGTACTGGGTGCGGGCGGTGGGCAGATCCTTCTGCGCCAGCGACAGATCGCCGACCTTGTTCAGGTCCACGCTCAGGTCGCGCTGCAGCACCGCATTGGTGGGGTCGGCAGCGGTCAGCTTGCGCACCAGATCGACAGACTCTGCATAGGCCTTCGCCGCGCTCGCCGCGTCGCCGCCGGCGGAGGCGAGATCGCCCTGCTTGATCAAGCTGACGGCGACCGCCAGCTGCAGTCCGGCGTCGCCGGGCTGGGCGGCGCTGAGCCGGCGACGGATCGCCAGGGCCTCGTCGAAGTCCTTCTGCGCGCCAGGCCGGTCCTGTGCGGTGACCCGGGCGTCGCCGGCCCGCTCCAGGGCGATGGCCAGATCGCCCTGCAGCTCGGCGTTGGCCGGGGCGGCGTCGGCGAGCTTGCGGGTGGCGTCGAGGTCGGCGTCGTAGGCCTTGGCCTGGCCGGCGACATCGCCCATCGCGCCCAACACGTCGCCGACGCGGTTCTCGCTGATCGCCACATCGAGCAAGGCGCCGGTGTCGGTGGGATTGGCGGCGGCGAGGCGCTGGGCCACCGCCAGGCCCTCCTCGTAGTCCTTGCGCGCGCCGGCGAGATCGCCGGCGGCCACCAGCACGTCGCCGACCCGGTTCAGGCTGACCGAGAGATCGCGCTGCAGGTCGGCGTTGGAGGGATCGGCGGCGGCCAGCATGCGCGCGTCGGCGAGGCCCTCCTCGTAGCTCTTGCGGGCGCCGGCGAGGTCGCCCTGGGCCTTGGCCACGTCACCCAGCCGGTTGACCCCGACGGCCACGTCACGCTGGGCCTGGGTGTTGGTCGG
>Ga0302279_10002508_pt1 | contig 24133 bp, 20 predicted proteins | sample III_Bog_N3_3_FD_194541 | JGI IMG/M metagenome (GOLD analysis project Ga0302279, IMG submission 194541) | Peat permafrost microbial communities from Stordalen Mire near Abisko, Sweden - III_Bog_N3_3 | ecosystem: Environmental > Terrestrial > Soil > Wetlands > Peat | place: Sweden: Abisko... | reverse complement strand
GCAAGCCTTCGTCTTTGCATGTGATCCGGCTGCCACGGACCATGAGGCACGGGCCGTTGCCCAGTGCCTCAAGGGCTGCGCCGCGTCGGGGATGACGTTGGACGACGACCGCCTGGACGACGACGCGGCGATGGCGCTCCTTTGCGCTCGAGGTCCATGACCGCACTCCGCGTACGCGCGTCAGCGCGTACGCAGCGAAGACCTGGACGCGGTGAATAGGGGCTACCTGGGGGCCGACGACCTGTGACTTCCGTGCCCTGGTCGTGGTGCGTTTGCGAACCAGGGGGCGGGGAGGGAAGGGCGGGAGGTCGGGTGGCGTAGCTGGATTTGGCGCGCCCACGACAGCGGTCTACCCGCCCGAGCTCCCCATTCAGCGCTGCCGGCTCGCGCTCAGAGTCCGTACACCATCGACGGCTTTTTCCAGCCTGGGCGGGCTCATCCCCGCGATCACGAATTCGCAGGAAATGTGACGCGAGGTGGGAGAATCGGCACCATTCGTTTTGACGGTCGGTGTGGCTGCTGGCACGCACCGGAAGCCGACGCGCGCCACAGGACGGCGCGCTGCCGGTCGTCTTGCGCCCGCAAAACGCGCATCCGTTGCGCGTCGCTTACAGGGTGGACAGAACGCAGGATTGGCTTCGCGATTGCTTGAAAGACTGCGCGGACAAGGGGAGCGGACGAAGGCAATGAAGCGGTTCAAACTCGGATTCTCGTTGTTGACCTTTGGCGGGTTCGTTCTGTTCGGGATGGCGTCCAAGGCGCCCGAGGCGAGCGCCACGCAGGAGAGCCCCGTGCTCGCGAGCCCCGAAGCACCCGCCGCCGCGAAGGCGGCCGAAGGGACCGTCTACGCGAGCCTGGGCGTCAAAGGCTCCGCCACCCCGGTGGCGCTCGTCGCCGGTGCGAGCTGCCCCAAAGGGATGGTCGAAGTCGAGGGAGACTACTGCCCGTACGTGGAGCAGAAGTGCCTTCGCTGGATGGATCCGGAGACGAAGATGCGGTGCGCCGAGTTCGCGCCCACCTCCGAGTGCCACGGGAAGACGGCCAAGAAGCACTTCTGCATCGACCAGTTCGAGTACCCCAACACCCCCGGCGAGAAGCCGGTCGTGATGACGACCTGGATCCAGGCCGAGTCCACGTGCTCGAAGGAAGGCAAGCGTCTCTGCAACGAGACCGAGTGGACGCTCGCGTGCGAAGGGCAGGAGCACCTCCCGTACCCGTACGGCTACGCGCGCAACTCCGACGCGTGCAACATCGACAAGCCGCACCCCGACGTCGACGAGAAGGCGCTCGCCAACCCCTCGAAGCGCGACGCGGAGGTGGCTCGGCTCGATCAGCGCGACGCCTCTGGCTCGCGTGAGGCCTGCGTGAGCCCCTACGGCGTCTACGACATGACCGGCAACGTCGACGAGTGGGTCGTGAACGAGAGCGGCAAGCCGTTCAAGAGCGGCCTCAAGGGCGGCTACTGGGGTCCCGTGCGCGATCGTTGCCGTCCGATGACGACGGCGCACAACGAGGAGTTCTCGTTCTACCAGATTGGCTTCCGGTGCTGCGGCGAGCCCAGTGCGTCGCCTGCGGCCCCCGCCGCGAACAGCGTCAAGGCCGGCGGCGGGACGGACCCGTCGGTCGCCGCCCCGGCGGGCGGCTCGCAGGGCACGATCCTCACCGGGAGCTGACTCAGGGGCTCGCCGGCTCCCCGTCGGCTGCGCCGCCGTCCGCGGGCGGCTGAACGGGAGCGGGCTTCGGAGCGACGACCGGCACCTCGCCGTACTCGGTCTTCATCTTCTTCACGAGCGAGTCGAGCATCACCTGCTCGTGGTAGCTCGGCATCTGGGGCAGCTGGACGACGACGCGGACCGGGGCGTCCGGCTCCTTGCTCCGCACGAACTCCATCGACCCCTGCGAGACCTTCTTGCCCGAGTCCGGCGCCCGGTACTCGAACATCAGGTACCCCGTGGCATCGTCCTTCTCGAGGACCTTGAGGCCCATGTCGACCCGCACGAGCCGCACCGCGGCGTTCCACGTGCGATCGAACCCATAGCCGGAGTCGAACGACGTCCGTGCATCCGCCGGCTGCCCGGTGAGGACAATCGTAGCCGCGACGGCCAGCCCCAGCGCCGCGCCGAGGGCCGGTGCCGTCAAACGCCCCGCAAACCTCGTCCAGCCATGCATGCTCTCGGGGGTACGCCCCTCGGGTCGAGACGGCCAAGTTTTCAGCGCAGCTCGCCACCCCGGGATCAGGCTTCGGCTTGCGAGGCCTGGAGCTCGGCCTCACCGGCTTCCTCGAGCGCGTGGCGCGCGGAGCGATCGAACGCGAGACAGCCCACGGCGCTGAGGACGCACCACGAGAGCTGGATGGCGTAGAGCATGAACGCGAAGGCACGGCCGGGACCCAGCACGATGTCCCTTGGGTAGTACATCGTCATGCCCGCATAGATCCCGGCCTGGAAGAAGCCGAGAAGCCCCGGGGGGCCCGGCACCATGATGGTGATCCCGAGCATTCCCATGAGCGAACAAGCCTCGATGAAGCCGATGCTCGAGCCGTCTGCGTGGGTCACGCCGCAACCCCACGCGAGAATCCACATTCCGAGCGCGTTCAGGCCCCAGTAGATGGTGGTCTCCGCGAGGAAGGGCCAGGCGTCTCTCCCGCGGCCGAGCAGGTGGAGGCCATCGGCGAGCCGCTCGGCGATTCCCGCGAGCTTCTCCCCGAGCGGTCGCGAGACGAGGCCGAATACGGCGAGCGTCAAGCGGTGGGCCCACGCGCGAGCGAAGTAGAATACGGCGGTCACGATGAACACCACCGTGAACAAGCCGAGCATCGCGAAGCCGTAGGCGCGCACCTGTCCGACGGTCACGGGGACCGGGAGGCCCTCCACCACCGTGGAGAGCGGTACGAGCACGGGCGTGGCCAGGAGCGCGGCGGCTAGCACGAGGCCCAGGTACAGGGCGTCGATGACGCGTTCGCCCGCGATGGTCCCCGTGGCCATCGGCATCGAGACGTGGCCGACGAGCTTGCCGTCCTGCATCCGCCCCGGATCGCGCAGCATGAACGGGCGGACGAACTCGCCAAGCCGGAACGGCACCAGCATGATCGCGAGAAATCCGACCCAGGAGACGGAGACCAGCTTGGCCTTCGGCACATCGACCGTCGCGCGGAGGAGGAAGCGCCAGCGAATCGCACGGTAGTAGTTCAGCGCCACGAGCGTCGCCACGTAGACGGGCACCGTCCACCACCGGACGCGGTCGTAGCTCCCGCCCTTGGGTACGAAGTCGATCTTGCCCGTCGCCAGCATGTACACCAGCGAAGTCGTGAGCACGGTGCTCACGATGAGCTTCGCCGCGTGGCGACGCACGAAACCCGTCTGCGGTCGGGTGGGGGGGGCTAGGGCTTTGGCGGACACCGGGCCAGTCGATATAGCATAGACCGGCCCCTATCACTCTGGCCGCTCAGATGCGGACGATGGTGGCCTTGCAGCCGCTCGCGCACACGCGCGTCGCGTTGCGCGTGTCGACGATGAGGTCGGCCTCCTTGCACATCCGTCCGTAGTCGATGCTCTTGTGGTCGGTGACGATCACGACGGCGTCCCACTCGGCGAAGCTGGCCTCCGGCTTCACCCCTTCGAAGACGTGCCCGTGCTCCTTGAACGACGGGACCCAGGGGTCCATGTAGCTCACGAGCGCGCCGCGACCGAGGAGCCCTTCGATGACGTCGATGGCGGGAGACTCGCGGACGTCGCTGATGTCACGCTTGTAGGCGACGCCGCTCACCAGGATCTTGGATCCATTCATCGCCTTCTTCTTGTCGTTGAGCGCGTTCGCCGTCAGCTGGACGACGTGCTCGGGCATGGCGGTGTTCACCATGTCCGCCAGCTCGATGAAGCGCGCGGGCATCTTCATGCCGCGCATCCGCCACGAGAGGTAGAGCGGGTCGATCGGGATGCAGTGTCCTCCGAGGCCCGGCCCCGGGAAGAAGGGCATGTAGCCGAAGGGCTTCGTGGCCGCGGCGTTGATCACTTCCCAGACGTCGAGACCGAGCCGCTCGCAGATGAGCGCGAACTCGTTGACGAGCCCGATGTTCACCGCACGGAACGTGTTCTCGAGCAGCTTCACCATCTCGGCCGCGTCCGGGCTCGACACCGGGACGACCCTGTCCACGATCTGTGCGTAGAGCGCCTGCGCCGCCTCCATGCACTTCGGCGTCATCCCGCCGAGCACCTTGGGCGTGTTCCTCGTGCCGAACTTCGCGTTGCCTGGGTCGACCCGCTCCGGGGAGAAGGCGACGTGGATGTTGCGCCCGACCTCGTAGTCACCCTCCCGCGTGAGCTGGGAGCAGACGTACTCGCGCGTCGTACCGGGGTACGTCGTCGACTCGAGGACGACGAGCATGTCCGGGTGCTGGTGGCGAACGACCACCTCGACGGCGCCCTCGATGTAGCTCATGTCGGGGTCCTTGGTCTTCTTCAGCGGCGTCGGCACGCAGATGATGACCGCGTCGGCCTGACCCATCACGCGGGAGTCGGTGGTTGCGTCCATCCGGCCCTCCTTCACGTGCGGGAGAAGGTGCTCGCTCTTGATGTCCTCGATGTACGAGACTCCGTTGTTCAGGCTCTTCACCTTGGCGGGGTCACGGTCGAAGCCGGTCACTCGAAAGCCGGCGCGGGCGAATTCGACCACGAGCGGTAGCCCGACGTAGCCGATGCCAACGACGACGATGCGTGCCTCGTGCTTTTCGATCCTCTCGAGAAGGGTGCTCACGGCGAGGGCTCCTTTGGTTTGACCACGCCGCGATGCCGCGGACGTGACGTCAGGTAGGGCCGGCTGACGAGCCGGGCTCTGCTTTCTTCGTTGCACTGCGCGTACCGAGAATTCCGCGCGGCCCGGAAGAGAGGAGGCGCTGCGCCTCATCCTTGCCAGCGAGCCCCTCGAGCCGTCGAATGGCGGTGACCACGGTGGGCACATCGGCCGGCTTGTGCGCGTCCGAGCATGCGGCCTCGTAGGCGTCCTCCTCGAGCAGCTTCTCCGCTGCCCGCTGCGCCTGACGTCCGTACTTGCCGACCAGCGAGCATACGTCGAGCAAGAGGTGGGCGCCGGCGTCGAGCAGGGGGGTCAGGCACTCGTCGTCCGTCCAGACGGGCTGGTAACGCTCCGGGTGGGCGACGATGGGGACCAGGCCGGCTCGGCGCAGGTCGAAGAAGCGAGCCTGGCAGCGCAACGGGAAGGCCGTCGGCGGGAATTCGACCAGGGCCGCCCCCTGGCCGGGGTAGGGAACTCCCTGCCCCTTCACCAGACGCTGGAACACGATGTCGTCGAAGAAGTGCTCGCTCGCGAGGTGAAGCTCAGGCAGGGGCAGGGCCGCGGCGTCGAGGTGGGGCCGCATCGCCGCGTAGGCCTGCTCCAAAGCATTGCGATCATTGTCGAACATGCCCGGCCGCATGTGGGGCGTGGCGACGACCGTGGAGAAGCCTGCGTCGTAGAGGGCCCGCAGCATCGCGACGCCCTCCGCCGGCGACCGGGCACCGTCGTCGATGCCCGCGATCCAGTGGCAATGCAGGTCGACGAATCCGCCCATGACTTCGGAGCTTTCCTACCACGTCGGGAGGCGTCTTTCGCGTATGATCCTTGGGCGCATGGCCTCGCTCAATCCGCTCACGCGGGAGCTCGTCTTCAAGATCGTGTTCTACGGGCCCGGGCTCGGGGGGAAGACCACGACGCTCCAGCATATCCACGTGGCGACGAAGCCCGAGCACCGCGGCAAGATGGTGAGTCTCGCCACGCCGATGGATCGAACGCTCTACTTCGATTTTCTGCCGCTCCGGATGCCACGCGTGCGTGGCATGGGCATCCGCCTTCAGCTCTTCACGGTGCCGGGCCAGGTCTATTATGGCGCGACGCGGAAGCTCGTCCTCACTGGGGCGGACGGCGTGGTCTTCGTGGCCGACTCCCAGCCCGAGCGCCTCGAGGCGAACCTCGAGTCGCTGGAGGATCTGAACGCCAACCTCAGCGAGCACAACCGGCCGCTCGCGCAGATTTCCCATACCTTCCAGTGGAACAAGCGCGACTTGCCGGACGCCACCTCGCTCGAGGAGCTGGAACGAAAGTGCAACATCCACGGCGCGCCCTCGATCGGCACGGTCGCGACGCAGGGCCAAGGCGTGTTCGACGGGCTCGAGCAGATCACGCGCCTCGTGCTCCGCGCGTACGAGGCAGAGCTTCCAAAGAGCGAGCGCTCCCTCGAAACGAGGCACGACTCGTCCGACGAGAGCGGAATCGCCGATGCCATTCGGGGACTCGCCGAGTCCTCGGAACGCCGCGTCATCACGCCGGTTGCGGGGATTCCAAAGCTCTCGACGACGCCCCCCAGCGTCGGCCCGGCCCCCGCCGTTCCGGAGATCCCGCTCTCGGGCATCGCGTCTCCGGGTTCCGTCGCTCCGCCGCCCGCGACCGGCACGGCGACGCCCCTCGCCCCGTCACCCGCCGCGCCGTCGCCCTCACTCGAAGCCCTTCATTCGGCGCTCGAGATGGAGGAGCTGCCCACCGTGGCTCTCGCGGGTGAGCTCCTTCGGCCGGCGCCGAAGCCGCCTCCCGAGCAACCGGCGGAGCCGAGAGCTCCGGCGCCCGGCCCACCGTTCTCGCTCGCGGAGCTCTGGGGGGAAGGGGAGCGCGAGACGGCGCGCGAGGTCGAGGCGTCCCTGGCGGGGCGCGACATCGCCAGAGCCGTGCTGGCTTGCGACAACCTCGTCACGCGCGTACTCGCCTCGGCCGCGGGCCTCGCCGGGAGCGCAGACGCGCCTCGCGATCCGGGCAGCGTGGCACTTATGCTCGGTCTCGAAGGCCGGCGCTACCTGGCCTTCCGCGCGATTGTCCGCGCGGTTCGCCTGAGCGACGACATCCGCCCGCGCGACGCGCTCGAGTGCTACGCCTTCGCGCTCGAAGTCCGGCGCGCCCGGGAAGCCATCGGGCGGTGACGCCGCCGGACGGCGCCCCCTAGACCTAGAAGCGGCCGAACGCAGCCCCTCGGCGCCTTACCCTGGGTCTTCGACCGGGAGCGTCATGAGCTCGTGCACGACGTCCTCGGGCGGACGTCCCGTGAAAGCGCCGGTCGCCATGGCATCGAAGATGGGCACACGGATGCGTCGCGCAGCAGCCCAGGCGCTGATGCGCGGTATCAGCGTTGCTCCTTCGACGCGATGACGGACCTGGTGAATGGCCTCCTCGATGGGGAGGCCGCGCGCGAGGCGCATGCCGAGCTGGACCTCGGGACGCTTTCTCTGGGAGATCGCGGCGAGCAAGTCTCCGAAGCCTGCGAGGCCGAAGAGCGTCCGCTCCGACCCGCCGGCGGCGGCGGTCAGAAGGGCGGCCTCGTGCATGCTCCGCGTGATGCCCGCCGCGAGGCTCCCGGGGCTGAGCCCCATCTGCTGGCCATAGCCGACGATGATGGCGATGCAGCCCACGAGGGCCGCCCCCCACTCGACGCCACGCAGGTCGCTCGTCGTGTAGACGCGTACCTCGGGCGTCATGAACGCGTCGATGAAGCTTCGCCCCACGATGTCGTCGTTGGCGCCGCAGACGACCACGCTCGGCTCGCCCGACAGAAGATCGCTCGCGAGCGCGGGACCGCCGATGACGCCCAGGAAGCGGGCAGGCGTCTCGCGGGCGATGACCTCGCTCATGGTCTCGAGGTCGTCACCGACGAGGCCGCGGCCGCTGTGGATGACGATGTGCTCGGGCGTAACGACTTCCCGCAAGACCCTCGTGAACTCGAGCGCGACCTGCGACGGTACGGCGAGCACGATCGTGCGGGCCTGCGACGTCGCCATCGTGAGATCCTGCGTCACGCGTACGCCGGGGATCGTGACCTCGACGTCTCGGCGGGAGACGAGCAGCACGTCGGCGTACTTGCGCGCCGCCGCGGCGGCGAGCCCGGTGCCCCACGCTCCTCCTCCGACCACGGCGATGGGCTGCTTGACCATCTCAGAAGAGCTCACTGATGCGCTGGACGAGCCCGTCCCCCGCGAACAGCGCGCGTACGCCTCGGGAGATCCACTGGAAGCTCTTGGCCGTGTAGGGGAACCAGAGCGGGTCGCGGGACGGCTGCGCGAAGCGGTCGAAGTTCACGTGGCGCTTGTCGGCCATGTCCCGGAGCCCGTCGTCTCCGTGGACGCGTCCGAAGCCGGACTGCTTCACACCGCCGAACGGAGCCTCGGGGGCCGCGTAGTTCACGAGCACGTCGTTCACGAGGATCGAGCCGGCCTCGATCTTGCGCGCGAGCTCCTTGCCCTTCTCACGGTCCTTCGTGAACACGTAGGCGTTGAGCCCGAGGTGAGACGCGTTCGCCAGACCGATGGCTTCCGCCTCGCTCGCCACCTTCTGGATGGGGACGATGGGGCCGAAGATCTCCTTCGTCATCACCGTCATCGAGGGATCGCAATTCGCGAGAACGGTCGGCAAGAAGAACTGTTTCCCTTCGGTCTTGCGCTTGCCGCCGGCGACGAGGACGGCGCCCTTCTCGAGCGCGTCCTCGATGTGCTTCTCGGCGATCTCGATCTGCTTCGGGAAGGTGATGGCTCCCACGTCCACGAAGTCTTTCGCCGGGTCTCCGACGCGGAGCTCGTCCACGAGCTCCTTCACCCGGGCCACGAGCGGCTCGTAGATGTCCTTGTGGGCGTACACCCGCTCGACCGAGATGCACACCTGCCCGGCGTTGGCGAAGCCGCCGAAGACCACCGCGCGCGCGGTGCGCTCGAGGTCCGCATCGGAGCATGCGATGAGGGGCGCCTTGCCGCCGAGCTCCATCACGCATGGCACGAGCTGGGCCCCGCACGCGGCCGCGACGCGCTTGCCCGTCTCCACGCCGCCCGTGAAAACGAGCTTCTGGATCCCGCTCTCGATCAGCGCTCCTCCCGTCGCCCCGTAGCCCTGGACGACGCCGAACAGGTCCTCCGGGAGGCCGGTCGAGTCGTAGATCTCCTTTGCCTTCGCCATCGTGAGCGGCGTCACCTCGCTCGGCTTCACGACAGCGGCGTTACCCGCCAGGAGCGCGGCGACGACGTCTCCCATGGGAATCGAGAATGGGAAGTTCCACGGAGAGATGATGCCGACGACGCCGCGCGGAACGAAGTGGATGACGCTCTTCCGGTGCTTGAGAAGGTGAAGGTTGATCTCCTGTGGCGCGAGGATCCGCGCGGCGTTGTGACAGTAGTAGGTCGCCAGGTCCGCGACGAGCATCACCTCGTGCACGAGGGCCTCGTGGCGCGGTTTGCCGCACTCACGACTCACCACCTCCACGATCTCGTCGGCCCGTTCGACGATGGCATCACGGAAGCGCAGCATTCGCTCCGCGCGCTCGGAGACCGGCAGGACCCCCCAGGCAGCTTGGGCCTTTCGTGCCCTCGCGACGACGGCCGCCACCTCGTCGCCGCCCGTGACCGGGACTTCGCCGAGCAGATCGCCGCTGGCCGGAGCGTAGCTCCGTATCGTCGCCCCGGCCGCGTCGGTGGCGGACCCTCCGAGGTTGGCGTTGCCCTGAGCTGTGGTGCCGTTCCTCTTGCCGTCGGTGTCCGCGAGGGCGCCCATGGTGGCCTCCAGTTTGAAGCAACGTATCACCAGATGAGGGCGCCGGAACGCCCCCGGACCGGCGCGTCACTCGACCGTGCGTTCGGTGCCCTCACGCGACGCGCCCGGCCAGAGGATCCACGCAGCGGTGCCGGGGACGACGGTGACCCCGAGGGCCACGATCACTCCCTCGTACGAGTGCGTTCGATCGAGCACCACGCCGAGCAGTAGATTTGCGACGACGTAGGCGAGCGACTGGGCCGCCGCGGTGAGTCCGCCAGCGCTCGAGACGTGCCGCGCGTCGACGCGGGAGAGCATGTCCGACGTGAGCAAGGCGAAGGCGGCGCCGCCGCCCAGCAGCGTGAGCGACGCGATCCCGACTGCTGCGACAGGTCCCGGCGCGAACGGCATCAGCGCGATCGACGCGCAGAGGAGGCCGGCCAGGGCGATGAACGGGCGGCGGACACCTCCGGCGACGCTCGCAATGACTCCGAACGCGATGGCGCCGGCGTCGAAGAACAGAGGCGGCAGCCAGAGGTAAGCCGCGAGGCCGTTCTGCGTCAGGCCTCGCTCGGCGACGAGGTACTTCGGGAGCCAGTTGAAGACGAAGTTGATGGCGGGCGCGGTCGCGACGACCAGGATCACCGCGCGCTGGACGACCGGGAGAGCGAGCAGCCCGAGGAGGCTCTGGGGGCCGGGTGAGCTGGGGCCGTACACACGGGCAGCCTCGCGGTAGCCGGCGCGCTCGTTCACGCGGGTGTGCGGCGGCTGCGGTTTGGCCGCGAGGAGGGCGCGCGCGGCGCCGCCGTGCGTGATCGCGAGCCACGCGGGCACCCAGGACAGCCCGACCAACGCCGTTCCCAGGAAGGCGAAACGCCAGCCCCAGGTGCGGTTGAACGCTATGGCGAGCGGAGCGGCGATCATCGCGCCGATCGAGCTGCCGGTGAAGAGCAGGCCGAAGCCCGCCGAGCGGTGCTTCGGGGGAAGGCAACGCTGGACGGCCTGCGCGGCGCCCGGAAACGACGGGGACTCGGCTGCGCCCAGCGCGATGCGGAGGCCGAATAGTAGCGCAAACGACGGGGCGAAAGCGTGCATCGCCGAGATCGCCGACCAGACGAGGACGGAGGCGACCAGGCCCATCCGCGCGCCGGAACGATCGATGATCCACCCCGACAGAGGCGCGCCGACCAGGTACGTCAGGGAAAAGGCCGACGTCAGCCAGCCGTACTGGGTGTGATCGATGTGAAGCGCGTCGCATACGGTGGGGGAGAGGGCGGCGAACGTCTGCCGGTCGACGTAGCTGACCGCCATGACCAGCGTGGCCACGATGGCGATGGCCCAGCCCTGCGCCGCCGACGGCTGAAGGGGGGACAGGGGGCGTTGGTCCTCGAAAGCCATGGAGAAAGTCCAGGTTCTTTTGGTGATCGCGTGGAAATGACCGGCGGTCGCGTGTACGATTGTGACACCGATGTCCGAGGTGTTGGCGCCCGAAGATCTGCTCGACGAAGGCGACGAAGGCGCGCTGACGACCGATACGCTGACCCGGGGCACGCGTCTCGGTCGCTATGAGCTGCTCTTGCCCATCGCCATGGGCGGAATGGCCAAGGTCTGGGCGGCGCGGCAGCGTGGGCACCGCGGCTTCTCCAAGCTCGTCGCGATCAAGACAATCCTCCCGAACCTCTCCGAGGACCCTGCGTTCGAGAGCATGTTTCTCGACGAGGCGCGCATTGCGTCCAACGTCCACCACCCCAACGTCTGCGACATCTACGAGCTCGGCGAAGAGGGCAAGGTCCTCTACCTGGCGATGGAGTGGGTGAACGGGGACTCGCTCATGCGGGTGCTCCGCGCCAACGGGGTGAGCGAGCGCATCGACGCCCGCATCGCTGCGCGCATCGTCGCCGACGCGTGCGCGGGCGTGCATGCCGCGCACGAGCTGTCGGACGACCTTGGGAGGCCCCTCGGCGTCGTTCACCGCGACATGTCACCGCACAACATCCTCATGTCGGCCGACGGCAACGTCAAAGTGACCGACTTCGGGGTGGCCAAGGCCATCGGGCAGCTCCACGACCAGACCTCGACGGGGACGCTCAAGGGCAAGATCAATTACATGGCGCCGGAGCAGATCACCGGCACGCACATCGATCGTCGGTCGGACGTGTTCGCGCTCGGCTGCGTGCTCTACGAGGCCACCACGGGACGACTGCCATTTCGCGACAAGGGGCAGATGGACCACGAGGTCATGCAGCGGGTGATGCAGGGCCAGTTCGTTCCGCCGTCGCGCTTCTTGCCCGGCTATCCGCCCGAGCTGGACGGCATCATCGTGCGGGCGATGGCAAACCAGCCGATCCAGCGGTTCGCCACGGCCGAGAGGCTCCGCTTGGCGCTCGAGGAGTGGCTCCAGATGAGCGGGCCGATCGTCACGGAGTCCCAGGTCGCGGCCGCGGTCCGCGCAAGGGTAGGGACGCTCATCGATCGCCGTCGCGAACGCATTCGCGTCGCCATGTCGACCACGGGGACCAACGAGGACTCGAACGCGACGCCGAACCCCTCGGCGAGCGGCGTCGTGCCCGCAGGGACCGGAACGACGTCCGGGACGACGAGCTCGCGTCGCGGGCCATTGACGATGTCGCCGTTGACGCAGCCGCTCAATCTCTCGCCGCCGCCCCGAAACGAGGCCCCGGGAGCGTTTGCGGTACCGCCGGGGCCGCTGCCCGTCGTGCCGCCGCCGCCGCCCGTTCCGGGGCAGTTCCAGGCATCGGCCGGAGGTGCATCGCAGCCGGGCTACCCGGGATCGCAGCCGATGCCGGCTTCCGTCGCCCAGCCGCCGTCCGCCCCGTTCGGTCCGTTTCGGGGACAGGCCGTCGGAGTGGACGGGCAGCCCTCGAGCCTGCAGACCGGCGCGGGGCCAGCCACCAACGTGCCGGCGGCCATGCACTACGCGGTGGCTGTCGCCATCGGAGTGTCGGTCGCCCTGGCCGTCGGGGTCGCCGCCTTCGTTCTATGGCGATCCATGCGCGCCCCGGAGCCCAGCGTGCTGGCTCCCGCGCCCACGGTCACCGCGGTCGACGTGCCCGCGCATGGCCCGCCCGTGGTCCCCACGGTCCCCTCGCCGAGCGCGGTCCCGCCGGGCGCGGGCGTTCCCAGCGCGACGTCGAGGGTCGAGCCGCCGTCCGCCGTCATCGGGACCACCCCGACGCCGTCCGATCACGTTGCGCCCGCTCCCTCCGGCGCCGGGACGGGCGCGAGCGCTCCGGTTCCCCCGGCCACGGGGGAAGTTGCTCCCTCCGACGACGCCATCGTGCTCACGATTCCGGACGGCGCGACCGTATTCGTGGCGGGAGCTGCCCTGGCGGACGGCGCTCATACGGTCCCCCGCCCGAAGGCGGGACAGACTCTCAACGTCATCGTCCGCGCGGCAGGGTACGATGACGCATTCGTGACCCTCAACGCTGCGACGATCTCCCCGTTCGACGTGCAGCTGCGCAAGCGGCAGCACCACCGCGTCGATCCCTCCATTCCCGCCAACCCTTACTGAGCTGCCATGCGTGGACCGATTGGTACGTTGGCGCCGGTCTGGACGGCGCGTGCCGTGGGGGCGTCACTCGTCGTGGCGGGCGTCCTGACATCGCCCGCCGTTCGGGCCCAGGAAGCCGCCGGCCCGGGCGCTTCGAACACCCAGCCCGATCCAGCCGCGGAGGCGCGGCGCCAGTACAACCTCGGCAAGACGGCGTACGAGGCCGGCCACTACGCGGACGGGGCGCTCGCATGGGAGGCGGCGGCGGCGATCAAGCCGCACGCGGCCACGCTCTTCAGCGCAGCGCTGGCGTGGGAGAAGTCCGGTCACGACGCTCGTGCGGCCGATGACTTCGTCCGGAGCATGGCCATCGCGGGGCTGACCCCACAGCAAACTGCGACCGCAAAGGAGAAGGTCGCGGCTCTGGAGGCGATGCTCGGCTCGATCGACGTGACGGGGCCCGATGGGGCACGCGTGCAGCTCGACGCGCTGACGGAGGTGCCCGTGCCCGCGCGACTTCACGGTGCCCCGGGGACGCATGTCCTCTCCACGCGCGTCCCCGTTGCGGGGGCCCAGCCTACGGAGGTCCACAAGGACGTGACGCTCGAGGCAGGTCAGACGCAGGCGATAGACGTGACCCCCGCCGCCCCCAAGCCCGCACCTCCTCCTCCTCCCCCCCCCGAGCCTCCTCCTCCGCCCCCGCCTCCGCCTCCGCCCAGCACCCCCGTGCGTAGCTTCGTGGGCTTCGGGCTCGTCGGGATGGGAGTCGCGTCCGTCGGCGCTGGGGCGGTGATGGGCATCGAAGCGCTCAGCGCGCGCAACGCGTACAACGCGGGACCTACGCAGCAGTCCTACGACCACGCGCAGAGCCTCGCGATGTGGACGAACGTCGGGCTCATCGCGGGCGGTGTGCTCGCCGCGGGCGGCGTGATCCTCGTGGTGCTGCCGTCTTCCCACGCCGCGCCTGCGACGCCCATCGCGATCACCGTGTCCCCAGGCATTGGCTCCGCCTTCCTCCAGGGGTCGTTTTGAGGGCCGCGCTCGCAATCATCCTGACGCCGCTGATAGCGGCGGCGGCGGTGGCCGGCTGCTCGCTCGGCCTCGATCACTCGCTCATCGGCCAGGTCTCCGACGCAGCCACGCCGTTCGACACCGGCGGGATGGAGCCCGAAGGCGGCGCCGACTCTGGGCCCCTCGAGGCCGGCTCCGACACGTCGGCATCGGAAGCGGGGGACGGCTCCCCGGAGGCGGCGAGTGAAGCAGGCGTCGACGCGGCGAGCGGCTGCTCGCAGAACTCCGACTGCGTGAGCCCCAACGCGTGCCTCACGGGCCGTTGCAACACGACGACGAAGGAGTGCGCCTTCGATCTCTGCCCGTCGACCGTGGCCTGCATGGGCTCTGCCTGTGATGGGGCCACGAACACGTGCGGGACGCCCGCCATGTACGGGTTTCAGGCTGGCGCCATCGACGTGGGGACGGCGATCGGGTGCGGCGGATCCGTGGCGACCTGCGTAGCGGCGTCCTTCCCGTTCGTGTACGTCGGTACGCCGCAAGGGGTCGTGGCGGTCAACGTGTCGGATCCGGCCAACGCGACGCCCACGATCGTGCCTGTAGCGGGGATCCCGTTCTACCCGTCGTTCATCCTGGCGAGCGGATCACGGGTGTACTTCGTCGGCCCGCTCCAGAGCAGCGGATCGTCGGGGTACATGGTCCCCGTCGCGTGGATCGACCCGGCGGCCGATCCGACGGCGCCGCTCACGGCCCGCTCGGCGTTCGTCGCCTACCCGACGTCGACCCTCGGCGGCGCCTTCCCGAACGGCACGGGAGGGGTCTACCTGGAGAACACCGGTGGCTCCGTCACCGGCCTGTTGACGGCTCCCGTGCCCGATCCGACGACGATCATGCTCGCCACGACGACGCTCGGCGCGGGCGAGACGATCGTCGGGGCCAGCCTGACGAACTTCGTCACCTTCGAGACGGACATGGCCGACATCCCCAACTTCGGCGTGGTGATGGGTGCCGGCACCGCGATGCCCATGGACGAAGGGACGCAGACCGTCTCACAGTTTGGCGCGGTCTCGAGGTACTTCACGTTCGCCGGCGCGCCGGACGGCAGCTTCCTCTTCAACGCCGCGCTGATCGACGTCGCCACGGGGAAGTACACGGGCGTCCGCTTCGGCTGGGTGCTGACGGGCGGCGCGAACACGAACTTCAACGGACAGACCACGTTCCTCGCCGAGAGCTACACGCCCCCTGCGGGCTTCAGCTCCTCGGACACCCCGATACTGGCGCCGCTCGCGGGCCCGGTCGCGTGGCTGGACTCGAACCGCGCCCTCGTGACCGCCGCGGCCACCGCGGCCGAGGGAGGGACGGGGAGCACGAGCGTGCAGGTCGTGACGCAGGCGAACATGCCGCCGAGCCTCGTGAACGGCGTCGTCCTCAGCAGCGTCCCGACGAACATGGTCGGCACCGCCGGGTCGCAGTCCCCGGCGGGCATCTCCTTCGGTTACGTCGTCGCCTCCTCGGCGAGCGGCGTGACCCTCAACATCATCGCCCCCGACTGCGCGCCGTAGCGCCGCGGGGCGCGCGCTCGCGGGCCCCTCCCGTCAGGAGTGCAGCGGGCTCCTGCCCGCGGCCTTCCGTGACTACGTAAGGGCTCTCAAGCCCAGCGAATGAGCGACGTCTCGTACGGGTGGGTCATCGCGTCGTTCCAGGGCATGAGGCGCGCTGCGAACGCGTGGGCCCCACTGTCCTTCGTCGGGATCTCGCCGACGAAGCGGTAGGTGCCATCGTTCCCGGTTCCGTCGAGCTTCATGCGAACGATCTGACCGTGGGTCAGCTCGTGACCCCCGGCCGTGGGGCCGTGGTAGAGCTCCACCGCGACGTCGGCCGGTGTGAGCTTCCCCAGCTGGACGACCGCCTCGACCTTCGCCGCCTCGCCGACCTTGAGCTCGCCTCCGGACTTGAGGGTGATGTCCTTGATGCGCACGTCGGGCCACGCGTCGCGGACGCGCTGCTTCCACGCGGCGAGCTGCTTGGCGCCCGCGAGCTCCTTGTCCATCATCTGGTGGGTGAGCCGGATCGACGGGACATAGAAGTCCTGCACGTACTCCCGCACCATGCGCTGCGTGTTGAACATCGGGGAGAGCTTGGAGATGGCGTTCTTCATCCGCCGTATCCACGCGCGCGGCAGCCGATTCTGCCCCTCTCGCCGGTAGAACAAGGGAACGACCTCGCGCTCGAGGAGATCGTAGAGCAGCTCGGCCTCGAGGTTGTCGCCCGAGCCGTCTGGGTATTCCTCGCCGTGGCCGATGGCCCAACCCACGTCCCCGCCGTGCTTCGCCCAGGCCTCGGCCCACCAGCCGTCGAGCACGCTGAGGTTGAGGGCTCCGTTGATCGCCGCCTTCATGCCGCTCGTACCGCTCGCCTCGAGGGGGCGCCGGGGAGTGTTCAGCCACACGTCCACCCCCGACACGAGGGCGCGCGCGACGCGCATGTCGTAGTCCTCGAGGAAGATGACCTTGCCCCGGAGGTCCGGGTCGCGGCTCGCGCGGATGATTCCGCGGATGAGCTCCTTGCCGCCCTTGTCCTGGGGGTGCGCCTTGCCCGCGAAGACGAGCTGCACGGGGCGCTCGGGGTTGTTCAGCAGCCGCTTCACGCGCGCCAGGTCGCTGAAGAGCAGCGTCGCCCGCTTGTACGTCGCGAAGCGCCGCGCGAAGCCGATCGTGAGCGCGCTCGGATCGAGCACCTCCTCCGCCAGAAGGACCTCGTCGCTCGCGCTGCGGCGCTCCGCGAACGCGCGGAGCCGGCGACGGGCGAGCGTCACCAGCCTGTGCCGGCGGTGCTCGTGCGTCTGCCACAGCTCGCCGTCCGGGATGTCGTGGACGCGCTCCCACGCCGTCTCGTCGCCCGTGGCCTCCATCCAGCGCGGACCGAGGTAGCGCGTGAAGAGACCGCCCATCTCGTGCGATACCCACGTGGTGATGTGGACGCCGTTCGTGATCGAGCGGATCGGAATCTCGTGCTCCGGAAGCTCGGGCCAGAGCGGCCTGTACATCTTGCGCGACACCTCGCCGTGGAGCGCGCTCACGCCGTTGTAGTGGTCGCTCGAGTGGATGGCGAGGACCGGCATCGAGAAGGTGGCCGTGGGGTCCCCCGTACCGATGCGGCCGAGCGTCAGCATCTCCTCACCCGTGATTCCCAGCGCCGCACGGTAAGGCTCGAGGTAGCGCGTCACGAGCTCGGGGGCGAAGGCGTCGTTGCCGGCCGGCACCGGGGTGTGGGTCGTGAAGATGTTGCCGGCGGAGCAGGCCTCGCTGGCGACCTGGAACGTCGCCCCGCGCGCCCGCATGACGCGGGCGATTCGCTCGAGCGCCAGAAACGCCGAGTGCCCCTCGTTCATGTGGCACACGGTCGGCGGCATGCCCACGGCCTCGAGCGCGTGCACGCCGCCGATGCCCAGCATGATCTCCTGCCGCACGCGGAACTCCTGGTCACCGCCGTACAGGGGACCTGTGATCGAGCGGTCGGCCGGCGCGTTCTCGGCGAGGTTCGCGTCCAGAAGGAAGAGCGGGACGCGGCCCACCTGCACACGCCACAGCTGCGCGTGGACATTGCCGTGCGGGTAGGCCACGTGGATGACCATCTGCTTGCCCGTGGCGTCGAGCACGGGCTGGACGGGGAGGCGGTTCCAGTCGTTGATGGGGTAGCGCTCCTGCTGCCAGCCGTCGTCGTTCAGGACCTGGCGGAAATAGCCTTCCGCGTACGCGAGGCCGATCCCCACGAGCGGCAGCCCGAGGTCGCTCGCCGTCTTCAGGTGGTCACCGGCGAGGACGCCGAGGCCGCCCGAGTAGATCGGGAGAGACTCGTGGATGCCGTACTCCATCGAGAAGTAGGCGATGCGCGCCTTCGCAGCCTCGGGGAAGGTCTTCGAGAACCAGCCCTCGCGCGACATGTAGCGCTCGAACGTCGACCACGCGGCATCGAGGTGGCTGACGAAGGCGTCGTCGGACGTCAGCTCGTCGAGGCGCTTCTGGGGTACCCGCGACAAAAGCTCGATGGGGTTGCCGTGGACCTCCTCCCACAGCTCCGGATCGACGCGGACGAACAGCTCGCGCGCGACGGGGGCCCACGTCCACCAGAGGTTGTGCGCGATGTCGCGCAGGCGCTCGAGGGAGGGGGGGAGGCGAGGCACGACGTTGAAGCGTCGAAGGGTGGGCATGGTTGGCGAGAATAGAGCAAGAACACGGCCCTGCCGCAAACGTGCTTTTGCGTCTCCACGCTTTCTTGGCCATGGGCGCCCGAGTCCCACACGATCTGCTGCATGCGCCCAGTCCTTCACGCCAATTGTGCCCGCGCCCGCGTCAGGCGGGCCGTCCAGACCGAGTGTCAGATCGTCCGCGAACGGGATTTCAAGCTCGTCGGAACGCGGGTGCTCGACCTTTCGGTGCGCGGGATGCTCATCTCCACGGACATGCCGGTCCTGACGGGAGAGGACGTCCTCGTCTCCTTCAAGAGCCCGGTCACGAGCCGCTGGTACGACTGCATGGGCGTCGTCGCGCGCGTGATGCACGGCCGCAGGCGGGGAGACCGGCGGCGCGCCGTCGGCGTGGCCTTCGACGGGCTCGAGCCGTGGACGCAGCTCGTTCTATGCGATGAACTGGCGCGCGCGCCCATCGTGGCGCGGAGGCGAACCCCGAAGCTCGATGGAAGGCGGCAGGGCACCGAGTGCCTGTCCCTGCCCGAGCGCGGGCGGGGTGTAGATCCTTACCAGGGGTGCATAGGGTAGGCTGGCCCCTTGGCCTTTCGCCCGTTCAAAGCGCCGCGCTGGCTTCTCTCGTCCCACCTCCAGACGCTGGGCGCGGCCCTCCCTCTCTGGGCGCCTCCGCGAGGCTTTCGGGCGGCCGACGTGCAGCGCCTGCGGATCCCGGTGCCCGCGTCGAACGGAGGGGCCGCGGGGGCGCTCCATGGGTACGCCTTCTGGCACGCGGGCAAGGATCCTCGTCCGGTGGTCGTCCTCGTCCACGGCGTCGGCGGCTCGAGCGAGTCCCGGTACGTCGTCCGCGCGGCGGTGTCTCTTTACCGCGCGGGGTGGCATGTCGTGCGGCTCGACCTGCGAGGGGCAGGGGAGTCCATCGCGGACGCGCCGACCCTCTACCACGCAGGCCTCACGGAGGATCCGCGCCTCGCGCTCGAGCACCTCGCCAAGGACCCACGCGTCTCCGGCGTGGCTCTCGTCGGCTTCTCGCTGGGTGGGCACGTGCTCCTCTGCCTCGCGGGCGAGCTGGCCGAGGGCGCCGCGGAGTCCTCGCTCCGCGCCGTCGTCTCCATCAGCGCCCCCGTCGACCTGACCCGCGTGACGCGCGCGATCGAGCGTCGGCGGAGCCTGCCGTATCACCAGTACGTGCTCCGGAAGCTGATCCAGCAGGGGCGCGCGTTCGCGCGTACGCACCCGACGCGGGCGAAGTTCGACGCCAGCGTGCTCCGTCGTCTCCGTTCCATCCGGGCGTACGACGCGCACGTCATCGCGCCCATGCACGGCTTCGCGAGCGCGGAGGACTACTACCAGCGCGCCAGCGCCGGGCCGCTGCTCAAGGACATCCGCGTGCCCACGCTGATCGTCCACGCGGAGGACGACCCGATGGTGCCGGCCGAGGACGTCCATACGTGGCTCGCGAGCGCGTCGTCGTCCGTCGAGCACGTAGTCACCACGCGGGGGGGCCACGTCGGCTGGTTCGCCGCGCTGGACGAGGCATCCTGGATCGATACGTGGGCGATGAAGGAGACCATCGCCTTCCTTGGCAAGCACGCCCCCGTTCCGGCAGCGCGCTGACGACTGGCGACTACGGCTTGGGGAGCTTCTGCAGCATGCCCGTGCCGCCCTCGTTGACCCAGTAGACGCTCGTCGCGTCCACCGTGATTCCCACGGGTGAGGCCTGGGCCGTGGCCAGGACGCTCGGCGCCCCGCCGCACCCGCCGATGGCGCAGCGCAGGACCGAGCCGTTCGTCGCCCCCTGGCCTGCGTAGTTCGTGAAGTAGACGCTCGACGCGTCCACGGCGATGCCCCGGGGGTAGAGCATCCCGGTCGCGAGCACGATGGGGCTCGTGCCATCCTTGTTGGCCTGCATCACGCTGCCGTTGTTGTACGAGGGCGCCGTGCCCGCGTTCGTCCAGTAGACGTGCGCGGCGTCGGCGGCGACGTACGAGGGTCCGGGCTGGGCGGACGCGAGGTCCTTCACCGTCCCCGCGCAGTTGCTCGCCGAGCACGTGCGGACGATGCCGTCGCCGTAGACGGCCCAGAAGATCTGGCCGTTCGAGAGGGTGAGGCCCGTCGGGTAGTTCTGGCCGCCGAGGAGCGTCAGCGTGCTCGTCCCGTCGGTCGCGGACGTCATCACGGAGCCCGTGCCAGCGGCGAGCGTGCCGTCGGTCTCGAACGTCCAGTAGATGCTGGTCGCGGTGACCGCGATGCCGTCGCCGCGGGTGCCCTGGCCTTCGAGTATCGTGGTGCCGTCGCACCCGCCGAGGGGGCACTCGCACGCGAGGCCGTCGCCGTAGTCGGTCCAGTAGACGTTCGCCGCGTCGACCGCGATGCCGTAGGTCGTCGCGCCGGATCCGAGGGTCACCACGCTGGCGGCGCAGCCGGCGAGCGGGCACGCGAGCACGGAGTTGCCCGAGCCCGTCGTCCAGTAGGCGCGCGTCGCGTCGACCGCGAGGAACTCGCCGCCGCCGAAGCCCTGCGCAAGGACGGTCGGCGGTGTCGGGGGAGGAGGCGGTGCGGAGTCGGGCGCTGCCGCGGCATCGGGCGTGGTCGCGGCGTCGGGCGCGGCCGCCTCGAGGCCTTCGGTCCCGGTGTCGTCGGTCCCCGCGTCGCCCCCCGTGCCCGTGCCCGTTCCCGTTCCCGTGCCCGTTCCCGTTCCCGTTCCCGTGCCCGTTCCCGTTCCCGTGCCCGTTCCCGTGCCCGTTCCCGTGCCCGTGCCCGTGCTTGTATCCGCCGCGACGGTCGCGTCCAGCGACGCGCCCGTCCCCGCGTCGTCCGACGGCTGATCGGCGGCCGGGATGTCCACGGCGGTCCCCGGTGCGGTGATCCCGCAGCCCGAGGCGAACATGGTTGCTACGAGTGTCGAGAGGACGCCCGACACGTGGACGAGCGCACCGCTCGTCGCGCCCGGTCGGCGCCCCCGGCTTCGCCTGCTCGCGGGGGTCCTTCGCATGCGCGCGACCATACCAAGGCGAGCCTTTTCTCCAAGCGCGGAAGACGGCTCGAGGAGAAGAAATCACCGGCGTTTTGTGGGCGATCGTGCGCTCCGCCGCTGCCTCGGGTGCCACGAGCGCATTCTTGCAATCGTGATTGTCGGAACGTGTGGTGGCACAATCTTTCGCGTGAGCTCCACCGTTCTCGACCTTCGCCCCCTCGGCTTCCCCTGGGAGACCGCGGACCCGTTCCTCTTCTGCGTCCACCACGACGACGCCTACCCCGCCGGCAACGAGCAGCTGGGCCCGGCCGCATCTCTCGCGGGGCGGCACATCGGCCAGGACTTTGCCGGCAAGGACGGCTGGCGCATGTACCACGGCACGATCGTGCCCGGCTTCCCGCAGCACCCGCACCGCGGCTTCGAGACGGTGACGCTCGTGCGTCGCGGGCTCATCGATCACTCCGACTCGCTCGGCGCGACCGCGCGCTTCGGCGGAGGGGACGTGCAGTGGCTCACGGCAGGAAAGGGGATCGTCCACGCGGAGATGTTTCCGCTCGTCGATCGCACGCGGCCGAACCCGGCGGAGCTCTTCCAGATCTGGCTGAACCTGCCCGCCGCGGACAAGATGGCGGAGCCGCACTTCACGATGCTGTGGGACGACGCCATCCCGCATCTTGCGTTCACCGACGACGCGGGCCGGGTCACGAACGTCACGGTGGTCGCGGGGCAGCTCGGCGGGAGGCGCGCGCCGTCGCCGCCGCCGCGGTCGTGGGCTTCGCGGGCGGACGCCGACGTCGCCATCTGGTGCATCCGGCTCGCGCCAGGGGCACGGTGGACCGTCCCGCCCGCGGCGCACCCCGAGGCGGCGCGGACGCTGTACTTCTTCAAGGGCAGCAAGGTGACGATTGGCGGGAAGGAGCTCCGGTCGCACGTCGCGGCGCTCGTGCGCGCGGACGTCGGGACGACGCTCGAGAACGGCGAGGCGGGCGAGTGCGAGCTGCTCCTCCTCCAGGGCCGGCCGATCGGCGAGCCCGTCGTGGCGCACGGGCCCTTCGTCATGAACCGGCGCGAGGAGATCGAGCAGGCGATCCGCGACTACCGCCGCACGGGCTTCGGCGGGTGGCCATGGCCCGCCGACGACCCGGTGCATGGCCGGGAGGAGGGGCGCTTCGCGAAGCACGCCGACGGCCGCCTCGAGCGCGGCGCGCCGCTCGAGCCGCGCGAAGAGGAGCCGGCGCGGTGATCGAGGGCGTGGGCGAGGCGGTCGTGCTGCGACCTCCCGAGGACATCATCGCCTTCGTCACCGATCTCGAGCGGTACAAGACGGCAGACTGGAAGATCGGCCGCGTGCTCGAGCAGCGGCGCGAAGGCGACCGCATCTTCATGCGTCACGACGGCACGCTCCGCGGCGTGCCCGGGCCGGCCGTCGCGCTCGAGATGGTGATCGAGGGGCGAACGAGCGTCCGGTACCGAAGCGTGCCCACGTTTCCGTCGAGCGCGGTCCTCACCTTCGACGGAGGCTTCGAGCTCGCGGAGACGGGCGAGGGGACACGGGTCGTGCACACGGAACGATTCCGGTTCCACGCGCCGTGGCGCTTCGCCGCCGAGCCGTTCCTCCGGGCGTGGCTCGCCGAGGACGTTCGCGCCGAGATGCGCCGCTTGAAGGACCTGCTCGAGGCCGGGTAGGCGGAGACGCGGGCCGCGGCATACGGTAGCCTCGAAGCATGCTTTGCCCCCGTGACGGTACCGAGCTCAAGGCCAAGATCTACGAAGCGAACATCGAGATAGACGAGTGTCCCGCGTGCGAGGGCATGTTCCTCGACCAGGGAGAGCTCGAGGCCATCCAGAAGGCGACGGAGAAGGACTACAAGGAGGAGCTCGCGAAGCCCGTGGACTCCATGCGCGAGGAGCTCAAGGCGCAGAAGAACGAGGCGCTGGCGCTCATCAAGTGCCCGCACTGCGGCGCGGAGATGGATCGGCGGCGCTACGGCCTGGGCTCCGTGACGGTCATCGACGTGTGCACCGCCGGGTGCGGCCTCTGGCTCGACGCGGGCGAGCTCGCGGAGCTCGAGAAGTTCTACGAGAAGAGCCAGGAGGAGGTTTCGATCCCCCTCATGTGGCGCGTATGGGCGGCGGTGCGGGGCCGCTTGAAGAAGAAGTGAGCGCCATGCCCGCGGTCACCGCAGCTTGAAACCGCGAGACTCTGGCCAGGTCATGGGGAAGCTCGTCGCGCTCTCGCTCTTCGCGGCGGTGGCCCTGGTCACGGCGTGCGAAACCCCGACGGCGATCTCCGTCACCGTCGACAGCGAGGTCGGCTGCGCGTCGAACGCGAACGTGAGCCTCATCGGGGGGCAGAGCCTCGCCGACCTCCTGACCAAGGCGCCCTCGGCCTCGTCCACCGTCTGCACGGCGGCGAGCACGGGCGACGGCGGGGAGACGAGCATGGGGACCATCGTCCTCGTGCCGGCCACCGGCTCCGGCGAGGAGATCGCCTTCGCGATCATGACGAGGCCCGACGGCGAACCCCCGGACGAGTGCCTGGAGCTCGGGGTGGACCGAGGGGCCCACCCTCGGGCCATCGGCGCGGGACATGGCCGTCATGGGGACCCCGTAACAGAGAAACGGGGGACCACCGTTGCGGGCGGCCCCCCGTTGCTGGAGCGGAGCTACATGCCTCCGCCCGTCACCGTCCCGCTCTTCCTCTTCAACCACTCTGAGCGTGCAGGTGGCCTCGCGAGCTTGGAGCCGATGCCTTCCGGGCAGGAATGAAGGGCACCGTGTGACGAGCGAGGCGGCCCGGTCGACGAACGAAGGCACCCAGGCGACGAACGAGGGCATCCATGGGACGAACGACGCCACTCGTACGACGTACGGAGAC
>Ga0302279_10002505_pt1 | contig 24139 bp, 27 predicted proteins | sample III_Bog_N3_3_FD_194541 | JGI IMG/M metagenome (GOLD analysis project Ga0302279, IMG submission 194541) | Peat permafrost microbial communities from Stordalen Mire near Abisko, Sweden - III_Bog_N3_3 | ecosystem: Environmental > Terrestrial > Soil > Wetlands > Peat | place: Sweden: Abisko... | reverse complement strand
GCAGGGCACGCGCCGCGCACCCGGCACGCGCGAAACGGCCGCGCGCGAAACGCCCTCACAACGCAACTCGAAAAAAAATGTCACGCCCCGCGAACGCCGCGAACGCCGCGAACGCCGCGGCCGCCGCGGATGTCGCGCGGCCGGACGCGCGGCCGGACGGGATCAGCACCGACATGACGTGCGTCGCATCGACGTGCGCACCGACGTGCGCCGGCTCCGCTGTCACCGCGGACCTCGCCGCCTTTGCGTTCTCGCCCGTGTGGTCGCGGGCGCACGTGGAAAGCAGAAACGTCCGGGACGCGGCCTCGGCGTGCGGCGTCGCCGAGGTGGAGGCGACGCGCGCGCGCGTCGCCGCCCTCGAACCCCTCGCGCACCTCTTTGTGCCCGCGGACGCGGTGGGCGCCGCGATGCTGGCGCTGCGGCGCCACGCGTGCGGGGGCGGCGACGTGGCCGGGGTGCTGGACGCGGCGGCGACGACGGCGCAGCCGCAGCCGCACGCGCTCCGGTGCCTCGTGCGCGCGGCGGTGCTGCTCGCGCACGCGGGGGTGCTGGACCTGGCGGACCAGCACCGCGCCTTTGCGACGCTGTGCGCGCGCCGCAGGAGCGACTTTGCGCTGTGCGCCCTCGTGCGGTGGCGCGCGATGTGGGCGTGCCCGCGCGAACGCGCCCTCGTCGCGGCGACCCCGGACGCGTTCTTCGACGCCGCCGACGTCGACGTCTTCGATTACGTCGTCTCGTACTTTGCGGCCACGGTGCTCACCCCGCGCCACCTGACCCTCGTGTGCGTGTGGGCGTCCGCGACCCCCGCCACGCTCAGCGACGCCGTCGCAGAGTTCAGAGACGTCAGCGACGCCGACCTCGAGGCGTACATCGCCGACGTCGAGCCGCCCGTCGTGGCCGTCGCCGTCCCCGCCGCGCCCCCGCCCCCGGCACCCGCCCGCAAACGCGCCAGGGCCGAGGCGGCGGCGGCGGGGGCGGGGACGGCGGCGGCGCCTCCGACGCGCGCGAGGACGCCGAGACACAAGGCCCCCAAAACCAAGCCCGGCGCCAGGTGCGCCAAGTGCGCGAGCGACGCCGTGTGCGAGGTCCTCGGGTGCTCGACGACGCCGTCGCTGGTGCTCGCGACCAAGGGCACGCCGCAGGCGCTTTACTTTGCGTGCTGCGTCGAGACGGGACACGCGTGCAAGCGGTGCAGCGTCGGCGTGGCCCAGAAGACGTGCAGCGACCGCATCAAGCGCGTGCGGTACGCCAACGGGGAGGACCTCCACCACGTCAGGATGGAGTGGTGCGCCTTTGAGTTTTGCGACCTGGACACGGGCCTCGTGCACGTCATCGACGCCACGGGCAGCACCGTCTCCTGCGCGACCCTGCCCGCCCTGGCCGCGAAACGCATCAGCCCCGCGGGCGTCAAGCTGTTTGTGGCCACCCGCGACGGCGCCACCGTGCGGTCGTACTTGAGGGCCGGGACGGCCAACGTGTGGCGCGTCGACGTCGCGCGCGTCCGGGTGCTGCGGGAGACGGTGACGCGCGAGCTGTGCGGGGCGCGCTTCGCCGTGCGGCTGTGGGCGTCGCAGCGCCGGGTCGAGTGCGACGCCACCGCCAAGGTCTTTCGACTGGCCGTCGCCCGCACCTCGCTCCTGGAGGAGGGCGCGGGCGGCGGCGCGGGCGCGGGCGCTGGCGGCGACGGCCTCCCCCCCGACACCTGGTCGACGAGCGTCGTGCACAAGGTCCTGGTCGACGCCGCCACGCCCAGGGTCGCGATGACGGACGAGGAGTTCCGCGCCACCAAGGCCTCGCGGGCCGACGTCGCCGGTAGACGCGTACACGCCACGCACCTGAGCATCGGCACCGCGGCGCGGGAGACGCAATTCAGGCTCGTGGACGGCGACGGCGGCGTCGAGGTTTTGTGACCTCTGCGGCGCTGCTGCGCGACGGCGCGTAGGACGCGGCGCGTAGGGCGCGGGGTTTTGTGAGTTTTACTCGAGCATCCTCCGGTTGAACTCGGCGACAGTCACTGCCGCGGTCACGGTAAACACCACGAACGGCACGGCGAGCCGCGGGTCGTCGCTGGCGGCGACGTGCTCCACCGTGTACCCCGCGGCCTTGGCGAGGCTGATGATGCTGGACACGTCCTGGCCGAGTTCGCGGACGGTCATTGTGAACCGTGGTTTGACGCAGTCGTGCGCGTCCTGCTCGGTCGCGAGGAACCTATCCATGGCGCCCATGTCCCCGTCCCAATACCAGCCGGAGGCGCGCAGCGCGGTGGCCAACAAGGGGGGAGGGCGCGCGACGGGAGCCGCCGATGACGCCGGTGCCGGCGCCGACGTCGACGTCATTTTGTGAGGTCGCGGCGGCGCGACCTCACAAAATGCCGCTGACGTTGACGTCACCGGCGGCGGCGGCGGCGGTACGCGGTGGCGGGAGGCCGTGTGCCACGTCGCGCTCGTCGTCGTCGCCTGCATCGTGTCTGCGGCGTGGAGCGCGGTCGTGACGCTGCCGGACGGGCGCAAGTGCGCCCTTCCGTCGTGTCCGCCGTCGGCGCAGAACGTCCCGGCGCCGAGAAGTGCCTCTACGACGCCGACGCCGACGGCGCCGCCGAGCAAGTCAGGGTGGACATCCGTCGCGCGGTGCCCGACGGCCTCCCCATCCCGGGCGACGCAGGAGGGGCGCGATCGGGACTACGCGGCGCACGCGCACCAGCGCGCACGGTCTTCGTCGCGGCGTCGCCCGAGTTCGACGAGGAGGCGTAACCACAAAATGCCTCACCTCCGCCTCGTCGCCGTCGCCGCCGCCGTCCTCCTCGCAAGAACCGCGCATGCGGCCGACGTGCCGATCACGCTGTTCCTGGGCCCCTCGACGGCGGGCGTCATCGGCAACCGCGCGGCCACGACGGCCATGTGCGTCTCCGCCGCCTCCACCGCGGGCTTGACGTGCAGCGCGAGCTTCATGTTCATCAGCTACGACACCGGCGACGACATCCCCAACGCGTGCGTCCCCGGGGGGTCGACGTGCTTCTCGACGACGGTGGCCGTCTACGCCAACACCCCAGCGCCGACGGGGACGCAGATCGCCCCCAACTGGGCAGGGCTGTTTTCCGCGGGCACGCTGACGAACCCGTTCAACGTCATCACGGGCATCAACAACGAGTACTGGACTGGGATGACGACGACGGGGCTGCCTCAAACCGGAGCGACGTGCTCCAGCTGGACGTACGGCGGGAGCAGCATTTTCGGCATCGCCGGGCTCAAGAACGACGCGTCCAGCGGGTACTGGATCGCGGGCGTCAGCGAGTTCTGCAGCACGAGCATATCCACGGTGTGCGTGTGCGTACCCCCGGTGACGTCCTCGCCCACGATCCCGACGAAATCGCCGACGAGCACGTCGCCCTCGCGCTCGCCATCGCGCACCCCGTCGCGGAACCCCAGCCGCTCGCCCTCGCGCTCGCCCTCGCGCGGCCCGTCCAAATCGCCCACGACCACCACGAACCACCCCAGCCGCACCCCCTCGCGCGCCCCCAGCCGCAGCCCCTCGCGCACACCCAGCCGGGCGCCGAGCCGGACACCCAGCCGCACCCCCTCGCGCACCCCCTCGCGCTCGCCCTCGCGCACCCCGTCCCTCGCCCCCACGCCGTGCCACCCGCGCTACGTCACGGCGGGGTGTGTGGGCGCGGGATGTGTGGGCGGGGGGTGAGCGGGCGTCACAACACCCGCCCGCCGCGATGACGCCCGCCCGCTCCCCCCTCGCCAGCGCCCTCCTCCTCCTCGCGGCGGGAGCGGGGAGGGGGGTGGGCGCGCGGGACCCGCCCATCGTGCTGTTCCTGGGCCCCACGACGACGGGTGTCATCGGCGACCGCACGGCCACGACGGCCGCGTGTGTCGCCGCCGCCTCCAGCAGGGGGCTCGACTGCGGCGCGAGCTTCATGCTCCTCAGCTACGACACCGGCGACGACATCCCCAACGCGTGCGTCCCCGAGGGGTCGACGTGCTTCTCGACGACGGCCGCCATCGTCGCCGACTCGCTGACGGGGACGCAGATCGCCCCCGACTGGGCGGGGCTGTTCTCCGCGGGCGCGCTGACGAACCCCTTCAACGTCATCGCGGGCGTCGGCAACGAGTACTGGACTGGGATGACGACGACGGGGCTGCCTCAAACCGGAGCGACGTGCGCCGGCTGGACGTACGACGGCAACACCCTCTTCGGTATCGCCGGCCTCAAGAACGACGCGTCCAGCGGGTACTGGGTCGCGGGCGTCAGCGAGTTCTGCAGCACGAGCATATCCACGGTGTGCGTGTGCGTGCCCTCGACGCCGCTGTTCGCGGAGACGGCCTCACCCACGGCGGGGCCCTCGGCCCCGCCCACCCGGGCACGTGCCCCGATCAAGAGCGCGGCCGCGAGCCCCGCCGTGGCGGTGGTGGCGGTGGTGGTGGCCGTGGCAGTGGCGGTGCTCGTCGCGTGAGCGGTGTTGCGCCTCGCGTCCCTCGCGTCCCTCACCACCCCCTCCTGCCCGCGCGCGGACTCGTGCGCACGAGTTCGCGCTGGTGCTCGGGCGACACGGGCACCGTTGCCGTCGACGGCGCCAAGGCCGGGAGCGCGTCCAGAAACGCCGGCCGGTGGTCGCTCGCGTCCAACACCACGATGGTGTCGCTGCCGTCCTGCGCGAAGTCGACGGCGTGGCGTATCGTCGTCCACCGGGCTATCAGCCCGTCGCGCGGTACGACGAGACCCAGCACCACGTCGTTGCGCCCCACCAGAACGTAGGCCGTGCCCGTGAACCGAGTGGGCTCGTCGTCGGTGCGGAACCCGCGCGGGAGTCGAGTGCTGGCGTCGATGCCGCGCGCGTAGCAGTCGACCTCCCAGTCGAAGCTGACGCCGCCGTCGAAGGCGAGGACGCGCACCGCGCGCGTGGCCGCGGCCCTCCAGAAACCGTGGTCGTGCGCGCACGCGGCCGCGATCGGGTGGGCGGCGGTGGCGGCGGCGGGCGGCAGCCAGCACAGCTTGTCCCCGGCCGCGATGACCGAGCCTTTGACGTACTCGGGCTCATAAAAAACGTCGACGCACTGCTTGTGCCAGTAGTCGTCGACTCCGTCGTCGTCGTCGGAGTCCGGGGGCATCGAGTCGCAGTCGTTGACGGTGTCGTCGTCGCCGTCCCCCACCGCGGGGGGCTCCGCGGCGTCGGCGTCCTCGTCGCGCGGCGCGACCGCCGCGCGCGGCGCCTCCGCGGGCAGACGCGTGCGCGGGCGCGCGTTGTCGCGTACCGCGCCCAGGAGCTCGGTGACGTCGCGCAGAGGACCGAGTGGCACCACGGCCTGGTAGTGCACGGTGTCGCCCGCCGTCACCGAGATGTGGATGACGCGCACGGGCTTGTCGCCGACGAGGGGCTGCGTCGTCGTCGTCGCGTCCACGCGCGCCTTCTTCAGCTCCTGCGTGGGCGCGGTCGCATCGACATCGGCCATCTCCGGGGTCTCGGTTGTGACTCCGCCCGCCGCCGCACGGCCTCGCCGCCCGGCCCCGCGTCACAACTCTCCGGGCCATCCCCCGTGTTACCAAACGCGCGCGCCGCCCGCGGCGTGACGCGGCGTGACGCCTCACAACGCAAAGCCGCGGGCATGTCGCTGACGACGGAGCTGACGAAGCTGGAGAAGGCCGTGGCCAAGGCCGAGGAGTTCGCGGAGCTGCGCAGGACCGACCCCACAGCGACGCACGCGCTCGTCCTCGCGCGCGACATCGTGGCCTTCGTCGACAAGAACTGTGACTCTGTCCCCCCCGAGCTGCTCTACGTGTGGGACGACGCCATCGTCTGCGCCAGCCTCAGCGTGGCCGGCGTGGTGACCTACGTCGCCTACTTCAAGCAGAAGCACCCGGAGGCCTTGTCGTCGGCGGCGGTGAAGCTCGTGGCGTTGCGGGCGACAAAGGCAAAGGCCGCGTCGGAAGCAAAGCCGCAGCCCGGGCCGTGAGGTGGTGGTGGTGGTGGTCACACATAATACCACAAAGATGACATCGCCGCGCCCCCTCCCTCCTCTCCCCACCTCCCCCGTCGACTACGACGCCGACGTGTGCTACACGTGCGCGGAAATCGCGGAGATGGCGTGCGAGTTCGGCGCGATGTACGCGTCGGGAGGGCGCGCGACGCGCCCGTCGATGGGCGTGTGCGCCCTCGCCAACGCGCTCGTCGCGCACGCCGCGCGCGTCGCCGTCAACCGCGTCCCGCTGCACGTCATGGAGAGCGCGCTGCGGGCGGCCGAGTACGACTTGAAGGAGGACGTCGCCGTCGACGCTCTGTGCGCGCGCGAGACCGGCGCCAAGGCCGCGGCGCTGTGCCCGCCGGCCCTCCACTCCGACCTCGAGGGACAGCGCGCGTGGCACGAGCGCGACGCCGACCTCAAGGCGCACGCGATGGCGGCGGCGGGGTCCAAGTACGACATCGAGGCCAAGAGGGCGCTGCTGGCCCGCGCTCGCCAGCGCCACCTCGAGCGCTTCGCGGTCGCCTTCAGCGAGCTCGCCAGAGCCGACAAGGCCGGCGTCGACGTGCGCGCCGTGGCCGCCGCCGCCGTCGCGCGGCGTCACAAGCGCGCGAGGGCCGGCGGAGCGGTCGAGTTGTGAGCCGGTCCGCTCACAATTCCTTGCCGTCGCGATGTCACCCGCGCCCGCCGCCCCGCCCGCCCCGCGTTCGCCGCCCCCCGCGTTCGCCGCCGCGGGGGGCGCACCCACCGTGGCGGGCGCGACGGCCGCCCTCGTCTCCGCGGGGCTCGCGCTGCGCGCGGCCGTGTTCGCCGACCTCGCGCGGCGCGGCGACACCAAGCGGCTCAGGTGCACGTGCGACGCGACGTCCGCCGCGCTCGAGGCGCGCCTGCGCGCGGTCGCCGCCGACGTGCGCGCCGCGGCCGAGCGCGAGTACGAGACCACCGCCGCGGCCGTTCTGCGGCAACAGCAGCAGCGGCTGCTGATACTGCGCCACGTGTCCAAGTGTCCCGCCGAGATCGGCGAGTGCACCGCGACGCCGCACTGCGCGCAGATGAAGCGGCTGTGGAAGCACTTGGTGCCGTGCAAGGACGCCGGGTGCAAGGTCCCGCACTGCGTCTCGTCGCGGTACGTGCTGGCGCACTACGCCAACTGCACGACCGCTTCCTGCGACGTGTGCGGCCCCGTGCAGCGCGCGAGCGCGATCGCGAGCGCCGGGCGCCGGGTGGGGGGCGCGGCCACGGGTGCGTCGGCGGCGTCGGAGAGTCGTTAACCAGTCCGCACCCTCGCGTCGCTCGCGTCAAAGTGGATGAGCTTCTCGCCGACGTCGAGACGACCACGGCTCTGCGTGAAGACAGTCGCCTTGTACCCGTTTTCTTTGGCGACCTCGACGATGTACTGTACCATGCCGTCTCCCCCGATAGACGACACCGACAGGAGAAAGTGGTCGAGGCCGAGGCGGATGGCCTCGGCCTCGGCGGTGCAGAACCTCGCCATGGCCGCGGCCTTGGCGGCGTTCCGCACCGCCTCGGCGCCGCGGGGGCGCTGCGGGGCCGCCGGGGGCGGCGTCGTCATCGCGGCGGCGGAAGAATTGTGAGTTACACGTCCGTCGTCGCGACGACGCCCAGCGCCGCGGCCAACTCGAGCATGTCGTCGTTGGCGGCGCGGACGATGGCCACGCGCAGCAGGTACGCGGCCTCCGTGTACACCTTCATCGCGGCGGACATTTGCGCGGTGACGAGGCCGTTGAGCGCGCCCTCGTCCCAGTCGGTGGCGTCCTCGTCCTGGTCCTCGACCGCGGTCTCCTCGTACGCCTTGACCTCGAAGTGCCCCTTGATGTCGTCGAGGGCGGCGTCGACGGCGTTGGCCCCCGCGGCCAGCGCCGACGACGCGCGCACCCTCTTGCGCATCGCCGCGACGCGCTCGCCGTCACCGGGCCGCTCCTCCATGAGCTCGTTGGGCGCCGAGGGGTCGAAGCGGTCGAGGTCGTCGATCTCGAGCGCCCTCGCCAGAAAGGCAGCGGGGATGCGGCGCGGCGCGGCGGGTGCTGGGCCCTCATCCGTCTTGACCTTTTTGGCCGCGGGAGCAGTCATTTGCGTTGTGTGTGTCCGCGCGGAGTTACTCGGGCCGGAAACGCACGCCCGGCATGCGCGCGCGCGGGAACGGCGTCGACCCCGAGGGCGCGCGGGCGGGAACGGCGTCGACCTCGAGCGCCTCCGCCAGAGCGACCATGTCGTCGTGCGCGGCGTGGACGACGACGCGGCGCATCGTCTCGAACTCGCGCGCAAAGGCCGCGCACGCGTTCTCGATCGCGGGCGTCGCCGCCCCCGTCGGTTTGGTCCCGGCCTCGTCGTCGCCGTGCTTCGCCACCGCGACGTACTCGGCCACGTCGAAGACGGCGCGCCTCGCGAACTCGGTCCCGACGGCGAGCTCCGACGACACCGCCGCGCGCGCCCGCAACGTCTTCACCTCCTCGCCGTCCGTCGCCCACTCGTCCATGACGTCGTTCTTCATGCACGCCTCGAAGCGGTTGATGGAGTCGGTGATGATGGGCGTGACGAAGAACGCCGCGGGGAGGCACCGCTTCCCCTGCGCCTCCGCCTCCGCCTCCGTCCGCACGCGCTTCGGCGTCGCCGTCTCCGCCGTCTCGGTCGCCGACGAGGACGAGGACATGGCGCCGATGAGTGTGAGCGCGGCGGGGGCGCCGTCGGGAACGGGTCACAATTCTCGGCGCCGCGTGGTTACACACACACACCACGACACCTCACGCCGGTTTGGGATGCGCCGCCTCCCACGCCCTCTTGCCTTGCGTGACGATGCGGTTGTGGAGGACGTACGTGGCCTCGCCGTGCACGCCGGGGTTGTTGCCGACGAAGAGCGCGCGCGCGGTGCTCTTGCCCTTTTTGGCGGCCTCGGCGAGCGCCACCACCTCGGGGTCGTCCTCCGGGAGGGCCTTGACGCGCTCGCTCTCCGCCTGGTACACGCCGTACAACCTGTCTGTCTCGGCGCTCTCCTCGGCGTACCAGAGCGAGACGGCGCGCTCGAGCGCGGTCTCGCCGGGGCGCGGGTTGTCGCGCACGAACGCGCGCTCGCCCTCCTCCTCGGCCTTGTACACCGCGAAGAACAGTGAGTGTCGCGCCTTGCCCACGGCGCTCTCGTGGTCGGCCATCCACGCCTTGTAGTCCTTGCCGTCGGGGTGGGGGTGCATGGCGAGGTACGCCTCGTAGGCCTCGCTGGCCGCCGCGCTCGCGGCCTTCTTGGCCCGGTGCTTGCCGAGCTCCCACTCCATCCTGGCCTCCTCCTTCGTCGCGTTCGCCTCGGCGCCGCGCACCACGAGCAGCCCCGTTTTGGCGCACACGGTCTGGCCGTCGTCGCTGACGCCCGTGCCCAGAAACCCCACGCGCACCCCGTACACCTGGTCGGGCAGGCCGTGGACCTCGGCGGTCACGTCGAAGCAGCACGTCCCGCCGGAGAAGCTCGCGACGGGCTTGGTGGTGTCGCGCCACTCGCCGTCCTTGGTGAACGGGTCCAGGGGCCCGACCCACCCCGTGATCTCCCGCTCGGCCCCGCACGCGACGGGCTGGCGCACAAACACCATCCGCTTCCACTCGGCGACGACGGCGTCGGTGTCCCCGCCCAGCCGCAGCGCCGAGGTGCGCTCCAGCAGGTCGACGAACACGGCCATGTCCTTCCACCACGACTCCATCTCGGGCATGAGCGCGCGCATCTCGTGCGTCTTGAACGAGAGCCGCATCCAGTCCTCGTGCGTGCCCTGAAGCTGCACGCCGCGCAGCCCGCACACGGGGCTCATCCAGTAGCAAAAGTACTTTTTGAAGCTGGCCATGGCCATGCCGCGCGCCACCGTCACGTCCAGCGGCGTCGTCGTGGTGTACGCGGGCGTGAAGGCGGACATGAGCTTGTCGGTGCCGCTGCGCCCGGCAAACCCCGCGCCGATCTGGTCGATGAGCTTCTCAAAGTCCGGCACGCTGCACTCCATCGTCACCTTGAGCTTCTCCTGCCCCTCGTGGTCCACGAAGCGCGACCGCACGCTCTCGGCGTTGCCCTCGATGGCCATCCACCTAGCGACGACCAGGGACGCGTACGCGTGCACCACGTCGGGGGAGAGCTCGAGGTTGAGGTGGCGGCGCCACGCGTACATCATCGTGTCCAGGAGCGACCCCGAACCCACGAACCCCGCCCCGTCCCACGTCGCGTGGACGAGCTCGGACAGGCCCGTGCTGGCCAGGAACGCGGCCGGCCCGCGGCGCTCCGAGTCGGTCGTGTCGGCCGTGGCGGCGAGGGTGTCGTCGACCACCAGCGAGACGGACGCGGTCGCGGCAGTGACGCGGGGGCGCGGGGGCGTGTCCATTCGTTTTGCGTTGTGTTGTGGCGGCGGGGGCGCCGAGGCGCGGCGCCGAGGCGCGGCGCCGAGAAGTGTGACTCGTCGCGCAGGTTCGCCGGCGTATCGCGTTCTCGGGGCGCGGAACGGGTCACACTTCTCGGCGCAGTGCCCGCGCCGCCGCGCCGCCGCGCCGCCGCGCCTCACAACTCCCACAACCTTTCTCGGCCGAGACCCGCCGTCCGCCCCGCCCCACGATGGCGCGCACCAAGGCGACGCGAATCGTCGCCATCGCCAAGGCGTTCGACAAGTCCATCACCGAGAGCGGCACGGCCTTGGCTTCGGCGACGTCGCGCGACGCCGCGAGCGAGCTCATCGAGTACGCGACGCGCAGCCACACCGTGCCCGTCGACGTGCTGCTGTCCCTCACCGATGCCCTTGAGGTGCTGCGCCTCCAGTACATCGCTCTCGCGGCCTCTGTTTCCGGGGTACCCGTCGACGGCTACGCAGAGTACGCCATCACCAGGAGCGCGCTCAAGTTCGCCATGCTGCACCGCGACAACAAGACGGACACGGCGCTGGCGCACGACCACGCGTACGCCATCGTCAAGTACGCCGCCAGGGCCGCGTCGCCGCCGCGCGCCGTGCTGAACGTTCTGCGCAACGCCGTCGCCGTCTTTGACCGCCAGCTCGCCGAGGAGACGGCGGCCCTCGCGCATGTCGAGGCGGAGGCGGACGCGCTCGCGGCCGCGCCCCCGCCGCTGCTCGGGCCCGTCTCGGGGCGCAACGCGTGGGCCACCTACGACGTCGACTGCAGGGCGGCCCGTCGTCACGTGTGGGCGATCAAGTACGACCTGGACGTGAAGGCGGCCTGGGCCGCGAGGGCAAAGGTCTTGTGCGCGGAGGACCGCCGCGAGGGCCGTGTCGCCGCGGCCGCGGCTGCGGGGGCCGCGGCCCTCGCCGCCGAGGCCGACGACGCCGGCGACGCCGAGCTCGTGGAGATCGAGAGGAGGGCGCAGGCGTCGTCCGCGTCGTCGTCCGACTCCGAGACCGAGACCGAGACCCCCGCGGCCACGCGCACGAGCGCCCACACGCTTTCGTCCCCCACGTCCCCGACGTCCCCCACGTCCACCACGTCGGCCGCCGCGGCCGGGGACGGCGACGAGGTGGTGGAGGTCGAGGCGGCGCCGCATGTGGCGGCGGCCATCAAGCGCGCTCGTCGAGACGACGCGCTCGCCGCGATGGCCGAGTGAGGGCGGTGCGCGGGAGGGCGCGGATGCGCGGGTAAACCTCACCGCCGCCGCCGCGGCGACACGACCCCGAGCTTCCGCAGCGCACGCGTCCGCAGCGCCACCCACAGACCGTAGACGCGACGCATCGTGGTCTCGTCGTGGTGCGGGTGTGGGGCGCCCAGACGCACGCCCCACACCCCACGCGTGCCCTCGTCGAAGGCGAACTCCTCCCACCGCGAGGCGAACGCGTCGATGCGCTCCGCGCGCGCGGCGCGGCACTGCGGGTTCGGGATCGACACGCACACCATGTCCTCGTGCACGCAATCAAAGTCGACGACGAAGCGGCGCAGTTTGGCGCGGACGTCGGGGTCCGTCATTGTCGGTGTGTCGCGTTCGGCGTCGTCGCCGTTCGACGTCGCCGTCGGCGCGACGACGACGGTGAACGGACGGCGACCGCCGTCGGCGCGACGTTGAAAAAAAGACGGCGAACGGCCGAAAAAAAGAAAAATCGGCGACGGTGAACGACGACGGCGAACGACGGCGACCGCCGTCGGCGCGACGTTGAAAAAAAGACGGCGAACGACCGAAAAAAAGAAAAATCGGCGACGGTGAACGACGACGACGGTGAAACGACGACGGTGAACGGACGACGACGCCGAAACGACGTTGAAAAAAAGACGGCGAACGAGGGAAAAAGAAAAAAAATGCACGACGCCGAACGACGACGGCGAACGACGACGGCATCACAAAACGACGGTAACATGACAAAACGATGACGGCGACACAAACTCACCTTCCAGCCAAGGTCTCTTCGTACTCGGTGCGGTAGGCGATGTGTCGCGCCCAGGTGCTTGCGGAAACGACCGGCCTCGCCGGGTCAAAGTACGTCGCCAGGTGCCCCCTCCAGTCGGCGTACGCGAGCTCGGCGGCCCCGTAGACCCCGTCGGCGTCCGCGGTGACCGTGCGCACCCAGGTGAAGATGCGCATGTACTCGAGCCGCTCGCGGGTGACCTTGATGCGGAGGGAAAAAGTGCGCACCGCCCGCTCCCTGACGACGTCGTCGGCGACCGTCACCGTGGCCTCGTCGGCCGTAAACGCCACGTACGTCTGGGCGTCGAGCTCAAAGAGGCGCGTGTTTCGGTACGACAACTCCAGCCACGCGAGCTCGACGCGCGGGCGCAGGTCGCGCGCGATCTCGCTCAGGTCGCCAAACAGTTGGCCGGTGCGGAAGTAGGTGAGGCTCTGCGCGCGGATCGTCGTGGCGATGCCGCGCGCCACGACGACGTACGCCCCGTTGTAGGGGTGCGCCGTCTCGCCGTCCCGGAACCCGACGTACTCTGGCCCGCGCGAGTACCGGAGACTCTTGGTCACGGCGTCCAGCGAAGGCTCGGGCAGGCTCCCCGCCCTCTTGTACCACTCGGACATTTTTTTGGTGACCTCGTCCTCCTCCGTCTCCGCGCACGAACACCACGGCCACGCGACGAAGGACGATGGCGAGGCCGAGGCTGCCGACGCGGGAACGCCGAGCCACCCCGTCGCGCGGCGCATCATTTGCGTTGTGACTCGCGGCGCGGCAGGGTCGCGTCGCGTTGTCACAAAACACAGATGAGTGGGGACAGTGTCGCGTCCGCGGACATCGCCAGGGCGGCCGTCGACCGACAATGGGCGTCCGACTTGCTCTTTGGTACGGCCGCGCCTTCGAACGGGTTCGAGTCCCAGGTCGCCAGCGCCTACGTCGCGCTCACGGCCAAGTTGGTGGAGGCGGACTTCGGGACGCTCAATTACCTGGCGCGCGGGGTGCGTGACTCGTGCCGGTACTACCGCAAGACGAGCGACGCGACGCTGAGGGCGGAGTGCGAGCTCCTCTTGCGAGCCCAGCTCGTGCGTCCCTCGCGGATAGGGAAATCGAACTGAAGGCTCGGAGTTAAACGTCGGCGCCGGGGTCACAAAACACAAAATGTCGCCGATCCCGATCCCGCGCGCGTCGCCGATCCCGATCCCGCGCGCGTCGCCGCCGCTCTTCTGCGGCATCATCGCCCCCGTGACGGGGGAGCGCATCGGGATCGTGCGAGCGGCGTGCATCGACGCGCTCACGCTGGAGGGGTGCGACGTGCGCGTGCACAACACCGCGGGCGTCAACGAGTTCCTCCTGCGCCGCGGATCCCCCTCGGAGGCGGCGCGGACGATCGTGGAGTGCGCGCGCGGCCTCGGCGCGGTGTACGGCGACGCGGCCGTCTTCGTGCGCGACGGCCACTCCTTCGTGCGTCTGCCAAACATCCAGGGCCTGGCCGCGACGACGTCCGCGGCGACGTCCCCCCTCGTGTGCTTCGACGGCGCGCCCGTGCGCGCGAGGGACGTCGCGGCCGCCCGCGTCGTCGGGTGCGAGGTCCACGTCCACGTCAGCGGCACGGACAAGCGCATGCGCCTGACGCGGCCCACCCACGCCGACGCTCTGGCGCTGGTGAACGAGATCGAGGCCGGGATCGAGGAGGCAGAGGCCGGGGCCGAGACGTGACGGTTACCCTTCGTCCTCACCCGCGAAACTCGCCGGCCTCCTCCTCCGTGTACGGCCTCAGCGACGCACGCACGCGCACCGCGTGGCGGGGAGAGTGAGCGCACGCAGTCTCGTCACACTCTCCGGTCGGGGAACGCGACGGCGGAGTGTCACAAAACAAACGCAGATGAGCATGGACAGCGTCGTGTCCGCGGTCATCGCCATGGCGGCCGCCGAGATCGCCGCGACGCGCACATGCGTCGCGCGCGATGCTCGGGGCACGAGGTTATACGAAAATGTGCGAGAGCTCGTGCCTCACATCCTCGCCTGCGCCGCCGGCCTGTTGGAGCTCGACTTGCGCGACCATTGGATCAACCACGAGGTCGTCTCCATCATGGCCGCCCTCACCCACACCAGCGTCCACACGTTGACGCGACTCGACCTGAACTGCTGCAATATCAAGGACCCCGGTGCCGAACTGGTCGCCGAATTCGTGAACGCCGCCACGGCCCTCGCGGTCCTCGACGTCGGCACCAACTGTATGACGCACGTGGGCGCGACGCGCGTCCTGCGCGCCGTGGCGAACAGCCGCACTCTGGCGTCGCTGAACTACGGGTTCTCCCATACCGGCATGACGACGTACACTCACACGGCCGTGGTCGTTCAGGCGCTCGTGACCGCCCTGGCCGGGTGCGCGACTTTGACGGAACTGGGCGTGCACGGCCAGTACTGCGACGACGCGATGGCCGTCGCCCTCGCCGAGTACCTGTGCGCTCGCCCGGCGCGCATGACGCGCCTCAACTTTCTCCGCGGCGCGTTCGGGATCGCGGGGTGGGCGGCCGTCACGCGCATCATGAAGCACTCCCACCAAACGATGCGCGATCTCGCCATTGGCTTGGGCTGCTTTTCAAGAGGCGCCGACGCACAATGCATCCTCCTCGCTCCGCCGCACTGCGCGGCGCTGACGACGCTTTCGGTCCACGGCTTCCACCCCCAGGTCAGCGCCGACTTTACGCGCGAGGTCGTTTTTGCCACCCTTCTGCGCGCGACCACGACGCTGCGCGACCTCGATCTCGACTGCGTCCGATTCAGCGCGACGACGTGCGAGCTTTTCACGTCCGCCCTCGCCGGCAACACGAGCCTCGTGCGGCTGGCCGTGGGAGGTGTCTCGCAATGCGCGGGCATGGGAACGATGATGGCCGGCGCGCTGAGGCGCAACAAGACGCTCGTGGAGTTGAAGATCGACTGCATCGACGTCGACCGCGCCTCGGCTCTGGCGTTCTGTGACGTCCTGCGTCCAGGGGCCAACACCACCCTGACGAAGCTGAACGTGTCGTACCACTCGATGACGGAGGCCGGCGTCTGGGCGCTGGCGGCCATGCTGCGTCGCCGCCCCCAGATGGAGGTGATGGACGTGAGCGGCCGTGTGACGGAGGCGACGCACGCCGTCGCCGCGGCCCTGAGGCGGTGCGCCGAAAACAGAAAGCTCTTGGCTTTTGCGGGGGCCTTTACCCCCCAAAAACGCCCCAGGACGGCGGCGGGACGGTTTGTGAGGGCCGACGGCGACTGCTCGCACGCGCACCGCGTGGCGGAGTTTTTGGTGGGGGGAGAGTAAGCGTATGCGCCGTCACACTCTCCGACCGGAGAACGTCACAACGGATGGACGACACGGACGCCCCCGCGGCCGCCCCCGCGGCCGCCCCCGCGCGCGGCGGCGAGAGCTTCCAGTGCCCCGTGTGTTTGGAGCAAGAGCTTCCGCTCGTGGTCGCGGTGACGACGGCGTGCGCGCCGGTGCCGCACGTCCTCTGCCGCGCGTGCGCGCGCAAGCTCGTGGCCCGCTACCGCCGGATGAGGCCGCCGCGGCCGACGCCGTGTCCCCTGTGCCGCGGCGAAATCGACGGTCCGGGCGGCGCGCTCGACCTTCCCCCGGTGTCGCCCGACCACGCCGACTACGCGCCCGTTCCAAGCGCCGCCGAGTACGCCCCCGGCTTCCGGCGCCGCATCGCGGAGCAGTTTGAGGCCATGGCCAGGGCCCAGCGGGAGGCCCAGCGGGAGGCCCAGCGGGAGGCCCAGTGGGAGGCGTACGCGGAAGCGCTCGAGGCGCAGCTGGACCGGCTGCGCCATGCCGGCGTGTCCCTGGCATGGGAAGACACCGAGACGCGCGTGCGACCCCCTCGCGACGCCGACTACTTCTCGTACGCCCACGACGCCACGGATGGACCTCGTATCGCGGAGACGTACGAGGCGCACCTGAACCGGCTGCGCCATGCCGGCGTGTCCCCGGCCTGGGAAGCCGCCGAGACCCGGGCGCGCGAGGAGGAGGCGGAGGCGGAGGCGTACGACGCGCACCTTGCGTGGCTGCGCGTAGGCGGCGTGTCCCCGGCATGGGAAGCTGCCGAGGCCCGGGCGCGCGAGAGGGAGGCGGCGTCGGCGGCGGCGGCAGCGGCAGCGTCGGCTCACGTCGACGAGGAGGAGGCGGTGGAGGAGGTTCCGCCGCGTTACCCGGCCGTCTTGTTCATGCACCACTCGTACTACAGCGGCCCGTCCACTACCACCACGACGACCGCCACCCTCACGTCGTCGCTGCCGCCGCCGCCGCACCCGCGCCGGTGCCGCCGGCGGCGGCCGTGACGACGACGATGCGGTCGGCAAAGAGGAACTTGACGAGGTCGAGGACGACGACGACGACGGTTAAAACGATGACGGTCACGAGGTTGGCGGCGGGGTACGTGCCGACGAAGCGCCACCAGAGGCGCCACGAGTACAGCTCCAGCAGCGTGAAGGCCGTGCTGAAGGAGACGGCCGTGGTCCACTCCCCGAGGGCGTCGACCCAGAAGGGGTGCCTCTGCCCCGGTGCCGCGTAGCGCGTCGTGTAGTCGTAGACCTCGTAGTAGACCAGAGCCGCGGAGCGCACCATGGACGCGAGGACGACGGCGGCAAACACCACGGTGACGACGAGCCCGATGAAGAAACTGGGCGCGTAGTCGGCGATGTGGGTCGGGTCCTCGTCCCACAGGTACTGGTCTGCGGTAAAGTACAGCAGCGTCACGTGGATGGCGAAGCTGAAGAAGCCCAAGGTGCCCGCCCCCGCGGGGTGCATCCGCTTGATGCGGATCTCGGGTCTCGGCTTCATTCGGTGTGCGGCGCGCGCGCGCTGCCCGGTCTGTTATGTTCAGCCTACGCGTGCACCGCCGCCGCCGCCCCGTCGACGCCGCGGCGACACACGGGGCACGAGAGCCCCGGCCGCGCGCAAAACCACGCGCACACGCACGGCGTGTGGAAACGGTGGCCGCACGCGACCAAGCGCGTCGAGGAGCCCCCGTCGCCGTGGGCCTCGAGACACACGGCGCAGACGTCGTCGGCGCCGGTGACACAGCCGGCGCCCTCGACGACGAGAGCCGACCCCAGCACGTGCGCCGCCCGCGGGGTGCACACGAGCATCGCCGCCGAAAGACACCTCTGCTGCCGCTGCGCGTCCCAGCCGCGCGCCGTCATGCCGTGGCGCGCGAGGTGCCACGCCGTCTTGAAGAGGACCCGGCGCAGCGCCGGGTTCGCCGCGCACGCCGCCGCGAAACGCGCTCTGGACTCGTCGAGGCCGCGGCGCACCGTCGTCGGCGGCGGTGGCGTCGGTGGTGGTGACGTCGTCGCCGCCGCGAACCCCTCGACGGCGGCGGCCACCTCTCGCTCGGCCGCCGTCCGCGGTCGGGGCCGTGGTCTCGGCCGTGGTCGCGCGGGGTGGTGCGTGGTCTTGGCCAGCGGCACCCGCGGCGGCCGCGTCGCCATCACCATCTCGTGTTTTTTGTGTGGACGCCGCGCGTCACACGAGATGGCGACGAAAGAAAAACCCGCAGAGGCGGACCCCGGGGTCACGCGTCCGACGACGCCGACGCCCGAGGCCGTTCGCGCCTTGGGCCCTCTCGGGCTGACTCTGCGCCACTCGCTGGACGCGGCCTTGCACCCGCGCGCCTTCTTCGAGGTGTGGTTCTCGCCGGGAACCGGGGAGCACACGCAGGCGTACACGGTGTTTGGCGGCGGCGGCGCGACGACGCGCGTGGTGAGGTCCACGCACCGGCCGTTGCTGGAACCCGACGCGTGCGCCGTTTACCCGTCGTACGCCGACCGTCGGCGCGTCGCCGTTGAGGTGGCCGTCGAAGGGGCGGCGGCGACGCCTACGACCTTTGACCTCGTTCTCCCCCCCGCCCCCATGAGCGACCTCGCGGCGCTGCGAGTCGACGTCTACGGGACGGAGGTCGACGGCGACCGCGGCGACGGAGACGACGCCTACAAGCGCCGCGGGACGTGCACCTTTTACCTGCGCGACCTCTTTGCGCATTGCGGCGGCGGGGGGTACACGAAGCCGCTGCTGGACTGGGCGTCGGTGGCGGACCCCTACGCCCCCAACGGCGGCGAGGACCCGCAGGAGAGGGGCAGTGTCACGGTGCGCGCGGCGACGGCCACGGCGGCGTGCGCGCCATGGACGTACGCGGCGCGCGAGACCGACCTGGCCGTCGCCCGCGCGCACTACGTCGCGCAAACGGCCGCGGCCCTGCGCGACGATGTCGTGGTAGCGCAGAGGGCGATGAGGGGCGTGGCCGCGGCTGTGGCCGTCGGGGCCGTCCTCGGGGGCCGGATCCACCCCAACGCCACGCGCGAACACACCATCGCGCCGCTGTGGTGTTTCGCGCCCGGCGGCGTCGTCGTGGGCGCGGCGACCAACATGTTTGCGGGCACGCCGCGCGGGTTCTGCGGCACCGAGGCCTGGTTCGAGCGCCAGATGGCGTGCGTCGGCGCCGAGGCGGGGGTCGACGACGTCGTGACGGCGGCCGACGACGACGGCGCGCCGCCGACGCACGCCGAGGCGGTGCGCGTCGCCGACGCGTGCACGCTGTGGCTGGCGTCGCAGCCGTATTTGAGCGACCACCGCGAGGTCGTCGACGCCGCGACGCACGCGGCCCGCTTCGCCGCGGGGGAGACGCCCACCGTGGCCTGGGCGGGCCGGGGCAACTGCAAGGACGACGCGCGCGCGGCGAACGCGGTGTTCTCGTGGCTGGTGTTTGGGACGTTTGAGGGCGCGGTGACGCGGAGGGCGCAGAGGGTCGCGCGGTGCTTCGTGCCCCTGGTGTGCTTCGGGGCCGTCGTCGGCCCGGGGTCCACCAACCACGTGTACGGCGTCGCCATGCCCGTGCACAGGGCGATGCGCGCCGCCGGAGTCGGGCTGGGGTTCACGCCGCCCCCGTGGCTCGCGCGGGCCCACGAGGAGTCGCGCGCGATGCCGCGCGCGCTGCTCCTCGAGGGCACCGCGCTCGTCACGAGCGACGTCGGAGGCGGCGCGGGCGGCGCGGGCGGCGCGGGCGTCGCGGGCGGCGCGGGCGGCGCGGGCGGCGCGCCATCGCCTTTCGCGGCCGGCGTGCGCCGCGCCGTCGACGGCGCGGCGAGCGCGGCGAGCGCGGCGCCGCACGCGGCGGGCGCCCCCGCCGTCTGGTACAGACAGACGCGCGTGATGCCCAACTACCAGATGACGACGAGCGGGACGACGTCGTGGTTTTACCTGGTCGGGACGCCCGGTGCGTGTGGGCGCCGCTTCTGGTTCTGTCCCGCCGGCGCCGGGGGCGCCCCCGCCGCCCTCGACGCGCCGCCGCCGATCAGCGTTCCCAGCGCGCACGTTTTCGGCGGCGACGGGGGCGACCACGTCTTCGAGGCGGTGCCGCACACCGCCTTTGACGTCGACCTGGTCACGCGCGTGCGGGCCAACGAGATGGTGCGCCTCGTGGACGCGTCCCCGCTCAAGGCCGGCGGCGCCGGGTGGGGCGCGGCGAGCTCGCGTGTGTGCGACGCGTTGCGCCGCGCGGGGTTCGCGGCGCTGGCGGGGACGCGCTTCTGGGTATCGCAGAAGCAGAGGCGCGCGTCGCCCGCGGCCGTCGTGGTCGGCATCGTCAACGCCGTGGCCAGGGGCGACGTACAGGCCGTGTACGCGCGCGTGGGCCGCGTCGACGCGGTATGCACCGTCGTCGCCGCCGTCGCGCACACCACGCGCGCGGCGTGGGTGTGGCGCGGCGTCAACAACACCCTCGGGGTGACCTTTGTCGGGGGGTGACCTCGGAGCGACCTCGGAGCGACCTCGGAGCGACCTCAGGTTACCCGCCGCCGTCGTCGCCATACACGACGCCATACACCCTCACCGCACGCGCTACGCCGCCGCAGTCGGCGCCGCGGGCGGCGCCGCCACCAGCACATACAGCTCCCTCACGAGGTCCAGCCAGGCGCCGTCGGTGCCCGGGGGAAAGTCGACCTCGAGGAGGGCGGAGACGACGCACGCGTTGATGACGCCGTTGGTGAGGGGCTCGCCGCGCGCGCGCGCGGCGTCGATGCGCGTCGTCACGCGGAGCATGAAGGCCGCGTCCTCGCGCTCTCGCGCGAAGGCGGCGGCGGGCGTGCCTCGGCGCGGCGGTACCGACGGCACCGACGGCGTCCCCGACGGCGGGAACGCGTCGAGGACCTGCGGGCCTTCGTGCCCCGCGTGACGACGCGCATCGACGCCCGGGATCCTGTAGACGTTGTCCGCCGCGGGCCAGGTGAACGTCGGCGTCGCGGGCGATGCGGGCGGGGACGCCGCCGCGTACGCGTCTCCGCCGTCCTTGTCCGCGTCCGCCGCGGCCCTCGTGACCATGGGGGAGCGGCAGTACGGACACGGCGTGTGCTCGTGGCGCTCGGAGACGCACCGCGCGTCCCACTCGCCGAAACACGCGGAGTGCGTCGCCTGGGTGCACACGCGGCACGTCGTCGTCGCAGGGCGCTCCGACGGCGGTTTCGCGGCGGCGAACCAGCGTCTCCAGCGCGGCGGCGGCGGTGGCGGGGGCGCGAGGGGGAGGACGACGGTGACGGCGCGGCCGCACCGTGGCGATGGCGGAGGAAGAGGGCGCAGGCACACCCCGCACGGCACGGGCTCCATGTCGGTCGCGACGCGCGCGACGCCGCGGCGCGCGCGTTTCGTTGTTGTGGCCGCCTCACAACCCCAGACACGGCGCCATCACAATGCGGCTCGCGTGCACCGCCAAGTACACGAGGCCGAAGCACGCGACGGCGAGGGGCGCGAGCTCCGTGTCGACGCACGCCGCCGCGGCGACGCACGCCGCGAAAACTACGACGGTGCGCGCGCCGCGGCACCGGCCGCAGACCCGGCGACACCGCCGCGTTCGTCTCCTCATTCTGTGTGTTGTGTGCACTCGGTGCATCCGGTGCACTCGGTGCATTCTGTTACGAAGTCGCCCCGGCCCCGGCCTTGATCACGGCCTCGAGCGCGGCGACGGAGAACTTTCCGACGACGACGAGGGCGACGCGCGCGCAGTCGTAGGCGCGCGCGATGTCGGCGGCGGTGAGCTCGTGGGTCGCGATGAGCACGACGACGTCGACGGGGACGACGTCGCGCGCGAGACACGCGTCGAAGGCCGCGAAGCGTTTCCACCACGCGCGCTTCTCGTGCTTGGTCGTCGCCGCCGGGGCCGCCGCGGCCGTCACCGCCACCACCGGGGCCGCCCACACCGCGGCCCCGGTGGCGGCGTCGGCCTCGTCGACGCCCGTCACGCGCACGACGCCGTGGGTGTTTCGGTCCCGAAAGAGCCAGCCGACGTTGGGGCGCGCGAACCCGGCGCGGCCCCCGCCCGCCGCGCGCTTGGCGCTCTCCAGATCGCCCTCGTCCGCCGTGGCGTACAGCACCCCGAGCCCGCGCCGCACGCGCAGCCACGGCCCCTTGGGAAACGTCGCGGGGTTGGCGGGGTCGTAGTCGTCGGCCCACTGTCGCTCGTACCACCGCACCGACTCCGGGGGCGCGACCCACAGTTGCTTGCCTCCTCCGGTGCCCCCGCTCCCGCTCCCGCTCCCGCCAATCGTCGCGGCCGCCTCTCCGTCCCACGTCGCCACCACGGGGAACACGTGGGGGACGCGGACGTGGACGCGAGGCAGCGCCGGCGGCAACGCGTACGCGGTCACGCGCGTCGCGAGGCGCGGCTTCCCCACCAGCGCCACCGTCGCTGGCTCTTGGGCGTCGCACAGCGCGTCCAGCACCTCGTCGACGCCCAGGAGCCCGCACTGCCGGATGACGACGTCAAAGGGCCCGTGCTCCGACACGGCCGCGTCCGCGTCGCAGTCGAACGCGTCGATGATCGTGACAGCGACGCCCCTCATCGCGGCGGCGATGAGCTCCGCGGCCACCCGCGTCTCCCTCAAGGCCATGTCGTCGTCGTCGCCCATCACGACGACGCGGCCTGCGCTCACCGCCTCGGCGACGTGCGACTCGCGCGGATTGCCGTCGACGACTTTTCCCGCGGCCCGGCCCTTGTGGATGGTGGCGCGCGCGACGGCGTCGACCAGATCGTTCTGCGGGGGGACGCAGACGCCCGCGAACGCGCGCGAGTCGCCGCCGCTGGCCCTCCACGCCTCGACGTACCCGGCGGCGGCGTCCCACCAGATCTTGCGCTCGGACTTGGCGAGTTTACTGGGCTGCTCGTCGCGGAGGTCGCGGACCAGAGCGCCGTGGGCGGCCACGCTGAGGCGGTCCGACCACTCGCCGCGGCGCACGGCCGCGTGGCGCACGTGAAACACCTTGGTCTTCGAAACCACGCCCACGAGCTGGTACTCGAGCATCACGTCGACGACCGGGAGCGCCGACGACAACACGCTCACGTCGACGGTCCCCGCGGTCCCCGTGGTCCCCGCGACCCGGAACGGCCACACGCTCGTCTCGTCCTCGCTCTCAAACCATCCCATCACAGTCGTCTCGGTCGCGCTGGCGGCGGTGGCGGCGGCGCTGGCGGCGGTGGTCATCGCGAGTTAAAGTGTGACTCGTGACTCGCGACGACCAACGCCACGGCGCAAACGCCCGACCTCGACGGCGACGCACTGGTCGGCGCTACAGTGGGGGCGTGTATCGCGGCCATGGCGATGCTGGCGGTGATGCGAGCGACGCTCGTGCCCCGACCGCGTCGCCGCGACGAGGCCGAGGCCGGGACCGCGCAGAGCACGATCCTCGTCGTCGAGGAGAAGTGTGAGCACAAGTAATGGCACGTCACAATGCCGTCACCGCCTCCGCCGGCGTCACCGCCATCAACACGTGCGTGTTCGCGGGCCTGGTGCTCGGCGACGTCGCCACCGGACACGGCGTGGACCCGATGCTGGTGGTCGCCCCCATGGCCGCCGTCGCCGTTTGGCTCGGGTGCGTCGCCGTCGTCGACGACGAGCGGCTCCCGGCGGCCGCGTGCGTCCTCGGGGTCGCGTCGTGCGTCTGGGTCGCGGCGCTGGTGTGCCGCATCCCGCGCGGCGACGACGCGTGGCTCGACGCGCTGGGCGCCGCCAACGTGGTACTCGAGGTCGTGGCGGCGGCCTCCCTCGTCGTCAGCGCGTGCGACGCAGACACAACCGATCCGCACGGCGATACGCACGGCGAGCCGCACGGGGAGCCGTTGTTGACGGCGGCGGAGCGAGAGGAGACGCCGTAAACCCATGCACCTCCCCGGGATCCCCGTGGTCCTTGGCGTACCGACCGTGGCGGTGCTCGTCCTAGGCGTCCCGGCCGTGGTGCGGCGCTGATGCTCGTCGCCGCGAACTCCGGGTGCTGGCCCTGGCCGGGCGCGCTCGCGGTGCCGGCGTGCGCCCTCGTGGCCAAGGCCGCGCTGCTCTTTGTGCGCGTGCGGTCCGCGTCCATCAATCGCCGCATCACGGCCCGTGCCGCGATGGGGACCGTCGACGTCCTCGTGGCCATGTGCACTGCGGGTGTGTTGCTGGGCATCGCCAACAGCACGTGCGTCCCGGCGCCGCAACTCACCGCCGCCGTCGTCGTCAACTCGATCGTCGTCGTCTGGGTGGCCTTCGAGGCTTCGTTCGTCGTCGCGAGAGCGCACTGTCGCGGCGTCGATGTGCCGGTGCCGGTGGCGGCACCGAGTAGGGACAGAGCAGTGACGGTGTAAGTCGCGACCGCCATGGGCGAAAACGACGCCGAACGCGCGACGGCGTCACCCGTTCGTCGTCGTTCACCGTCGCCGATTTTTCGCCCATGGCGCCCGATCGTTCGCCGTCTTTCGCCCACGGCGCATCATCCGCCGTCGTCGTCGGATGATGCGCCGT
>Ga0302279_10002496_pt1 | contig 24221 bp, 21 predicted proteins | sample III_Bog_N3_3_FD_194541 | JGI IMG/M metagenome (GOLD analysis project Ga0302279, IMG submission 194541) | Peat permafrost microbial communities from Stordalen Mire near Abisko, Sweden - III_Bog_N3_3 | ecosystem: Environmental > Terrestrial > Soil > Wetlands > Peat | place: Sweden: Abisko... | reverse complement strand
CAGGTCGGCGTTGGAGGGATCGGCGGCGGCCAGCACGCGCGCGTCGGCGAGGCCCTCCTCGTAGCTCTTGCGGGCGCCGGCGAGGTCGCCCTGGGCCTTGGCCACGTCACCCAGCCGGTTGACCCCGACGGCCACGTCACGCTGGGCCTGGGTGTTGGTCGGGTCGGCGGCGGCCAGCTTGCGGCGGATGTCGAGACTTTCCTGAAAGTCCTTGCGCGCCCCAGGCAGATCGCCGGCGGCGCTGAGCACATCGCCCATTCTCTGTACACTGATGGCCACGTCACGCTGGCGGTCGGCGTTGCTGGCGTCGGCGGCGGCCAGGCGGCGGGCGATGCCCAGCCCTTCCTCGAACACCTTGCGTGCGCCGGCCTGATCGCCCTCGGTCGAGAGGACGTCGCCGACCCGGGTGTCCGCCACCTCGACATCCCGTTGCAGCGTTGCGTCGGTGGGATTCGCCGTGGCGGCGGCTCTGGCGACGCTGAGGCTCTCCTGGTAGGCGGCGAGGGCGGCGGGAAGATCGCCCTGTCCGACGGCGACATCGCCGATCTTCTCGACACTCACGGAGAGGTCCCGCTGCAGCACCGCATCGGTCGGGTCGGCGGTGGCGAGGCCACGCACTATGGTCAGCGCCTCCTGGTAGGCCTCCTTCGCGTCGGCCAGATCGCCCTGGCTGGCGAGCACGTCGCCGAGGCTGCCCTGGGTCGCGGCGACGTCGCTCTGCAGCTTGGTGCTGGTCGGGTCGAGAGCGGCCAAACGGCGGACGATCGCCAGCTCTTCCTCGTACGACTTTCGGGCGCCGACCAAATCGCCCTGCCCCACTTGCACGCCCGCCACCCGGTCGAGGCTGATGGAGAGGTCACGTTGCAGATTGGTGTCATCCGGGGAGGCGGCGGCCAACTTGCGAGCGATGCCGATGTCTTCCTCATAGGCCGTGCGGGCGCCCGCCAGGTCGCCGCGGGCCACGCGAACGTCGCCGACCTTCTCGACGGCCACCGAGACGTCGCGCGTCAGCACCTGGGCGGTCGGCGCCGCGGCCGAGAGGCGGCGCGAGAGGTCGAGCGCCTCCTGATAGGCCTTCAGGGCGGCGCCGAGGTCGCCTTGCGCCTGACGGGTGTCTCCGACCCATAGCAGGCTGACGGTCAGGTCCCGCTGGACATCAAGATCGGCGGGCGCGGCGGCGCTCAGCTTGCGGCGGATGGTCAGGCCATCCTCGAACGCCTTGGCCGCGCCAGCCAGGTCGCCCTGGGCGGTCAGGATCTCACCCTCGGTGTTCAGCGCCACCGACCGGTCGCGGTCATTCGTGGCGGTCTGGGCGGCCATGTCGGCGGCGTGCCTGGCGTCCGGCAACTTCCCGGCGTCGTGGTAGAGCCGGCTGAGCTCGACCCAGTCCCAGTAGACGCCGGGGTCCAGCTTCACCACCTGCTCGTAGAGACCGATGACCACCGGGGTGCCCACCTTGCCCCGATCGCGGGCCTCCAGCGCCAGTTCCGCCTCGTCGCGGCGGCGCACCGCCTTGCGGATCGCCTCGGCCTTCTGATCAGCGGCGTCGGCGGCATCGTTAAGCTGGTCGACGATGGCCAGGGCCCCGGCTTCGTCGCCGTTGTTGAACTTCTGCAGCGCCGCCGCGCCCTCGGGGGTGTCGGTTATGTGGGTGACCGCGCCGCGAAAGGCCCCGATCGCCTCGGAATAGGCCCGGTCCTTGGCCGCCAACTGGGCGACGAAGCTCTCCTGCGCGGCGGTCAGCTCGGCGGCCTTGGCCTGGCCGGCGCGGACCTTGGCGCTCAGGGCGACGATCTGGGCGTGCTGGGCGGTGATCTTGCCGTCGGCGGCCTGTTCCAGCGCCGCCTCGGTGGCCGAAGCGGCGAACAGGGCGGCGGCGACCTCGGCGTGGGCGTCGATTGCGGCCGCGCCGGCCTGGGCGCTGGCGTAGGGGACGACTGCGAAGACCAGCAGCGCCGCGAGGCCCGCGCCGGCCAGTCCCCTCGCTCTGGCGCCCCGGATGGTCATCCTACGGGTCGAAGACGTCGGGAAAGTGCTCGGGCCGGACCAGGGCCGCGCCGGTGGCCTGGCCGATCCGGAACAGCTCCGGCACCTGGGTCTCGTCGTCCAGCCGCGAGAGGCGGGCCAGCACCTCCGGGGTGAACGCCTCGCCGATATGCTCCTGCAGCCAGGGGCCCTCCAGCGGCGCGTCGTAGCGGACGAAAGTCCACAGCGGCGGATAGCCGGCGGGCAGGGAGTTCTCCAGGCCGCCGATGTCGCGGTTGATCGGCCAGCGCCGAGGCGACTCGCCCAGCCACTGCAGCACCGCGATGCCGAGCTGGCTGTTGTCGTAGGCGATCGAGGTGAGCGCGTGGATGGCCTTCCAGATCGCCAGGGTGGCCGGGTGCTGCACCCAGCCGGGCTTGACCGGATGCGGCTGGCCGGTGCCGACCGAGACGATCATCAGCTTGTCCGCCCCGGCGCTCCAGCCGATGCCGTAGCCGGGCACCAGGGCGGCCATGGCCAGCTGCAGCACCGGATTGCCGTGCGGGGTCATGGCGCCGTCGAAGAATACCCCCGGCTCCCCCGCCCGCACCTCCATCTTGACCATGTCGAAGTAGAACGGCGCGGCGGCGCTGGCCTGAACGACCTTGGCCAACGAGTAATCCTTGTTGGCGGTGGTCAGGTGGGCCGGATCGGATGGGTGGGCGTTCGGGCTGCCGGCCCAGTAGCGCGCGCCGGGGCAGTTGGTCAGCAGCCAGCTGGAGCCGGTGTCCACCCGCTTGGCGACGGCGGCAAAGCCGGTCTTCCAGGCGGCGGTCTCCAGGGTGACGTCGCCCAGTTCCTCGTGGATCACCTCCTCGAGCCGCTTGGGGTCGAACCTGGGCTGGATCAGCGGGATACGGAAGCCGCCGTGGCCGAACACCCGCGGCCCCAGGGTGTGGTAGAGCTTGCGCAGATAGGCCGCGTCGCGCCCCAGGGCCAGGCCGGCGGCGATGATCGCGCCGGTGGAGGTGCCGCCGATCAGGTCGAAATAGTCGGCCAGCACCAGATCGGGGCGGCCGAGCTTCTGGCGCAGCGTCGCCTCGATCCGCTCGATCAGACCCACCGCCAGGGCGCCGCGGATGCCGCCGCCGTCGATGGCCAGGATACGCCTGGGGCCGGGGGGACGATCGAACACCGAAGTCATGGCGCCAAACTAACCGTGCCGCGTCGCCGCGCAACCGATCCCGAGCGCGGCCCTCCAGCGGCGTTGCCGGTTGACCGCGTCGGGCCATCGCCCGCATGGTGAACACGGGTATGCGGGGGGTTTAAGGTCATGTGGCGAGCAGTGCGGGTGGTGGCGGTGGCGGCATTGTCGCTGGCGCTCGGCGGATGTCTCACCTTCGGTCGGATCGAGAGCCGGGGCACCTCGGTCAACGTCGGCATCGGCGCGATGCAGAACCGCGCCATCCTGCTCAATCTGGCCAGGGCCAGCCGCGGCGAGCCCTTGTACTTCCTGTCGATCACCCAGGTGCAGGCGCAGGGCGCTGCGGACCTGAGGTTCACCGCGCCGGCGTTCAATCTCGGCGCCGGTCAGACCCTGACCCAGAAGCTGCTCGCCTTCAGCGGCACGTCCACCTACCTCGACAACAGCACCAACACCAACATGCAGGTGGGGGTCTACAATACCCAGGCCTTCTACTCCGGCATGCTGCAGCCGCTCGGCCTCGATGAGGTGGACCTGCTGCTGCACCAGGGCTTTCCCCGGGAGCTGATCTTCTACCTGGTGATCGACAAGGTGAAGCTGACCACGGTGGCGACCGGCAAGTCGACGATCATCTACAATGACCCGAGCAGCCCGACCTACGGGACCTTCAAGCTGGCCATCCAGGCGGCGATGGACCACGGCCTGACCACGGAAGTCTCCACGGAAGACGATCATGGCGGATCGGGCGCGCACGACGCGTCCGCTGGCGGCGACATCGCCCAGGTCACCCAGCCCCCCGGCGGGGCCGAGAAAGGGCCGCCGCCGCACGCCGAACTCTGCTTCGAAAGCGCGCTGGCCACCGACGCGGCGATGGCCGAGTTCGCCCAGCTGCAGGGCGAGGGCAAGGGGCCGAACTTCTGCGGCGCCAAGACCCACGGACCACAGCAGCTGACCGTACGGCTGTTCAACCAGGACACCGAGGTCGAGGTCACCACGCGCTCGGTCTACAGCATGTTCACCTACCTCGGGAACGTCATGAACGTGGTCGACTCCGGCGCGGCGACCCCGGCGTTGGTGGACTACGCGGGCGACTACAAGGCCACCAACCCCGCCGCCCTGCCGCCGGAACAGACGCCGGTGGGCCCGCTGATGAACGTCACCGCCAACGCCGGCCCCTACGCCGGCCTGGGCGACGACTGCTTCGTTGCGGTGAACTACGGCGGCCGCGGCTATTGCGTGCCGCAGAAGGGCTCGCAGGTGACCAAGGACATCTTCAACGTGCTGAGCGTGCTGGTGGCGCTGAAGCAGTCCCCAGGCGACCTGCCGGCCACCCAGTCGGTGCTGATAGCGCCCTAAGGGTCAGAGAGAGCCTCACTTCACCTCTCCCACTTCGCGGGAAAGGGATAGAGGCCCACGGCGGCGGCCGGATCGTAAGGCGCCGAGTTATGTGTATCCCTCTCCCCGCTCGGCGGGCAGAGGTGCGGTGAGGGCTGGTCCGACTGGTCTCGATCAGTCCGCTAGTTTCACCAGCATCTTGCCGGTGTTGGCGCCTTGCATCAGTCCGACCATCGCCGCGCCGGCGTTGTCGATGCCGTCATAGATGGTCTCCTCGTACTTGACCCGGCCGTCCTTCAGCCAGAGCGCCATGTTCGAGCGAAACTCGTCGTAGAGGTGCATGAAGTCGGTGGCGACGAAGCCGCGCAGGTTCATCCGGCCGTAGATGATGTTGGATAGATTGTGCACGGCGGTGCGCGTGCCGGCGGCGTTGTAGCCGCTGATCATGCCGCAGACGGCGACCCGGCCCAGGGTGTTCATGCCCGCCAGCGCCGCGTCCAGGTGCTCGCCGCCGACATTGTCGAAATAGACGTCGATGCCCTTGGGGGTCAGCGCCTTCAGCGCCGGGCGGACGGGGCCGAGCTTGTAGTTGAACGCCGCGTCGATCCCCGCCTCCTCGAGCAGCCACTTGACCTTCTCGTCCGAGCCGGTCGAGCCGACCACGTAGCAGCCGTGGATCTTGGCGATCTGCACCGCCACCGAGCCCACGGCCCCGGCGGCGGTGGAGACGAACACCTGCTCGCCGTCCTTCAGGGCGCCGATGTGCAGCAGGCCGCCGTAGGCGGTGAAGCCTGTGCCGCCGAGGGCGTGCATGTGCACAGTGAGCGGCAGGCCGGGCTCGGGCTTCAGGGGCTGCAGGCCCTTGCCGTCGGAGAGGAACGCCTCACGGAAGCCGAACCGGTTGGAGACCAGATCGCCTTCCTTCAGGGCCGGATTGCGGGACTTCTCAATGCGTCCCAGCGCGCCGCCGCCCATGGCCTCGCCCAGGGCCTGGCCGGCGCTCATCCGCGGCCGCATGGCCGGGTCGACCGACATGTAGAGATTGCGAACCAGCACCTCCCCCTCAGCCGGATCGGCCAGGGTGGTCTCCACCACGGCGAAATCGTCCAGAGTGGGCAGGCCTTCGGGGCGTTTGACGAGGTGAACTTCACGGCTGGCGGTGGACATCCCTAGCTCTCCAATCGGTAGGCGGCGCCGTCTCGCTTGACGTAGCCCGCGGTGGGCGCGGCGTAGTGGGTGCCGATCATCAGGATCGGCTGGTCGGCCCATTCGGCGAACAGGCGCGAGCGGGTGGCGGCGGCCGCCTTTGGGTCGCTGTCGAAGCCGGGCGACCAGTCGGGGTGGGCGAGCTGGCAGGGGTGGTGGCTCATGTCGCCGGTGATCACCGCCTGCCGGCCCTCGGACTCGATCATCACGCAGACATGGCCGGGGGTGTGGCCGGTGGACGGCATGAGCCGTATCTCGTCGGAAATGCGGTGGTCGAGCTCGACGAACTCAGCCAGACCCGCGTCGAAGATCGGCTGGATGGAGTCGTCCAGGATGGCCTGCTGCTCGCCGGCGCCGTCCGCCGCCCAGTGCTCGTACTCGACCCGGCCGACGTAGTAGCGGGCCTTGGGGAAGGTGGGGGTCCACTTGCCGTCCGCCCCCAGCATGGTGTTCCAGCCGACGTGGTCGACGTGCAGGTGGGTGCAGACCACGGCGTTCACGCTCTCGCGGGTCCAGCCGATGCCCTCCATCTCGGCCAGGAAATTGGTGGAGAGCGCCCTGCCGCGGAGCAAGCTTCGCGGCTTGTCGTTGCCGACACAGGTGTCCACCACCAGGCGCAGGCCCGGCGCCTCGACCAGCAGCGCGTGGATGGACATCTGCATCACCTCGTCTTCGCTGACGAAGTTCGGATAGAGCCAGGGCGATTTGCGCAGCTCGGCGGCAGTCGCCTGCGGGATGAAATAGGCCGCGCCCGCCGGTGTCGGCAGGCTCATTTCGACTACGCGGGTGACCTTCACCCGCCCAACCTGCCACGTCAGCATGCGCGTCCTCCCGCGTTTTGCCGAGACCCTAGGCGCGGAAGCCGTCCCCCGCCAAGACTCCCCTAGGCCGTCGCCTTCGCCGCCGCGCGGTTCTTGACCAGGTCGTCGACCACCGACGGGTCCGCGAGGGTGGTGACGTCGCCTAGGTTGCCGATGTCGTTCTCGGCCACCTTGCGCAGGATGCGGCGCATGATCTTGCCCGACCGGGTCTTCGGCAGGCCAGGCGCCCACTGGATCACGTCCGGCGCGGCGAAGGGACCGATCTCCCGGCGCACCCAGGCGATCAGGACGGCGCGGAGCTCGTCGGTGGGCTGGCTAACCGCGGTCAGGGTGACGTAGGCGTAGATGCCCTGGCCCTTGATGTCGTGCGGGAAGCCGACCACCGCCGCCTCGGCCACATCGTGGTGGGCGACCAGGGCGCTCTCGATCTCGGCGGTGCCCAGCCGGTGGCCGGAGACGTTGATCACGTCGTCCACCCGGCCGGTGATCCAGTAGTAGCCGTCCTCGTCCCGGCGGCAGCCGTCGCCGGTGAAGTACTTGCCGGGATAGGTGGTGAAATAGGTGGTAATGAACCGCTCGTGGTCGCCGTAGACGGTGCGCATCTGGCCGGGCCAGGAATCGGTGATGCAGAGGTTGCCGCTGACAGGGCCTTCGAGCACCTGGCCGTCGGCGTCGACGATCTGCAGCTTGACCCCTGGCAGCGGCTTGGTCGCCGAGCCGGGTTTCAGCGGGGTGGCGCCCGGCAGAGGCGAGACCAGACAGGCGCCGGTCTCGGTCTGCCACCAGGTGTCGACGATCGGGCAGCGCTCCTCGCCGACCACCCGGTAATACCAGAGCCACGCCTCCGGATTGATCGGCTCACCAACGCTGCCCAACAGCCGCAGCGACTTGCGCGAGGTCTTGGTGACCGGCTCGTCGCCCTCGCGCATCAGCGCCCGCAGCGCGGTCGGCGCGGTGTAGAATATCTCCACCTGGTGCTTGTCGATCACCTCCCAGAAACGGCTGGTGGAGGGGTAGTTGGGAACGCCCTCAAAGATCAGGGTGGTCGCGCCGTTGGCCAATGGTCCGTACACGATGTAGCTGTGGCCGGTGACCCAGCCGACATCGGCGGTGCACCAGAAAATCTCGCCCGGCCGGTAGTCGAACACCAGCTCGTGGGTCCAGCTGGCCCAGGTCAGATAGCCGCCGGTGGTGTGCAGCACGCCCTTCGGCTTTCCCGTCGAGCCGGACGTGTAAAGGATGAACAGCGGATCCTCCGCCCCCATCGGCTCGGGCGGGCAGTCGGCGGTGACCTCGGCCTTCTCGTCGTCGTACCAGTGGTCGCGGCCGGGACGCATGAACACCTTATTGCCGGTGCGCTTGACCACGATCACGCAATCCACGTCGGGACACTGGGTCAGAGCCTCGTCGACGTTGCGCTTCAAGGGCACGATCTTCCCGCCGCGCAGGCCTTCGTCGGCGGTGATAACCACATGGCTGTCGCAGTCCTGCACCCGACCGGCGATGGATTCCGGCGAGAAGCCGCCGAAGATCACCGAATGGATCGCGCCGATGCGGGCGCAGGCCAGCATGGCGTAGGCGGCCTCCGGGATCATCGGCAGGTAGATGGTCACCCGGTCGCCCTTCTTGACCCCCCGGCGCTTCAGAACATTGGCCATCCGGCAGACCTCGGCGTGCGCCTCGGCGTAGGTGATCTTGCGCGACTGGCCGGGATCGTCGCCCTCCCAGATGATGGCGATGTCGTTCGCCCGATGCGGCAGGTGTCGATCGAGGCAATTGGCGGAGGCGTTCAGCACCCCGTCCGCGTACCAGCGGATGTGGAAGTTCTTGGCGTCATAGGAGACGTCCTTGACGACGCTGAATGGCCGGATCCAGTCCAGCCGGCCGGCGACATCGCGCCAGAAACCGTCGGGGTCGTTCTCCACCCGCCTCCAGGCCGCCTCGTAGCCGGCCGCGTCCATGTGGGCGCGCTTGGCCCACGCCTCTGGAACCGGAAAAACCTGGCCTTCACTCATCGCGTCTCGTCCCTTGGGTCTTAGCTGCGAGGGACTATGCGCGGCGGGGCTGCGAGTGCAAGCGGGACCCGGTTGCCGCCAGCCCGAGGATCGGCTGATACTGGCTTGGCGAACGCCGGGACCGAATTCCCGGCGGCGAACAGGGGGGAAGCTTGCGCGGTTCTGGTATCGCGGCGGTCGCCGCAGCACTGGCCCTGGCGAGTCTCGCGCCGAGGGCCGAGGCCCACGGCGGCGGCGGCGGCGGCGGTGTGCACTATGTCATCGTCACAGTACCCGGCCGGATGCAGGAAACGCCCGCCTTCACCGGCCATGAAGCGGCCGTGCCGCTGGAAGTCACCGACGCCGCGCCGACGCTGATGGCCGGCGACGTACGGCGCGGCGACGTGATCGCCGTGCACACCGTGCGGGCGACCGACGCCATCGTCTTGTTGGAACCGGCCAAGGGGCGCCATGCGACCATCCCGGCCGGCGTCGTCTTGGCCCGGGTCAGCTTCGTTTCGCCGAACGGGAGCGCCGTCGTCTGGTGCGACGTGCGGCCGAGCACGCAGTTCATGTTCCGCAACGAACGCGACTGCTTCCAGGACTCCAAGGGCGACGGCCATCTGGACCGCCTGTGGCGGGGCGACTCCCTGGTCGGCTTCCTGGGGATGGCGCGCAGCGGCGTGGAAGACTTCGACGACAGCATGGATGCGCCGGTCGCCTACCGCCCGGCACGGCCCGAGGAGCGGCCGACGGCCAGCCTCGGCTACCGCTATTGCGACGGCGACGATCTCTCCGGACCGGCGCGCTTCGCCCTGGTGCTCGGGACCGATCCGGACCCCGCTCGCTGGACCCTGACCGGCGATTGCCGGGCCGGTGTCTGGGACGACCCGGCCGACAAGTCCAAGGTCGATGTCGATGGGCTGATGCTGACCGTTGAGCCCGGCCACGATTACACTATCCACTTCCAGGTCCTGAACCGCATCCCACCCGAGGCTCTGGGCCCGCTGGAGCCGAAAGCGCCCCTGCAGAGCCTGGCGGACATGCCTGATCCCGCAAAGGCCGCAGCGGCGAGACAGGCGTTCCTCGCCCAGCAGGCGTTGATCTCCACCGGCGTGGCGCCGACCATCGCCCTCGGGACGGTCGAGGTCGGCCAGTCGTTCCTCAGCGGACCGGTAAAGCACGCCATCACCGGCACGCTGCGCAACAAGGTCAATCCGTCGGCCGGCATTTTCTGGCCGCAAGGGACGCTGATGCCGGTGGGCCAGCCGATGTTCGGCATTCCCGACGCCGGCGCGCCGGGCGACGGGATCACCTGGTGTGCGCCGATGTTGAAAGCCGGGGTGTTCCAGACCTACTGCCTCGTCCCGGAAACCGACGCCTACATGGCGATGATGGACCAACGGCCCGGCTACTATTGGCTTGGCGCCCTTAAGCCGGCGATGTCGCCCAGCCGGGCCTCGTTCGATACCGCCCCGGCTGACCCGGCGAGCAGCGATCCGACCGTGACCATGGGACCGGTGAACCTGCCGCCGATGACGGTGTCGCTGCAGCTGACGTCGATCAAGCCGCGCGCGGCCAACGATCCGACCCTGGTCTATGACATCGACGTTCTGCTCGACTGGGGCGAGGGCGCGCAGAAAACCAACAGCTGGGCCTACGAGCTGCCGCCGCAGGGTCGAACGGTGGCCGTGCTGGGGACGTTCATCGTGCTCAAACCGGGCGCGAGCCCTACGCAGATGATCGTGGAGGCCGCGCCGCCGCCGCCGCCGATCAGGGTGAACCCCTGACCTAGCGCCGCCCGGTGTCGAGAAAGTCGCGGGCCGAAAAGGTCTCCGGCGCGGCGACTTCCACGATCGGATCGTCCCGGTCGTCGAACTCCAGGCGCAGGGCGCGGCTCATCATCGCGTGCATGTCATAGAGGGCGACGATGTAGGTGAATTCCAGGATCTGCTCGTCGGTGAGGAAGCTCTTCAGGGTGTCGAACACCGCGTCAGGCGTGCGCCCGCCATGGGCCAGGCAGTCGGCATAGGCGAGCACCGCCCGCTCCTCACCCGAAAAGCAGTCGGCCACCTGCCAGTGCGGCACCGCGGCGATCTTCTCCTCGGAGACCTTCAGGCCGCGCAGGGACTTGCAGTGCTGGGAGAACACGAACTGGCTCTGCTTGACGTAGCCGACCCGGGTCTGGCCCAGCTCGCGCAGCACCGGGTCCAGCTTGCGGTCCGGCGCGCGATAGAGCGCGAAGCCGCGCACCGCGTGGTCGAACACGTCCTCCGAGTTGGCGAACACCGTCCACCAGTCGCCGCGGGTGCCGGTTGCCGTGCCGGGCTCGGCCACCGGATCGCGGTCGCCGAACAGCAGGTCGTAGGAGCGCAGGATGGTCTGGGAGGTGACCTCGGCGCGGGGAATCTCGCGAAGGCGGGGCATCGGGCGGTCTCCGTGGGCGGCCGAGGTGGCGGAGGTTTGGAGAGCAGGCGTTCCTGCGCTCCGCGGCTTCTATAAGGGCGATCATGGGCGCCGAACGGCGGCGCTGACCAGATTCACGCGGCGTCAGGCCCGGACGCTGTCCACGATTGTGCGATCAGGCAATGCCCGACTAGATGGCGGGCATGGACGACGGCGAGTTCAAGGCCAAATGAAATACCAGGTCACCTTAGCGCTCATTCTGACCGTGACGTGCGGGACGCCGGCCACGGCGGACACCGCCGCAGGTCTCGCCGCCTATCAACGCGGGGACTACGCGAAAGCGCTGAAGGAGTATTCCGCTGCCGCCGCCGAAGGCGACTTGGCGGCCTACAGCGGGCTTGGGATGCTCTACGAGCACGGCTTCGGCGTTGCAAAAGATGAGTCGCAGGCGGCGGTCTGGTTCCGCAAGGCAGCCGACCGCGGGAGCGCCGACGGTGAAAGCAATTTGGGTACTATGTATCTGATGGGGCACGGCGTGCCCCAGGACGATCAGATGGCTTTCGCCTGGTTCTCCAAGGCGGCGGCGCAAGGCGATTCCGGGGCCGAGTTCAACCTCGGCATGCTCTATCATCTGGGCCGGGGTGTGCCCCGGGACGAGAGCCAAGCATTCGTTTGGTATCAGAAAGCGGCCGTTCAAGGCCTTCCCCCAGCGCAGTATAGCGTTGGTCAGGACTACGCTTTTGGAACGGGGGTTCAGGCCGACGACGCCATGGCCTTCGGCTGGTACGAGAAGGCGGCGGATCAGGGCCTTCCCTCGGCTGAGGCCGATCTCGGCGTGATGTATGTGACCGGGCGCGGCGGAATGCAGAACGACGCCGAGGCCGTCTCCTGGTTTCGCAAGTCGGCGATACAGGGCTATCCGCTCGGACTGTTGGACCTGGCACAGGCCTACTTGGTCGGGCGCGGCGTCTCTCAGGACTACGGAGCCGCCTTCGTAATGCTGTCGCTGGCCGCCAACGCGGGCCTCAATCAAGCGGCTCTGCTTCGAGACCGAGTCGCGCCGATGCTGACGACCGGTCAGATGGCCGAAGCTAAGACGACGATAGCCGCCTGGCATCCGGGTGCTGCGCTCCCCGGCGCGATGTAGCTCGAGAGACCGCCGCCATGCACACCGCCACTCTTGGACCCATCGGCGAAGTGAGCCGGCTTACCCTTGGCGGCGGCGGGATCGGGCAGCTTTGGGGCGAGACCAGCAAAGAGGAGGCGATCGCCACCATCGGGGCGGCGCTGGACGGCGGCATAACCGTGCTGGACGCGGCGCCCGGCTACCACAATTGCGAGACCTTCATCGGCGAGCACTTCGCCGGCCGCCTGCCCGCGGGGCTGAAGATCACCACCAAGTTTTCGCTGGGAACGGTCCCGCGCGGCGAGGCGGCGGCCCAGTTGGGCGCCTCGCTGGAGGCCAGCCTGGCGACCATGCGGCTGGCTCACCTCGACCTGTTCTTCCTGCACACCAACATCTGCGCCGACGACTTCGTCTTCGCCCACGGCGCCGACCGGCAGGACCGCGTCGCCACCCGCTGGACGCAATATGTGGAGGAGGTGGTCCCGGCCATGCAGGGCTTGGCGGCGCGCGGTCTGATCGGCGCCTGGGGGATCACCGGCATCGGCGTGCCGGACGCGGTGATCGACGCGTTGAACCACGCGCCAAGACCGGCGGCCGTGCAGGCGATCGCCAATCTGCTCGACAGCCCCGGTGCGCTCAACCGCTGGGGCGGGCCGGCCAAACCCCGGGCGGTGATCGCCGCGGCCAAGGCGGCCGGGGTTGGGGTGATGGGCATCCGGGCAGTGCAGGCTGGCGCCCTGACCGCGGCCATCGATCGGGCGATGTCGCCCAACAGTCCCGATAGCCGCGACTATGCCCGCGCCGCTCCGTTCCGGGCGCTGTGCGAAAGTTGGGGCGAGGACCCGGCGCTGGTCGCCCACCGTTACGCCCTGGGCATCGACGGCGTCGATACCCTGGTGCTGGGGGTGAAGAACCGCGCCGAGTTGCGCCAATGCCTGGACGCCGAGGCCGCCGGACCCCTGGAGGAGGCGCAGTTGGTGGCGATAGAGGCGCTGGGTTTGCGAGACAAGGCCTGAAGACAAGCCAGCGGCCCTTCAAAGGAACGGCGGCGCTCAACGACACGCTTAGTATCAAATCCACACAGTCTACCTCTCCACCAGACAGGAACTCCTTCTGGACAAACGGCGGCGACAGGCTCGATTAGTCGACTGCGGCAACAACGGCGCGCTGGGGCCAGACGAATCACGTATCCGACTTGCTGGTGTCGGGTGGGGGGATCGGCGAAGACACCATGGGTGACGACTGACGACGAAGACCGCCCTGATCTCGTTCGGCCGCAACCTCGGCGTCGTCACGGCGCTGGTGGTCGCGGCGACGGTTGCGCGGATGGCGCTGGGTCTGGTGTCGTCGGCGGTGACGCCCTTCGCCGGCTACTATGTGGCGGCGCTGGCGGCGACCATCCTTTGCGGCTGGCGATACGGCGCGGCGACGACGCTGGTCGGCGGCGCGGTGGCCTGGTGGCTCTTTCTGGCGCCGATTTCCGGCAACGATCTGTTGCGGGTCGGCGGGCCGGTCAGCGTGGGTGTCTATTTCCTGTCGGCGGCGGCGGTGGTGGCGGTGGCCGAGTCCATGCGCCGCCTGGTCGCCCGCCTGAGCGAGAGCCGCGGGGCCTTGGCCGAGCGCAACTTCGAATACGACAACCTGTTCGATCGGATGAGCGAGGGGTTCGCCCTCTGCGAGGCGATCTGGTCCGATGATGGCCATCTGGCCGACTATAGGGTGGCGGAGATCAATCCGGCGCTGCGGCGAATGCTGGGCGTCGGCGCCGAGGCGGTGGGATCGACCTACGCCACCGGCGCGCCCGGCGAGCGCGAGTGGCTCGCGCTGTGCGAGCGGGTGCTGCGAAGCGGCGCGGCGGAACGGTTCGAGTACGTCCATGGGCCCAGCGGCCGGGCCTACGAAGTGCGCATCAGCCGGCTTTCGGCGGGCCGCATGGCGCAGTTTTTCTTCGACGTCACCGCCCGCAAGGCGGCCGAGGCGCACCAGGCGGCCTTGTTCGAGGAGCTGAACCATCGGGTGAAGAACAATCTGTCGCTGGTGGCCGCGCTGCTGCAATTGCAGGCCCGCGGGGCCTCGCCCACCGCCCGCGAGGAGCTGACCAAGGCGGTCGACCGGGTCCATTCGATCGCCCAGGTGCACCAGGCGCTGTATCTCGGATCTCGGCGCGAAAGCGTCGACTTCGGCGCCTATCTAAAGGATCTCGGCGCCAGCCTGGCGCAGTCGGTGGCTGCCGACGGGCGGGTCGCCCTGGTCGTCGAGGCGGAGGCGGTGGAGCTGCCGATCGACACGGTGATCCCGCTGGGAATGGTGGTCAACGAGCTGGTCACCAACGCGGTCAAGCACGCCTTTCCGCCGCCGGCTGGCGGGGTGGTGACTATCGGCTTTCGCCGCCTGGGCGACGATCTGCGGCTCACCATCGCTGACGACGGTCCGGGCTTGCCGGCGCCGTCTGCGGCCAGCGGCGCCGGCCTCGGGATGCGGTTGGTCAATTCGCTGGTGGCGCAGGTGAACGGCGCGCTGGCCGTGCGTAGCGAGGACGGCGCGATCTTCGAGATCACCCTGCCCCTGACGCCCCTGTCCGGCCAGACAGTGGTTTACCCCGGCCTGTTCTAGCCGTCGCGCCGTCGCCTCCGGCCGCGACCGCAGGCGCCAGCACTGTCAGTGCCTTACATGACTTGTCGTAATATGACTATTGGGGTCAGAAAATAACTAACGTCAGAATGATTAGAAAGAAAAACATCAGATTATGTCGATATGCGACGGCGAATGTCGTAGCCTTGATTCAGAGTTGGGGATCGAAAGCGGCAAATAGGCCGATATGGATATTCGAAATCGTCTTCTAGCGTATTTCGGCGAGGCAGCCGTCGCCCGTCTATCGCCGGACATTAGAGAGATTTCTCTTAGTGTCGGCAGGATACTCGGTGAGCCGGGCGAGCCGATTGATCATGTGTTTTTCCCCACCAGCGGGGTGATTTCCGTCGTTACCTTGCTGGTTGACGGCCGTAAGGTCGAGAGCCTGACCGTGGGCCGCGAAGGCGCGGTTGGGCTGGCGGGCGCGTTCGGGCACGGACGGTGGATCACCCGCGGAATCGTCCAGATCGCCGGCGCCGCGCTCAGGATCAGCGCACCGGCCCTTCGCGCCGTGGCTGAGGACGAGCCGTTGGTGCTCGACGCGGTGCTGCGCTACGCGGAGATGACCGAGGCGCAGCTGCATCAATCGGCCGCGTGTAACGCCCTGCACCCGATCGAGGCTCGGTTGGCGCGCTGGCTGCTGACCTGCGAGGACCGGGTCGGCGACCACCTGTTGCCGCTGACCCACGAGTTCCTGGCGATGATGCTGGGCGTGCAGCGCACCCGGGTGACCGCCGCGGCGCAGACGCTTCAGCGGCAAGGCCTGATCGACTATCGCCGCGGCCTGATCACGGTGAAGGACCGGGCGGCGTTGGAGCGGGCCGCCTGCGAATGCTACGCCACCATCGAGGCGACCCACGACCGCATCTTTGCGCCCCGCAGCAACGTGATCGCGGCGCAGTGACCATTCAGGCCGGCTGCTTGACCGTGCGCAGGTAGGGCTTCACCTCGTTCCAGCCGCCGGGAAACAGGTCCTTGGCCGCCTCATCGGTCACCGACGGCACGATGATCACATCGCCGCCCTGCTTCCAGTTGCCGGGCGTGGCGACCTTGTGCTTGTCGGTGAGCTGCAGGCTGTCGATGACCCTCAGCAGCTCGTCGAAATTGCGGCCGGTCGAGGCTGGATAGGTGAGCGTCAACCGCACCTTTTTGGCCGGGTCGATGATGAACACCGAGCGCACCGTCAGGGTGTCGGAGGCGTTGGGGTGGATCATGCCGTAGAGATCGGACACCTTGCGATCGTGGTCGGCGATCAGCGGGAAGTTCAGCGCCGCCCCTTGAGTTTCCTCGATGTCCTTGGCCCAGCGCCCGTGGCTGTCGGCGGGGTCGACCGACAGGCCGATGGCCTTGACCCCACGTTTGTCGAATTCGGGTTTCAGCTTGGCGACGATGCCCAGCTCGGTGGTGCAGACCGGGGTGAAGTCCTTCGGGTGCGAGAACAGCACCACCCAGCTATCGCCGGCCCAGTCGTAGAAGTGCAGCGGCCCTTCAGTGGAATCCTGGGTGAAGTCGGGAGCGGTGTCGCCAAGCCTGAGCGCCATGATGGGGTCTCCTTGCAGTCGGTTCGAACTTCGGCCCTGGACATAAGCTAGTATCGTCGCCGGCCAATTCCTACGGCCCGACTGGAGATTTCAGATGCTGCTGCACCTTTCAACCTGGGTGGAGATCGAGGCGTTCCTGGAGCGTTCGAAGACGGTGGTGATCCCGATCGGCTCCAACGAGCAGCACGGGCCCACCGGCCTCCTCGGCACCGACTGGCTGTGCCCGGAGATCATCGCTCACGAGGCGCAGAAGAGCGCCGATATATTGGTCGCGCCGACTTTCAATATCGGCATGGCGCAGCACCACTTGGACTTCCCGGGCACCATCGCGCTTCGGCCCTCGACCTTCATGGCGGCGATCGGCGACTGGGCCCGCTCGCTGGCCCACCACGGCTTCACCAGGCTGTATTTCCTCAACGGCCACGGCGGCAACGTCTCGACCATCGACGCGGCCTTCTCCGAGCTCTACGCCGAGGCCAGCTACGCCCGCCGACCGCGCGGCTTCGCCCTGCGGCAGAAGAACTGGTGGGATCTGAAAGGCGTCTTCAAGCTGGCCTACCAGCAGTTCCCCGCCGGCCACGGCAGCCATGCCACCCCCTCGGAGATCGCGGTGACCCAGTGGGCCTATCCGGACAGCATCAAGGCCGCCAACTATGCGCCGCAGATCGCGCCGACCGGACCGATCCGCGAGGCCGCCGACTTTCGCGCCCGTTACGCCGACGGCCGGATGGGCTCGGACCCCGGCTTGGCGACGCCGGAGAAGGGCGGTGAGTTGGTCAAGCTGGCGGTCGCCGGGCTGATCGAGGACGTGGCGGCGTTTGGCGCGGAGACGGCGCCGGAGAAGGGCGAGAACGGCTAGGAGGCGATCACCGCGTCGCCTTCGACCCTGACCGGCCACGACCACAGCCTGAGGCCCGCGCAAGGTCCGCCGACACAGTAGCCGTCGCCGATCCGGAACAGCGCCCCGTGCGAGCCGCAGAGGATCAGGTCGCCCTCGCGGGTGAGGTAGCGATCGGGCATCGGCGCCAGCGGCATGCCGGCGTGGGGACAGCGGTCGATGTAGCCGAACACATCGCCTCCCTTACGTACCAGGAAGCCGAGGAACAGCCGATCGCCCTCGCGGTACATGAACCCCTTGGCGCCCGGATCGGCGAGGTCCGCCAGGGCGCAAAGGACGGTTCCGGGGGCGGGTTGGGCGGCGTTCTCCCTCAAGCGATCGCCCCGAAGGTGGCGCGCCACGGGCGGATCTCCACCCGCTCGAACAGCCCCGCCTTGCCGTAGGGATCGCCGGCGGCGAAGGCCTCGGCGGCCGCCAGATCCTCCACTTCGATGATGATCAGCGAGCCGGCCATGTCGCCCTTGTCGTCCAGAAACGGCCCGCCCAGCCGCGGCGCGCCGGAGGCGTTGGCGTAGGCGAAATGCGCCTCGCGGGTGGCCATGCGCAGGGCGAGGCTGTCCGGCTTATCGATGCAGACGAGGACGAAATAGGCCATTCATGTCTCCGATTTCAGCGGCCGGGCGAGCAGGGCGAGGATGGCTTCGTCGACGCCCACCTCGCCGGCGAGGATGGCGGCGACGGCGTCGGTGATTGGGGTCTCGACCGCCAGCCGGGCGGCCAGGTCGCGGACCGCGGGCGCGCTGGCGACGCCCTCGGCCACCGACAGCTTGCCGGCCAGGGCCTGCTCCAGGCTTTCGCCGCGCCCGAGCGCCAAGCCGACGGTCATGTTGCGCGATTGGGCGCTGGAGCAGGTCAGCACCAGATCGCCCAGGCCGCAGAGCCCGGCCACGGTCTCGGCCCGACCGCCGAGGGCGACGGCTAAGCGAGTAAGCTCGGCAAAGCCCCGGGTGATCAGGGCGGCGTGGGCGCTGCGACCGAGCCCCCGGCCCTCAACCACGCCGCAGGCGATGGCCAGCACGTTCTTGATTGCCCCGCCCGCCTCGGCGCCGACCATGTCGGTGGAGACGTAGGGCCGGAACATCGGCGTGGCGATCGCCTCGGCCAGGCGGCGGGCGAGGTCGGGATCGGCGGCGGCCAGGGTGATGGCGGTGGGCAGGCCCAGCGCCACCTCGCCGGCGAAACTCGGACCCGACAGCACCGCCGGCGCGGCCTCTGGCAGCGTCTCGGCCAGCACCTGGCTCATCAGCTTCAGCGAGCCCGCCTCGACCCCCTTGGCGCACAGCAGGATAGGCTGTCTCGGAGCAGAATGCTGCGAAAATGCTGCAAGCATGCTGCGCACATGCTGCGCGGGAACGGCGGCGAAAATCAGCTCCGATCCGGCCAGGTCGGCGAGGTCGTCGGTGGCCCGGATGGCCGGTTCGAGGGCCACGCCCGGCAGGAAGAGTGCGTTCTCGTGCGCGTCGTTGACCTGTGCCACGACCTCGCTTTCGCGGGCCCAGAGCGTCACCTCCAGACCGGCGCGGATGGCGATCTGGGCCAGGGCCGTGCCCCAGGCGCCGCCACCTATGACGCCAGCGCGCCTCACGCTTTCGCCCCTTTGCGCCCGGGGATGTGGGTCGGGCTGGCCAGGGCGGCGGCGGCGTCGAGCGGCCAGCGCGGCCGGGCTATGGCGTCCAATCCGTCGACCAAACCCGCGTCCAGCCGCTCGGCGCCGGCGAGGGCGATCATCGCGGCATTGTCGGTGCAATATTGCAGCGGCGGCGCGGCGAAGGAGAAGCCCTCGGCGCTAGCCGTCGCCTCGAGCCGCGCCCGCACGGTCCGGTTGGCGGCGACGCCGCCGGCGACCACGAACCGCAGCGTCTCGCCGACGTGCAGGTCGGCGTAGGCGGCCATGGCGCGCCGGCTGCGCTCGGCGAGCTGGCGGGCGATGGCGGCCTGGACGGCGGCGGCGAGATCGTGGCGCTCGGTCTCGTCGGTGACCTTCTCCGCCAAACGGGCGGCGGCTGTCTTCAGGCCGGAGAAGGAGAAATCGAAGCCCTCGCGGCCGAGCAGCGCCCGGGGCAGCGGAAACCGGTCCGGATCGCCGCCCTCGGCCAGCCGCTCCAGCGCCGGGCCGCCGGGATAGCCGAGACCGAGCGCCTTGGCGATCTTGTCAAAGGCCTCGCCGGCGGCGTCGTCGATGGTCGAGCCCATCCGCCGCGCCTGGCCGATCCCGGCGACGTCCAGCAGCTGACAATGGCCGCCGGAGACCAGCAGCAGCAGGAACGGATAAGCCGCGTCTCCCGCCAGCCGGGCCGAGACAGCGTGGCCCTCCAGATGGTTGACCGCGATCAGCGGCAGCCCACGCCCGAGGGCCAGCGCCTTGCCGAACGACAGCCCGACCATCACTCCGCCGACCAGTCCCGGCCCGGCGGTAGCGGCGATCCCGGCGATATCGGCCAAGGTCACCCCGGCGTCGGCCAGCGCCCGCGCCGTCACCGGCTCGATCAGCTCCACGTGCGCCCGGGCGGCGATCTCCGGCACCACCCCGCCGAACGGGGCGTGCTGCGCAACCTGGCTGGCCACCACCGACGAGCGCACCACCGCTCGGCCACCCGCATCCAGCCCGACGACCGCCGCGGCGGTCTCGTCGCAGCTGGTCTCCAGGCCCAGCACCAGGAATGGCGGGCGGATGGAAGTTGCCGTGGTCATGGCGCCCGTGTAGCAGGCGAGGCGTCGCCCTTCCCAGGGCTTTGGCTCCTCACCCATGCCCTCGCAACCCCTCGTCCGCATCGGCACCCGCGCCTCCAAGCTGGCGCTGACCCAGTCGGGCATCATGCAGCGCCAGATCGCCGCCGCCCTGGGCGTGGCGCCGGAGGACGCCGAGCAGGTCGCGCCGCTGGTGCAGATCTCCACGTCCGGCGACCGCATCCAGGACCGCCGGCTGCTGGAGGTCGGCGGCAAGGGGCTGTTCACCAAGGAGATCGAGGAGGCGCTGCTGGATGGGCGGATCGATTGCGCCGTCCACTCGCTGAAAGACATGCCGACCGAAATGCCGCCGGGGCTGGTCATCGCCGCCATCCCCGAGCGCGAAGACCCCCGCGACGCCTTCCTCAGCCACAACGCCGCCTCGGTGGACGCCCTGGCCAGGGGCGCTTCCTTCGGCGTCGCCGGACTGCGGCGCCAGGCGCAGGTGCTGCACAAGCGCCCCGATCTGCAGGCGGTGCTGCTACGCGGCAATGTCGACACCCGGCTGGCGAAGCTGGAGGCCGGGGTGGCCGATGCGATCATCCTGGCCATCGCCGGGCTCAATCGGCTGGGCCTCGGCCACCTGCCCCGCTCGCTGATCGACCCGCTGGAACAGCCGCCCGCGCCCGGCCAGGGGGCGCTGGCCATCGAGACCCGGGCCGAGGACATCGGTGCGCCCTGGCTGGAGGCGCTGCGGCATCCGCCCACCGCCATCGCCGTCGCCGCCGAGCGGGGCGCCCTCGCAGCCCTCGAAGGCTCCTGCAAGACAGCCATAGGCGCGCATGCCCGTCTGGACGGCGCCCGCCTCAGACTGGTGGTTGAAGCCTTGACGCCGGACGGCGCGCGGCGCTTCCGTCGCGAGGGCGAGGCGGATGTCGGTGGACCTGATCCACTGGCGGCGGCCCGCGCGCTCGGCCTGCGGCTGGGCGAGGCGGTCCGCATCGAAGGTGGCGAGGCGCTGGTCCTGGGAGACTGACGACACATGGCGCGCGCTGGGGCGAAGCCGGGGGCGGCGAAGGCGAAGAAACCGGCCGGTCCCGCGCCCCGCGTCGTCTGGGTCACGCGCACCGAACCCGCGGCCGCGTCCACCGCCAGGAGCCTGCGCGCCCTCGGCCTGGAGGTAGTCGTCGAGCCGCTGCTGACCGTGCGCCGGATGGAAAACACCCGCATCGACCTGGACGACGTCTGCGCCATCGCCTTCACCAGCGCCAACGCCGTCAGCGCCTTCGCCGAGCGCACCAAGGAGCGGGCGATCCGGGTGTTCACCGTCGGCGACACCACTGCAGCGGCGGCGCGCACGGCCCGTTTCGCCACCGTGCTGTCGGCCCAGGGCGACGTGCAGGCCCTCGCCGCCGCCCTGATCAGCCGCAAGCGGGAGCTGAAGGGCGTCATTTTGGCCCCGGGCGCCGCGGAGCCGGCTGGCGACTTGGCCGGGACGTTGGAGGCCGCCGGGCTGAAAGTGCGTTCGGCGCCGCTGTACGAAACCGTCGAAGCTGAACCCTCGGCGGCCTTGCTTGAGCGGCTGGCGGGCATCGACCATGTGCTGATCCACTCGGCCAAGGCCGCCAAGGCGCTGGCCAAGCTGCTGAAACTGCACCCGGCCCCGCAGCTGACGGCGGTATCCATCTCCCGCGCCGCGGCCCGACCGCTGGCCCGCGCCGGACTGGCGGCGGTGAAGAGCGCCGCCACGCCGAACGAGACCGCGCTGATCGCCGCGCTCACGCAATCGCCGCCGCACTGAGGCTTTCGCGCAATTGCGCGCTCGCCGCGGTTCGGGCACTTGTGGAGGGCGATGAGCGCCCTGCCCGATCCTGCCGAACTGGCGCCGTCCCGCGACCCGGCGGCGTACGGCCGACGGCGGCTGCTGACGCCCGGTTTCTTCGCTTGGGCAGTACTGCTGTGCCTGCTGTGCCTTGCCGCCGGCTGGGCGTTGGGTCGCTTCGGCGTACAGCTGACTCCGGCCACGCGTATCGAACCGGTCGCGCGGGACACGGCGTCGCGGCTTCCCGCCACGATCCCAGCAGCGCCGAGCCAGCCGGCGGCCACGTCGCCGACCGGGACCGCGGCCGATGGCTCTGGCGTCGATGCCCTCAACGCGCGGGTCGCCAGGCTCGAGGCCGCTAGCGCCCACGGCTCCGACGCGGCCGTCATGGCTCTGGCGGCGGCCGACCTTTCCGAGGCGGCGCAGTCGTCGGCGCCGTTCGCCCAGGACCTCGCCGCCTATCAACGGCTTTTGCCCAACTCCGCCGGCCTCGCCGCCCTGGCCCCGCTGGCCGCCACGGGCGCGCCCACCCGGGCCGAACTGGTCGCCGGCCTGCCGGACGCCGCCTCAGCCGCCTCCGCCGCGGCGCACCAGCCGGCCAAGGACGCCGGTCTGTTCAGTCGCCTGTCGGGCTGGATCGGCCGCGTGGTGATCATCCGGCGGGTCGACCCGCGGGCGAGCGGCGTCGATGGCGTCCTGGCGAAGGCTGAGGCCCAGGCCGCCGGCGGCGACCTGGACGGGGCGGTCGCCGGTCTTGAACAACTGACCGGACCCGCCCGCACCTCCATGGGCATGGCCGACTGGCTGGACGCCGCCCAACGCCGGATCGAGATCGACCACCGGATCGCGGCCATCCGCGCCGAGGCGCTGGCCAGCCTGGCGCCACCCGCGGCAGGGGCGCCGTCATGATCCGCACCGCCCTGGCCCTGCTGGTGGTGTTGGCGCTGTCTGTGGTGGCGATCGCCCTCACCCAGGACGCCGGCACGGCCGAGATGACCTGGCTGCACTGGAACGTCCGCACCACGGCGGCCGCTGCGATCCTGCTGATCCTGTTCTTTTCCCTGGCGGCGACGATCTTCTGGCGGGCGCTGGTGTGGATCGTCGAGGCGCCCCGGCGCGCCGCCCGGGCCCGGGCGGACGTGCGCCGCCGGCAGGGAGCCGAGGCGCTGACCCGGGGCTTCCTGTCGGCCGCCGGAGGCGACGGGGCCGAGGCGCGGCGCCAGGCCCAGCGCGCGGCCGGGCTGGTGGACGACACCCCGGCCCTGGTGCGGCTGCTGTCGGCGCAAGCGGCCGAGGCCGCCGGCGACCCGATTGCCGCCCGGGCCGCTTACAGCGCCATGTTGGGATTCCCGGAAATGCGGCTGGTGGCCCATCGCGGCCTGATGCAGGCGGCCATCGCCGAGGGCGACCACGCCGAGGCCCGCCGGCACGCCGACGCCGCCTACGCGCTCGCCCGCACCGCGCCCTGGGCTTGGCGCTCGGCGCTGGAGGCCAAGCTGGCCGGCGGCGACTGGGCCGCGGCGCTGGAGCTGATGAAGGGCGCCCTGGAGCGCAAGATCGTCTCGCCGCTGGTCGCCGAGCGGGCCCGAGCGGCGCTGCTCACCGCCTCGGCCGCCGGCCAGGAGGATTCCGGCGATCCTCGCGCGCTGCAGACGGCGATGGAGAACGCCCAGAGCGCCGCCCGGCTGCGCCCCGACTTCGCCCCGGCCACCGTCACGGCCGCCCGGCTGCTGGCCGCCGACGGCCGCATGGCCCGGGCAGCCCAGGTGATCGAGGCCGGCTGGAAGGCCAGCCCCCACCCGGCGCTGTGGCTGGCCTACCGCGACCTGCGCACCGACGAGACGCCCCGGTCCCGCGCCGCGCGCCTGGCCAGCCTGGCGGCGTTCAATCCGCAAACCCGGGAAGCGCGTATCCTGATGGTCGAGCAGGCGCTGATCGCCGGCGACGCCGTGGGCGCCCGCAACGCCGCCACCAGCCTTGAAGGCGAGCCGCTGACCCGTCGGCTGGCCGGCCTGCGCGCGCGAGCCGCCTCGGCGATCGGCGACCGGGACGAAGCCCGCGCCTGGATCGCCCGCGCCGCCGCCGCGCCGCAAGAGCCGGACTGGTCCGACATCGACCCCGACGGCCAGGCCTTCGCCTACTCCGCCGAGGACTGGGCGCGCCTCGCCGCCGCCTACGCCGAGACCGGCGAGCTGATCCATCCCCGCTTCGAGCGGCGCGAGCGCTCGATCAGCGACCTGCCGGAACTGCCCGCCGCCTACGCCGAATCCAGCCCCTTCATCGGCGCCGCCGAGACCGGCGCGCCGCTGCCGCCGATCATCGACGACGGCGACTTCGGCGAGGACCTGCAACCCGCCGGCGCCGCCGACCCCTCGCCGACCACCACCGCGCCTCGCCGCGCCTTCGGCCCCCGCGCCAAACCGCGCTGAGCCCCCGGGGCCACGGCCCGGCCACGCCGACGCTTCATTTTCGGCCAAAACCGTACTAGACACCCCTCTCCCTCTGGAGGGCCGCCTTAGCTCAGCTGGTAGAGCGGCGCATTCGTAATGCGTAGGTCGGGTGTTCGAGTCACCCAGGCGGCACCAGGGCCACTCCAGCACATCAG
>Ga0302279_10002493_pt1 | contig 24237 bp, 21 predicted proteins | sample III_Bog_N3_3_FD_194541 | JGI IMG/M metagenome (GOLD analysis project Ga0302279, IMG submission 194541) | Peat permafrost microbial communities from Stordalen Mire near Abisko, Sweden - III_Bog_N3_3 | ecosystem: Environmental > Terrestrial > Soil > Wetlands > Peat | place: Sweden: Abisko... | reverse complement strand
AGAACGCGGTGGTCACCGCCCGCGGCCATGTCGAGGCCTGGCAGAACGGCCATGTGTTGCGCGCCGACCTGGTGACGTTCGACCGCAACACTGGCGTTGCCACCGCCATCGGTCACGTGGTGCTGCTGGAACCGGACGGGCAGGTGCTGTTTGCCGAATCGGCCGAGATGACGCGGGACATGCAGGAAGGCGTACTGCGGGGCATGGCCGCGCTGCTGGCCGAAAACGGGCGGCTGGCGGCGAACGGCGCGCGCCGCACCGCCGGCGAGATCAACGACCTGTCGCGTGTGGTCTATTCGGTCTGCAACCTGTGCAAGACCGACCCGACCAAGCCGCCGCTGTGGCAGATCGAGGCATCGTCGGCGGTGCAGGACCTGGAGCACAAGCGGATCGAATTCTACAATGCCACGATGCAGATGTTCGGCTATCCCGTGGCCTGGTTCCCCTTCATGTCGCAGCCGGACCCCTCGGTGAAGCGCCAGTCGGGCCTGCTGGTGCCCTGGTTGGGCAGCACGTCGGGGCTGGGCGTCTTCGTCTCCCAGCCGTACTACTGGGTGATCGACGATCAGTCCGACGCGACCTTCGCCCCAATGTTGACGACGAAGGCGGGGCCCTATCTCGACGCCGAGTACCGCCGCCGCTTCAACGACGGGTTCCTGTACGCGAACGCATCATTGGGATACCTGGGCGAAAGCGTGCAGACTACCACGGTCTTGCGGGGGCAGTTCAGTTACGACGACACCTGGCGTTGGGGTTTTGATATAAACAGAGCCTCGTCGGCCATCTTCGTGCGGGATTTCCATATCGGGACGGGATTGACCGGCGATCCCAACCTGCTGGCCAGCCAGATTTACCTGGAAGGCTTCGGCGAAGGTTCCTACGCCCGTCTGGACACCAAGGCTTATCAGGGTCTGGCCGGCACGATCACCGACAGCAAATTGCCGACGGTGCTGCCCCGCTACACCTACAGCTATATGGGCACGCCGGATGGCTGGGGTGGCCGTCTCTCGCTCGACGCCGGCGCGTTCAACGTCATGCGGACCGACGGCGTCAATACCCGCAGAGCGGCGCTGACGATGAACTGGGACAGGCCGTTTGCGGGGACTCTTGGCGATCTATGGACCCTCAAGCTGCACGGGGATGCCATCGCCTACGACGCCACACAGTTCAACGAGCAGCCGAATTACGGGTCGCATGGCTCGATTGACGCCATGCGGGTGCTGCCGCAGGTGGCGATGGACGTCCGCTGGCCATTTGCCCGCGATGGCGGCCACTGGGGCAGCCAGTTGATCGAGCCGATGGCCGAGGTCATCATCGCCCCGCAAACCGGTTCCAGCCAGATCCGGCGGTACCCGAACGAGGACAGCCTGGATTTCGAGTTCTCTGACGCCAATCTGTTCGGCTTCAATCGCTTCAGCGGGATCGACCGGCTGGAAGGCGGGCCGCGGGCGAATGTGGGCCTGCACGCCGCCTGGTACCTGGGCGGCACCGCCTTCGACGGGCTGATCGGCCAGTCCTATCGGACGACGAAGGACAACCTGTTTCCCGAGGCGAGCGGTCTGCACGACCAGGTCTCCGATGTCGTCGCCCGCACCAGCTTCGCGCCGACCCAGTGGGCGGACCTGACCCTGCGCGGCCGCTTCGACAAGGAGACGATGGCGTTGCACGCCGCGGAGGCCGTCACATCGTTCGGCGAGCCGCGCTTGCGAGTGGGCCTTGGCTATATTTACACCAACTTCGACCCCTACACGTTTTATGATCAGGTGCAGCCGCCGCCCGCGGGAAACGCCTATTATTCCCCGCGGAACGAGGCCACCGTCAACGTGTCCTCGCAATGGGGCAACTATAAGTTGGCCGGATTCGCTCGGCGCAATCTTGCCCTGGACCAGATGGTGGCTTATGGCGCCGACGCAATCTATGAGGATGAGTGCTTCATCCTCGACCTGAAGTTCTTTCGGCGCAACACCTCGCTCAACGGCGACAGCGGTTCGACGTCGGTGCTGTTCCTGTTCACGTTCAAGACGATCGGCCAGTTCGGCTATCGCGCGATCTGATGCCGTGCGCGGCAACGTCGCTTTGCCGTGATGCGGTGTCCGGGCCGGACCTGAGGAAGAACGCCACATGACCCGCCCCGAGATTTGGCCCGCCAGCGGTAATGTGGCGATGACGGGACGTGGCGATACCTGGCTGGTCGTGCTGCTGGCGCCACTGTCGGCGATCCTCGCTTTGGCCATCTTCGGCCCGATCTGGTCGCCGGACACTGGCGGCTACGTTGAGTATGCGCAGCAGATCCTGCTTGGTACGATACCGTCCGGCGAGGCGCTGCTGCATGGCGGACCGGAGCCGATTTCGCTGTTTCGGGCACCGGGTTATCCGGCACTGCTGGCCGGGCTGCAGTGGTTGTTCCCGGATGCCTGGCGCAGCGCGCTGGTCATGCTGCAGATCGCGGCGACAACGGTGATCGCGGCCGCCACGCACCGGACCGCCTTGCGGCTTGGCGCCGGCCGGGTTGCGGCGATTGCCGCGGCCCTGCTGCCGGCCACCGGCTTTGCGGTCGTCATGCAAATCGCGATTCTGACCGACGCGCTCAATGCGGTCCTGTTCACCGGCGCCGCACTCGCGCTGGCGGCATGGCGCGGCGCCGGTGCCGCGGTGCTGGCGGGGGTTTTGCTGGCCGCCGCGACCACGATCCGCGAGGCAACCCCGATTATGGCGGTGGCGTTTCTGCCATTGGCCTGGATGGGCGCGCGTCCGCTGGCTCGTATGCTGGCCACAATGGTGCCGTCGCTGCTGGTGCTTGCCGCGCTGATGGGCTGGAATCACGACCGCATCGGCCGTTGGGTGGTGACCACCACGGCCGAGACGCAGTTGGTGTATCCGCTGGTTCCACTGCTGCGGCACGGTGTCCCGGTCTATGCCGGCGATGACCAGTTCGATCGCGTGGCACGTGAGACGGTGGGCCGGGATGGTTTCGCCGGCATTGGCGCCCTGCACGACCGCATGTTCCAGGAAGCCGGCATGACGGCACCCGAACTGTCCGCCGCAGCCACCGCCCGCTATTTCCGAGCCTGGCGCGATTTCCCGTTGGCCATGTTGCGCGCCACCGTCGAAGATTTCCGTGTCACCTATCTCGAAATGCCCTTCCAGCCGCTGGATACCGCGGCCAATCTGGTCGTCTATGCCGAACCCGGTGGCAGTCCTGATTTCGTGAAGCTCGACCGGCTTTGGCAGCACAGCCTGCGGGGCAATCTGGGGGCGATGCTGCTGATTGTGCTGATCGCGCTGAGCCGAGCGATCGGGATCGGGATCGCGCTCGCCGGTCTCGTGCTGCCCTGGCTGCCAGGGCGCGGCTGGCCCGCGCGCGGCCTGTGGATGATCTGTGTCGGGCTGGTCGGAGTGTATCTGCCAGTGCATCTGGAGCCGCGTTACATGGTTCCGGTGGTACCGCTGCTGTGCATCGCCGCCGCCGCCTCATTGCGGCCCGCGGCCGTGCCGCACGAAGCACTGAGCGTCTGATCATACCAGGGCGAAGCGCCCGACTCTTGCCGCGCACTCTCGTGGTGCCATGTGTCATCCTGTTCGCCGCCTGGTATCAGACCCGCGGCGAACCTGGATCGCCAAGCCGCAAGGTTGGCAGGAACATTATCCGAACCGGATCGCCGGGTTTCGACGACAGCCCGCCTACGGCCCGTGCTGGGGCATGACGGCCTTGCAACCGGTTCGCCTACACGCGACCGTTCGACGTGATCGGTTTGGCACGACCTTGCCGTGGGACGGTTGGCAGCCTATGACGTGACCTTGATCTGCGCGGAATGCTTTGTCCAACGCTCGCGCTTTCCCGTCGCAACACCTCGTTCAACGGCGACAGCGGTGCGACGGCGGGCTATTCTTGTTCAAGTTCAAGACGATCGGCCTGTTCGGCTTTCGTGCGATCTAAGGTTTGGAGTATCCATGATGCCGCCTGCTGCCCCTTCGCCGAACCTGCCGATCCGGCACCTGCTGGTGGCCCTGCTGCTGCTGGCGGGGACCATATCCGGCCAGGCCGCCTCGGTACCGGTGGCAATGGAGAAATCGGCCACAGCCGAGATGCCGTCGGCCGGGCCCCGGATTGCCGCGGTGGTCAACGGCGATGTGATCAGCTCCGCCGACGTGGATAACCGGGCCCGGCTGTTCGCATTGTCCACCGGGCAGTCTTTGTCCAGCGAGGCGTTGGCGCGTTTGCGGCCTCAAATCGTCCAGCAACTGATCGACGAACGGCTGCGCATCCAGGAATCGCAGCGCCGCAAGATCGTTATCCCGGACCAGCAGATCGCCACGGCGATCCACGACATCGAGCAGCGCAACAATTTGCCGGCGGGGGCGCTGCGCCAGAAGCTTGCAGCCGATGGCGTCAGCACCCGCACCCTGATCGACCAGATCCGGGCCCAACTCGCCTGGACCCAGGTGCTGCGCGATCAGCTTGGCGACAAGGTGGCGGTGTCCGACACCGAGATCGATGAGCAGTTGCGGCTGCTGGCGCAGCAGGTCGGCAAGCCGGAATACCGCGTTGCGGAAATCTTTATCCCGATCGACGACCCGGCGAACACGGCAAACGCGCAGCGCTTTGCCGAAACGGTGATCAACGAACTGCATGCCGGCGCACCCTTCCCCATCGTCGCCGCGCAGTTCAGCCAGACCCAGACCGCTTTGGAGGGCGGCGAACTCGGCTGGGTGCAGGCGAACCAGCTCGACACCGAAGTGGCGCACCTGGTGGCGCAGATGCCGCCGGGCGCCATCAGCAACCCGATCAAGGTGCCGGGCGGGATCTCGATCATTGCGCTACAGGGCAAGCGGGAGGTCGGCCGCGACCTCGGCACCGTGCTGTCCATCCGTCAGGTGTTCCTGCCCTTCACCGCGCCGCTCAATCCCCAGGCGCCAACCGAACAGCAGCAGCAGACCCTGCTGAAGGCGCGCGCGATCAGTGCGAGCGTGACCAGTTGCGAGCAGATGGAGGCGGCGGCCAAGGCCAACAATCCGAACCGGCCGGCCGATCCCGGCGAGGTGCGACTGGAAAGCGTCAATCCGCCGCAGTTCCGCCAGGTGCTGGCGGACCTACCGATCGGCAAGGCCAGTCAGCCCTTGGTCGGCCCGGACGGGATCGGCCTGGTCTCGGTCTGCACGCGCGAGCAGAAGAACCTCGCAACGCCGTCGCGGCAGGAAATCGAGCGGAAGCTGGTCAACGAGCGGGTCGAATTGCTGTCGCGGCAATTGATGCGGGACCTGCACCGGCAGGCCAACCTCGACCTGCGCGACAAGGGCGTGTGAGCGAACCGGGTCCGCTGCGGGAGGTTATTGCGCGTTATGGTCTGGATGCGCGCCGGTCCCTGGGGCAGCACTTCCTGCTCGACATGAACCTGACGGCCCGCATTGTCCGTTCGGCCGGCGATCTCGCCGGACGCCATGTGGTGGAGGTCGGGCCCGGGCCGGGCGGATTGACCCGGCCGCTGCTGGAGTCAGCGGCTGCCGATGTCACCGTAATCGAGATCGATCCGCGGGCGATGGCGGCGATGCGGGATCTGGCGGCAACCGCCGGCGGGCGGCTGATCGTTTTGGAAGCCGATGCCAGAGCCGTCGATCTGCCGGCGCTGGTGGCGGCGCCGCGCAAGGTGGTGGCGAACCTGCCATACAATATTGCCTCGCCCTTGCTGGTCGGCTGGCTGCGTCAGGCCGCGTCTTTCGAGCAATTGACCTTGATGTTCCAGCAGGAAGTGGCGGAGCGGATTTGTGCCGCACCGGATACGCCCGCCTATGGGCGGCTGTCGGTGCTGGCGCAGTGGATCGGAACGGCCGAGATCGCCTTGCGAATTCCGCCGGCCGCCTTCGTGCCGCCGCCGAAGGTATGGTCGGCGGTGGTGAACCTGGTGCCCCACACAATTCAGCCGGACCCGGCCCTGTTCGTGCGGATGGAGCGCCTGACCGCGGCTGCCTTCGGGCAGCGGCGAAAGATGCTGCGCGGGTCATTGAAGCCGCTGGGCGGCGAGGCCTTGCTGCGTTCGGCGGCCATCGCCCCGGACCGCAGAGCAGAAACGCTGGACGTCGCCGCGTTCGACCGGCTGGTGCGGCTGATGGGTGCGGACCCGGCGGCGTAGGGTCAGCCACCGGGGACGTCCTTGACCAGAAGCGCGGTCATGTTCACGTCGGGAAGTCCGGCGATGACTTTTTCCTCATCCTCCATGTGGTCGGTCTTGCGGGCGGATTTTGGCGCGGTCTTCCGCCGGGTCGGCTTTGACGGTGTGGCGAGCACGCCCTGCGCGGCACGAACCCAATACTCCCAGTCGCGCCCCTCCGGGCGGCCCTCCTTCTCCCAGAGGTAGTATGCTGTCTCGCGGATGGTTTGCTCCGTGTTGGGGTCCGGGTCAGGCATTGCTCTCTCCTTTCGGTCAGGAAACCAGTACTGGGTATGTCCCTAAGCGGGGGCAGTCCGGTGCTGATGTTCATCAAACTTTATTCTCCGGTGCCGGCTTACCGCAACCCGAATTCGTGGCGGGCCTCCCTCGGCCATCGCGCGGATCAGAGAGCAGACAGAAGATTGGCCTGAGCGTCGGGGCGCATCAGAAGTGCCGTTTGCCGTCACTCCACAGGCCATGGCGGGCCAGGAAGGCGTTGGCGTCGGCCAGGGCCTCGCGATTTTCTTCGCACCAACGCTGCCGGCGGAGGTTTACCCCGAGCCGCGGGGCTTCCGTAAGCGATTGCAGATCTTCGGCCCCGGGTTTCAACCGGCTGACAGCATCCTCGCCGCCACCGGGCTGTTTCGCTAGGGCCTGTCGTCATTCGCGCCACCTAGCATCGCGGTTCTGGTTCTGGCTCATTATCGGCCGAACAGGATGGTCATCGCCAGTCGCGGAGGCTGAACGGATGGGTCCCAGTCAGGTTAGACCGAGTCTAATATGTCACGGCTCACGCTAATCCACCCGGTTCCGCCGATTTGGGATTCCGGCGCGACGGTTTCTTCGATTGATGAGGTGTCAGCATCATCGAAGGCTGACACATGCGCCTCCATCGTTTGCGTGACGACCAATGGGACCGGATCAAGGACAGCCTGCCTGGACGCGCCGGTCTGGCCGGAGCAACGGCGCTTGATAACCGGACCTTTGTGGATGCGCTGCTTTATCGCTACCGTACCGGAATACCCTGGCGCGATTTGCCGGCAGAACTTGGCGGCTGGAAAAATGTCCATCGGCGGTTCAGCCGCTGGGCCAAACGCGGCATCTGGGACGGCATACTGGCTCTGCTGACCGTCGATGCCGACAACGAATACAACATGATCGATGCCACGATCATCCGTGCGCACCAACATAGCGCTGGCGCCCCTGTCGCGGATGGAAACCAAGCCATTGGGAAAAGCCGAGGCGGTCTAAGCACCAAAATCCACGTTTTGGTGGACGCTCTGGGTAATCCGTTGAAGATGGTTTTGACCGCCGGGCAGGTCCATGATCTGGCCGGGGCGGATGCCTTGCTGCCGGACCTGGAAGCGGCGGCGCTGCTCGCGGACAAGGCGTACGATGCTGACGAGCGGGTGATCGAGCCGTTGCAGGCAGCGGGCAAGACGGCGGTTATCCCGCCGAAGCGCAATCGGACGAACCCGAGACCGTATGACAAGGTGCTGTACCAAGCCCGTCACCTGATCGAGAATTTCTTCTGCTGGGTCAAGCAGTTCCGGGCAATCGCCACCCGTTACGACAAGACCGCCCGGAACTTCCTCGCGGCATTCGAGATGGTCGCGGTGCTTTGTTGGCTTAATTGACGACAGGCCCTGGTTTACCGCAGTTCCAACGTGTGCAGCGTCCGGTCGATCCATTGCGCGGTGAGCTTCTCCTGCGCGCCCTGCTGCATCAGCCGCTCGTGTAATGCCGGAAAATCCACCCGGTCGAGCGCCTGGTCCTGATTGAAGCAGGAGAACACGACCGTCCGTTCCCCGGTCACCGGGTCGGTCTGCGGCTGCAGGCACTGGGCGCAGACTTCCTTCATCATGCACTGCATCGGCGAGTTGATCGACCCGATCGCGGTATGGTCCGGCCGCAGCAACGGCGCCAGCACGCCGTGCCGCGCGGCGCCGACGGCCTGCATCATCCGGTCCGATCCGATCACGATCATGTGTTCCGCCTCGCGCAGCGGAACCGCCTGTTCACCCAGCGCCCCGGACCCGTACGCCGCCATCGCCTGCACGATGTTGCCCACCAGCGCCTTGTCCTGCGGGCGGGACGGGGTGAAGCCCGGCGCCTCGTCGCAGCACCAGACAATGACGTCGGCGGCGCGCTCGATTTCGGCGATCTTGTAACGGTCGCGCACCGCCTTGTAGCCGGCGAAATAGATCACCTTCGAACCGGCCGCCCGCAGCGCCGCGCCGATCGAAAACAGCACGGCATTGCCCAGCCCGCCGCCGACCAGCGCAACCGTGGTGTTGGCGTGGATCTCCGTCGGCGAGCCGGTGGGGCCCATCAGCACCACAGGCTCCCCCGGCTTCAGGATCGCGCACAGATCGGAGCTGCCGCCCATCTCCAGCACGATGACGCTGACCAGACCGGCGTCCGGGTCGGTCCAGGCGCCGGTCATCGCCAGGCCCTCCATACCCAGGATCGTCGCACCGGTGCCGGGTTCGGCGATCCGCGGGGCCAGGACTTCGTAATTCTGCAAGCGGTAGAACTGGCCGGGGCGGAACGCGCGCGCCGCGGCGGGTGCCCGCACCACCACCTCGACGATGGTCGGGGTCAGCCGGTGCACCGCGTGCACCGTGGCTTGCAGCGTGTCGCGGCAGCGCGCGATCAGGTCGGCGCCGGTCACGTTCGACGGCGGCCGAGCGGCCAGGGCGCGCGAGACCACGGGGTAGCCGCGCTTGGCACCGCCCATCGCCTTGACCACGTTGCCGAAGAAGCTGGGATGCAGATCGCCGAAGAAACTGATGAAACGGCCGCTGTCGTCTCGGTGCATCAGCACCTGCGTGACATCCGGCTTGGCCAGACCGCGCACCGGGGTGACCGGCGCGCCGGTCTCATCCACCGCTTGGAAGTAACGACCATCGAGCTGGATGCGCCCGTCCTCGCGCGCCAGCACGGTATTGGGCTGGGTGCCCGCGGCGACCAGGATCGCGCGCGCCGGAAGCACCGATTCCTGCCCGTCCGCATGCTTCACGCGCAAACCCGCCGCGTGGCCGTAGCCATCGACCGTTACCGCCACAGGAGTCAGGCCTTCGGCGAAACGGACACCCTCTTCCATCGCTTTCGCCACTTCCTCGTGGTTCAAGGTGTAGGACGGCGCATCGGTCAGCTTGCGGCGATAGGCGATGGTGGCGCCGCCCCAGGAGTCCAGCAGCGCCGCCAGACGCGGCGTCGCTGCGTTGCGTTCCGCGGCGATCGCCGTCGCGTGGGCCAGGTACTCGTCCGCGATCGCCGTTTCTTCCGCGTTCCAGCGGGCCCGCACCGCGGCCTCCCCCCGTTCGGCCACCAGCACACGGTAACGAGCCGCGAATTTCTCCACCTGCCGCACGTAATAGGCGAGGCTCTCGGTCGCCGTATCGATCGCGGTCAGCCCGCCGCCGATCACCACCACCGGCAGCCGGATTTGCAGATTGGCGATCGAGGAGAACTTCGCCGCGCCCGTCAGTTGCAGCGCCATCAGGAAGTCGCTGGCCTGGCGCACGCCCCGGGCAAGTCCGTTCGGAATATCCAGCACTGTCGGCTTGCCGGCCCCCATGCACAGCGCGATGTGGTCGAAGCCCATCGCCCAGGCGTCGTCGATGCCCATGGTCGCGCCGCCGCCAAACCGGACGCCGCCAAAATGGGCGAACTCCGCCCGCCGTTCCAGCAACAAACGCACCAGCTTCAGATAGTTCTTGTTCCAGCGGACGGTGATGCCGTACTCGGCCACGCCGCCGAATCCGGCCATGACCCGGTCGTCCAGGTCCTCGAACAGGCTGTCCGCGTCACGCACGGCCGCGCAGGGGTCGAAACCCAGAGGCTCGATCTTCAACCCATCGATCGCGACCACGGTGTGGCCGTCGTTCATCAGATGATGCGCGAGCGTAAAGCCGGCGGGCCCCAGGCCGACGATCAGCACCTTCCGTCCGCTGTCCGGGCGGGGCAGCGGCCGGCGGATGTCGAGCGGATTCCAGCGGGTCAGCAGCGCATAAAGCTCGAACCCCCATGGCAGGGACAGCACGTCCTTCAACACCCGGGTCTCGGCCTGCGGGATATCGACCGGTTCCTGCTTCTGGTAGATGCAGGCCTTCATGCAGTCGTTGCAGATACGATGACCGGTGGCCGCCATCATCGGGTTGTCGATGGCGATGGTCGCGAAGGCGCCGAGCACGCTGCCTTGGGCGCGCAACGTGTGCATTTCGGAAATCTTCTCGTCCAGCGGACAGCCGGCCAGGGTCACGCCGAAGGGTGATTTCTGGAACGCACCCGTCTTGCGGTCCTTCAGCCCGGTGCGGCAGGAATCTTTGCCCTGGGTATGGCACCAGATGCAGTAGTTCACCTGGTCCAGCGCCTGCGCGACAGTCATGCCGGCATCCGTCAGCGCGAAGCCGTCCCGGTGGCGCCAGTCGTGTTCGGGCAGGCGCAGCATGGTCACGCCGTCGCGGACGATGGTTTCAACCGGAACCAGGTGCACCGGATCGATGCGCCGTGGCACATGGAACAAGGTGCCGCCGGTATGAGCCGCCGGTCCGGCCGCGGTCAGGGTTGCCCAGGCCGCATAGCGCAGCGCGTCATCCAGGGCCGCGGTATCGCCGGCCGCTTCCCAACGCGTGACGGCGGCGGCAAACCCTGACTCCGTCAACGCCGAAGCCATCCGCGCTTCCAGCTCGGCCCGCAGGGCAGGACCATCGAAAGCGGATGGGTCCGGGTATTTTTTCACCGCCTGGCGCTGCACGAACAACCGCTTGCAGGCGTGGACCGGCTCCAGCGCCATGGTCTGCCGCATCAGCCCGTCCAGCGCGTCCTGGATGCCGAACAGCTCGCCCAGAAACCCGTCCAGCACCGGCCCCAGCGCAATGATCAACGCGCTCTCATCCTTCGCCGATACCCTGTCCGGCGCCGCGCGCGCGGCCAACAGACGGGCGTGCAGCGCCGGATCCAGGCCGGCCAGACGGTCCAGGAACACACGGTCCAACCGGATCAGCCCGTCGCGGCCGGCCAGTTCGGCGAAGGTGAAGCCAAGGCCCAGCGCGTCGTCGTTCACAGGATCAGACCACCTTGTGCAGCAGATTGAGAAACGTCGCTCGCTCCTCTGCGGTCAAGGGGGCAAGCGCTGCCGCGTGCGAGCCGCGGGCGGTTGCCACAGCCGAGGCCATCAGCGCAAGCCCGGCTGGCGTCGCTGCCAGCACCGCGGTGCGCCGGTCCATCGGATCGTGCGTCCGGGCGATCAGGCCGCGCGCGGTGAGGCGGCGCACGACGCCCTGGATCGTCGCCGGATCCATCGCCACCAGCCGGCCCAGGAGATTCTGCGTGACCTTCCCCAGCTCCACCGTCTTGAACAACGCGGCGAACTGGGTCGGGGTCAGGCCGTGTTCGGCCGCCAGGTCCAGAAACAAGGCGGCGTGCCGCTGATGCGCCTTGCGCAGCAGAAAGCCGGCATGGTTTTCGAGGAGAAAAGACCCCTCGTGCGTCGGTGGCTGCATGTTGTTTGCATACGTACGAATGGATATTTGGTCAAGTCCAAGTTCGGCAATCCTGCCAGCCGAGCCGTGGCATGGATTTTGCTTGGTATTTGCTGGCCGCAGGGTGGCTGACGTGACGGACATCTCGCTGATTCTGTTCGACCTCAATGGCGTGCTGTATCGCTATGAGCGGGATGCGCGGATCGCATATCTCGCCGCTGTGGCAAAGCAGTCGCCGGAGGCGGTCCGGGCAGCGATCTGGGACTCGGGGTTCGAGGACCAGGGCGATGCCGGGGCGCTGGATGCCGATGATTATCTCCTCGGTTTCGGGGCACGCCTGGGATGCGCTCTGGCGGAGGCGGACTGGGTAGCGGCGCAGTCTGTCGCGGTGTCTCCGATCGGTGCTTCGCTGGCGCTGCTGGCGCAATTGCATACCGGTGTGCAGTGCGCCGTGCTGACCAACAACAACATGCTGATACGGCGGCATTTTGGTGCATTTTATCCCGAGATTGCCGCGCTTGTGGGCGATCGGACGTTTGTCTCGGCTGAATTCGCGGCACGCAAGCCGGAACCCGAGGTCTATCGACGGTGCCTGATCCGGCTGGGCGTGGAACCGGCGGCCGCCTTGTTCATCGATGATAGTGCGGCCAACGTGGCCGGGGCCCGGGGGGCCGGGCTGCACGCCTGGGACTATACCGGACCTGAAGCGCTGGCGGCGGAACTCCGCGTGTTGGGCCTGCTCGACTGAGCCGGACCGGGCTCAGCCAACCGCCTGGTCACCACGGCATAGCCCGGCCCGTCCACCCGCAACCCGGTCGCGGGATCGATCAGGATCGGATCGACCGGTTCCCCGGTCTCGGTTCGGACAATCTGGGCGGTCTGCGCGTCGGGCGGAAAATGCCGGTTGCCCCACGCGAACATCGCCAGCAACACCGGGCGGAAATCCCGGCCGCGCTCGGTCAGCACGTATTCGTAGCGCGGCGGGTGTTCGCAATACCGCCGCCGCTCCAGCAGCCCGGCCTCGGTCAGCGCAGTCAGCCGCTTGGTCAGGATGCCCGGCGCCACACCCAGGCTGTCGCTGAATTCGTCGAACCGGGTCATGCCGCGGAAGGCGTCGCGCAGGATCAGGATGCTCCACCACTCGCCGACCCGTTCCAGGCCGCGCGCGATCGGGCATTGCATGGTGGAAAAGCTTTTGCGCTGCATGGACAAGGTCTCGCCGGGTGACTACTATGGCGGTAGTTAAGCGCTCGGGAGGGTCCGGTCAATGGCGAAGCCGACAGAGAACGCCCGTCACGCATCGGTCGCGGTGGTCGGGGCCGGCGACTATATCGGCGCGGCCATCGCCCGCCGCTTCGCGCGTGAGGGCTATACCGTGGTCGCCGGCCGCCGCAACGGCGACAAGCTGACGCCTCTGGTCGCTGAGATCGAGGCCGAGGGCGGGCGCTGTCTCGGCGCCACCCTGGATGCGCGCAACGAGGACGCGGTCGCGGCCTTCATGACGCAGGCGGACGCGGTGGCGCCGCTGGAGGCCGTCGTGTTCAATATCGGCGCCAACGTCAATTTTCCGCTGCTGGACACCACCGAACGGGTGTTTCGCAAAGTCTGGGAACTGGCCTGCTACGCCGGCTTCCTCACCGGACGCGAAGCCACTCGGGTCATGCTGCCGCGGGGGCGGGGATCGATCTTCTTCACCGGGGCGACCGCCAGCGTGCGCGGCGGGACCGGCTACGCGGCGTTTGCCAGCGCGAAGTTCGGGCTGCGCGCGGTGGCGCAAAGCATGGCGCGCGAACTCGGGCCGCGAAACATCCACGTCGCGCATCTGGTGATCGATGCGGGAGTGGACACCGCCTGGGTGCGCGAGCGCATCCGCCAGCGCGGGGCGACGGAGCGGCTGGAGCCGGACCGGTTGATGAACCCGGCCTCGATCGCCGAGACCTACTGGCAATTGCATCAGCAGCCGCGCGATGCCTGGACGCACGAGCTGGATCTCCGTCCCGCCCTGGAAACCTGGTGAGAGCCATGCCAAACGTGGAATTCCATTTTGATTTCGGCAGTCCGAACGCCTATCTGGCGCATCGGATCATTCCGGGCATAGAAGCTCGGTCTGGCGTGACGTTCGCGTATGTGCCGGTGCTGCTGGGCGGGGTGTTCAAGGCGACCGGCAACCGGTCTCCCGCCGAGGCGTTCCGCGGCATCCGCAACAAGCCGGAATACCAGCAGTTGGAAACCGAGCGGTTTATCAGCCGGCATGGGATTGTGGGGTTTCGGCGCAATCCGTTTTTTCCGGTGAACACGTTGCAGATCATGCGTGGAGCGGTGGCGGCGCAGATCGATGGTGGATTTGCCGCGTATGTTGAAACGGTGTTTCGTTGCATGTGGGAACAGGGTCTGAAGATGGATGAGCCTGCGGTGATTGTGGCCGCGCTGGATGCGGCGGGGCTGGATGGCGCGCGGATGCTGGAACGGGCGGCGGACCCGGCGGTGAAGGCGCGGCTGATTGAAAACACCGAGCGGTCGGTGGCGCGGGGTTGTTTCGGGTCACCGACGTTTTTTGTGGGGGAGGATATCTATTTCGGCAAGGACCGTCTGCGGGATGTGGAGGAGGCGATTGCGGCGGGCGAAGATGCGGGTGGGGAAACTGGCCTGCGTTCCATTGTTTCGGGTGGCGTTGTCGAGCGGATTGGTTCAAGGAAGGTTTAACACGGATTTCGGGGATTATGGAATCCATTTTAGGGGTGAGACTGAAAACGGTATTGTAACGTTACGGCCGGTCGCGGTCTGCCGGAAAGGGCGCTTGGCTGTTCCATGCAATCCGTGCCTTACTCAGCAGTCGGTAATTTGGGCGACGGCATCGCTTTACTCGTCATGGTGCGCGAAGGCGCACCATCCATGACTTGCGTAGCTGCACGTGCTAAAGTCGTGGATGGCGGGCCTGCGCCCGCATGACGTTGGGAAACCCAGTGTCGTCCTGCTTACCGACGACTGTGTAATCCCTGAAATCCGTGTTGTATCTTGCTTTATCGTGATTGACCCGAAGGCCCCGAGATTGGTTTCTTGCTCGTCCGACCAGCGCATTCACGCAGCGACAGTGTGCCAATATAGAGGGCGGGCACGGACGCCGGCTGTCGCAACGACAGGGAAGAAGAACGCCACGACACGATCGGGGCAACCCCATCCGCCGTACCCGGATTCCACCATCCCGGGTCACGCATTGCTGCGCTGCGGCAGAAATGCCTTGACGCCACACCCGCGCTTTTGCTAGCCCTCGCGCCGGGTCACGCCCCCCCACCGGGGCGCTCGTCTTCTGTAAGGGAGAGCCGATCATGCCAGCCGCGCCGACACCGGACATCCGTCCGGCCAATCCCAACTTCTCCTCCGGCCCCTGTGCCAAGCGTCCCGGTTACACGGTGGACGCCCTTGCCGGAGCCTTCCTCGGCCGCAGTCACCGCGCCGCCGCCCCCAAAGCTCGTATCGCCGAAGTCATCGACCGCTCGCGCGCCATCCTCGGCATGCCCGACGATTGGCGGCTTGGCGTCGTGCCTGCCTCCGACACCGGCGCGGTCGAAATGGCGCTTTGGTCGATGCTGGGCGCCCGTGGCGTTGATGTCCTCAGCTTCGAAAGCTTCGGTGCCGGCTGGGCCACCGACATTACCAAACATCTGAAACTACCCGACGTGCGCGTGCTGTCCGCGCCGTACGGGCAGCTTCCCGACCTGCGCGCGGTCGATCCGGCACGCGACGTGGTGTTCACCTGGAACGGCACCACATCCGGCGTGCGCATGCCGAATGCCGCCTGGCTGTCGCCCGACCGGCAGGGGCTGGCGATTTGCGATGCCACCTCCGCCGCTTTCGCGATGCCGCTGCCCTGGGCGCGGCTGGATGTCGTCACCTGGTCCTGGCAGAAAGTCCTGGGCGGGGAAGCGGCGCACGGCATGCTGGCGCTCTCGCCGCGGGCGGTCGAACGGCTCGAAAGCTACACGCCGCCCTGGCCGTTGCCGAAGATTTTCCGCCTGACGTCGAAGGGCAAGCTGTCCGAAGGTGTGTTCAAGGGCGAAACCATCAACACGCCGTCCATGCTGTGCGTCGAAGACGCGCTGGACGGGTTGCGCTGGGCCGAGAGCATCGGCGGATTGGAAGGCCTGATCGCGCGATCGGAGGCGAACCTGCAAGCGGTTGCCGACTGGGTCGCACGCACGCCGTGGGTGGATTTCCTGCCGGAGGTGCCGGCGACACGCTCCTGCACCGCGATCTGCCTGAAGGTGGTGGCGCCCTGGTTCACCGCGCTGTCGGATGCCGACCAGGCGAAGGCGGCGAAACAACTGGCGTCGTTACTGGAAAAGCAGGGCGTCGGTTACGACCTCGGTGCCTACCGTGACGCGCCGCCCGGCCTGCGGATCTGGGGCGGTGCCACGGTCGAAACGTCCGACGTCGTCGCGCTGCTGCCCTGGATCGACTGGGCTTATGGCGAAGTCGCCACCGCCTTCGCCCCAGCCAGGGCTGCCGAATAGCGCCCACCGGAAAGACCAGCAAAATGCCCAAAGTTCTGATCAGCGACAAGCTGTCCCCTGCCGCCGTCGATATCTTCCGCCGCCGCGGCATCGAGGTCGATCTCAAGCCCGGCCTTTCGCCTGCCGACCTGCGGGCGATCATTGCCGATTATGATGGCCTGGCGATCCGGTCCGCCACCAAGGTCACCCGCGAATTGCTCGACGCCGCGACCGACCTGAAAGTGGTAGGCCGAGCGGGGATCGGGGTGGATAATGTGGATGTGCGGTCGGCGACGGCGCGCGGTGTGGTGGTGATGAACACGCCGTACGGCAACACCATTACCACCGCAGAACATGCCATCGCAATGATGTTCGCGCTCGCCCGCCAGATCCCCGAGGCCTCGGCATCCACCAAAGCCGGCAAGTGGGAGAAGAACCGTTTCATGGGGGTCGAGCTCACCGGCAAGACCCTGGGGCTGATCGGTTGCGGCAATATCGGCTCGATCGTTGCAAACCGAGCAGTTGGGCTGCACATGAAGGTGCTGGCTTATGATCCGTATTTGTCGGAGAAGCGGGCGCTCGATCTTGGCGTGGAGAAGGCGGAGCTGGACACGTTGCTGACGCGCGCCGACATCATTACGTTGCACACGCCGCTGACCGACGCGACCCGCAACATCCTGTCGCGGGAGGCGCTGGCGAAGACCAAGCCGGGTGTGCGCATCATCAACTGCGCCCGCGGCGGTTTGGTGGACGAGGTTGCGCTGGCTGACGCCATCAAAACGAAACACGTCGCCGGCGCCGCGCTGGACGTGTTCGAAACCGAACCGGCCACCGACAGCCCGCTGTTCGCGCTGGAAAACGTCGTCTGCACCCCGCATCTCGGCGCCGCGACCGAGGAAGCGCAGGAAAACGTCGCCCTTCAGATCGCCGAACAAATGAGCGACTACCTGCTGACCGGCGCGGTGGCCAACGCGATCAACATGCCGTCGGTTTCGGCCGAGGACGCGCCGCGGCTGAAACCCTACATGGAACTCTGCCAGCAACTGGGCGCTTTCGCCGGGCAGCTCACGCAGTCCCGCGAAGGCGTGATCCGCCGCGTGGCGATCGAGTACGAAGGCCAGGTCGCCGCGCTGAACACGCGTCCCCTGACCGCCGCCGTGCTGGCCGGGCTGATGGCGCCGCTGATGGCCGGCGTCAACATGGTCAACGCCGCGGTGGCCGCGCGCGATCACGGCATCGACGTGGCCGAAACGGTGCACGACCGGCCCAGCGAATATCTGACCCTGGTCCGCGTCACCGTGGAAACCGAGGGTCTGGTCCGATCGGTCGCCGGCACCTTGTTCGCCGGCTCGCGCCCGCGCATCGTCGAGATCAAGGGCATCAAAGTGGAGGCCGATTTCGCCCCGTACATGCTGTATGTCACCAACCAGGACAAGCCGGGCTTCATCGGCCGGTTCGGCGCCACCCTTGCCGGGGCGGGGATCAACATTGCCACCTTCCACCTTGGGCGGTCGGCCCAGGGCGGGGACGCAATCTGCCTGGTGTCGGTCGATGAACCGGTGGCGGAGGACGTGCTGGCGATGGTGCGCACTCTGCCGCTGGTGGTGCAGGCGACCTCGCTGGCGTTCTGATCCCGGGTTCGCTAAGACAGCGCCAGTTCCATCTGGCCGCCGAGGCAATCCTTGCAGGCGCTGTCGCCTCTTATCCTGGCTGTCCTCTTGCTGGTGGCGAGCACCGCGGCGCCGGTCCGCGCCCAATCGCCGGAGCCGGCAATCGTGCCCAAGCGGATCTTTGCCGTGCCACCCGTGCAATGGGATAACAGCCTGCTGACCTCGCGGCCCGCTTCGCAACAAACCGCAAGCGATCTGGCCAACCTGACCGCCGGCATCGTCTTTGGCCTGACGCCGGCCGACGTGAATACCCGGCTGCCGGAGCCGGCGCTCGGGGTGAGCTGGAGCAGCCTGCCGACGGCGATCGAGTTCCCCGAAGACGTGCGCTATTTCTGGACCCGCCTGGCGGGCGCGCAGGACCTGCAAGCCGGCATCGCGTCCTGTGCCGGCGCGAACAGCTACATCGTCTTTCTGTTCCGCTCGCGCGGGCTGTTCCGCCTGTCCTATCGTTTCGTGCCGGATGCGGCCTGCCCCGATCCCGCCCCGGCGGTTGCCGATATTTTCGCCCGTTATCTCCAGATTGGCAGCGATGTCGCGTTGGCGGTGCACTACAGCAGCGGCGGGGTCCAGGTGGTCGATATCACCGACCCGACCGCGGACTATCTGATCCCATTAAGATGGCGAAACAATGCTCGGTAGCGCGATCCGCTGTTGGGCCCTTGTGCTTTTGGCGTTGGTGGCATCCAGCTTGCCGGTCCGGGCCACGCCGGTGAACTGGGACCTGCAAATCAGTCCGCCGCCGATCATCACCGACAGCACCAAGCCGCGCGCCTGCACCATCACCTGGCTGGTGGATAATGCCGCCACCAACGACGTCTATGCCGTGCGCATGCAAATCACGCCGGCCGAGGATGCGACCCCGGTGGGAGACCGCATCCCTTGTCCGTCCAACGTCCCGCCGCGTCTCGCGGCCCGCGCGCTGGACGTGTGCACCGCACGCGCGGCCGACCCGCGCCATTGCGTCTTTGCCGACATGGGGCGCGGCTTCGAACGCGAGCCGGATGTGCGTAATACAGCGGAGAATGCGGCGCGCTGTGCGTCCGACAAGTTCACCCATATCGGCATCGCCTGCTGGAAGTCTGGCACGTTGGAAGTCTGCGACGTCGGCTGCGGCCGCAGTGCCGCGGACGCCATGGCCGAGGCGCGATCGCGCTGCGCCGAAAAGCAGCAAAAAAGCTGCGACATCGCCGGGTCCCTGCCGATCCTGGCCCCCTGACAACATCGGGCATCAGGATAACGGTGCGGCTGGAAAAGAAAGCATGACTCCCCCTCCCCTTGAGGGAGCGGGCTGGGGGGAGGGGGCCCGGCCAGGAAAAGCACCGACCCCCTCCCCCTAACCCCCCCCACCAGGGGAGGGGGAAGAGTTGGCGGTCACCACACCCGCCTGACGCCCGAAATCCGCAAAATAACCCCGCTCGCATCCGTCAGGCTCGGCACGCGCTGGACCTGCATCGACCACTGTCGCCCCGCCTCGGCCAGCTCCGCCTCGACAGCCCGTGTCTTCGGGAACCAGCATTCGCCTCCCGGCTCCAACAGCCGCTCCGCATGTGCCAGCAGCCGGCTCACCGGCGCCAGGCCGCGCGCGATCACCAGCGGGGCAGGGGGCAGCGTGACCCGCTCGATCTTGTCGGCATGAACCGTCACTGGCGCGCCGGTCACGCGCGCGGCTTCGCGGAGAAAGGCGGCCTTGCGCTGGTCTTCCTCGACCAGGGCGACGGGCAGGGCGAACTGGATGGCCAGGATCAGCCCGGGGAACCCTGCGCCCGACCCCAGATCGATCGCACACGCCGGCAACGGCCCGCACAGCGACCCCAGTTGCAGCGAATCGGCGATATGGCGCCGCCATAACACCGGCAAATCGCCGCGGCTGACCAGATTGATCGTCGTGTTCCACCGCGCCAGCAGTTCGGCGAAGCGCGACAGAGCCTCATGGCGCGGCAGGGACATGGCGCCAGGGTAGGCGATCCGGCCGCCAAACGACAATTCCGTCGGCGCTGTCACACGCGCATGCTTGCGGAACCGGCGCCGCACCCCTATGTGGGGCCGCCAAGGTTGCGGAAAGGCTCCCCGCCCATGGCCAATGACATGCCAATCCCGATTCTGCCGATCCCGGACGCGGACCGTCTCGTCACAACGCGAGTCGAAATCGCGCTCGCCTTCGACGATGTGCTGATCGTGCCCGCCTATTCCCAGGTGCTGCCGAGCGCCACGGATACCGCGACGCGGCTGACCCGCTCGATCGGGCTGAACATCCCGCTGATCTCGGCCGCGATGGACACCGTCACCGAACGCGACATGGCCATTGCCATGGCCCAGCTCGGCGGGATGGGGGTGATCCACAAGAACCTCAGCCCCGAGGACCAGGCGGTCCATGTCCGTCAGGTGAAGAAGTACGAATCGGGCATGGTGGTGAACCCGCTGACGATCTATCCCGATCAGACCCTGGGCGATGTGCTGGCGCTGAAGGCGGCGCACCGGATCAGCGGCTTCCCGGTGGTGGAGCGGGAAACCAACCGCCTGGTCGGCATCATTACCAACCGCGACGTCCGCTTCGCCACCGACCCCGGGCTGCGGGTCTACGAGCTGATGACCAGGGACAACCTGATCACCGTCAGCGCCGGCGTGGCACCGGACCAGGCGCGGCATTTGCTGCACAAGCACCGGATCGAGAAACTGCTGGTGGTCGATGATGCCTATCGCTGCGTCGGGCTGATCACCGTCAAGGACATGGACAAGTCCGAGTCGCATCCTCTGGCCAACAAAGACGAACTGGGCCGGCTGCGGGTCGGCGCCGCCACCGGCGTCGGCGCCGACGGCATCGCCCGGGCGCGCGGGCTGATCGCGGCCGAGGTGGACGTGATCGTCGTGGATACCGCACACGGCCACAGCCAGGGCGTGTTGCAGGCGATCGAGGCGATCAAGAAAGCCTCGAACGCCGTACAGGTGATCGGCGGCAATGTCGCGACACCCGAGGGCGCGCTGGCGCTGATCCAGGCCGGCGCGGATGCGGTGAAGATCGGCATCGGTCCCGGCAGCATCTGCACCACCCGCGTGGTCGCCGGTGTCGGGGTGCCGCAGTTCAGCGCGGTGCTGGAAACCGCCGCCGCCTGCCGCCAGCACGGAATTCCGGCGATCGCCGATGGCGGCATGCGGACCTCGGGCGACATCGTCAAGGCGCTGGCCGCCGGTGCGGATGCGGTGATGGTCGGCAGCCTGCTGGCCGGCACCGATGAGGCACCGGGCGAGGTGTTCCTGTATCAGGGTCGGTCCTACAAGTCCTATCGCGGCATGGGCAGCATCGGCGCCATGGCGCGCGGGTCGGCGGACCGGTATTTCCAGCAGGACATCAAGGACCAGCTCAAGCTGGTGCCCGAAGGCGTGGAGGGGCGCGTCGCCTACAAAGGTGCCGCCGGCAACGTCGTGCATCAGTTGGTCGGCGGGCTGCGCGCCGGCATGGGCTACACCGGAAGTGCCAACATCGGCGAACTGCAGGCCAACACCCGCTTCCGCCGCGTCACTGGCGCTGGCCTGCGGGAGAGCCACGTGCACGACGTGGCGATCGACCGGGAGGCGCCGAATTATCGGCAGGATTGATGGTCCAGGCGGTTGTCTTCGACGCCTATGGCACGTTGCTGGACGTGCACGCCGCGATGGCGCGGCACGCGGTTCGGATCGGACCCGGCTGGCATGCCGTCAGTGCGGATTGGCGGGCGAAACAGCTTGAATATGCCTGGATCCGCAGCCTGGCCGGATCCGCGCAGCACTGCGATTTCTGGCAGTTGACCGAGGAGGCGCTGGCCTGGGCCGCGGCGCGCCATAACGTTGTTGACCCGGCGGTGCTGGCGGACGTTTTGCAGGCGTACCGGCACCTGGACGCTTACCCCGAGGCGCACACCGTGCTGCGGCATTTGCGCGACCTGGGGCTGAAGCGCGCCATCCTGTCCAACGGCGAGCCTGGCATGCTGGGTGATGCGGTGCGTTCGGCCGGGCTGGATCATCTGTTGGATGCGGTGCTGAGCGTGGAGGCGGTGGGCGTGTTCAAGCCGGACCCGCGCGTGTATCGCCTGGCTTGTTCGCAGTTCGGGCTGGTAGCGAGCGAGATGGCGTTCGTTTCGTCCAATGCCTGGGACGCGTTTGGCGCGGTGTCGTTCGGGTTCCGCGTGTTCTGGGTGAATCGGACCGGCCAGCCGGCGGAATATGGGCTGGAGGAATCCGCGACGGTGCTGATGGACCTGTCCGAACTGCCGGACGCGCTGGATGAGGCGGCGGCCGGGTGAGCGGGGGACGCACAAGTAACTCCCCCTCCCCCTGTGGGAGGCGGTTGGGGGGAGGGGGCTCCACACAGGAAGTTCCAATGCCACAGGCAAACTCCCACCGACCCCTCCCCCCAGCCCCCTCCGACAAGGGGAGGGGGAGTCTCGTGTACGCCCCCACCCTCCGCCCAGCCTCCCGATGACCCCCGCGGCCCGCATCGCCGCGGCCATCGAGCTCCTGGCGGCGATCGAGGACGCCCCGGCCCGCCCGGCCGACGGTGTTGCCAACGACTTCTTCCGGGACCGCCGCTTCATCGGCTCCGGTGACCGGCGCTCGGTCTCCGACCGGGTCTGGCGCGTCCTGCGATCGCGCCGCCGTCTGGGTTGGTGGCTTGCGAAGGACCCGACGCCGCGCCTGCTGGTCGCGGCCTCCCTGCTGCTGGAGGGGTGGACCCTGTCCGGCGTCGCGCAGGCCTTTTCCGGCGGCCGATTCGGGCCGGCCGGATTGGAAAGGCTGGAACACACCGTCCTCGCCCGGCTTGAGACCCACACGCTCGACCATCCCGGCATGCCGACGCCGGTGCGGTTGGAAGTTCCGGACTGGCTGCTCCCGCTGCTGGAATCCCGCTTCGGGCAAGCCCTCGGCGTGGAAATGATCGCGATGGAGCAACCCGCCCCGCTCGACCTGCGGGTCAACGCCCTGAAAGCCACCCGCGAGGAAGCCCGGACGGCGCTGGCCGCCGAGGGATGGGACGCCACGCCAACGGCGTTCTCGCCCTGGGGACTGCGCATCGAGGGTCGGCGTCCCGTCACGTCTGGTCCCGCCTTCCAGACCGGCCTGGTCGAAATCCAGGACGAGGGCAGCCAGTTGGTTGCCGCCGTCGTCGGGGCCGGCCCGGGGATGCGCGTCGCCGACTGGTGCGCCGGCGCTGGCGGCAAGACCCTGGCGCTGGCCGCAACCATGCAGAACCGCGGCCAGATCGTGGCCTGCGACGTCAGTCCCGGCCGCCTCGACGGCGCGGTCCGCCGCCTGCGCCGCGCCGGGGCGCATAATGTGGAGCGGCATTTGCTGACCGCCGGCGACAAATGGGCGAAACGCCGGGCCGGCACGTTTGACCGGGTGCTGGTGGATGCGCCGTGCACGGGGACGGGGACCTGGCGGCGCAATCCGGATGCGCGTCTGCGCCTGACGGAGCGTGACCTGGCCGAACTGCTGCCCAAGCAGGCGGCGATCCTGGATGCCGCACAAGGCCTGGTTCGCATCGGCGGACGTTTGGTTTACGCTACCTGCTCATTGCTCGAAGCGGAAAACGAGGCCCAGGTGACCAGCTTCCTTGCCCGCCATCCTGGCTTTGCCATGGTCCCGCTGGGGCGGGCCTGGACCTTGGACACCCCGCCGCCCTGCGAGGGCGCGTTCCTATCGCTCACGCCCGCGCGTCATGGCACCGACGGGTTCTTCGCCGCGGTGCTGGAGCGGGTGGCGTGATCTCGATCCGCAAAGCCCGAGCGGCCGATGCGGTTGCGATTGGCGCGGTGCACGTGGCGGCCTGGCGCAGCACCTATCCCGGCATCCTGCCGGACACCTATCTCGCGAAAATGTCGGTTTCCCGCCAGGCGGCGTATTACGATGCGGCGATCCGCGGCGGGACGGGGGTGGTGGTTGCCAGCGCCTCGGGGCTGGACGTGCCGGCGGGGAGCGGGCCGCGGATCGTGGGTTTCACCACCGCGGGCAAGGCGCGCAGCGGCGGGGAGATCGGCGGGCGGCGGCTGGCGGAGGGCGAGGTCGAAACGCTGTACGTGCTGGACGACTGGCGGGAGCGTGGCGTGGGACGGCGGCTGATGCGGGCCGCCGCGGCGCATCTGGTGGAGACAGGGTGCAAGTCCTGCTTCGTCTGGGTGCTGCGCGACAATCCCAGCCGCTGGTTCTATCAGCGCCTGGGTGGCCGGCCGGTGGCCGAGGCGGCGATCCAGTTTGCCGGTCAGCAGGTGGTGCAGACGGCCTTCGTGTGGGACCCGATCGAGCGGTTGCTGGCGGCGTCGCCCCAGGCCTCATGACCGGGCTTGGCGGAGGTCCAGCCGCCCAACCGGGCGGCAATCCAGGCATACCAGGGCAGAGACGCCGGATCGTACGGGTTCTGCAGCTTCTCTGTCCGCCCCTGCAGCGTGGCGTTGATCGCTTGCAAGGCGGG
>Ga0302279_10002486_pt1 | contig 24263 bp, 19 predicted proteins | sample III_Bog_N3_3_FD_194541 | JGI IMG/M metagenome (GOLD analysis project Ga0302279, IMG submission 194541) | Peat permafrost microbial communities from Stordalen Mire near Abisko, Sweden - III_Bog_N3_3 | ecosystem: Environmental > Terrestrial > Soil > Wetlands > Peat | place: Sweden: Abisko... | reverse complement strand
CGATCACGTTTTTTCGGGGCTGGGGGCCGGGGAGGGGGCGGCGGCCGCCGGGTGCTGCAGCGCGGCCTTGGCCGCGACCGCGTCGTGCGCGGTCGGCTCCCACTCGTAGTCCGGGGGCTCGACGTAGTCCTTGCGCATGGGGAAGTCCTTGAACTCGTCCCACATCAGGAGGCGCCTGAGGTCCGGATGGCCCTCGAACACGACTCCATAAAGGTCGAAGACCTCCCGCTCCTGGAATTCGCAGGACCGCCAGACGGGGGTGAGCGAGGGCAGCGACACGAGGTCGGCCCGGTTCCCGGTCCGCGCACGCAGGACGAGCGGGCCGTGGCGCAGGGCCATCGAGTAGAGATGGTAGACAACCTCGAGGTGCCCCGGCTTGGGCCAGTCGATCCCCGTCACGTTCGAGCAATAGTCGAGCCTGAGCGCGTCATCATCCCGGAGGAAGACGGCGGCCTCCCGCAGGTGCGCGGCGCCGACGCAGAGCGAGGGCTGGGCGCCCGGGGCCGGGTTGGGCACGAGCGAGATTTCCGCCCCCGGAAACCGGGCGAGAAGCCTGTCGCGGATTTGCTCGGGTGTCTCCATGGCCCGGTTCATGGTTTCGGGGCCCGAGCCGGGGCCGGCGGCTGCCAAACGTCCGGGTTCTTCGGCGGCTCGAGATCGTGACCGCCGAATTCGGGCACGGGGTACTCGCAGGAATCGGCGCTTCCGAGGTGCCGGGGCGCGTCCGGCCCGCTGATCGACTGCCCGGAGATCTTGGCCTGCAGCGTGATCAGCCCGTTGAGGAGGGCCTCGGGCCGGGGAGGGCAGCCGGGGATGTAGACATCGACGGGAATGTACCGGTCGATCCCCTTCAGGACGTTGTAACCCTGCTTGAAGGGGCCGCCGGAAATCGCGCAGGCGCCCATCGCGATGCAGTACTTGGGCTCGGGCATCTGGTTCCAGAGCCTGACGACCTGGGGGGCCATCTTCTTCGTAACGGTGCCGGAGACGATCAGGAGGTCGGCCTGCCGGGGCGACGGGCGGAAGACCTCCGAGCCGAACCGGGCGATGTCAAAGCGGGCCATGGAGGTGGCGATCATCTCGATCGCGCAGCACGCCAGCCCGAACTGGAGCGGCCACACGGAGTGGCTGCGGCCCCAGTTGTACAGCTCCTCGAGGCTGGTCAGGAGGATGCCGTGCCGGCGCAGCTCGTCCTTTTGCTCCGGTGTGATTTCCATGGTCACATCCACTCCAGGTGGCCCCGGTGCCAGGCCCAGAGAAGCCCCTCGGCGAGAAGCAGGACGAAGACCGCCATGGCCGCGAGGGCCCCGGCGGAAAACGAGGTGAAAGCGGCGGCGAAGGGGAGCAGGAAGACAACCTCGACGTCGAATATCAGGAAGAGGATCGCGTAAAGGTAGTAGTGGGCCTTGAACTGGATCCAGGAATCGCCGCTCGAGGGCAGCCCGCACTCGTACACGTCGTTCTTCACCGCCCCGGGCTTGGGCGGCTGGAAGAAGCGAAACCAGAGCCTTGCGACCGCGAGCATCGCCAGCGGGAACGCCGTGGCCACGGCGAGCAGAACCGCCATGAATGCGTAGGGATGCGCGTCCATTCCGCGCGACGGTAGCGGCCCGCCGCAGCGCCTCAATGACCAATTTCTCGCAAATATTGGCAAAGACTGCGCATCCCTTCGCCCAGTTCGGCTTTGCAGCCGGGCGATTCCCCCCGTAGACTGTGCCGTCCATCATGAATCGCGTGCGGCTGGTCACCTTCAACATCGCGCACGGGAGAGGGCTCACGCCCATCCAGGGCCTGACCTCCCCGCGCAAGCTGCGCGTCAACCTGCGCCGGATCGCCGCCCTGATGCGCCGGCTCGACCCGCACGTGCTCGCGATGCAGGAGATCGACGAGTGCTCCCGGTGGTCGGGTAATTTCGACCACCTGGACTATCTCCGGGTCCACGCCGGCATCCCCTACGCGGCCTTCGGGATCAACAACCGCCGTTCCGGGCTGCTCAACCTTGCCTACGGAAACGCGATCCTGTCCCGGCATCCGCTGGTGGAGACCGAGACGGTCGCCTTCGGACGCCGGAGCGTGGGGGAGAAGGGCTTCCTCTACGCGGAGATCGGGATCGGGACCCACGTCCTGCCCATCGTGAACCTGCACCTTCACTTCCGGTCCCGCGTGCGGCGGCTCGACCAGCTCGACCGGCTGATCGCGTGGATGCGCGAGAAGAAGCGGAACCGGCCGCGGTCCTGGATCGTGCCCCCGGTCATCTGCGGGGACTTCAACAACCCCGGGACCCGGGATGACGCGACGGCCTCGATGCTCAGCCACCTCTCCGACTACGGCGACTACACGATGTACCCGCAGACCGGGGGCACCTTCCCCTCGCCGATGCCCCGGCGGACGCTCGACTTTGTGTTCCTGCCCGCCGCGTGCCGGAACGTGCGCTGCGAGGTGGTCCGCTGCTTCCTGTCCGACCACCGGCCGGTGCTCGTGGAGTTTTCGATCTGAAAAGGACGCTTTTTGTGGCCAATAATTCGGATTTCTGCCCCAATTTTCCCCCCATGTCCCGCATTGCAGAAGCCTTTGCGCGCGCCCGGGCCCGGAATCGCGCGGCCTTCATCGCCTACCTGTGCGCGGGCGATCCTGATTTCGAGGCCTCGGTCGGGGCGTGCCTGGCGGTCGCCGGCTCGGGGGCCGACATCCTGGAGCTGGGCGTCCCCTTTTCCGATCCCCTCGCCGACGGGCCGACCAACCAGCTCGCTGCTCAGCGGGCGCTCGCCGCCGGAATGACCACCGCGAGGGTCTTCGAGCTGGTCCGGCGGGTCCGCGCCGCGAGCGCGATCCCCATCGTCCTTTACACCTACTACAACCTCGTGTTCTCCAACGGGGTCGACGCCTTCGTCAAGGCGGCGAGCGAGGCCGGCGTCGACGGGATGCTGACCCTCGACCTTCCGCCGGAGGAGGGTGCGGAGGTGGCGGAGGCGTCGCGGAGGCACGGCCTGGACGTGGTCCTGATCGTCGCCCCGACGACCACCGACGCGCGGATCGAGAAGATCGCGGCGGCGGCGACCGGGTTCATCTACTATGTGTCCCGCGAGGGGGTGACCGGCGTCCGGGAGGAGCTTGCCGCGGGGATTCCGGCGGCGGTCGACCGGATCAGGCGGCGCTCGAGCCTTCCGATCGCGGTCGGCTTTGGGATCGCCAGCCGGGAGCAGGTGGCGGCGGTCGCGGCCCACGCCGACGGGGTGATCGTGGGAAGCGCCCTGGTCAACCTGATCCGGGACAACGCCGCCGATCCCGGCCGGATCGCCCCGGCGCTCGCGGCGAGGACGGCGGACTTGGCGGCGGGCGCCCGGAAAAATTGAGCCCGGAACCCTCCCAGGGCCGGGGCCTGCTCCACATCCTCACCGGCTGCACCGGCTCGGGAAAGTCCGACTGGGCCCTCTCCTGGGCGCTGGAGCGGGGCGCCGAGATCGTATCCTGCGACTCGCTGCTCTTCTACCGCGGGATGGACATCGGCACCGCAAAGCCCGCGGCGGCGGACCGGGCGCGGGTCCCCCACCACCTGGTCGACATCCTGGACATCACCGAGCCGATGGACGTCACCCGCTATATCGCGCTGGCGCGGGAGGCCGTCGCCGGGATCGTGGCGCGGGGCCGGCCGGCGATCGTCGTGGGCGGCAGCGGATTTTACCTGAAGGCCTTCCTCGGGCCGGTCGCAGACGCGGTGGCGGTTCCCCCGGCGCTCCGGGAGGAGGTTGCCCGGCGCCTCGCCGCCGGGGGGCTTCCGGCGCTGCTGGAGGAGCTGCACGCCTGCAATCCGGGGGGGCTGGGAGCGTTGGACACGGCCAATCCGCGCCGGGTTGCGCGCGCCCTGGAGCGCTGCCTCGCATCGGGCAGGCCGCTTCGGGACCTGGCCGATGATTTCGCCCGGCAGCCGGGGCCCTTCGACGGATGGACCCTGCGCCTGATGCGCCTGGAGCGCGACCCGGCTGAGCTGAACGGCCGGATCGAGGCGCGGGTCGCGGCGATGCTGGGTGCGGGACTGGTGGAGGAGGTGAAGGCCCTCCTCGCCGCGGGCCTGGCCGGAAATCCCAGCGCCGCGCGGGCGATCGGCTACCGCGAGGTCATCGCGATGCTCGAGGGCCGGCTGGCCGCGGCGGACCTCGCGGCGGAGATCGCACGGAACACGCGCGCCCTGGTGAAAAAGCAGCGGACCTGGTTCCGGACCCAGCTTCCGGCCCAGGAGGTCATTTCAGGTTGACGCGGTACTCCTCGAGCGAGCTGCCCTCGAGCATGCGCAGGTCGGCGATCGACGAGCGCAGGTTCACCCGGGCCTGCAGCTCGGAGATCCGGGTGTTCTCGAGCTGGTTCTGCGCCAGCACCACGTCGTAGCTCGTCGAGAGCCCGGCGTCGAACCGGGCCTTCTGGAGCTCGTACTGCTTCTGGCTGAGCACGGAGGCCTGGCCGGCGGCGGCGACGGCCTCGACGTTGGCCTCGACGGCGCGCACGGCGGCGCGGACCTGGACCATGAGGCCCTGGTCCGTCTGGTCGAGGGTCGCCTGCTCGGCCTCGACGTTGTCGAGCGCCTGCCGGTAGAGGGCCTTGTTGCTGCGCTGGCCCCACGGGAAGGTGAGCGCAAGCCCCGCCTGCCAGTTGTAACCCGGGCCGTTGACCGCGTTTGTCGCGGCGTTGTCGTATGTTCCCTTGAGCGTGTTGTAGCCGCCGCCCCCGGTGAGGGTAAGCTGGGGCAGGTTGTTCCGGCGGGCCCTCAGCGCGTCCAGCTTGTATTCGTCAATCGTCGCCTGGACGATCGCCAGGCTCGGGCCGTTGTCGCGGGCGAGCTTGTAGGACTCGAAGAAGGAGACCCCGGCGGTGTCGGGAAGCGCCGGGAAGGAGACGGGCCCGACGCCGTCGCGGAACTCGCGCTCGCCCATCGCCTGGAGGAGGACGTCCTCGGCGTTCTCCATGGACTGCCGGTAGCCGATCAGCTGGCTGCGGGCGGTGGCGACCTGGGCCTCGGCCTGGACCACGTCCAGGTCGGTGAGCACGCCGGTCTTTCGCTTGATGTTGTTCTCGTCGAGAAGCTGCTGCGCCAGCACGAGCGTGTCCTTGGCGACCTCGTGCTGCTGGCGGGTGAAGATCAGGTTGTAGTAGGAGGCCTCGACGTTGAAGATGAGGGTCAGGACCACGCTCTTGAAGTTCAGCTCCGCGAGCCGCTGGCCGTACCGGGCGATCTGGATCGCCGCCCGGGCGTAGTCGGTGCCCGCTCCCTGGAGCAGCGGCTGGGAGATGTTCAGCGAGATGTTTCCCTCGTAGGCCGGGTTGAACACCGTTGTCACGGGGAAGGTGACCCCGCGGACCACGCTGTAGCCGGCGCTGAGCTGGCCCCCGGTGACGATGTTCTGCGTCGCCGAGACGGAGGTCGTCTGCGAGTTCACATAAGGGTACGCCGTGGTGGTTGGGCTGACCGCGGCCAGGTCGGGGCTCTTCGTGGCGTTGCCCTCCCAGCTCACGCCCAGGACGGGGTCGTAGGTGGACTGGGCGATCACGACGCCCGCCTTGGCCGCGTCGATCGGGTAGGCCTGGATGCGGACCGTGAAATTCTTGGCCAGCGCCTCGGCGACGCACTGCTCGAGGCTGAGCGGGGGCGGGACGGGGCGGGCGGCATCGTCCGCACGGGACGGGGCGGCGGCGAAAAGTGCCGCCGCGAGCGCACCCGCGGTAACGACGCTGCGAAGCATGGGAAATTGGCCGGCTACTTCAGGACAGGCTCGGAACGCTTGAGTTCCTGGTCGACGATCTGGGCCAGCGTGGACTCGGCCCCGGAGCGGGCCGAATTGTAGGCGAGCTGGCCGCGGACCTCCGCAAAGCGCGGGCTGGATTCCGCGAGGACGGGAAGCTTCCGGTCCTCGACGTAGACCAGGTACCCCTTGTCGGCCGTGATCGCCATGTCGGAGAGCTGGCCCTTCGACAGGTGGGAGAGGGCGCCCTCGACGGTCTCACCCAGGTCCTTGGGCGCGGTCTCCAGCGTGAAGGGGGGAAGGACCTTCGCCGCGATCGCGACGGAGGAGGAGGAGGCTGCGGCGGCCGCAGCCTTTTCAAAGGGCACGCCCCGGCCGAGGGAGGCGCTGATCGAGTCGTGGAGCGTCCGGCCCAGCGCGACGAATTCCTCGCGGCGCTCGTTCTCGATGTAGTCGGCGACAACCTTGTCGCGAACCTCGGCCAGGAGCGGCGTGTGCGCCGGGCGCGAGTCGCGGTAAAACAGGATCGCCGCACCGGTGGCCGTCGGCACCGCATCGGAGAAATACCGGTCGGCGCCCAGCTTGAACGCGGCCTCGGCGGCCTCGGGCGACCCGCCCAGCTCGGCCGGGCCCGCGTCGCGCGAGAAGGGCGCCAGATTCCGGATCCTGAGCTTGTGCGCGGCCATGGCCGCCTCGAGCGGGGCCCCGGCGGCGACCTTGCCATCGTAGAGGGAATACACGGTGTCGGAGGCCGCCTGGACGGCGAGGTTCCTTGCGCGCTCGAGCTTGAGCGACGCCTCGACCCGCGGCCGGACCGCGTCAAAGCCGGTCTTCGCGGCCTTGTCCCGGGCCGGGGCGTCCGAAGCGGGGAAGCGGTCCCGGTTCGCGTCGTAATACGCGCGCACCTCGCCGTCGGTCACCGTGACCGCGCCATAATAGGCCATCGCCGGAAACTCGACGTAGCTGGCCGAAACGGTGGGCGGGACATCGTACCGGAATGAGTTCTGCATGAAAAATTTCGCGACCTGGTCGTCGGTGGGGGTGATCCGCGGCTTGAAGCTCGCGTAGTCGACGACCGCCGTCGCGACCTTCCAGGTCGTGTCGGAGCGGTCGAGCTGCTCCCGGACATCGGCGGGCAGGACGTAGCCCGGACCGCTCAGCAGGCCCTGGACCTTCGCGATCCGCGCGTCCTCGTTGATGATGCGCAGCACGTCGCCCTCGGTGAGCCCGGGGCTGTTCCGAAGGCTGGCGCGGAACTGGGCGTAGCGATCGGCGTCGAACTGCCCGCTCGTTCCCATGAAGAGCCGCAGGTTGCGGATAAATTCGGTGAGCTCGGCGGGCGTCGGGCCGGGAAGCTGGAACTGGTCGGCGATGTGGAGGGCCGCGACCCGCTGCAGGGCGTAGGTCGCCATCTGGTCGGCGGTGATGCCGCCGGGGCCGCCGAGCTGCAGGTTGATGCTGAGCCGGGCGTCCATGAGGTCGCCGGCCGCCGGGGAGGCTCCGTCAAGCTTGTGCCCGAAGAAGTCGCGCACGACGACCTTCTGGCCGCGGCCGAGACCCGCGGAGGGCCCGTAGGACACGACGAAGGACACGATGGTGACGGCCAGGATCAGGCCGAAAACCAGGCGGAAGTGGTGCTGAAAGTTGCGTTGGATCCAGGAAATCATGGGGAAAAAGGGCGAGCATCAGCGGGCGGGGCGCCGGTGGCAAGAACGATGTCCTCGCCCCGGGGGGGATTTGATCGCCCGGTCACATCCGAGTCAAGGTGCGGAGCCCGAGCAGGTTAAGGCCGGTCTCTAGGACCAGGAGGGTCCGGGCGCAAAGGAGCAGCCGCCGGGCCCGGACGGCGGGGTCGTCGACCAGGACTTTGTCGGCGGTGTAAAATCCGCTGAACTCGCCGGTGAGCTCATAGAGGTACAGGCAGAGGAAGTGGGGGCGGAGCGCGTCGGTTGCCTGGCGAAGCGCGTCGCCAAACTTGACCAGCTTGCGGGCCAGGGCGAGCTCGCCGGCCGTCTCGGGCGCGCCGGCCTGCGGACCGGCGTCCGGCCCCGAGGGATCGAGGTTGTTCCTGCGGAATATGGAGTGGATCCTTGCGACGGCGTAGAGCAGGTAGGCCGCCGTGTTCCCGTCGAGCGAGATCATCTTGTCCCAGGCAAACAGGTAGTCGCTCGAGCGGTTCTGCGCCAGGTCGGCGTACTGCACCGAGCCGACGCCCACGACGGCGGCGATCTCGCGGCGCTCCGTCTCCGGGAGATCGGGGTTCTTGCCGCTCACCAGCGCGTACGCCCGCTCGGTCGCCTCGTCCAGGAGGTCCTTCAGGCGGACGTTCTCGCCCTCGCGGGTCTTCAGCGGCTTGCCGTTCTCGCCGAGCACGGAGCCGAAGTCCACGTGGGCCAGGACGGGGAGGGGCAGGCCGGCCTTCGCGAACCATTTTTTTGCGGTGAGGAAGAGCTGCTCAAAATGGTCGGCCTGGCGCTTGTCCACGACGTAGTAGATCCGGTTCGCATGGAAGTGCGCGACCCGGTGCAGGATCGTCGCCAGGTCGGTGCTCGCGTAATTGGCGGCCCCGTCCGACTTGCGGATGATGAAGGGCTGGGTCTTGAACCGCGGGTGCTCGGGGTGGAAGACGACGAGCGCTCCCTCGCTCTCCACGGCGATCCCCGCCTCCGTGAGCGCACGGTACACCGCTGCCACCTTGTCGTTGTAGAAGCTCTCGCCGAGCGTGTGGTCGAAGCGGATGCCGAGCTTCCCGTAGATCCGGTCGAACTCTCTGAGGCTGATTTCCGTGAAATTGCGCCACAGCGCGACGTTTTCAGGATCGCCGGCCTGCAGCCTGACCAGTTCGCGCCGCGCCTCCTCGAGCTCAGCCGATCCGTCCGGCGTGGCCGCCACTGCAAGCTTGTAGAGGCGCTCCAGCTCCTCGATCGGCCCGGCCGCCAGCGCGACGGGATCGACCCAGCGCTTGTACGCGAAGATGAGCTTTCCAAACCCGGTCCCCCAGTCGCCAAGGTGGTTGTCGCGGATGACCGTCTCGCCCCCGAAGGCCATCAGGCGGCAGAGCGCCTCCCCGATGACGGCCGAGCGAAGGTGACCGACGTGCATCTGCTTGGCGGTGTTCGGTGCGCTGTAGTCGACAATGCTGGTCCCGTGCCTCCCCGTCCCGGCAGCGCCGGTCGCCAGGGCCGCCCGCGACGGGAATGCGAGCAGCCATTCGAGCAGGACCGGGGGCCGGGCGGTGAAATTGATGAATCCGGGCCCGCCGATCGAAACCTCGTAGGCGTCGCGTATCCGGGGCGGGAGCGCGGCAACCAGTTTTTCCGCAAGCGCCCGCGGCTGAAGCTTTTCCCGACGGGCCCAGGCCAGCACTCCATTGGCCTGGAAATCGCCGTGGGCCGGTCCGGCTGTGCGCACCTCGGGGGTAAAATCCGACGGATTGGGGCCCGCCGCGGGGGCGGCGGCCTTGAGCGCCGCCTCGATGTCGTCGGCTGGATTGAAGGATGCGGACATGCTTGTTGCTGCCAGGGTTTTGGCTCGACAATCGGGCGAAATGCGAGTCTGATCGTAAACTTTTCCGGAACGGATGGCCCCTCGTCCACCCAATTTACACACTCATGACAAGCAAACGCAATATCCCCGCCCGCCGGTTCATAAAGCCCACATTCAATTTCCTAATTGAGAAGAAGCGGGATGGAGGGGAGTTCAGCCAGGAGGAGATTCGCTTCATCATCGACAGCACCCTGGATGGGGAAATGCCTCAGCATCAACTGGCAGCGCTCGCGATGGCCATCTACTTCTCGGGCATGTCGGCCCAGGAAACCGCCGACCTGACGGAGGAAATGATGCTCTCCGGCGAGGTGATCGACCTCTCCCACATTGCCAAGCCGAAGATTGACAAGTACTCGACCGGTGGCGTTGGTGACAAAACGGCGCTTGTTCTCGTCCCCTTCGCCATGGCGTCCGGGGTGGTCGTTCCCATGATGTGCGGCGTCGAGCACGACTACGTCATCAACACGCTGGAAAAGCTCGCCGCGATCCCGGGTTTCAAGAGTCACCAGACAAATGAGCAGTTTGCCTCCCAGCTCAGCCGGATCGGCGGGGCCATCGTCGCCCAGAACCCGGATCTCGCCCCGGCGGACGCAAAGATTTATGAGTTGAGGAAGGAAACGGGCACGATCCCGAGCCTGCCCCTGATCACCGGCAGCGTCCTTTCCCGCAAACTGGCCGCCGGCGCCGAGGGACTCGTCATCGACGTCAAGTGGGGGAATGGCTCGTTCATCAAGGACTTGGAACAGGCCAAGCAGCTCGCGCGCTCAATGACGCGGGTCGGGCGCTCCATGAAGCGCCGCTGCGTGGCCCTGGTCACGGACATGAACCAGCCGCTTGGAGACACGGTGGGCACCGCCCTTGAGGTCAGGGAGGCGATCCAGCTCCTGAAGGGGGAGGGTCCCGAGGACATGAAGGAGCTCGTCCTCAAGCTGGGCATGGAGATCGTGCGGCTGGCCGGTGTCGCCGGCTCGACCCTCTCGGCCAAGCAGACCGTGCAGCGGCACCTGAGCGACGGCTCGGCGCTGGCGAAGTTCAAGGAGCTGGTCAAGGCCCAGGGCGGCGACACCTCCTATATCGACCATCCCGAGAAGTTTCAGCAGGCAAAGCATATCCGAAAGCTTCCCGCCCCGAAGCGCGGGTACGTGCACACGATCAATGCGGCGATGATCGCCCGGGGCGTCCATCTCCTTGGGGCGGGTCGTGAGAACCCGCACGACAAGATCGACTATTCCGTCGGGGTTTCCGAGGTCAGGAAGGTTGGGACGCAGGTGAAGCAGGGCGAACCGCTGATGATGATCCACTACAACGACGAGTCCAAGCTCGAGCAGGCCCTCGAGTACTTCAAGAACGCCTACCGTCTCGCGCCCAAGCGCCCGACGCCGCCGCCGCTGATCGTCGAGCGCGTGGCCTGATCGGGCATCAATTTTTAACCCTCCATTATTCCAACGTCATGGTAGCCGCTAACGACATTCGCAAGGGACAGGTGATCAAGTACAACGGGGAACCCCATCTGGTGATGGAAACCCAGCACCGCACGCCGGGCAACCTTCGGGCCTTCGTGCAGGTGAAGATGCGCAATTTGCGCTACGGAAAGTCGCTCGACCAGCGCTTCGGCTCGACCGACTCGATCGAGGTGCTGGCAACCGACCGGCGCACGCTCGAGTACAGCTACAGCGACCGGGACAGCTTCGCCTTCATCGACCCGGAGAGCTTTGACCAGATCGAGCTGAGCGCAGAGACGCTTGGCGACGTGAAGAATTACCTCACGCCCGGGGGCAAGGTCGACGTCCTGTTCGTCGACGAGAAGGCCCTCACCGTCGAGCTTCCCTCGGCGGTCACCCTCAAGGTGGTCGAATCCGCCGACGGGATCCGCGGCGACACGACCAGCAACGTCCAGAAGCCGGCGAAGCTTGAGACCGGCCTCACGATCCAGGTGCCGCTCTTCGTCAAGGAAGGCGAGCTGATCCGCGTCAGCACGGCCGACGGCGCCTATCTCGGCAGGGCCTGAGGGCCGGCCGGAGAACCCATGAAGCAGCGCACTCTCGGCCGGGAAGTCCAGATCAAGGGCAACGCGCTTCACTCCGGGGAGGTCGTCACCCTGGTGATGAAGCCCGCGCCCGCCGGGCACGGCATCGTGTTCAAGCGCACGGACCTCCACGGCCAGCCCGAGCTCAAGCCGCGGGTCGACCAGGTCACCGACCTGGTGAGGGCGACGACGATCCAGGTCGGACACGCCAAGATTCAAACCGTCGAGCACGTGCTCAGCGCCCTGAGCGGGTGCGGTATCGACAATGTCATCATCGAGATGAACGCTTCCGAGCCGCCGATCGTCGACGGCTCCGCCCGGCCCTACGTGAACATGATCCTCGAGGCCGGGCCGGTGGAGCAGGACAAGGAGCGGGAATACTTCGAATTGGACGCGCCGGTCTCGGTCACCCGCGGGAACTCCTCGATCATCGCCCTTCCCAACGACACGCTCAAGATCTCCTGCACCTCGGCCGACGACCGCGGGATCCACACCCAGCACCTGTCGCTCTCGATCGACCCGGAGACCTACCAGTCGCAGATCGCGGCGGCGCGCACCTTCACGATCTACGAGGACATCGAGGAACTGCTGAAGCTCGGCAAGATCCAGGGCGGATCGCTTGACTGCGCCGTGGTCATCAAGGGCGACAAGATCCTCTCGAAGGAGCCGCTGCGCTTCAAGGACGAGTTCGTGCGGCACAAGATCCTCGACATCATCGGGGACGTGGTGCTGCTCGGGATGCCGCTCAAGGCCCACATCGTGGCGACCCGGCCCGGCCACGCGATCAACGCCCAGCTCACCAAGGCCCTCTTCGACAAGCTCCAGGAGCAGAAGAAGAGCGGGAAGAAGAAGGCGCCGGTGCAGCCGGCGGTCGTCCCGGGCACGGAGACCTCCCTGGACATCCGGCAGGTCCTCGACACGCTGCCGCACCGCTATCCCTTCGCCATGATCGACCGGGTGATCGAGTTCAAGGGGGCGGACGGGCTGGTCGCGCTGAAGAACGTGACGATCAACGAGCCGTACTTCAGCGGCCACTTCCCGGGCAACCCGGTGATGCCCGGCGTCCTCCAGCTCGAGGCGATGGCGCAGGCCGCGGGGATCCTTTTTTTCCGGCTCGTCGGCAAGGGGACCAAGTCCCCGTTCTTCATGAGCGCGGACAAGGTGAAGTTCCGCCGGCCGGTGCGGCCCGGCGACCAGCTGATCATCACCGCAAGGCTGACGAAGTCGCGCGGCGGCAAGCTCGGGGTCGCCGAGGCCCAGTGCACGGTCGACGGCCAGGTGGCCTCGTCGGCCGAGCTGATGTTCGCGCTCGTCGACGACTCGTCGGACTGAGCGAGCCCTACTTCTTGTAGACGGAATCCGGGTCGAAGACCCGCTCGGCCACGTACTCGAGCTTGTGGCTGGCCGGATCGCTCGGCTTGGCGCCGTCCGCCAGCTTGCGGTAGAAGCAGGACTTGAAGCCGTTGTGGCAGGCCGCGCCCCCGGAATTCTCGACCCTCAGGAGGATGACATCCTGGTCGCAGTCGACGCGCAGATCCTTCACGATCTGGAAATTCCCCGAGACCTCGCCCTTGATCCAGAGCTTGGAGCGCGAGCGGCTCCAGTAGGTCGCCTTCCCCGTTCGGATCGTTTGCGCCAGAGACTCGGCGTTCATGAACGCGAACATGAGGACCTCGTTGGTGAGGTGGTCGGTGGTGATGCAGGGGATCATCCCGTCGGCGTCGAATTTCGGCTGGAATACCGCGCCGAGCTCGATGTCGACCTTTGCTGTGCGTGAGGTGAAGACGAATGCCATGGTGCTACGGGTTCTGGAGATCCCCCAGTTTTCTCAGATATTCGTAAGTGTAAAGCCCCGTGCGGTGCCCGTCGCTGAAGTCGAAGCGGATCGCGTAGTTGCCAATGCGGTCCCATCCCAGGACCCGGACCGCCGAGAAGTCCCTGGGCCCCTGGCCCCCGTGCAGGCCCCCCAGGATGTCGCGCTCGCCGGCGGTCTCCGCGCTCGGTGACGCCGCCCGGAGCCGTTCCCCGGTAAAAAAGCTCTCGGCGCCGTCGGCCCACTTGATGGCGACCTCCTCGCCGATTGCCTGGATGGTGATGGGGGGGATCATAAGGTCAGTCGCCGTCGCCGTCGTCGTCGCGGTCGGCATCGCGCCGGGCCAGGGATCGGACGAAGGCGGCGTGCACGGGGGCGGGCATGGGATCGCCCTCGCCACGGACCGTCTCCCAGATCACGCGGTTGAAGGTCGCGTCGTCATTGGCGTCCTCGTGCGAAAAGTCCAGGGTCGCGGAAATCTGCTGCGCGCGGCTCTTCTTCACGTTCCGCGCCTCGATGTCCACGCCCGCCGGCCGGGCCGTGTAGGGAAACGGGTCGGCCTTCGCCTGGAAGCTCGCCCAAAGCGGCCGCGCCGCGGCGTCGAACTGGGACATCGGGGCGATGCCGAGGATAAGCTCCATGGAGCGCAGCACCGAGCAGGTGGTGTAGGGTGTCGAGTCCACGGCGCCTCGGCGGGCGTAGGCACTGACGACCAGCGCCTCGCTGCGGTGCGCGTCGACGTGGTCGGGGCCGGACTGGGCGTCGTCCTCGAGGACAAAGATCGCCGTCTGGGGCCAGAATGCGGAATGGCTCACCGCGTCAACGACCCGGCCGAGGCCCAGGTCGTTGTCAGCGACCATCGCCGCGGGGGTCCACTTTCCCGCCTTCGCCCCGGAAGTGTGGTCCTGGGGAAGCCGGAGAATCTGGAGCCGCGGCATGTTCCCCTCACGTTCGAAGCGGTGCAGCTCGGAGATGAAGCGCGCCGCCCGGTCCACGTCGTGGTAGTCCAGGTTCCAGCCGCGGTAACGGGGATCCATGTGGCCCTGCAGCGCAGGCATGTTGCTGCGGACCGGCTCCGGCGGGACCTGGTCGAGGATCGCGAACTCGCCGTAGCTGCGGTAGGAGAGGCCCGCCCGGGCGGCGCCGTCCCAGAGATACCCGAGCGCGGGAAAGGCGGCCTCGTGCGTCCCCTCGCCGGGGTAGGTGAAGTTCTTCGACTTGTGGCCGTAGTCCGGCGGCCAGATCTTCTCGACGAAGTCCGCCGAGTAGCCGGCCGTGCTCCACTCGTGGCCGCTTGTGCTCACCTCGGCATTGACGTAGAAATTGTCGAGCAGGACAAACTGGCGGGCGATCGCGTGGATGTTCGGCGTCACCTTCTCCGGAAACAGGCAGAGCGCCGGGTCCCCGTTGCCCTCCCGCATGTCCCCGAGCACCTGGTCGTAGGTGCGGTTCTCCTTGATGATGTAGATCACATAGCGGATGGGCGAGGGGTCGCCCAGCCGCGCCGGTATCGGATTTCCCGCCTGCGCGGGCGTCTCCGTTGCCGTGGCCGGACGGCAGGATGCGGCGGTGCGGGTCCACGCAGCCAGCGCCGCCTCAAGGCCGGCCGGCTTGGGAAGGTCGACGATGCCGAGCGTGCCCCGGTACAGCCGGCCGATTCCCGGCCAGACGGTGGCCGAGCCCGTGCTGTTGGCGTGCGGGGCAAGCCCCCGGGCGCTCGTGACGAGCAGCTTTCGGTCATCGGGTGTCAGGCGCACGCAGCTCGGGAACCAGGCGGTGGGGATGAATCCGAGCGGGCGGCCCTGCCCGGGCGCGCTGACGTCGAAGACGGCAATGTTGTTGTTGTAGGCATTCGCCACAAAAAGGGTTCGCCCGTCGCGGGTCAGGGCCAGGCTGTTCGGCGTCGATCCGGGCAGGTCGCCGGGCACCATTGCGGTGGACAGCGTCTCCAGGGCGCGGCCGTCGTCGGTCGAAAGGACTGTGACCGTGTTCAGCCCGCTGTTCGACACGAAGAGCCGCCCGTCGCCGGCGAGCAGGAGCTCGTTGGGGTGCAGCCCGCAGGCCCAGTGGGCAAGCACGCGCCCGCTCGCCGCATCGAGGACCGCCACCGAGGACTTTCCCCAGAGGCTGACGTAGACCCGGCTGCGCCGCGCGTCGGGCGCGACATCGAGCGGCTCTCCGCCCCCCACCAGCTCCGAGGCCGGCCTTGCCGGCCCGCCGGGCTCGATCGCGGCCGGGTCGACTCCGAAGGCGCGCAAGTCCGGTCCCCCCTCCAATTGGGATGTCCAGGCGGCGACACCCGTGGCCGCGTCCGCCGCGAGGACCTGGTTGTCGAAAAGCCGGGCTGCGATCGCGATCCGATCGTCCCCCGAAAATGAAAACCCGGCGATGACGCCGATCTTGTCCTGCGTTGCCAGGCGGAGATCGGGGAGGGGAGTGAGCCGACCCGCCGCGAAGGAGAAGACCTGGAGCGTGCCGGCGCCAGCCCCGCTGCAATACAGGCGCCGCCCGTCGGCTGAGAAGGCGAGCCCGCGGAACGCCTCGCGGATCGGCACGACCGCGGTCGGCTTCCCCGACTTCACGTCGACCACGCGGATCTCGTGCCGCGAATACCCCGCATTGAGGACCGCCGCATAGCGCCCCGAGGGGTCGACCGCGATCATCACCGGAAAATCCCCCATCTCAACCTGCCTGCCGACCGGCCGGATCGGCCACTGGTTGTGAAGCAGGGTGCTCCCATCCGGCTGCAGCCCCGGAAGGACGCGGAGAGCCAGATCCGCCCGCGCGATCCCCAGGAACCCCGCCACCCCCACCACCCCCGCAAGGAACAGGCACTTCATCCCCGACCCTCCCACCCGGCGCAGAAAAAGTCAGCAAAAAGCACCTGCATGACCCTCACATGGTCAGATTCACCGGGAGAGTTCCCGCAGCTGCACTTGCGGAGCTCATTGGTCGCCTCTTGCCGTCCCCCCATGAGGCGGGACGGCGGCCTGGCGACCAGATCGGGCGTTGCGCAGCCCGTGCAGCGGAGGGAACTCTCCCGGTGAATCTGTGACTGACCTCTCCGGAGACTGTTATTGCCTCCCGCACCGTCGCCTGTTTGCATCAATCCAAATTCCCATGATACCCCCCGCCCGCCTGCCCGCCCTCCTTGCTTTCGCATTTCTCGCCCTTTTCGCCCCCCTGGGGATGCGAGCGGCGGACTTTGCCCAGTCTGAAAGCGACCTCCGCGCCAATCCCGACGCCCGCTTCGGCGACCTTCCGAACGGCGTGAGCTACGTCGTGCTCTCGAACCACTCCCCCGAGGACCGCGCAAGCTTCCGCCTCATTGTCCGCGCCGGCTCCTTCAATGAGACCGACGACCAGCAGGGCCTGGCCCATTTCGTGGCGCACATGGCCTTCCGCGGCAGCGCCCACTACCCGGCGGGCTCGATGATCGAGACCCTGAAGAAGTGGGGAATGAGCGCCGATCCCGAGGACGACGCGATCACGGATTTCGACCACACGACCTACCTGCTGGAGCTCCCCGACACCCGGGCCTCGACCCTCAAGGAGGGCTTCCGGATCTTCACCGACGTCGCCGGCGGGGTCTCATTCAAGCCGGAGCAGATCGAGGCCGAGCGCGCCCCGATCCTCACCGAGAAGCTCCAGAGGGCGTCCGCCGCCTACAAGGACCAGATCGCGGAAATGCGCTTCACCCTGCCCGGAACGATCATTCCCCGCCGCCTGCCGATCGGCCTCGGGGACGTGATCGAGCACGCGGGGCGCGACCGCCTCGCGGCGTTCTACGACGCCTGGTACCGCCCCGAGCGGATCACCGTCGTGGCGGTGGGCGACTTCGACGCCAACGATATCGAGCAGATGATCCGGGACGCCTTCGGCGACCTCCGGGACCGCGCGCCGGCGCAGCCGGAGCCGAACCTCGGCGACATTCCCATCGTCAGCGGCCTGCAGGCCAAGTACCTGGCCGAACCCGGCGCGGCGACCACACGGATCAGCATCGAGACGATCCGCCCCTGTTTCCATGAGGCCGACACCGTGGAGAAGCGCCTCGAGAACCTTGAGCGCGGGCTGGCCTTCGGCATGCTCAACCGGCGGCTGGCTGAGCTCGCCCGCAAGGATGGAGCCCCCTTCCTGAGCGCCTCGTCGGATGTCGGCGAGCTTTTCGATTTTGTCCACAACGCCTCGCTCCAGATTATCTGCAAGCCGGACCGGTGGCGCGAGGCCCTGGCCTCCGGCGAGCAGGAGCTGCGCCGGGCGCTCCAGTACGGGTTTCAACCCGCGGAGCTGAAGGGCGTCGCCGAGGGCCTGAGGAAAAGCTTTGAGCAGTCATCGCTCGCCGCGGGCAGCCGCCCGTCGGACCGGATCGCCGACGGCATCGCCCGGTGCATTGTCCGCCGGCAGGTCTTCACCTCGCCCACCGCGGACCTCAGCGTGTACGGGACGGCCCTTGACCACATCACCGCGGACCAGTGCGGCGCGGCCCTGCAGCAGGCCTGGGCCGCAAAGGGCACCTACCTCGTCGTGACGGGAGACCTTGCCCTTCCCCGGCCCGAGCAGGATATCGCCGCAGCCTACGCGCGGAGCGCGGCGGTGGCCGTCGACGCCCCCGCCCGGATCGTCGAGGAGGACTTCCCCTACGCGTCGTTTGGAACGCCCGGGACGATTGTCTCGCGCAGCGAGGTCGCCGACCTGGGGGTCACGGAGGTCGTCTTCGCCAATGGCGTGCGCCTGAACCTCAAGCCGACGAAATTTGAGCCGGGCAAGATCGACGTCAGCGTGCGGATCGGCGGCGGGTCCCTCTCCGAGCCGGCAAACGCCGAGCCGGGCCTGGGGCGGTTCACGGAGGGCGTCTTCACGGCGGCCGGCCTGGGCAGGATCGGCGCCGCGGACGTGCGCCGCATCCTTGAGGGAAAGTCGCTGGGGATCGACTTCCGCGTCCTCGACGACGCGTTCAGCTTCACCGGTGCGACCGACCGGCTGGACCTGGAACTGGAACTGCAGCTGATCGCCGCGTACATCACCGACCCGGGCTACCGCCCCGAGGCGCAGGAGCGCGCCCGGCGCGCCATCCCGCAGATGTACCGCGCGCTGGACCGGGCGCCCGACGGCGTGCTGGAAACCAGGATCGCCCGCCTGATGGCCAACGGGGACCCCCGATTCGGGATTCCCGCCCAGTCGGACCTGGCGGTCCGCAACCTTGACGAGGTCCGGGCGTGGCTCGCCCCGCAGCTGGGCCACGGCCCGATTGAGGTCGCGCTCGTCGGCGACCTTGACGTGGCGACCGCCATCCAGGCCGTCGCCCAGACCCTCGGCGCGCTCCCCGCACGGGACGCCAAGCCGGCCTACGTGGCCGAGCGCAGCGTCGCGACCCCCGTGAAGCCCATCGCGCCGCAGATCATTCCCGCCGGGCCGGGCGTCACCCGAAGCGCCGTGATCATCGTGTGGCCGACGACGGACGGACGCGAGGTCCGCGTGGCCCACCGGCTGGGCCTGCTCGCCTCCATCTTCAGCGCCCGGCTCCGCGAGAAGCTGCAGGACCCGGCGAGCGGGGCGCCCCCGCCGGTTGCGCGGAGCTTCCCGAGCACGACCTATGCGGGATACGGCACGTTCACCGTCGACATCATCGCCGACGCCACCGGCGGCGATGCCGCCGCAGGCAGGCAGAAGGCGCTCAGCGCGACCCGGGCTGCGCTCGCAATTGCCGCGGACCTGTCGCGGAACGGGGTGACCGAGGCGGAGTTCGAGCACGCCAAGCAGTCCGCCCTCCAGGCGATTTCTGACACCACGCCCACGAACGACTACTGGCTGAGCTCGGTCCTGGCCGACGCCCAGGAGGAGCCGCAGCGCCTGGAATGGGCCCGGCACCGTCTCGACGACATGAATTCAATCACAAGAAACGAGATCACCGAGCTTGCCGCCGTATTCCTCGACCCGGTCCGCGCATCCCGCTTCCTGGTCACGCCCCGGTAGCAGGTTCCGTGAAACCCTCCGACTGGCGAGTCTTCAAGTTCGGCGGGCCGGTCGCCGGGGACCCGGTCGGCCCGGCGCCCCGCGTGCGGCTGGTGGAGGCCGCGCTGGCCGAGCCCGGCCGCCTTGCGCTCGTCGTGCCCTCCGCGGCCGGCGACGGCGCGGGACCCTCTGAGGAGTGCCGCCTGACGCTCGGGGCCGCGCGGGCGCTGGCCGATGCGCTCAGGGAGCGGGGCATGCCGGCGCGGGCGGTCGACGCCCGCGAATTCCTCGTGACCGACTCGCAGGCCGGCGCGGCCACCGTTGACTGGCCGGAGACGGTCCGCTGCTTCGCCGCGGCGGCGGCGGGCTGGGGCGGGGACATTCCCGTGGTGACCGGCGCGATCGCCCGCAACCGGGACGGCGGCGACACGACGCTTGGGCCCAGCGGGTCCGATTACACGGCCACGCTCCTTGCCGCGCTGCTGCGGGCGGCCTCGGTCACGATCTGGACGGAGACCCTCGGCGTGATGACGGCCGATCCGGCGATCGTCCCGGAGGCGCTCCCGGTGGCCCGCCTGTCCCACGGCGAGGCGCTTGAGCTCGCCTATTTCGGCACGCGGCTGCTGCATCCCCGAACAATCGCCCCGCTGCTCGATACCGGAACGGTCCTGACGATCCGGAGTTCCTCGGACCCTGCGGCCCCGGGGACCCGGATCGACGGCGGCGGCGATTCCGACCCGAACCGGCCGACCTGCGTTACAAGCCTGGAGAACCTGTCCCTCCTGACGATCGACTCGCGCCGCGCCGACGTCGGGCGTCCCGTCGGCGGCAAGGTCCTCCCCGTCCTGGCGGATGCCGGGGTCCGGGTGTGGCTGTCCGCGGAATCCACGCTGGGGCAGACTTTTTCCGCGGTCGTGCCGCGGGCCGACGAGGCCCGCGCGCTGCAGCTCGTGGAGTCCGGGCTTGCCGCCGAGCTGGCGAACGGCGACTTCACGCTCGGCCCCGCCCGCTCGCCGGTGACGCTGGTGACCCTGGTTGCCGAGGCGATGGGCCGGAGCCCGAACGTGGCGGGCCGGTTCTTCGGCGCGATCGGCCGGGCCGGCGTCGGTGTGCGCGCCATCGCCCAGAGCGCGGCCCTGCGCAGCATCTCCTGCGTCGTCGACGCCGATGACACCGCCGTCGCCGTGCGGACGATCCACGCGGCCTTCAACCTGTCCCATGCCGAGATCAGCGTCCTGCTATTGGGCAAGGGGCTCGTGGGACGGAGTCTCCTGGCCCAGATTGGCGAGCAGTCCCCGTCGCTCCGGGCGAACCACGACGTGCACGTGCGGGTCGTGGGCCTGGCGGACAGCTCCGGGGCCATCCTCGATCCCGGCGGGCTGGACGCGGGCTCGGCCGTGGAGCGCCTCCACTCGGCGGCGGGAAACCGATCCCGGCGCAGCGTGGCGGACCTGCTGCCGGGGCTGGCCCGGCTCCCCAACCCGGTGATTGTCGACTGCACCGCGGCGGACGGCATGGAGGGACTCTACGCGCTGGCCTTCGCGTCGAACATCAATGTCGTCTCGGCCAACAAGAAGCCGCTGGCGCTGCCGCAGTCCGCGCACGACGCGCTCAAGGCCGCCGCGCGCAGCCACCACCGCGGCTACAGCTACGAGACGACGGTGGGCGCCGCCCTTCCCGTCATCGGGACGCTGAAGGACCTGGTCCGGACCGGCGACAAGGTCATCCGGGTCGAGGGCGCATTTTCCGGCACGCTGGGGTTCCTTTGCGAGCGCCTGGCCGCGGGCGAGCCCATGTCCGCGGCGGTCCGGCGCGCCCGCGAGCTGGGCTACACCGAGCCAAACCCGCGCGACGACCTTTCCGGCCTCGATGTCGCCCGGAAGGCCCTCATCCTGGCGCGCGAGCTCGGGCTCAGGCTCGACCTGTCGGGCGTCGCACTCGAGCCGCTGGTGCCCGGGGCCAACCTCCGGGAGGACGACCCGGAGGCGTTTCTCGCCTCGCTTGTGTCGCTGGACGCGGCGATGGCCGAGCGCGTGGCAGGACTGGGGCGCCAGGGAAAGCTCCTGCGCTACCTCGCCCGGATTGAGCCGGGGGCGTCGGGTCCCCGGGTGGTGGTCGGGCCGGTTGGCGTCGACGCCTCCCATCCCGCCGCGGCGCTCCGCGGCGCGGAGGCCTTCGTGGCGTTTTACACGGCGCGGTACCGCGACTATCCGCTGATCGTCCGCGGCGCCGGGGCCGGCGGGGACGTGACGGCCGCCGGGGTCCTCGCGGACATCCTCAGGCTCGGGCAGAACGTCCGGGGCAGGGGCTGACGCCGGTTTTGGCTTCCCCTTTTTGTCCCGGCCCGCTGACTTTCCCGGGATGCGAATCGACTTCGAGAAACTGGCCCCGAGGGACGCCTACGGGTGGATGACAGGCACAATCTACCCGCGGCCGATCGCGTGGGTATCCACGATCTCGCCGGAGGGGAGGACGAACCTGGCGCCCTTCAGCTATTTCCAGGCGGTGGCCTCGAACCCGCCCGTCCTCATGTTTGTTCCCGCAAACAATCGGGGCGGGGTCAAGAAGGACACGCTCGTGAACATCGAGCGGGTCCCGGAATTTGTCGTGAACCTCGTGCCCTTTGAGCTCGCCGGCGCGATGAACAGCACCGCCGCGAGCCTTCCGCACGGCGAGAGCGAATTCGAGCGCTTCGGCATCGCGGCGCTCCCGAGCGAGCGCGTGCGGCCGCCGCGCGTGGCCCTCTCCCCGGTATCATTTGAATGCGCGCTGCACTCGATCGTGCCGATCGGGGAGGGACCGGGAGGCACGAACGTTGTCTTCGGGCGGATCCTCGTGGGGCATTTCAGCGACGAGGTGCTCGGCCCCGACGGCAGGCCCGATTCCGCCAAGCTCGACCTCATCGGGCGCATGGGCGGGGACTGGTACACCCGAACGACCGAGCGCTTCGAGGTCGAACGGCCCTGACCAGAGTTGGACAACAGCGTTTTTTCCGATCCAAAACTGATTCTCGACCAAGGCACGCCGCCTGAAGCTGCCCCGCCCATGGACCCTTACCCGCGCGCCCGACAGCTGATCGACAACGCCCACGACGCCGACCCGAAACGGGCCGCTGACGGCAGGGCGGCGGAACTCGTTTACGCCGACCGGCTCGAGGCCTGGGTCGTGGCGCTTGTGCCCGACGCCCGTCCCCTCCTGCGGCTTGCCGCCCGCAGCCAGCATCTGGAGCGCTTCCTCACGCCCCGCGACACCTTCCCGATGGACAAGGCAGGCTACCATGCATGGCGCCGGTCGCTCTATACCAAGCAGGCTGAGCGCGCGAAGGCCCTCCTATTCGAGGCGGGGGTGTCCGCCTCGGAGGCGGAGGAGGCCGCCCTCTGGGTGTCCAAGAGCGGCCTCAAGACCAACGCGGGCACCCAGGCCCTCGAGGATTCCGCCTGCCTGGTCTTCCTGGAAAATGAGATCAAAAACTTCGCGGCCCAGCATGCCGACTATCCCCGGGAGAAGTTCATCGATATCCTGCGCAAGACCTGGAGGAAGATGAGCCCCGCCGCCCAGCAGTGCGCCCTCGGGCTCTCCCTCGATCCGGTGATCAAGGCGCTCGTGGTCGAAGCGACGCAGAGCAGCTGATCGTCTTTGCAGGATTGGGTTTTGGAACAATCGCAGCCCAGGAAGCAGGCACACCTCCAGCCACACAGGGCCACGAAAGTGCGCGATTAAGCAGTGTTCGGTTGCGGAGCATCCATGCTGCCGCCCGTGTCCGCCAAGCAAGTCCCCATAATGAGGAAGGATCGGTTGTCCGGGGAGTAACTGGAACTTGGATTGCTTGGTCCGCTGCGTCGTGAACCGCATAGGTAATCATGGTATCGACGAGCAACGCTCTATCACGGGGCCCTAATCCGTAGCTGTCAGCCATCAGGCGCACCTGCCGCGCGCGTGCATCGGCCGAGGGCAATCCTTGCCGTTCGGCAATGTCGTCATCGTGCAGCTGGACGTTGAGCCAACAGACTTGGGCAAATTCGACCAAAGGGTCCACCGGCCCAGGGCGTCGAAGCCGTTGCCAATCACTCGTGGTGCGGCAGGAAAGCCAACGGTTTCCAGATGTCTGAGCAAGGCGTGAACACTCGGCGTCCACGCGCCTGCCCTCCGAAAGACCGTATTACCTTTGCGGGTGACAAGCGTGCGGCCCCCGCCGATGAGCGAAGTTTTTTGGGTGCCCTTTCGGCGCTTCGTCTGGCCTTTGCATTTACCGCTTCTTTTCATGGATTCACGATTGTTGATGCTATTGGGCGTCAAACGCGACCGAGAGCAACTCGTCGCGGGTACGCACTGAGCGCGACTGCCGCGATCATGGGCAGCACCTCAAGTACGAACATCCGTATGACTAGCATGCGCTTCATCGTCTTTGGCTAACGTTGTTTAGGCCAAACGTTTCATCGAGTTCGAAATCAATCTGTGCCGCCAGCAGAAAGGGGTCATGCCCCAACTCCTTAAATCCGACGTAACCTATTGATTGGTGACACCATGCAACAGCGAAATTGCTAGCGGAATTGAATGCCGGACATTACAGCTACAGGGAATTCCGATCTTAAGAACTCTCGAATCTCGAATGAGAGGCACCGGAAAATTAAGGAGTTGGGGCATGACCCCTTTCCGTCGCGTTGCGCTGCGCGCAGGCCGTCCCTCCAAATCGGCGGCTGAAAAGAGGCGGGCCAACTCCCTGCGGCAGCACCGGTTCCGCGAACGCCGAAAGGCGGAACTTGCGGCCCTGCGAAAGCTTCAGCCCGCGGCGGCCTGGAGGCGGGCGAGCGAGCGGGCGAGGTCGGCGGCGAGGACCGGCTTGGGAATGTAGTCGTTCATCCCGGCCTCAAGGCAGGTGTTCCGATCGCCCAGGAGCGCGTTGGCGGTCATCGCGACGATGTAAAGCGGGCACACCGCTTCCCCGTCGCTGCGCCGGCCCTCCTCCCATTCCCGTATCCGGCGGGTGGCCTCGTACCCGTCGACAACGGGCATCTGGCAGTCCATCAGGATCAGGTCGTAGGCCTTTTCCCTGACCGCGGCCATCGCCTTCTGGCCGTCGGCGACGACGTCGGCCCGGTGACCGAGCTTCTGCAGCTGGAGGACGGCAACCTGCTGGTTCACGGGATTGTCCTCGGCGACGAGGATCCGAAGCCGGGAGTCGACCGCCGGGGGC
>Ga0302279_10002485_pt1 | contig 24266 bp, 22 predicted proteins | sample III_Bog_N3_3_FD_194541 | JGI IMG/M metagenome (GOLD analysis project Ga0302279, IMG submission 194541) | Peat permafrost microbial communities from Stordalen Mire near Abisko, Sweden - III_Bog_N3_3 | ecosystem: Environmental > Terrestrial > Soil > Wetlands > Peat | place: Sweden: Abisko... | reverse complement strand
GGTGAGGTCGCGGCGTTCTGGTGGGCCTACGTGCTCACCCGCCCGCTCGGCGCGTCGTTCGCCGACTATCTCTGCAAGCCCACCGCCCACGGCGGTGTCGGGTTCGGCGAGGGTCCGACGGCGCTGGTGCTCACCGCGGCCGTGGTCGTCCTGGTCGTGTACCTGTCGATCGCCCGGAACGACATCCAGCCCCACGCGCCGGACCCCGCACCGACCTGACCCCGCACCGACCTGACCCCGCACCGACCGCACCCCGCACCGTCCCGACCCCGCCGTTCAGGCCGCTCCGCCTCCGCCCGCCGTGTCGCCGCCCGGTCCATCGTCGTGGCCCCCGCCCTCGCCCGTCGTCCAGGTGCGGAACAGCTGGGTGAACTCGTCCCGGGCTTCGGCGGTCAGGTCCTCGGGGGTGAGCCGGCCGGTGGCGGCGATCGTCACCCGCATCTGCTCCAGGTAGGCCGTGCAGTTCGGGCAGGCCGCCAGGTGGCGCTCGAAGCGCTTCCGGTCACGCCGGGACAGTGCGCCCTCGAGGTAGTCGCTCACCAGCTCCACCACCTGTCGGCACACCAGGTCGTCACGTCGCAGTGTCCGCATCATCGCCCTCTCGCCGCCAGCTCGGACTCGAGCGCGGCGCGCAGCCTGCTCCGGCCCCGGTGGAGGAGGACCCGCTGGTTCCCTTCGCTGATCCCGAGCACCTCGCACACGTCCTCCCCGCTCAGCCCTTCGACGTCGCGCAGCAGCACCACGTCGCGCTGGCGCTCGGGCAGGCCGTCGAGGGCGGCGCGCAGGGCGGGTCCCCAGGTGGCGGCCACGAGCCGGTCGTCGACGTCGGACTCCCAGGGCGCCACCGGCTCGGCCCACGCCCCGGTGGCATCGAACCGCTCAGGACTCACGGCCGGCCCGGTGGGGTCGTAGGTGTCGTGGCGGTGCTCGCGCACGCCCGAGGTCCGGGCCCGGTTGACCAGGATGCGGAACAGCCAGGTCTTGAACGACGACCGACCCTCGAACCGGTCGACCCCGCGTACGACCCCGATCCAGGTGTCCTGGACGACCTCCTCGGCGACGGCGTCGTTGGGTACGAACGTGCGGGCCACGCGCAGCAGTGAGCCGTTGTAGCGGGTGACCAGGACGAGGAAGGCCGACTCGTCACCGGCCCGGAGGCGGGCCAGCAACGCCTCGTCGGAGTCCGGGGAACCCATGGGCTGCACCCTAGGCCGACGCCATGCGCGTCCGGACGCACCACGGGAAGGCACGGCGGTGCGGGGAACGGTGATGGCGGCGACCTCCTCGGTGACGGCGGTGGGCACGGAGGACAGTCCTGCCGACCCGGCGCCGCGTTACGGGTCCGGGCCCCGGGTGGCTGCGAGGAATGGAGGGCTGTAACGCGACGTCACCGGTCCGGACGGTCCACTGACCATTCCGTCAACCTTTCAAGGAGAACCCATGCGACACATCGTTCGACTCGCGGCGATCGCCGGCGCGGCCGCCACTCTCGGTACGCTCTTCCTGCCCGCGGTGGCCGGCGCCGACGGCTTCGGCCCCGGCCACGGTGGCGACGGTGGGCGCGCCGGTGCCCCCGTCTACGTCCTCACCAACGACCCGACCGGCAACCAGGTGGTGACCTACCTGCCCGACGGGACGGGAGCGCTCCACCAGACCGGGCGCGCCGACACCGGTGGCCTCGGCACGTCGATCGCCGGCGCCGCCGTCGACAAGCTGGCGTCCCAGGGGGGCCTCGCCGCCGATCCGGCCGACGGGCTCCTCGTCGGCGTCAACGGGGGGAGCGGCACCATCTCGGTGTTCCACACCTTCGGTTCCTCCCTGAGTGCGCCCCGGGTGATTCCGTCCGGGGGGTCGACGCCGGTAAGTGTCGCCGTGCGCGACGGTCTGATCTACGTCCTCGACGCCGGCGGAGCGGGGTCGGTCCAGGGGTTCTACGCACGGACGCTGTCGCCGATCCCGGGGAGCAACCAGTCGCTCGGGCTGACCCCGGGCGTCGCCCCGGCGTTCCTCCACACCCCGGGCCAGATCGGGTTCACGCCCGACGGACGGCACGTCGTGGTGACGACCAAGGCCAGCGGCAGTGCCATCGACGTGTTCAACCTGACGTGGTTCGGCGGCCTCGCCGGAGCGCCTGTGGTGAACCCGTCGGCGACCCCGGTGCCGTTCGGGTTCACCTTCGACCGGTCCGGGCACCTGGTGGTGACCGAAGCCGCCACCAGCGCGCTGACCACCTACTCGGTGGCCGGAAACGGGGACCTGACCGAACTCGGGTCGACGGTCGACGGACTGGCGGCGCTGTGCTGGGTGGCCACCAACGGCACGTTCTTCTTCGGAGCGAACGCGGGAAGCGCCACGGTCACCAGCTACACCCTCGGGTCGACCGGGACCCCCGCGGTCGTGGCCACCACCGCCACGGACGCCGGACCGGTGGACCTCGCCGCATCGGCCGACGGTCGGTCCCTCTACGTCGAGACCGGCGCCGGTGACCTGGTCGACTCGTTCGCCATCGGTTCCGGCGGCTCCCTGGTGTCGACCGGGTCGGTCGCCCCGGAGCTCCCCGGCCACTCGGGCCTGGAGGGCATCGCCGTCGGGGGCTCCCCCTACGGTTCCGACGACGGGGGCTTCTGACCGTCGGTTCCGACGGTGGAGGAGGCGGCACCCCGCCACCTCCGCCGTCGGGCGGCACCCCAGATCGCACCACCCCCGGGTGGCACCGGGCCGGTCCTGGTCGCCACCCGGGGGGCGGGTCCCGGGACGATCAGCGCTCGGCGATGACCCGGTCCAGCTCGGCGACGTCGGCCGGCTCCAGGCGGCGGTAGGGGCCGTCCTTGGCCGGGCGCCACCACACGGGCTCGTCGCAGTGCCAGCCCTCGTTGCGCAGGACCCGCTTCAGCACCTTGGTGGTGGCGGTCTCCGGCAGCGAGTCGGTCACCCGAACGTACCGGGGTGCCCACTTGGTCCCGAGGTCCTCCTGACCGGCCAGGAACCCGGCGAATCCCCCGGGGTCGAAGGTCCGGCCCTCGTGGAGGAGGAGGGTGGCCATGACCTGGTCGCCCACCACGGTGTCGGGCACGGCGTAGACCGAGGCGAGCACCACGTCCGGATGACGCTGCAGGATCCCCTCGACCGGGGCGGAGGCGAAGTTCTCCCCGTCGACCCGCAGCCAGTCGTAGTCGCGGCCGCCGAAGTAGAAGAAGTCGTCCTTGTCCCGGTAGGCGAGGTCGCCGGTCCAGTACCACCCGTTCCTGAGGCGGGACTCCTCCGCCTCGGCATTGCGCCAGTAGCCCTCGAACCCGGTGCCGCCGGTCTCGCTCACCAGTTCGCCGATGGCCGACTCGGCATTCAGCAGCCGCCCCTGTGCGTCGAACTCGGCCCGCGGGCACTCCTCCCCGGTGTCGGGGTCGACGACCTTGGTCCCGGGCAGCGACCGTCCGAGCGCGCCCCGAGGCGTGTCCGGTGTGCGCTGCACGGTCGCGCCGCCCTCGGTCGAGCCGTAGGCGTCCTGCACGGTGCAGGCGAACCGCTCGGCGAAGCGGGCCACGTCGGCCTCGGCCGCCTCGTTGCCGAAGCAGCGCCGCAGCGTGTTGTCGGCGTCGTCGGGGTGCTCGGGGGTGGCCAGGATGTAGGAGAGCGGTTTGCCCACGTAGTTGAAGTAGGTGATCCCGTACCGCCGCACGTCGACCAGGAACTGTGAGGCGCTGAACCGCTCCCGCAGGGCGGCCGTCGCTCCGGCGGCCAGCGCGGGGGCCCAGCCGGCCATGAGGGCGTTGGAGTGGAAGAGGGGCATGGCCAGGTAGCAGACGTCGTCGCCGGTGAGCTCGAACATCTGGGCCACGATCGAGCCGATGCGGGCCAGGCGGCCCTGGCTGCACAGGCACGCCTTCGGGGCACCCGAGGTCCCCGAGGTGAAGAGGAGCAGGCCGAGGGTGTCCTCGGTGACCCCGACCTGGGCACGGTCGGGGAGGGGAGTGCCGGCCACCGTGGCCAGCAGGGCGCCGTAGGGGGTCGACGGGTCGGTGTCGCCGACGGGGTCGTCGACGACCAGGATCCGCTCCGGGGGCAGGGCGGGGCCGAGGTCGTGCCCCTCGACCAGGTCCCGGTAGGTGGCGCTGGTCACCAGGAGCTGGCACTCGGTGTGGGACAGGTCACGTGCCAGCTCGTCGCCCCGGTGGGTGGGGTTGCCACCGACCACGACGGCTCCGGCCAGGGCGGCGCCGCCCATCCAGAACACGAACTCGGGGACGTTGTCCATGAGCAGGGCGACGTGGAACGGCCCGGGGCGCCGCAGGGCCAGCAGCAGCGCCGCCCGCTCGGACTGGGCCTGCACCACCTCGGCATGGGTCCAGGTGCGGTCGCTGAACGCCAGCCCGACGCGGGGGTCGCCCTCGCGGTCGCGGATCAGTCGTTCGATCGTGTCCATCGGATCCCCCTGGGTGCTCGGCCGACGGGTGACAGTACGCCGGAACCGGGTGCCATGGTCGCCTGACGGCTCGCCCAGGCACAAATCTGGAACGCGTTGCAATTTATCAGGGCCACTGTTACCGTTCGCCAATCCCGTTCGCGCAGTGACAATCCCGTTCGCGTGGCAATGCGTAGTGAGAGGAGCCCCAGAAGTGGAGTTCGGAGTCTTCATCAACGGCTACCTCCCGGGGCCGGCGTCCCGTGACACCGATGCCGAGCACCTCATGCTCGAGCGCGAGATCGAGATCGCCATCAAGGCCGATTCCTACAACTGGAAGTACGCCTGGTTCGGTGAGCACCACGCCCTGACCGAGTACTCGCACATGTCGGCTCCCGAGCCGGTGATGGGCTACGTGGCCGCCAACACCGAGCGGATCCACATCGGCACCGCCATCAACAGCCTGTCGCCCCGCAAGGAGCACCCGGTCCGCTACGCCGAGCGCGCCGCGATGATGGACCACTTGACCAACAACCGGTTCGAGTGGGGGACCGGCCGCGGCGCCGGCAGCCATGAGATGGCCAGCTTCAACATCCTCGACAAGGACTCGACCAAGCCGGAGTGGAACGAGGTGGTGCGCGAGGTCCCGCGGATGTGGGAGCAGCGCGACTACATGTTCGAGGGCGAGCACTTCACGGTCCCCACCCCGCACAACGTCCTCCCCAAGCCCTACGGCAAGGGGCACCCGCCGATCTGGGTGGCGTGCGGCAACCCGGCCACCTTCACGACGGCCGGCGAGATGGGCATCGGGGCCATCGCCTTCAACTTCGAGCCGGTGTTCGGGCTCAAGGGGCGCATCGACGCCTACAAGGAAGGCATCGCCAACTGCGCCGATCCCATCGGGCAGTACAAGAACGACAACGTCATGATCACCAACGCCGTGATCTGCACCTCGGACCGCAAGCGGGCCCGCGAGATCGCCCTGCGCCAGTGCCGCGGCTACCTGTACTCGATGGTGTGCCTCTACCACGACACCATTCCGAAGCCGGACTACGCCCCCACCTGGCCCGAGAGCATCTCCGGCGTGGGTAGCGAGGAGAACCTGGACCGGCTCATCGAGGGTGGCTGGCTCCTCTGCGGCGAGCCCGACGAGGTCGCCGAGCAGCTCGCCCGCTACCAGGAGGTCGGTGCCGACCAGCTGGTCTTCGGCATCCCGTCCGACTCGGTCGAGCACGAGGAGGTCCTCGAGATGCTCGAGGTCTTCGGCACGAAGGTCATCCCCGAGTTCGACAAGGACCCGGTGCACTCCACCACCCGCTACCGGGCCACGGCCCAGCCGAAGTACCCGGAGTTCGCCTTCCCGGTGCCCGACATCGAGGTGTCCGCACTTCCCACCAACGCCCTCATCGGGCTGGACGGCACCCGCCACTTCTGACCAGGGGCCGGGTGACCGGCCACGACGGTCGAGCGACCACGGGGTGACCGGCCACGACGGTCAGCGCTCGGACCCGGTCGGTGCCGGCCGGCGAGCCGCCCCGGGCCGGCCCCCGCTAGTGCGCCTGGGGTCCGCCCGGCGATTCCGTCCCGGTTCCGCGCCCGTGGTTCGTGGTCGTGGTGGGGAGGGTCTCGGTGCCGCTGGTGCCGACCAGGACCTGCCAACTGCACGTGGTGGTCACCGCGAAGGTGTAGTCGCCCGCCGTGTGGAACGGTCGGTAGCCGCCGCCCTCGAGCCCGGTCTGGTCGGTGACCTGGGTCGTCGATCCGCCCGAGCGGGTGGACGTGAGGACGAAGGACCGCCGTGTCGACGGATCGGTGCAGTCGAATCGCCACACGAGCGACCAGGTGGACGGCAGCGCGATCTGGGGGAGGGTGGCGTTCCCGGTCCCGGCCCGGGAGAAGTAGGGGACACCCGGCGGGTGGGTGGACACGGTCGTCGACGAACTCTGGCTGCACGCGGACAGCAGTACCGAACCGGCGGCGACCGCCGCCAACAGGACCGCTCTCGTGGGTCGGATTGCCGGCATGGGACTCCTCGGGCAGATCGGCGGGCCCGTCGATCGGGTAGGGGACGAATGGCTGGCACCGCCAGGGGATGACCGTGCCACCACGGGTCGACGGAGCGACCTGGAGAACGGTAATCCGCCCTGGTCCGGAGGCGAAGGATGCCTTGGCGCCGTCGCGCGACTTCCGTAGGGGTCCGTAGGGGTCCGTCGGGGTCCGTCGGGGTCCGTCGGGGTCAGTCGGGGTCCCACGCCGACAGCAGGTCATCGGTGGTGGTCAGTGTGGCGATCAGCGGGAACGTGTTGTCCAGGACGGCGTCGGCGTACTCGTCGGGCAGCCCGGCGACCGCGTCTCGGGGGACCACCACCTGGTAGCCGAGGTTGCACGCCTCGATGGCCAGGCCCAGCACCCCGAGGTTGACCGACACGCCGGTGGCCACCACGGTCCGCACGTCGAGGCTGCGCAGCCAGGTGTCGAGCGGGGTCCCCGAGAACGGCGACACCCCGTGCAGCCGTGCGCACACCAGGTCGGACGGTTCCGGCCCCAACTCGTGGATCAGCTCGGTGGGTGGGGTGTCCTCGAGGAGGTGGTCGGGGTTGCGGACCATGGCGGCGATCAGCTGGCAGTTCACCGTCGACCCCCGCCGGTCGGCCCGGAATTCGGCGGTGCAGTGGACGACGGGCACGCCGAGCCGGCGGGCGGCGTGCAGCAGCCGCGCGGTGTTGGGGACGACACCCACCCGGTCGGCGGCATCGGCCAGCTGGGGGAATGCACTCAGGTCGCCGACCACGCCCCGTTGGATCTCCATGGTGAGGACCGCGGTCCGTCCCGGAGCCGCCATGGCGGCCAGGTCAACGGGCACGGCGGGACCTCACGAACCGGATGCGGTGCGGTCGCCGCCGCTGTCGGACTCCACCGGAGCCCCGGTCACGACGGCCGCCGCCCACCGGTAGTCGGGCTTTCCGCTGGGGGAGCGCTCGATCTGCTCCACGACGTGGAGCTCACGGGGCACCTTGTAGCCGGCGATGTGGTCGCGGCAGTGGGCCTGGACCTCGTCGAGCGTGGGAACCAGGTCACCCCGCGGCTGGATGATGGCGGCGACCCGCTGGCCCCACCGCTCGTCGGGGGCGCCGACCACGATGGCGTCGAGCACGTCGGGGTGGGACCGCACCGCGGACTCGACCTCCTCGGGGAAGATCTTCTCGCCGCCCGAGTTGATGGAGACCGATCCCCGGCCGAGCAGGGTGATGCTGCCGTCCTCCTCGATGGTGGCGAAGTCACCCGGCATCACGTAGCGGACGCCGTCCACGTGGATGAACACCTCGGCCGTCTTGACCGGGTCGTTGTAGTAGCCCACCGGGATGTTGCCCGTCCGGGCGATCTTGCCGATGGTGCCGGAGCCGGGAGCGACGGGGTGCAGGTCCTCGTCGAACACCACGGTGTCGCCCAGGACGCTCACCGTGGGCCCGCTCTTCATCGCCGTCTCGCCCTTGGTCACCGTGGCCATGCCGTTGTTGCCGGACTCCGAGGACCCGATGGCGTCCACGATCACGAGGTCGGGGAGGTGCCGGAAGAACTCGTCCTTCACCGGGGCACTGAACAGTGCCGCGGACGACGTCACGGCCAGCAGGGACGAGAGGTCGTAGGAGGCGCCGGGTTCGTCGAGGGCTTCGATCAGCGGCTTGCCCATGGCGTCACCGGTGATCATGAGGGAGTTCGCCTTCTCCGACTCGACCAGGCTCCACACCTCGTGGGGATCGAACTTCGGCATCAGGATCGTCCGGTTGCCCACGAAGCTCTGGCCCATGATGCACCACTGGGTGGCACCGTGCATGAGGGGGGCGATGGGCAGCAGGGTGAGCTGGCCGCCCCGGCCCTTCTCCACCATCTCCTCCGGCGCCTGCACCCGGGTGTTGGTGGTCGGGTCGACTCCTCCACCGAGCGCGTAGAACACGTCCTCGTGGCGCCAGACCACACCCTTGGGCATGCCGGTGGTGCCGCCGGTGTAGAGGATGTAGTGGTCGTCGCCCGACCGCGGCGCGAAGTCGCGATCGGGGGAGCCGGCGGCGAGCGCCTCCTCGTAGGGGACGGTGCCCTCGCCCAGCGGGACGCCGGAGTCGTCGTCGATACCGATGACCAGCCGGAGGCCGGGCAGGTCGGGGAGCAGCGCCGTGACGTGGGGGGAGTACTCGGCCTGGTGCACCAGGGCCACGAGGTCGGCGTTGGAGAAGAGGTAGCGGAGCTCCTCTTCCACATAGCGGTAGTTGATGTTGATCCAGACGGCCCGCAGCTTGAACACGGCCCAGGCCGTCTCCACCCACTCGACGCTGTTCTGCGCGTAGATGCCGACGTGGTCGCCGGGTCCGACCCCGTGGGCGGCCAGGTAGTGGGCCAGTCGGTTGGCCCGGGCCTCCATCTGGGCGTAGGTACGGCGCTCGCCCGCGGCCACCAGGTACTCCCGGTCCCCATATGCGTCGACGGCGGCCTCGAACATGTCGGCCAGGTTGAAGGTAGTCATCGCGCAGATAGTAGAACAGGTTTCTGTTCAGGCGGAGGGTGCACGGGGCAATGGGTGCATCGGCCCCGTCCCGCACGCCCGGAAGGGGACCGGTCACTCCGCTGATCTGGGCCGATCCGGTCGCAGATCCGGCACCCACCAGACCCGACCCGGCCACCGACCCGGCCGGGTGACTCAGTCGGGGGTGTCGCCGGTGCGGGGGCGTTCGCGCCCGACCGGGCTCCGCAGCTCCGAGGGGTGCTGCATCCCGGCGAGGCTCTCGCGCACGGTGCGCACGATGCCGTCCTCGTCGAGACCGAGCCGGGCCAGGATCCGGTCGGGCCTGCCCTGGGCCAGGAAGCTGCGGGGGACGCCCTTGTTCACGATCGGCGGGCATGTCCCGAGCGGCAGCGACTCCCGGAGCGCGTCGGCCAGGTACATCCCGGCCCCGCCCTGTCGCACGCCGTCCTCCACCGTGACGACGAGTGCGTGCCGTCCGGCATCGGCCAGCATGGCCGGATCCGGACGGGAGACGACCCGTGGGTCCCAGATGGTCACGTCGATGCCTTCGTCGGCCAGGCGTCGCGCCGCGGCCTCGGCCGCGCCCAGCATCTTGCCGACGGCGAGGATGCACACGGACCCGTCGCCCTCGCGCACCCGGCGGGCCTCGAGACCCGAACCTTCGGCGCCGGGGAGCACGGCGGGGGCCGGGGTCTTCGGGAACCGGATCACCGAGGGGCCGTCGAGGGTGAGCGCGGTGGCCAGCATGGCCTCGACCTCGGGGGCGGACGACGGCGCGAAGACGGTCATCCCCGGGATGGACAGGCAGAGGGCCATGTCCAGGACGCCGTGGTGGCTCGGGCCGTCGTCGCCGGTGATACCGGCCCGGTCGAGCACCAGGACCACCGGGACCTTGTGGAGCCCGACGTCGAGGTTGGCCTGGTCGAAGGCCCGGGAGAAGAACGTGGAGTACACGGCGACCACCGGGCGGAGACCGGTCATGGCCATGCCGGCCGCCGCGGTCACCGCGTGCTGCTCGGCGATCCCGACGTCGATGAACCGGTCGGGGAAGCGGGCCTCGAACGGGAGGAGGCCGGTCGGACCGGGCATCGCCGCGGTGATGGCGACGATCCGGGGGTCGGCCTCGGCGTGGATCAGGAGGGCCCGGGTGAAGGCGTGGGTGTAGGTGGTGACGGGCAGGTCCGGGGCGATGTCGTTCCCGCCGACCGACAGTGAGGCGTTCTGCAGGACCGGGCCGACCGGGGCGACCACGGCGGCGTCGGGACCGTCCAGCGTCGGTGCGTCGGGGACGGCGGCCGTGACCTTCACATCGTGCAGCCGCTGGACGTCGTCCTCCTCGGCCGGGGCGTAGCCCCGCCCCTTCTGGGTCAGGACGTGGACGACGATGGGGCCCGGCCATTCGGCGGCGTTGGCCAGGGCCTGCTCGAGTCCGGCGATGTCGTGGCCGTCGATGGGGCCGGCGTAGCGGATGCCCAGGGCCTCGAAGAAGGTGTGGGGTGTGACCACCTCGCGCAGCGCACTGGTGAGTCCGTGGATGCCGGAGTAGGCGAGCTCGCCGACGCCGGGCAGCTCGCGCAGGAGGGTGCGCAGCCGCTGGCGTGCCTGCACGTAGGCCGGGCTCAGCCGCAGGAGGGTGAGGTTCAGCGACAGCTGGGAGATCGTCGGGGCGTACGAACGGCCGTTGTCGTTGAGGACGATGACCACCCGCTTGCCGGAGTGGCCGAGGTTGTTGAGGGCCTCGTAGGCCATGCCGCCGGTGAGGGCACCGTCGCCGACCATGGCCACCACCCGGCGCTCGCTGCCCTGCAGCTCGAGCGCCGTGGCCATGCCGTGGGCGTAGCTGAGCACGGCCGAGGCGTGGCTGTTCTCGATCCAGTCGTGCTCCGACTCGGTGCGGCTCGGATAGCCGGAGAGCCCGTCCTCCTGGCGGAGGTGGGTGAACTGGTCACGCCGGCCCGTCACCAGCTTGTGAACGTAGGCCTGGTGGCCGGTGTCCCAGAGCAGGAGGTCGCGGGGCGAGTCGAACGTCCGGTGCAGCGCCAGGGTCAGCTCGACCACGCCGAGGTTCGACCCGAGGTGCCCACCGGTGTGGGTGACGGCATCGACGATGAACTCCCGGATCTCCTGCGACAGGACGGCGAGCTCGTCGGGGGTCAGCGTCCGCAGGTCGGCCGGACTGTCGATGTGTTCGAGGATCATGTGCGCGTGGTGCCTTCCTGGTCAGGCTACCAGCGCCGACCGGTGGGCACGGCTTCGCCGGACGCTGCCGGGGGACTCCGGAGAGGTTCGGGCCGGGGCTCCGGGAGATGTGGCCGGGACGCCGCGGACGGGCCGTTCCCCGGGGCCCCGGATGCGGCGGACGGCCGAGCGGGAACGGTGCGGCGGATCCCGGCGGGACGCGTTGAGCGGATCCCGGCGGGGCTGGTCAGCGGGTGTTGCCGAGGAACGTGTCCCGGTCGACGACGACCCGGACCAGCTTTCCGGCGGCGACCAGTCCGCCCCCTTCGGACACCGACAGGGTGAAGACCAGCCGCCGACCCTCGATGCGGTCGAGCGTGGCCTCGGCCCAGACGGTCCCCCCGATGCCGACCGGCACCAGGTGGTCGAATTGGAGGCGTTTGGCCACCGATGTCCCGTTCCCGGGCAGGTGGCCCTCGATGGCGAGGCAGCTCGCCTCCTCGCACAGGGCGATCAGGCGGGGGGTGGCGAGGACGGGTACGGATCCCGACCGGAACGCCTCCGCCGTGTCCGCTCCGGTCACCACGAGCTCGATGCGGGCGGACAGACCGGTGCGGGGAGCCACCCCGGTACGATACGCGACGGACACTGACGTCGGCCACCGGGTGCTGCGGCAGGGATGGAGCAAGGAGGCCCCAGTGATCGAAACCCCCGTGTTGGAGCGGGTGCTGTCGGAGGCGCTGCGCAACGGCGGCGACTTCGCCGAGGTGTTCGCCGAGGACCGGTCGAACTCCTCGGCCCTCCTCGACGACAAGCGGGTCGAGGAGCTGGCGTCCGGCCGCGAGCGGGGTGCCGGCATCCGGGTGGTCTCGGGTGAGACCACCGGATTCGCCCACACCGCCGACCTGAGCGAGGCGGGCCTGCTGCGGGCCGCCGAGGCGGCCTCGGCCGTCGCCCGGGGCGGCGGTGGCGGGACCCGCACCGTCGCCGTCGGTCCCTCCGGCCCGTCGCCGGCCGGGCGCGGCGACCGCCCCACGCCCCGGTCGGGGTCCAAGGCGGACGCACTGGAACTGCTGGAACGGGCCGACGAGGCCGCCCGGGCCTCGGGGTCCGGGATCTCCCAGGTCCAGGCCGGCTTCGGGACGTCGACCCGGCGGGTGCTCATCGCCAACTCGGACGGGCTCCTGGCCGGTGACGAGCAGGCGCGGACCCGGTTCTCGGTGTCGTGCGTGGCACTGGGGGACACCGGGATGCAGACCGGGTACGAGACGGCGGCCCGCACGCTCGGATTCGAGCTGTTCGACGAGGTGTCGGTCGAGGAGCTGGCCCGCACGGCGGCGTCCCAGGCGCTGGCCAAGCTGTCGGCCCGGCCGGCCCCGTCCGGCGAGCTGCCGGTGGTGCTGGCCGGCGGGAGCGGGGGCATCCTGTTCCACGAGGCCTGCGGCCACGGCCTCGAGGCCGACCACATCGTCAAGAACGCCTCGGTCTATGCGGGCAAGGTGGGCCAGCAGGTGGCCAGCTCTCTGGTCACCCTGGTAGACGACGGCACGGTCGGTTCCGAGTGGGGCACCTTCGGCGTCGACGACGAGGGCCGCCCGGCCCAGCGCAACGTGCTGATCGAGGACGGGATCCTGACCGACTACCTGTGGGACTACCTGCGGGCGAGGAAGGAGGGGCGGGTCTCGTCGGGCAACGGCCGGCGCCAGTCCTACCGGGACCTGCCGATGGTGCGCATGACCAACACCTTCCTGCTCCCCGGTGACGCCGATGCCGACGAGATCGTGGCCCAGACGCCGCGGGGCGTCTACGTGGCCAAGCTCGGTGGCGGCCAGGTGAACACCACCACCGGCGACTTCGTCTTCGGGACCACGATGGCCTACCTCATCGAGGACGGGGTCATCACCGAGCCGCTGCGGGACGCCAACCTGATCGGCAACGGCCCCGAGATCCTGCAGCGGATCGACGCGGTGGCCACCGACTTCTCGATGACGCCCGGTACCTGCGGCAAGGACGGACAGAGCGTGCCGGTCGGCTGCGGGCAGGCGACCATGCGGCTCACCGGCGTGACCATCGGGGGGACGGCCGAATGAGCGCCACCACCGAGGAGACGCGATCGGACGGTGCGGGCACCGACGAACTGCTGGCCCTGGCCGGGCGGGTGGCGGGCTGGGCCCGCACGGGGGAGGAGGTCGAGGTCTACGTGGCCCGGGGCACCGAGACCGAGGTCCGGGCGTACGAGGGTGAGGTCGAGTCGCTCACCTCGGCCACCTCGGCCGGCATCGGCATCCGGGTGGTCACCGACCACCGCCTCGGGTTCGCCTGGGCCGGGTCGCTGGACGAGTCGGTCCTGGAAGAGACCCTCGGCGAGGCGCGCGACAACGCCGCCTTCGCCACCGCCGACGAGCACGTCGGTCTGGCCGTCCCCGACGGCGTGCCCGCGGTCGCGGTCGACCTGTGGGACGACCGGCTGGCCGGGATCCCCACCGCGGACAAGATCCAGCTGGCCCTCGACCTCGAGGCCCGGACCCGGGCGGCGGACCCACGGATCCGTCAGGTGGACTCGGCCGACTACGGCGACGTGTCGGCCGAGGCGGCGCTGGTCTCGACCACCGGCATCCGGTCGTCGAGCCGCAAGACGTCCGGCTACCTGTCGGTCAGCGTCATCGCCGGCGAGGGCGACTCCAGCCAGACCGGCGGGGGATTCAGCGTCGGGCGGGGCTTCGACGGGTTGGACCCGGACCGGGCCATGGGCGACGCCGTGTCCCGGGCCGTGCGCCTGCTGGGCGCCACCAAGGGACCGTCGGGACGGTCCACGGTGGTGTTCGACCGGCGGATGGCGACCGCCCTGCTCTCCATCGTGTCCTCGGCACTGTCCGGGGAGGCGGTGGCCAAGGGCCGCTCGTTCTTCGCCGGCCGGGTGGGTGAGCAGGTCGGGCACCCGGGGCTGACCCTGGTCGACGACCCGACCGACCCCCGCGCCTACGGTGCGGCCGCCTACGACGCCGAGGGCCTGGCCTGTCGGCGCAACGCGCTCATCGAGGGCGGCGTCCTGCGTGGGTTCCTCTACGACACCGTCTCCGCGTCCCGTGCCGGCGTGGCCTCGACCGGCTCGGCCGTGCGCGGCGGCTACGCGGGGACGCCCGGACCCGGGTGCCGTGCCCTGACCCTCGCCCCCGGACCCGAGGGGTACGACGAGGACGGAGTGCTGGCCGCGGTGGGCGAGGGTCTGTTCGTCCAGTCGCTCACCGGCCTCCACTCGGGGGTGAACCCGATCAGCGGCGACTTCTCGGTCGGCGCCGAGGGGCTCATGATCCGGGGCGGCAAGCTGGCCGAGCCGGTCCGCGAGATCACGGTGGCATCGACGCTGCAGCGGATGCTGCTCTCCCTCGAAGCGGTGGGTGCCGACGTGGAGTGGCTCCCGGGCATCGCCGCCGGCCAGACCCTGGCCATCGGCGACATGCAGATCAGCGGCGCATGACCCCTACGTGAGGCATGTCCACCACCTGAGCGAGGGCCCCTACTCGAGCGAGGACCCCTACTTGAGGGAGGACTGTGCGGCGGTCGCCTTGGAACAGGTGGCGAGGGCGTTCGGCGTGGACGTGTAGTAGATCGAACCGGTGATCTGCACGTTGTAGGGCCCGGCGGAAGCGGGGGTCGCCTGGCCGCCCACCCACAGCGGAGTCCCGCCGGAACTGGTGGTCGTGCCTCCGGACGTGCCACCCGATGAACCGGTGGCACTCGTCGACGACGAGGCACCGAACGCCAGGATGAACTTCTGGATCACGAAGAGGCGGGGGAAGCTGTCCAGCCCGTTGATGAAGGCGGTGATCTGGCCGTAGTTGCCCTGCACTGTCAACGTGGTGGGCACGGCGGTCACTCCGGCCGGGGAGGTCGTGCCGGCCGACGTCGTGGGAGCCGTCGTGCCCGCCGCCCCGGCGGGGGTGAAGCCGCTGAACTGGGAGAGTGTGACGCCGGACGTCGACGCCAGATCGTTGAACTGGTGCTCGAAGCTCGACTCCTCGGCGTCGATGTCGGTCGGGCTCTGCACCGACGGGATCTGTGTGCTGATCTTCTGGAGGTCGGCACAGTTGGCACTCAGCTTCTGGCCCTCGGACTGGAGCGCGGTGAGCCGGGACTGGAGCTGCTGCTCCTGGCCTTGGAGTTGGGTCTGCTGGCTCTGGAGGCTGGCCAGCTTGGTGTTCTGTGGTGCGATCAGTGCCACCCACAGGATGATGGCCACGACCAGGCCGCCACCGGCGATCAGCAGCGGCATGCGGTATTCGCGGATGGTGCTCACTTGAGGCTCCCGTTCTTGCTGAGACTTGCGTTCGGGGTGATCGAGACGGCGAAGGGGAACGAGATCGAGGAGTCTGCGTTGACCGTGGTGGCACCCTGCACCGGATTGGCGAAGTACTGCGAGGTGGACACGGCGTTGATCCACGCCTCCGAGATCGAGAGGCTTGGCCCGGGGCCGCTCACACTCATGTCGATGGACCCGATGGCGGCCGACTGGGTCCCGGACCCGGACCCGGCCCCGGTCGTCGGCGCTGGCGTGCCCGCGGCCGCCGACGCCGTCTCGCTGCCGTTGAAGGACTCCACCGAGGCCTGGGGCGGGGTGATGGAGATCAGATTGCTCAGGGCCAGCGGCCAGTCGACCGCCTCGTTCAGCACCGATGCCCGGCGGGCGAGGCCCTGCGTGTAGGCATCGTTGGCCGCCACCACCAGGTCGTACTTCGGCACCTGGGCGTTGAGCGAACTGATGTTGGCCTGGAGGTTGTTGACGTCGTTCTGTGCATTGTGGACCTGCAGGAACTTCCAGCCGCCGAAGAGGACCAGGAGCACGAGTACGGCGATCGAGCCGACGAGTGTCCGTTGCTGGATGCGCTTCATGCGGGCCCTCTGGGCGACCTCGGGCGGCAGGAGGTTGAACTTCTTGACCCCCTTGTCGGGCTCGGGCAGGGCCAACCCGATGGGAGAGGCGAGTCCCGGCGCGACCTCGGCGGCCTTCTCGGGCGAAAGGTCGAGCCTCGAGATGTCCAGACGGTCGAGCGGCGACACCGTCCGGACCGGGATGCGCACCTGGGCCTCGAGCATCGGCAGGAGCCCGTTGAGCTCGGATCCACCGCCGGTGAGCAGTACCTGGGAGACCGGGGGCTTGCCCTGGAGGGAGGTGAAGTACTGGATGGAGTTCCGGATCTCGTCGACCAGCTCGCGCATGCTGGACTGAGCCACCCGCTCCGCCGACTGGATCTGCGTCGAGTCGTCGCCGAACTGGTATTTGATCGTCTCGGCGTCGATGATCGGGACATCGAGCGATGCGGAGATGGCGGCGGTGGTCGCGTTGCCACCCAGGCCGATGGTGCGCACGAACTGCGGTCGGCCACCCTGGTGGACGACGACCACGGTCAGTCCGGCACCGATCGACACGATCGCCTCGGACGTGTCCTCGTCGGCGGTGCCGACCGAGCCGTCCGGGCCGCCCGTCGACTCCGCCGATTCCTCGGAATCCTTGCGACCCCGGAACAGCTTGATGTCCTTGAGGTCCTTGAGGTCCTTAAAACCCTTGATGTCCTTCAGACTCTTGGATCCGATGTCGTCACCACCACGGTGGGAGGTCGAGCCGGTACCGGCCCGGGTACCCGACTGGGTGCCGATGGCCCGCACCAGGGCGGAGCTGATCAGGTCGACACCTTCGACGGTGAGGCCCGCCTTCTCCACGGCCTCGATGACTCCGTTCACCAGGTCGATGTGGGCGGCGGCCACCAGAACCCGTCGCATCTTGGCCCCGGACTCGTTGGTGTAGTCGCCGAGCACCTGGGAGGACAGCAGCGTCTGGTCCGGTGGGAAGGGGATGACCTCCTCGGACTGGAACCGCACAGCACTCTCCACCTCGTCGTCGGGCACATAGGGGAGGTCGATCTCGCGGGTGATGGCCCGCAGTCCGGCGATGCCGACGATCACCGAGGACCCGGTGAACTGGCCGTTCTTCCAGAGCTTCTCGATGGCCTCGGACACCGAGGTGGCGTCCCGGATCTCGCCGTCCACCAGGGACCCCGGGGGGAGTCCGACCTGGCCGAAGGTCATGAGCACCGGCGTGCTCTTCGAAGTATCGATCTCTGCGGCCCGGACGGCACTGGTGCCGATGTCGAGCCCGACGGTCAGGCGCCCCATGTGATTGCTCCTGTCGACAGCGGGTGGTCGCTGGTGGACTTCACCCCGGGTGAGGACACGCCGACGTCGGCGGTGTGGTCCGCCTCCGGCACAGTCGTATCCGGCAACTTCGCTGCGTTCATTCGTGGACTCCGGTCCTCGGTTGTACGTCGATGCATTTCATGGCCGGTGGGGCCGCAAAGGCTGTATCGGACGGGAATCGGGCGACCTTGAGTGTTCGGCCGGTATCGGCCGCGGGATCATCCCAATTGCGGAGTGAACGAGCCGGTCTGCAGGACTCCCTGGCGCTCGAGCATCACCTTGAGGTCGTGCGGGTTGCTGGCGGTGGCCATGGCCTCGGACAGGGAGATCTGCCCGGTCGTCAGCAGGGTGGCGAGGGACTGGTCGAACGTCACCATGCCGTAGTAGGCCCCGTCGGCGACGATCTCCTCGATGTCCCCGGTGAGCATCGGGTCGATGATGGCCTGCTGGATGCGGCCGTTGATGACGAGGACCTCGAGCGCCGGGACCCGGCTGTCGCCTTCGACGGTCGGGATGAGCCGCTGGCAGACGATCCCCTGGAGCGAACCGGCCAGGCTCAACCGGATCTGGGACTGCTGGTGCGGAGGGAAGAAGTCGACGATCCGGTTGATCGTCTCCGTGGCGTTGATCGTGTGGAGGGTCGAGAACACGAGGTGGCCCGTCTCGGCCGCGCTGAGTGCGGCGGCGACGGTCTCCTGGTCGCGCATCTCACCGACCAGGATGACATCGGGGTCCTGACGGAGGACGACCCGCATCGCTGAGGTGAACGAGTCGGTGTCGAATCCCACCTCGCGCTGGTCGATGGCCGCCAGATCGTCCCGGTGGAGGATCTCCACCGGGTCCTCGATGGTCACGATGTGGCACGACCGCAGGTGGTTGATGTGGTCGATCATGGCGGCCAGTGTGGTGGTCTTGCCCGAGCCGGTCGGTCCGGTGACGAGGACGAGCCCGCGCACCTCTTCGGCCAGCTGCGCCACCACCGGCGGGAGCCCGAGCTCGTCGGCGGTGGGCGGGGTGGCCCGGACCCGTCGGATGGCGAGCGCGGCGGACGAACGCTGGAAGTAGGCGTTGACCCGGAAGCGGCCCGTCCCCGGGATGCTGTAGGCGAAGTCGGCCTCGTGCCGGGTGCGGAACGTCTCGCGCACGGGATCGGACATCATCGCCTCCGCGATCTCCTGGGTCTCCTGGGCGGTGAACGAGTCCTCGTCGGCCAGTGTCCGGAGCGATCCGGCGATCCGCATGCGCGGCGGCGCACCGGCCTTGATGTGGAGGTCGGAACCGTCAAGGTCGCCGAGCTGGATGAGGAGTCGATCGAGGTCCGCTACGTCCATTCCGTCAACATTACATGACCACTCTCCGCGGACGGCGAACAGCGGAGAGTGGTCCTCAGTCGGTGTACCGCGGACCCGGCCGACGGCCGGCCGGCACAGGAGGTCAGGTCGGCGTGGACCCGGACGACGTCGATCCGGTGCTGCTCGGGGTCTTGGCCGGGGGGCTGGCCGGAGTGGTCGACGGGCTGGAGCCACCGTCCGAACCCTTGTCGGATCCGGAACCCTTGTCGGATCCACCGTCGGACGAGCCCGACGAGGCGGCGGCCGTGGACGCCGCCGGGACGGTCGACTCGCTCGCACCGGACGACGAGCCGCCCGAGCGGCTGTCGGTCTTGTAGAAGCCGCTCCCCTTGAACACGATGCCCACGCTGCCGAACACCTTGCGCACGGGGGAGCCGCACGTCGGGCACTCGGTCAACGGGTCGTCGTGGAACGACTGGACGACGTCGAAGTTCGTCGCGCAGTTGTCACAGCGGTATTCGTAGGTGGGCACGCGCGGTGTTCCTTCCGGTCCGTGGCGACGATCAGCTGGCAGTCTACCCGAGCGAGTGCCAATGCCGTCCCCGCTCCATGCACTCCCGTAGACTGCCGGTCGTGACCGACGAGCGAGTCCTGTGACCGACCGAAGCTTGAGCCACCTGGACCCCTTGGGACGGAACCGCATGGTCGACGTCTCGCCGAAGGAGGCCACCCTCCGGAGGGCGCTGGCCCGCTGCCGGGTGGAGATGAAGCCGGAGACCACGGCGCAGGTCGCCAACAACGCCATCACCAAGGGCGATGTCCTGGCCGCGGCTCGGGTGGCCGGCATCCAGGCGGCCAAGCGGACCGCCGACCTGGTCCCGATGTGTCACCCGCTCCTGGTGGGATCGGTGCAGATCGACTTCACGATCGGCGACGACTACGTCGAGGTCGAGGCCAAGGTCGAGACGGTCGACCGGACCGGCGTGGAGATGGAGGCCATGACGGCGTGCGCCATCGCCGCACTCACGGTCTACGACATGTGCAAGACAGCGGACCGCACCATGAGCATCGGTCAGCTCATGCTGTGGGAGAAGACGGGCGGCAGCTCGGGCCAGTGGAAGCGGGAGACGGCCCGCTAGGCCCCGACGCAAGTGGACCCCGACGCACGGCCGGGGGTCGGCGGCAGGAGGCCGATCAGCTGCGGACTGCGGAGCGAAGGTCCCGGAGCGACAACTCCGAGGTGGCCTCGCCGCCGCACTGGGCGCAGTGCTCGACGTGCCGCCAACTCCGCAACAGCCGGGTGCCCTCCGGATTGAGCAGCACGACGAACGACTCGGACAGCGGGTCGATCTCCACCCCGTAGCAGGGCTGCCACTCGGTGGCCACGGGCGTGCTCGTCCGATGAGCCGACTTCACGACCCGCCGGAACCGCGAATTGTCCCGATCGATGATCCACGTGCTGTGGCACGACTCGATGACGATCTCTTCCACGTCGTCAGTATCCCACGCCACCGTTGGATCCCCCGTACATTTTGATGTCGGTTGGGTGACAGTTGCCACGGTCAGTGGCGGCCCGGAGCGCGTGCAACAGGTGGCGCGTCAGTCGGTTCAGCCGAGGTCCGACGGACCGCCCGGGACCCAGGCGTCGACGGTCGTGCCCTTCCCCACCTGGGAACGGATGCGGAACCGGCCCCCACTGAGCCGGGCCCGCTCGCTCATCCCCGGCAGCCCGAGCGATTCCCCGCTGTCCTCGCGCTGCTGGCGGCCGCGGTCGAATCCGGCACCGTCGTCCTCGACCTGGAGCCGGACCCCGCGGCCCTCGAATCCGAGCCGCACGGCCGTGCGGCTCGCACCGGCGTGGCGCTCGACATTGGTGATCGCCTCCTGGGCGATGCGGAAGAGGGCCAGCTCGACGCTCGACGGGAGTCGGCGCTCGGTGCCGACGACGTCGAAGCTGCTCTCGAAGCCCTGGCGTGCCGTGGCCTCGGACAGCAACTGGTTGATCGAGGCGGCCAGTCCGAGGTCGTCGAGAACCGACGGGCGCAGTCCACGCGCGATGGACCGGAGCTCGGCGACGGTGCCCTCCACCGTTGATCGCATCACGGCCAACGACGGGGAAGGGTTCGGGTCGGCGCCCGATCCTGCCCCCTCGTCCAGCGCATCGATCTGGCGGCACAGGTGGATCAGCGTCTGGAGCGGTCCGTCGTGGAGTTCCTGCGCGATGTGTCGGCGCTCCTCCTCCTGGCCCAGCATCACCTGGTTGGCGTAGGCCTCGATGAGGTCGTGGCGCCGGGTCTCCGCGGTCACGTCCTCGAAGATCACCTGCATCCGGCGGTCGGTCCCTCCGGACCCGACCAGTGTCACGGTCGGACGGAACAGCACCGGCTCGCCGTTGACCACGAAGGCGACCGGCGCGACCACCGCATCCGCATCCGCATCCTCATCGGTATCGGTACCGGTATCGGCATCGGTATCGGAGAGGTCGTCTCCGGTCGGGGGGGCGGCCGAGTCGTCCACGGAGATGAGCCGGGTCAGGACGAGTGCCGCAGCATCCGGTCCGATCCGGTCCACCAGTCGAGGCGGGCGTGGCAGCCGGTCGTGATCGGAGGCGGCGCGCCCTTGCTGCGAGGGATCACGGGGCCGTGGGTCGTGCCCGAACACCCGGTCGGCGGAGGCATTGGATCCGACGACGAAGCCGTCTGCGTCGACGATGAGGATGGGCGACTGGTTCGACTCGAACATGTCCTGGTAGAGCTGCTCGGCGCGGATGCGGGCCGCGCTGGCGGCGTCCGCCTGGTCGCGGGACACGGTGGCCGCGGTCACGCGATGCCCGATGAGCACGGCGACCAGCACGAGTACGGCGACCTGCGCGACCTCGGCCCACACCGCAGCGGTGTCACCACGGCTCGCCGCCACCGCGAAGCGGGGCACGTTGAGAACGATGGTCCAGGCCACCGTGAACACGCCGCCCGGCAGTCCCCAGTTCAGGGATGCGAGGACCACGGGGACCACGAAGATGACGACGGTGGACACCTCGAGGACGAGCCCGGCCGGATCGAGGCCGAACGACACCGTCACGGCGAGTCGGCCGAGGGCGAGGGCGAGGACGGTCACCTGGAGGACCCAGAACCGGGACTCCGTCCAGGGTGACCGGGCCCGGGGCATTCCCGGGACGGTGGCGGCGGAGGTGCCGGTCGTGCCGTCGGCCGAGGCGGCCGGCACGCTCACCGCTCCTCGCCGGTGTCGTCCAGCGTGGGACTCCGGCTGACGTCCCGGACGAAGAGGCTGTTCGCCAGCGCCACGTGCACGAGTTCGGTGCGCGACAGGACGCCGAGCTTGTCGAACACGTGGTTGAGGTGGCCCTCGACCGTGCGTGAGCTGATGCCGAGCTGGTGGGCGATGGTCTTGTTCGACATGCCCCGGGCGACCAGTCGGACGACTTCGGCCTCGCGCGCCGTGAGCTGCTCGCCGGCGACCTGCGGCCCGGCGGCCGGATCCTTCTCGCCCGTGCCCTGCGGGGTGCCGACGAGGCTCCGACCGCCCTGGTAGGCCTCGCGCAGCGCGGTCACGAGATCGTGGCTCGGCATGGTCTTGAGTAGGTAGCCCGACACCCCGGCGGCCATGGCGGCGCGCACGTAGTGCTCGTCGTCGTAGGCACTGAGGATGACCAGCACCAGTTGGGGGTGGTCATCGGCCAACCGGGCGGCCAGGTCGATCCCGTTGAGGGTCGGAAGCCGGATGTCGGTGATCACCAGGTCGGGGGTGGTATCGGCCACGACCTGACGGGCGTCCTCGGCGTCCGCCGCCTCTCCGACCACCGCGAACCCCTGCGCCTCCTCCAGGATGCGGCGGGTCCCGGTGCGCAGCAGCTCGTGGTCGTCGACGATGACGGTCCGGATGAGCTCGTCGGGATCGGTCACCGGTCGACCTCCCACGCCCGGTCGGCCCTCGATGGTCCGCTCGGTTCGGCGCCCCCCATCAGCTCATCGTAGGTGGATCAGGCCGCCACGGTCAGTGACACCGCCAGGGCAACGGCGATACCCGTGACCAGGGGAACCGAGGCCACCGAGGCCAGGACTCCCCGTGCCGGCGACGATCCGTCCGCCGTCGCATGCCGACGGCGGAGGGACCACAGGACGACCAGGCTGGCGAACTCGGCCAGGATCCACGCGGCCACGCCGGCCACGACGGGTCGGCCGGCGATCCCACCGAGACCCCCGAGCCAGCAGCCTGCGGCCATGAGGAGCGACCGTCCGCGCCACATCGGGTCCTGGCCGTCCGGATCCCGCATCCGCAGGAAGGCGAACAAGGCGCACGCCGCGACGGTACCGACCAGCGACCACACGAGCACGGCCGGATGACCGATCCACACGGCGGCACCGACCACAAGCACCTGGCCGAGCGAAGCCCCGGCTGCACCCACCGACAGCGGTGCTCGCTGTCCGCCGTACTCGATGAGGCCGACGGCGACCGCAGTGGCACCCAGCGCGCAGTAACCGACCGAGAACGCCGACCCGTGCCACCCCCAGGTGGTCAGTGCGAAGACCGCCGATGTCGCCACCTCGACCAACGGGTAGCGGGCCGAGATCGGCTCGTGGCAGGTGTGACACCTCCCCCTCAGGGCCAGCCACGAGACCACGGGCACGTTCTCCCACCACGCGAGCTGCCGGTCGCAGGTCGGGCAGAAGGAACGGGGCGTGGACACCGAGAGTCCGAGGGGCGCCCGGTACACGACCACGTTGAGGAACGAGCCGACGAACAGGCCGACCATGGCGGCAAGGGCGATCGCCCACCCGGGATGGGATCCCAGCGTGGCGCTCACGGGCTCGCGGCCGGCGCCGTGGGTGTCCCGGTGGCCAGGGTGAACGTGCCGGCGTGTGTCACGGGGGGCTGCATCCTGGCGCCTCGTCTGGTTGCTTCGCGGAGTAGGTCACTGTAGTGGTTGGCCTCCCCCACATCGTGGACTCGGCAACCGGATTGCACCCGGACCGCTCCCGGCTTGCTACTGCTGGTTCGGAGTCAGGCTGCATACAGTGGAATGACAGCGCACGAGATGTATTCCGGGCGTCGTTCGCAACGGTAGGACGCTGCCGGCGGGTCGACGACGCAGCTCAGACGACACGGAGCGCCTTCTGTTGCATCCGACCCGGATGTCCGCTGCGGAATCTCATTCAATGTCGACGGACAGTGTGCCGAAGAGGGATGCATGAGCGACGTGGAGGCCACCGGATACATGCCGGATGAGCGCGACCTCGAGTTTGTCGATCTCGACGCCTACGGGGTCGATCCGGCCGCGGCAGCGATCCTGCCCGCCGACCTGTCGCGCCACCACCGGGTCGTCGCCATCAAGCGCAAGTTCGGCACCCCGGTCATCGCCACCGCTGATCCCGACGACCTCCCCGCGCTCGACTCGATTCGCGCGGTCCTCGGCCGGGACTTCATCACCGTGGTGGCCCCGTTGGACCAGATCGACCGCTACATCGACCTGGCGTACGACGAGGGAGCGCAGGCCCGGGCGGCCTCCGCCCGGGACGGGGTCAACGGCGACGAACCGGGTCACGGCGTCGACGCCCTGGACCAGGCGCTCGCCGAGGTGACCATGGCCGGCACCGCCCCCTTGCCGGCCGACATGAACATCCCGAGTCCCGTACCGGGACCCGGAGCCGACGGCGCCGACGGCGCCGAC
>Ga0302279_10002484_pt1 | contig 24268 bp, 21 predicted proteins | sample III_Bog_N3_3_FD_194541 | JGI IMG/M metagenome (GOLD analysis project Ga0302279, IMG submission 194541) | Peat permafrost microbial communities from Stordalen Mire near Abisko, Sweden - III_Bog_N3_3 | ecosystem: Environmental > Terrestrial > Soil > Wetlands > Peat | place: Sweden: Abisko... | reverse complement strand
CCGTCGTTTCCGCCGCGCCTTGGCAAGGCCCTTGCAAAGACTCGGAGCGTCCGACGCCGCGTTGGACGGGCCGGCGCCGCCGGCTCTCATCCTCGACCCGAAGGAGCACCAGCACCATGAGCGCGACTCCCAACTACAGAGCGGTCCCCGTCGTCGGCAGGCGCCGCGCGCTGCCGAGCTTCATCCTCTTCTGCAACGGCGTCATCGCGGGCGTGGGCAGCAGCGCCAACGCCACCCTCTTCGCGAGCCTCGCGACCTTGCTCGCCACCCTGGTCGCGGACGTGAAGACGCTCACCACGGCGACCGGGAACGCCGCGGGCGCGACCCGCAGCCCCGCCACCCTCGCCGATCGCAACACGGCGCGGATCGCCGTGGAGAGGGACATCGCCAACGTCCGCTTTGCCCTGGAGCAGCTCGCGGACGCCTCCCCGGCGATCTCCGCCGACCTCATCGTCAAGGCGGGGTTCCAGGTGAAGAAGCGCTCCGTGCGCAGCAAGCCCGCCTTCGCGGTCGACCACGGCGTCAACTCCGGCGAGGCGCTGGTGGCGATCAAGTCCCCCGGGCCCAACCGCACCGTCGAGTTCCAGGCCAGCCCCGACGGCGGCAAGACCTGGCCGAGCGACGCCTTCGGACCGGAGCTGTCGCACCTGTTCACGGCGCTCACCGTGGGCCTGCTGTGGTCGTTCCGCTACCGGGTCAAGCTCGCGAAGAAGCCGATGGGCGACTGGAGCGACGCGATCACGCTCACCATCAAGTAGGGCCGGCCCGTGGCTCCCGCCCCTCCCGCCGGGAGGGGCGGAGCCCGCGCCGGTCAGTTCTCGAGGATCTTGAGGGTCGACGGCATGACCAGGCCCTTCTCCACCTCTCCCACCACCGCGGCGTCATCGGACAGCACCGTGAGATGGAGCTCGATGACCCGGAGGTCTCGGCGCTGGCGCATCATCCACAGCTCGGTCACTTGCAGGGTCTGCCCGCTCGGCGCCTTGGCGGCGACGTCATACTCGAGCACCGGCTGATCGGGGGCACCCACATAGCGCTTGTTGCGCACCGAGGCACCCAGCTTCTGCTTCATGCCGGCCTCCACGTTGGTGAAGATCCCCTCGAGATAGTCCCGTGGAGCCACGACCTTGCCGGGGGCGAACGAGAGCAGCGAGGCGTCGAGGTGCGCGCTCAGCGACGTCACGTGCGCGAGCCCCATGGCTCCATTGCCCTGATCGAGGAGGTTGCACTGAGCCTGCCAGTCGCTCGCCTGGGGGAGCAGGGCCATGTAGCCGTGCGTCTTGCTCCCCACCGCGAAGAACGTCATGCCACCGAAGCTGAACGTCCCGGCCTTGTCGCAGCCGCTGCCCGCGACGTTGATCGATGCGGTCGCCGCGGCTGCTTGCGGCGGCGCCGCCGGAGCGACCGCCGGGGGCGCGGGTGCGGTGACGGGAGGCGGCGGGGTGCTGGCGCCACCGCACCCCGCTTGAGAGAGCAGGCTCAGCGGAAGGGTCAACCAGAGCAGCGGATTACGCGACAAACAGTTCGTGGGCATGAATAGTGGGGGCGAGGGTCCCTCGCAAGCCGCGTCCCGTCAAGCAGCGCTCGCCCGCGGACCCGATCAGCAGGCAGAGCCAGGCGGCCCAGCCGCACTCCATGAAGCCACGGACCATGGACGCGCTCAGCCGTCCCCGTCGCCCATGCGCTGCTCGAGCGCGGCGAAGCGGGCTTCCAGATCGTCCAGCTCCGGATCGTCGCCGGAGGCGTCCTCGTCGCTGGCGACCTCCTCGGTCCTGTGCGGCGCGGGTGCGGGGGCGCCGCGCAGGGCGGCCCCGAGCCTCGCCGCGCGGTCGCCGATCGCGCTGCCGACGGCGCCGCTCCGCGCGTAGATGGCTTCGCCGACGCCGTCCATCCAGGTGGGCTCGTCGAAGGGGCGCACCGCGTCCTCGGACGGCCCGACCAGGCTCGCGAGGAGCATGTCGACGTGGAGGAGCGGCCTCGCGGCGGAGCCGCGGCCGGTGAGGCGATGGTACACGTCGCTCTGCGAGAAGAGCCACGCCGCGAAGGCGCGCACCGGGATCTCGGGGTGCGAGTCGCCGCTCGCCCGCTGCTTGCGCGCGAGCAGCCCCTCGGCGCGCTCCCGGCACGCGGCGAAGAAGTCGGCGGGCTCCTGCTCGCCCGCGGTGCCCTCGCGGGAAAGGGCCGAGAAGAGCCGGAGCACGGCGTCGAGATCCTGGCACGCGAGCAGCGCGAAGCGGTCGGCGGTGAGCTCCGCGGCCCGGGAGTAGGCGGCGGCTACCTCGCGGATCGTGGAGCTGCGGTCGTCGCGAAGGCGCCAGTAGACGAGGCGGGGATCGGGCCCGTCCGGCCGCGCGCCGTTGTGCGCCAGGTGATGCCCCAGCTCGTGCCCGATGACCGCGAGGAGCGCGTCGTCGTCGAGGCCCGCCAGCGCGCGCCAGTGCAGGCTGACGACGAGCGGCCCTCCCTCGGTGCGGTGGGCCGCGGCGAGGCGCTCGCTCGTCGGGTGGACCTCGACCTCGCGATCGACGCCGAGCACGCGGCGCGCCTCGTCGGTCACCCGCTCCACGCGCGCCTCGGTCGTGAGCGCGCCGAGCCACGCGTCCACCTCCAGCGCGGCGCTGGTGCGCGCGTAGTCCGGAGCGCCCACCGTCCATCCGGCGCCGAGGCAGCTCCGGAGGCGCTGGATCATCCCCAGCTCGAGCCGGGTGCGGACGATGTCGGGGTCGAGGCTGCAAAGCTCCACGCGCATCGCCGAAGGCATGCTCGCATCCTACGAGATCCGACCGGCCCGGCGGTGGAAACCGCGTTAGCATCTCGCCCCGATGTCCACTCCTCCCTCCGAGCTCGAGCCCAGCGCGCCCATCAGGAAGATCGCGGCCAGGAAGACCGTCGCCAGGAAGGCTGTCGCCAAGAAGGCTGTTGCGAAGAAGACCGTCGCCACGAAGAAGGCCGAGGACCCGACCACGTTCGAGGACGTCCGGGCCCACGCCCTCACGGCCTTCGATCAGCTCGTCAAGAAGGGGGATCGCGACCATCTCCACGACCGGCTGGTCGAGGTCATCCTCGGGTGGGCCGAGCTCGCCGGCGACGAGGAGATCCGGGGGTGGCTGGACCGGCTCGACGGTTCTCCCGAGGGGGGCCCTCGGCGCGTCTTCACCGCCGCTCGGATCGCCGTGCAACGGGCCCTCGCCGGGGACCTGGAGTCGGCGCGCGGCCACCTCGCCGACGCCGAGGCCCATCGCGGGAAAGAGCACGCCCGGTGGGGGAACGAGTGGACCGAGCTCGCCGGCCTGATCCCGGCGTGGTGGCGGCTCGGCGACGGAGCCGCGGCCGACGCGGCCTTCCAGCGCCTCGAGGCGCAGCTCCCCAGGACGCGCGGGTGGTCTTCGGACAGCACGTGTGACCTCGCGGAGCTGGCGGCCCTCGGCGGGCGCGGGGACATCGTCGCTCGCCTGGCGCCCCGGCTGCGCGGCTCTCCCCACGACCCCGAGCGGTACGTCGCCGACGCCGAGGAGAGGATGACCTCGGGAATGGTCGCCCTGTTCGCCGACCAGGACCCCGGCTTCGGCGCGGTCCTCGAGGTGTGGAACGGGCTGCCGGATCGCCGTTGCAACCGTCCCCTCAGCTACGCGGTGCTCACCCACTGCTGCCGGAGCGGTCGGCCCGGGGCTTACCTGGAGGCCGCCCTCCGGTATCCTGCGGTGCTCTGGCTCGACTATGCCCGCGTGTCGTTGATGGCGGTCGAGCGCCTCGATCCGGCCGCCGCGGTGGCCCTCGCCGAGAAGGTGCTGGCGCGAGCCGCGCCGCCGTTCCCCCGGATCCAGGCGCTGGCCGTGCTGGCGACGCACGCGCCGGCGGTGGCCGCGGCATGGGCGGCGAGCGCGGACGGCGAGCAGGCGCTCTCCCCGTCGTCGGACGAGCGCTTCTACGTCGAGGAGTCCAGGGAGCGCGCCCGGACCGGCTACTGCGCTGCGCTCGGCCTCCGCGCCGAGGCGCTGGCGGATCCCTCGCCGCTCGGCGCAAGCCTGATGGCCGATCGGGAGACGGCGCGGGCCATCCTGTTCGCCCAGGCGCGCAACACCCGGGGCGGCCTGCTGATGCTCGACGCCCTGGGCGAGCGGGCCCGGGTCGACGCCGAGCTGGAGCGGACCTACCAGGAGCGCGCGGCGACCGATCCGAAGAAGCGCGGGGGGAGGGCGGGACACGCCGGGGCGCTCGGCCGGATCGAGGTCGCCTTCGCGGACCGCCGCCTCATGGCGGCGTCGACCCGCCACGTCAGCCTCGGGGAGCTGGCGTTCGCGGGCGCCTGGGGAGCCATCCTCGAGGAGCTGGCCCTGCGCCGGGGAAACTCGCTCTTCGAGGACGCCTTCACCACCCTGTGCAAGGAGGTCTTCGCCAGGGAAGGGCAGGGGCGCTTCGACCTCCGCGCGCTCTGGTTGCCGCTCCGCTGCGACGTGGCGGCTCCGGGCGCCTGATCAAGCGATATGTGTCGGTGAAGGTGCGAGCAATCGACGGCGACCCGCGAGCTGTTTCTCCCCCCTCGATCCACTTGCCGTCATCATGAGCCCCACTCACGGTCTCGCAGCGTTCCTGATCTCCACCTGTGCCCTGCTCGTGCCGTCGGGATGCTCGAGCGCCCCCGCGTCCGCCACCGCGGCGACCGGAGCGGGCGGCGGCACCGGCACCGGTGCCGGCGCAGGGACCGGGGGCACGACGGGGGTCGACGCTGGAGCGTCGAGCTCGGGGGCGTCGTCGGGGTCGAGCTCGAGCTCGGGCTCGACCATCCTGGGGGACGCCGGGGGGGCCTGCACCGGCAACGAGGCGGTCGCCGGCGGGTTCCCCGCGGGCTTCTGGGACAGCAGCAACATCCCGAGCGCCACGGGCTCGATGATGTTCAAGTTCCTCAACCGCACCAACGGTAAATACGCCGACAGCGAGCTCTACTGGCGCTTTCAGAACACCACGCTGGGCGTCGACGAGACGCACTCGCTGGCCGACCAGCCCCTGTACGATATGCCCGCCCCGCCCGCGAGCGGTGGGTTCAACGGGCGAATGTACTTCTACATCTGCCCCAGCGGCTCTCCGGCGAGCTGCGCGGGCAGCAACGGCGCGACGGACTACTACGATTTCATCGAGTTCGCCTTTGGCAACAACACCACCGGACCCAAGCACTGGATCAACTACGACACGACGCGGGTCGACGCCTTCGGGATCAAGCTCGCGCTCGATCTCAACGTCTCGACGGGGCCCGATCACTACACCGGCGAGAACTGCCCGACCTTCGCCGAGGACCGCGCCGCGACCTTCGCGTCCTACGTGGCCTCGGTCCCGAAGGAGTTCCAGCCGTGCGGGGAGGCCCCCAACGCGCCGTACCGGATCCCCGAGCCCGGCGGCGGCTGCGGGTTCAACGCGGGCGGCGCGAACGCCGATTACTACGCCAGCTACGTGACGGAGATGTGGACCAACAACGGGATCACCATCCCGATGCCCGGTCCGAACGGCAGCGGTCTCGGAGCGTACCCCGATCTCTCCGCTGCCATCTTCCGCCATGTCGGGGCGGAGGCAGGGACGTGGACGGCGGCTGGCAAGCTGGTGAACGGGAGCTTCTGGTCGACCGCGCCGGAGTCGACGTTCTACAGCGCGGCGCCGGCGGACTACTATGCGCAGTGGCTGCACTCCCGCGCCATCAATCAGAAGCAGTATGCCTTTCCCTACGATGACGTCGGCAGCAACTCGTCGGACGTCGGGGCGACCGGCATGGTGTACATGCTCGTCGCCATCGGGTGGTGAGGGGGCAGGGCGGGCCGGTGCCCGCCCCGCGTGCCAGCGTCGGGTGATTGAGTGAGCCGGAGCGCGCCTCAGCCTCGCGGCTCGGGGGAGCTCACCTCGACGCGGATGGTGCGATCGGACACCGGGGTGCACGGCCCGACCCGGCGGCGCAGGGCAGAGCAGAGCGGGAGCGGCCGGAGGAGGCGCGGCGTCGACCAGTTGGCCTCCGAGAAGTTGTCGTAGGTCTGGCGGAAACAGACGCTGGCGACCGCCGACGAGAGCTCTCGCGCCTCGCCCGGCAGGAGCCAGCCGCGGTAGAGCATGTGGTTGGCGCTGGAGTCGCAGGGCATGGCCTCGCCGGCGGCGATCTCGACGAGGACGGCCTTGGGCCCGTGGGCGACGACGAGCACGGGGCTCGCGTCCTCGGCCACGGCGCGACCCGCGCAGAGCGCCACCACGAGGGCCGCGGCGAGGACGGCGAGGCCAGGGCGGGTGGACATGCGCCGAGCATAGCGCATCGGGGCGGCTGGGTCCGTTTCTGTCGGCGGCGTGCCCGCCTCGCGGCCGGATCGTTCTTGACTGGTCGTTCTAGTTCGTTATGGTACGTCCGTTCCAGAACGAGCCGGCGGGGTTTCGCCGGCGCGGGACGGGTCCATCCAGAGGAGCAGATCATGAGCGACTACCAGGGCAAGACGGCACTCATCACCGGCGGCACCAGCGGCATCGGCCTGGCCACGGCCAAGATGCTGGTGGCGGGCGGCGCGCGCGTCGCGGTCACCGGGAGGGATCCCAAGGTGATCGAGGCCGCGCGGCACGCGCTGGGGGAGGGCGCGCTCGTCCTCGCGTCCGACACCGCGAAGCTCGCCGACATCGACGCCCTCGCGGCCGCGGTGAAGAGCCGCTTCGGGGGGCTCGACCTCCTCTTCATCAACGCGGGGATCGGCAGGTTCAGCCCGCTCGAGGCGGTGACGGAGGCGCACTGGGACGAGATCTTCGGCGTCAACACCAGGGGAGCCTTCTTCACGGTGCAGCGGGTCGCCCCGCTCCTTCGTAGCGGCGGCGCGGTGGTCCTCACCACCTCGGTCGCCGACGAGACGGGCATGCCCAGCGCCAGCGTCTACTCCGCGTCCAAGGCCGCGCTCCGGTCCCTGGCGCGCACCCTCGCGGCCGAGCTCCTGCCGAAGGGCGTGCGGGTCAACGCCGTCAGCCCCGGCCCCATCGAGACGCCTATCCTCGGCAAGGCCGGGCTCCCGCAGGAGGCGATCGACAGCTTCAAGGCGCAGATGACGGAGACGAACCCGATGAAGCGCTTCGGCGCGTCCGAAGAGGTGGCCCGCGCCGTCCTCTTCCTCGCGTTCGAGGCGACGTACACGACGGGCGCCGAGCTCGTCGTCGATGGCGGAGCGACCCAGCTCTAGGTACACTCGTCGCGCATGGGGCGCCCGCGCAGCTTCGACGAGTCCACCATCCTCGACAAGGCGCTCGAGGTGTTCTGGTCCCGCGGCTTCGAGGGGACCTCGATCCAGGATCTCGTCGACGCCACGGGCCTCGGCCGCGCCAGCCTCTACGGGGCCTTCGGCGACAAGCAGCAGCTCTTCGAGAAGGTCATCGCCCACTACATCGCGAGGGCCGACGCCGCGATGCGGCAGGGCAAGGGCGACGCCACGGTCGGCGCGGCGCTCACCCGGATCGTCCGGACCTGGGTCGACAGCGCCTGTCCGCGCACCGGCCCGCGCGGCTGCTTCCTGAGCCAGTCGGGGATCAGCGCCGACCCCGCCACCCCCTTCGCCCGGGAGGTGCTCGCCTCGACCCTGCAGCGCGCCGAGAAGGCCCTCGAAGCGCTGATCCGCAGCGGCCAGACGGCGGGCGAGATCGCGGCGGACCGCGACCCCCGCAAGGCCGCCCGCCTCCTCGTCGTGCTCCAGCAGGGGCTCGTCACCTCGGCCCGTGCCGGCTGGGGGCGCAGCCAGCTCCAGGCTGCCGCGGACGAGGCGGTCGCGCAGCTCCTCGGCCGGGGCTCCTGAGCTGGCCGAGCCTGCACGTCGACCGAGGTCAGGGGGCCCGCAGGCTTCCCAGCACGCGCCGCGCGATCTGCTTGAGGGTCGCCATCGCCGCGGCGTCGTCGAAGGGCGCCTCGACCGCCGCGCGCGCGCCGGCCTCACGCGCCCAGGCGTCGGCCGCGGCGGTCGGCCCCACGAACGCCACCACCGCGTCGGCAGGTCGCGCCGCGTGGGCCAGCGCGGCGAGGGTGGGGGAGAGGCCCTCGTCAGGCCCGTCCAGCGCCAGCACCAGCGCGGCAGCGTCCGGGCTCCAGCGTGCGAAGGTCTCCAGGGCGACGGGCGCGTCGTCGACCGCGTAGAAGAACAGCCGCGGGCTCCAGCCGCGGATCTCGCCCAGGCTCATCACGAAGTGGTCGATGATGCCCTCGTCGGAGTGGGCGGCCTGCGCCTCGCCGCGGGTCGCCACGCGGATCGTCTCCACGAAGCGCTTTGCGCCGCTGCCGGCCACGAGGACCGCGGCGTTGAGCTGCTTCGCGCCCGCGTCGATGCGCACCAGATCGCGCGGCAGGGGAACGGGAGGCGCCGCCTCGTCGGCCGGGTCGCCTTCGCGGTCCGCGTCGTGGTCGAGGGCCAGCGCCATGGCTTCTTCGGCAGAGAAGGCGTCGCCCGATTGCCAGTCGAAGAGCGTCCCGCCGGTGAGCTCGGCAAAGCAGGCCGCCGCCACGAACGCCGCTGCGAAGGACAGCTCCCCGCGGGAGGTGAACGCCAGGGCCAGCTGGGCCACCCCCGCGTCGAGCGTCTCCGGCAGCTCGGCCCGCTCGTCGTCGCCGACCTTCGCCAGGTCGCACTCGAACCCCGTCGCCTCGCCCCGGTACCGGGTCGGGAGGTTGCCGCTGCTGGTGCGAAGCTGCCAGCGGGGATCGAGCGCGACCGCGAAGCCGTGCTTGTCGATCACCGCCTGCCAGTCGCGGACCGACGGGAGAAGACCCTCGCGGAAGTAGACGGATTGCGCATGGGACACGGCGGGTTCCTTTCCTGGCAGCAGCGACTCGAAGGAGGCGCCTCTGGGCCGCCGGGGGGGCGACGGGCGTAACCTTAGCCGAACCGGTCGCGTGGCATCTTCCCCGCGTCCGCCGCGACCCGCACGTCGCCGTCGCAGGCGATCGCCGAAGCCCGGACGATCGCTCGGCCCGGCGACGAGGGCCTCCGTCAGTAGCTCTGGGAGAAGAGCCAGCTCCAGTAGGTCTCGCCAAGGGTTGAGCGCCGGATTGGTCGCTACCGGGCCTTCGGCTTCTTCGCGCCGCCGGTCCCGGGGAACTTCGGGTTCTCGTAGCGCTTGCCGTGATGGAGCAACCACGCGTTGCGGCCGGGCTCGATCGGGTCCGGCACGCAGGGGCGCACGCGGTCCCAGTACTTCCAGAACGTCTTCACGTCGCCTTTACCGTACGAGTAGCAGCCCGCTCCCAGCCATCGCTCGAAGTACTCCGTGAAGCTCTTGGCGACGGGATCGAGCAAGGGATCGCCGTCGTTGATGCGCTGAAATACGCTCCCGTCACCGCCCTTCCCGGCGTCGATGAAGCACGGGTCCTCCCCCTCGTGAAACGGGATCCCGGACTGCGCCCAGCGCAGCTCCACCGGGTCCGAGGGCGGATAGTCGCCCGCGATCTTCCGGGTGATCTCGGCGGACTCGAGCGCGCCCTTGGCGCCCACGAAGGTCTCGGTGATGATCACCGCGTCACCGTCGCACAGAGAGACGTTCTCGAACCCGTGCTCCCAGAAGGCCCGGAGATCGGCGGGGACCACCACCCCCAGCGCCCGCTCGAGCTGGGCGATCTCCGCGGCCGTCGAGGCCCTCAGCGGGCGCCGGACGATGTCGAACGCGCCGAGCGCTTCCACGGCGTTCACGAACTTCGAGTGAGCTTCGAGCAGCTGCTGGATGGTCGCCATCAGGTCTCCTTCATCGGGGGCAAGCAGTGGAGCCGAGAGTCGCCGCGCTCCTGCTGGTAGGAGCGGTGCCGCTGGCCGGAGTCGCACGAAATCGACACGCCGGCGAGGATCTCCCGGCCTACCGCCGCTTGCCGAACATCTCCCGCGCGCTCGGCTCCTGCTTGGCGCGCTTCACCGCGCAGAGCCGGATGCTCTCCAGCGTGGAGGCGAGCACGCGCGGGCCGCCGTCGATCTGCGCCAGGACGGCGGGGGTGAAGAACGCCTCGACGTCCTTCGCGTGGGCCTCGTCGCAGAACTCCCCGCCCATGCGGATGAGCTGCGTCTGCCCGTGGTGCTTGGGCACGGTGGCGAGGATGCGGGGGAAGTTCTCCTTGATCCAGCCCCAGGTCGCCTCGCGCGTGGCGGGCTTCCCGATCAGGCTCCACAGCGGGTAGGTGACCTCGGTGGCCTGCAGCGCCGGGTCGAAGACCAGCTCGCGCACCAGGGGCACCAGCTCCGGGCGGCGGGCGGCGGCGAGCGCGCCGAGGAGGCGGACGCGCACCTCGGCGTTGTCGGTCTTGAGGAGGCGGGCGTGGACCTCGTCCCAGAGCGGGCGGTCGATGTCCTCGCCCATCACCGCGAGGGCGATCCCGGCGACGTTGGGGTCGATGGAGTCGGGCTGGATGGCCTTGATGTGCCCGAGGAAGGCCAGCCCGCGCTTCTTGGCCTCGGCGCGCACGGCGGGGTCCCGGGCGGTGAAGGCGAGGAAGCTGAGCATGCTGGAGCGGAGCTGGGTCCGGTCGCCGTCCTCGTCCTTGGCGCGGTCCCAGCCGACCTTGTGGAAGGGGTCGCGGAAGAGCTTCTGCCCGTAGGCCTCGACGGCGGGGAGCAGCGCGTCGCCCTCGAGCCAGTCGCGCGCGGTGCTGACGAAGCCCATCGCCTCGCCGGCGACGTCGCGGTGGGGGTCGGCGGCGAAGGGCGCGGCGGCCTCGATCACGTTCTTCATCGCCAGCGTGCCGCGGCCGAAGGCGGCGCGCAGGCTGTTGCCGAGGGCGACGCGCTCGCGGCCGGAGAGGGTGGCGAAGCCCTTGGCCTGGAGCTTCCCGAGGTCCTTGGCGTCGAGGCCGAAGCGGAAGTAGCCGGCCGCGTTGGCGTTGGGGAAGACCCAGGTCGGGCACTTGGCGCCGAGGGGCAGGTCCCCCTCGCGGGCGGTCAGGAGCGTGCACGCCTCCTTGCTCTCCTTGCCCTCCTGGTAGCGCGCGCACACCGGGATCTGCCAGGTCTTGTCGGAGTCGCCGCTGGAGCCGAGGGGCAGGTAGCGCGACTGCTTGAGGTGGAGGCGCGGCGCGCCGTCGCACCTGAGCTCGGCCTCGACGAAGGGCACGCCGGGCTGGTCGAGGAAGGTGTGGAACGGGGTCTTCACGTCCTTGCCGGCGGCGGCCGAGACCGCGCCGAGGAAGTCGTCCGCCGTCGCCGCGCCGAAGCTGTGCTTGGTCAGGTAGTCGTGGACGCCGCGCTGGAAGACCTCGGGCCCCACCCAGCGCTCGAACATGGAGAGGACGCCGCCGCCCTTCTGGTAGGTGATGGAGTCGAAGGCGTTCTCGATGTCGTTGGTCGACTCGATCGGCTGCCGCACCGCGCGCGCGCTCACCAGCACGTCCTCGCTCATCGCCCCCTGCACGCCGCGGAGGAGATCCATGGCGGCGTCCATCTTCGGATCCCAGGCGTCGACGGTCTTGCTGGCGATCCAGGTGGCGAACGCCTCGTTGAGCCAGATGTCGTCCCACCACGCGGCGGTGACCAGATCGCCGGTCCACTGGTGGGCGAGCTCGTGCGCCATCACGCTGGCGTAGGCGCGGCGCTGGCGGAGGGGCGCGGTCTTCTCGTCGAAGAGCACCAGGAACTCGGCGAAGGTGACCGCCCCCGGGTTCTCCATGGCGCCGCCCTTGTCCGGCACGGCGAGGATGTCGAGCTTGTCGTAGGGGTACGCGATGCCGAAGTACTGCTCGAGCTTGGCGAGGATCTCACCCGTGTGGGCGAGCGAATAGGCCATCTCCTTGCCCCTCCCGTGGGCGGCGACGCCGCGGAGCGGCAGCGGGCGCTTGCGCACGCCGTTGGGCGGCACGTCGGGCGCGACGACGACGTCGAGCGGGCCCACCGCGAAGGCCACCAGGTAGCTGGGGATGGGGAGCGTGGGCGCGAAGTGGACGCGCAGCGAGGCGCCGTCCGCCTTGCGGTCGATCTCCCGGGTGTTGGCCACTGCCACCATGTCCGCCGGGACGACCAGGGTGGTGTCGAAGGGGATCTTGAAACCCGGCTCGTCGAAGCAGGGGAAGGCGTCGCGCGCGGCGATGGACTCGAACTGGGTGAAGGCGTAGGCGGCGCCGGCCTGGGTCACCTTGTAGAGGCCCTCCAGCTTGGGCCCGAAGGGCGCGTCGTACTCCAGGTGCAGCGTCGCCTTGCCGGCGGGCAGCGGCGCGGCGAGCGAGAGGGCCGCCATGCCGCTGTCGTCGCGCTGCTTCCAGGTGCCGGTGATCGCGGCGCCTCCCTCGGGGGTCGCGGTGGCGCGAGTGACGTGCAGGCCCTTGCCGTGGAGCCAGACCACCGAGCGCGGCTTGTCGAGGGTCACGGTGACGTCGACGACGCCCGAGATGCCGTCCTTCTTCGGATCCACGCTCAGCACCAGCGTCTCGGCGGTCGGGCGGGTATCGCCGGGGAGCCGGACCTTGGGCGCAGGCTCCTCCGGGGTGACCGGCGCGGCCGTGCTGAGCGGCTCGGGCGGCGCGGGGGCAACGACGGGCGCCACGGCGGGCGGCTCGGCCCCGCACCCGGACGCGGCCAGGAGAACCAGCGGGAGGAGGACGGTTCGCGTTTTCACGCGCGGCAGACTACACGCGCCGGCGGGCCCCGAGCAGAACTAAGGTGTGAGCATGGCTTCCCAAGACCCCCTCCACGGCATCACGCTGGAGATGATCCTGACCCGCCTGGTCGAGCGCCTCGGCTGGGAGGAGATGGGCCGCCGCGTCGACATCCGCTGCTTCACCAGCGATCCCAGCGTGATGTCGAGCCTCAAGTTCCTCCGCCGGATGCCCTGGGCGAGAAAGAAGGTGGAGACTCTGTACCTCGACATCTTCCGGTAGCTTCCCTCACCCGGGGCGGCGAGGTACGCTGAGCGCCGAGAGCCATGCCGAGGCCCGATGGAACCCGCTTCTTCCCCGACCTCCGCGACGAGGACGGCGAGGAGCGCCGCGCCCGCATCAAGGCGATGAGCCCGCAGGAGCGCGCGGTCCTGGCCAAGAACCTCACCCCGTCGATGACGGTGAAGAGCCTGGCGACCTGGCGCGAGAGCATGGCGCGGATGTCGCCGGGGGTGAAAGACCGGGTCGACCGCGCGGTGCGCTTCTTCGAGAGGCAGTTCCCCGCGATGAGTGAGCTGGACATCCTCAGCGACATCGCCTGCATCGACTTCCACCGCCCGGTCGACGACCGCGTCCAGCTCCCCGTCAACACCCGGCTGGTCGGCTACAAGCTCCCGGGCAGCCCGGCGCTGGGCGGGCGCTACTTCACGCGGGTGGGCTACGGTCCACAGTCGCTCGGCATCAGCCTCACCGGCGACTACCAGGGCGGCCCCCAGACGGAGAAGGAGTTCCGGCTCTTCCGCGTCATCAAGGCGGTGCCCGCGGTCCTCGAGTCGTTCGCCGCGCCGGCGGCCGATCGCTGGTCTCTGAGCGCGCGGCGCGTGCTCGCGTTCGGCGGCGGCAAGCAGCTCTGCTTCCCCGACGCCACCGGTCACCTGGAGCTGGAGCGCACCGGCACTCCGGAGCTCTCCGCCCGCAAGGCCGCGCAGGCGTTCCTCAAGCGCGGGTGAGGATTTGGGCGCCCACGCCCTGTCTTGCTCGGGCCGCGCGGAAGTGAGATAAGCGCGCCATGGCCGATTCCCCCGGTGACCGCCGCCGCCGCACCCGAGACTCCCGCGCCGCCTCCGGCCGCGAGACCTCCGACAAGACCGCCGAGAGCGCCTCCGACAAGCGCGACGAAGGGACCGCCCAGTCCCGGTCGCCTGCGAGCGCCGGCGCCATCACGCGCCGCCTGGGCCGCCGCAGCGTGGTCTGGCCACTCGCCACCGGGCTCGCGGTCGGGTTCGCCTGCGGCCGCGAGGCGTATCGCTTCGGCCTCGCGGACACCCGCCCCGTCGGCTCCGCGGGCGAGGCGTCGACCGCGTTCATCGCCGCCGAGAACGCGCCCAAGTCCGCCTACGCGCACCAGTCCGATTTCCCCTCCGGGTGGGTGAAGGACAGCGATCTCGGCGACAACACCAAGCTCTTCGCCGGGCTCACCGAGCCGCAGAAGATCACGGTGTTGACCGCCCTCAACCAGCGCAACTGCGAGTGCGGCTGCGCCTTCGGCTCGCTCGCCCAGTGCCTCCAGAAGGACCCCAACTGCCCCCGCAGCCCGGCGATGGCCAAGCTCGCCGTCGACCTGGTGAAGCAGGGCAAGGGCCTGCCCGACATCCTCTCCGCGATCGACGCCAAGCAGAAGGAGATGGGCGGCGGCGCCAAGCCCGCCGCGGCCGCCGCGCCGGAGCCGCCCTCCACCCCGCACTACGTCGAGCTCGCCGCGTGGAACCCGCGCAAGGGCCCGAGGCAGGCGAAGGTGACGCTGGTAGAATTCAGCGACTTCCAATGACCGTTCTGTTCGAGGGTCGGTCCGACTCTCAAGCAAATCGAAGAGCAGTACGGCAAGGATGTCGCGATCGTCTTCAAGAACCAGCCACTTCCCTTCCATGATCACGCCAAGGACGCGGCCTTCGCCTTCCAGGCCGCCAATCGCCAGGGCAAGGCCTGGGCGATGCACGACAAGATGTTCGGGCACAACACCGCCCTGACGCGCCCCGATCTCGACGGCTACGCCAAGGAGATCGGCCTCGACATGGGCAAGTTCGCCAAGGACATGGACGACCCCAAGCTGAAGGAGGAGGTCGACGCCGACTCCAAGCTCGGCACCTCGCTCGGCGCCTCGGGGACGCCCACGTTCTTCATCAACGGCCACCAGCTCGTCGGCGCCCAGCCCTTCGAAAAGTTCAAGGAGCTGATCGACGACGAGATCAAGAAGGCCGACGAGCTCATCAAGGCCGGCACCCCGCTGGCCGACGTCTACAAGAAGCGCGCGCAGTGAGTGTAAGGCGCCCCGCGGGGCGCTGTTCTCCGTGGCGACCCGGGCACCCCTCGCCCGGGCCACGGAGAACCTTCATGCGTAGGCTTCCTCGGCTCGCCCTCGTCGGTGCGTCCCTCTTCGTCGGCTGCGTCCACGAGTCCTCGCCCCCGGCGACCCCGCCGCCGCCGGCAGGGCGCGGCAGCCCCGCGCCCCATGCCTGGGCGCCGCCGGCCGCGCGGACCACCCTGCGCGTCGCCTTCACCGACCTCTCCGCGGAGAAGACGCGCGCGGTGCCGCTCAGCCTGACCTCGTCGACCGGCGCGGGCCTGTCGCTGGTGAGCGTTACGGGTCGGGCCATCCTCGACGATCCGCTGGCCTTCACCGAGCTGCACCTGGTCTTCGAGAACCCCGAGAACCGGGTGATCGAGGGCAACTTCTCCATCGTCCTGCCCCAGGGCGCGGCCATCAGCCGCTTCGCGATGAAGAACGAGCAGGGCTACCAGGAGGGCGAGGTGGTGGAGCGCAAGCGGGCGCACGCCGCTTACGAGGACTTCCTCCACCGGCGCCAGGATCCCGCCCTGCTCGAGCAGAACGCCGGCAACGAGTTCACCGCGCGGGTGTTCCCCATCCCGGCGCGCGGGCGCAAGGAGCTCGTCGTCTCGTACCAGCAGGAGGTGACGCCGGCGTCGCCCTACGTGCTCCCGCTGCGGGGCCTGCCGCGCGTGGGATCCATCGACATCGAGGCGCACCTGGCCGGCCACGCCGCGCCGCTCCAGCGGCTCGTGCAGCAGGACGTGGTGCCCGCGGCCGACTTCCGGGTCGAGGCCCCCGCGCCCGCCGGTCGCACCGCTCTCCGCAACGGGGACCTGGTCGTAGCGCGGGTGGCGCCGGTGGTCGGATCGCGGCCCGAGCCGGTGGGCTCCGCGCTCATCCTCGTCGACACCAGCGCCTCGCGCGCGCTGGGGATGGCCGAGGAGGCGCGGGTCGTCGGGGACCTCTGCGCGGCCATCGCCCGCGCCCGGGGAGACAAGGGGAGGGTGATCGTCGCGGCCTACGATCAGGTGGTGGAGCCCATCTACGAGGGGCCGGCCGCGGGCTTCGGCGCCGACGCGCTCGGTCGCATGCGGCAGCGCCTCGCGCTGGGCGCCTCCGATCTCGGCGCGGCGCTGGCGTGGGCCGGGCCGCAGGCGAAGGCGCAGGGGCTGACGCGGGTGGTGCTGGTGACCGACGGCGTCCCCACCGCGGGCGAGACCACCGGCGAGAAGCTGCGCGCCCTCACGGCGAGCCTCAAAGAGGCCGGCGTGGAGCGGCTCGACGCCATCGCGGTGGGGGGCATCCGCGACGACGATCTCCTGCGCAGCCTGGCCAACGCGGGCCTGCCGCACGGCGGCGTGGTCGTCGACGGCGGCGCGACGCCGGAGGAGACCTGGCGCCGGCTCTCGGAGGCGACGCGATCGGGGCTGGAGGTCAAGGTCGAGGGGGCGCAGTTCCTCTACCCGCACCGGGTCGACGGGGTGCAGGCCGGGGACGAGGTCGTGGTGTACGCGCGGGTGCCGGAGGGGCAAGCGGTGCGGATCGCGGTAGGCGAGGGGGCCTGGGTGGCGCCCGAGACCGTGCGCGCGGAGCGGCCGCTGCTGGAGCGGGCCTGGGTGTCGGCGCGGATCAAGAGCCTGCTGGAGCAGGAGCGGACGAGCGGGGTTTCGGAGGCGCTCTCGCGGGAGATCCTCGGGCTGAGCACGCGCTTCCGCGTCCTCTCGCCGCAGACGGCGCTGCTGGTGCTGGAGAGCGACCGCGACTACGAGCGCTTCGGCATCGACCGGCGCGCGCTGGCCGACATCCTGGTGGCGGACGGCGGGCGCGTCGGGCTGCTCTCCCGCGGCGGGCTCCCGGTCGCGGCCAAGGTCGCCTCCGGGCCCACCGACGCGGCGAACCTCCCGCGCGAAAAGACGCCGAGCCTCCGTGACCCGGGGCCCCCCAAGCCGGGCGATCTCGCCAAGAGGGACGAGGTCGACGGTGACGGGCGCGAGGCCGAGAAGCCCATGGCGTCGGGCGGGTCGAGGGCGCCTTCGGCGGACAGCGCCCCGGGGGCTTTCGCGGCTCCCGAGCCCTCGCCCATGGCCGCGACGCCTCCGCCTCCTCCTCCCCCGATGGCGCCGATGGCCGCGGCCGCCGAGGTGTCGGTCGCCTCCGTTCCCTCGCGATCGCCGATGGCCCGGCTGCGCTCGATCTTCTCGCCCTCTCCCTCGGCACCGCCGCTCGCCCAGGCCGCGCAGGCCGCGCAGGTGGAGCCGCCCCGACAGAGCCCGTACACCGGCCCGTTCGCGACCGTGATGGAGCAGCTCGCGGACCGGCAGATCGACCGGGCGGTGGAGGCCGCCTTCGCCTGGCGCAAGAGCGCGCCCGGGGACGTGATGGCGCTGGTGGCGCTCGGCGAGGGCTTCGAGGCCGCCGGCGATTTCGTCCAGGCGGCGCGCTGCTACGGGTCGATCATCGATCTGTTCCCCTCCCGCGCCGATCTCCGGCGCTTCGCCGGCGAGCGGCTGGAGCGGCTCCCCGCCGCCGCCGGGCTCGAGCTGGCGGTCGACACCTTCTCCAAGGCCGAGGAAGAGCGGCCCGACCACCCCGCCAGCCACCGGCTCTACGCCTATGCCCTGGTCCGCCAGGGCCAGTACGAGAAGGCCTTCGCGGCCATCGTGCGCGGGCTGCACCAGCACTACCCCGAGGGCCGCTTCGCCGGCGTGCCGCGCATCCTCGCGGAGGACGTCGGGCTGGTGGGCGCGGCCTGGGCCCGGGCCGAGCCCAGGCGGGCCGACGAGATCCACCGCAAGGTGCTCGCCGAGGGCGGGAGCGTCGAGGACGCGCCGTCGATCCGCTTCGTCCTCAACTGGGAGACCGACGCCAACGACGTCGACTTCCACATCCACGACGCCGACGGCGGCCACGCCTTCTACAGCCAGAAGACGCTGCCCTCCGGCGGCGAGCTCTACGCCGACGTCACCACCGGCTACGGGCCCGAGTGCTTCACCATCCGCAACCCGCCCGAGCTTCGCCGCGGTCCCTACACCCTGCAGGCGCACTACTACTCGCGCGGCCCGATGGGCTACGGGATGGGCAAGCTGGAGATCCTCTCGCACGACGGCAAGGGCGGGCTCACCTTCGAGGAGCGGCCCTTCGTGGTGATGACGGACCAGGCGTTCGTGGATCTGGGGAGCGTGAAGTAGGGGAGGGGTCGGCGGCGAGGGTCAGGTGGCCGGAGCGCGACGCGGAGACGCGGACGGCGCGTCCGTCAAGCGGTGCCGCTGGCCGCGCGCCCCCCGCCGTGGTGAGCTGGCGGCCCCTTGACGGCCTCCGCCTCCTCCTCGGTCCCCCCGCCCGTGCCCGAGCACGCGTTTCACCCGCTCGACGTCCGTCGGGCCAAGAACCGCCTCCTCGTCTCCCTGGTGCTCGGCGTCGTCACCTATTTCGCCCTCCAGCCCATCCTCACGGGCTCGGGGTGGGCGGTGCGGCTCATCGCCGGGTGGAACGCGGGGGCCCTCACCCTCCTCGCGCTGGCCTGGGCGATCATCTGGGAGTGCGACCAGGAGCGCACCCGCCGGCGCGCCGCCACCGAGGACCCGGGGCGCAACGCGGTCTGGGCCATCGTCCTCGGCGCCAGCACGCTGAGCCTGTTCTCGTCGGCCTACGTGCTCCGGCGCGCCAGCACGCTCGCGCCTCGTTACGAGGCGCTCCTGGTCATCCTCTGCCTCGCCGCGGTGGTCATCGCTTGGTGCCTCACCCACACCGCCTACACGCTGCGCTATGCCCACCTCTACTACCGCGACGACGACGACGACGGCACCGGGAACGGCGGGCTCACCTTCCCCGGGGACACCCAGCCCGACTACTTCGACTTCGCCTACTTCGCGTTCACGGTGGGGATGTGCTTCCAGGTCTCCGACGTGGCCATCACCAGCTCGGTGATCCGCCGCGCCGTGCTCGTCCACTCGGTCCTCGCGTTCGCCTACAACACGGCGATCCTGGCGCTGGCGATGAACCTGGTGGCGGGATTGCTGGGGTGATCGCCCGCGCGGGCGGAGGGCCCACGCCTTGTTACGGCGCTGACGCGTCATGGACGCGCCGGCCGTCTACCGTCGCGGTCCATGTTCAAGCGCTCCGGCCTCTGCCTCGCGATCGCAACCACCCTGGCCTTCGTCGCCTGCTCCGGTAGCAAGGGGGATCCGGGCGCGCCGGGGGCTCCCGGCCCTGCCGGCCCCGCGGGTGACGCCGGGCCTGCCGGTCCTGCCGGCCCCGCGGGTGACGCCGGGCCTGCTGGTCCTGCCGGTCCCACCGGTGACGCGGGCCCTCCTGGCCCTGCGGCCGACGCCGGCCCGATCGGCCGCGTCGACCCCGCGGCGGCGCTGCCCACGGCGAGCCCGATCAAGCACGTGGTGGTGATCTTCGGCGAGAACATCTCGTTCGATCACTACTTCGGCACCTATCCCACCGCGCAGAACAACGCCGGCGAGACCTCGTTCAAGGCCGCCGCCGGCACCCCGGCGGTGAACAACCTGAGCACCCCGCTCGACCCGACGCACGGCTTCGTCCCCGTCACGGGGGCCGCGCTCCTCACGGCCAACCCCAACGCGACCAACGCCGCCAACGGCACCGGGGCCACCAACCCCTTCCGGCTCTCGCCCTCGCAGGCGGCGACGGAGGACATGGGGCACAACTACAAGCCGGAGCAGCAGGCGTTCGACAACAGCGCCATGGATCTCTTCCCCAAGTACACCGGCACCGCCGCCGCGCCCCCGGGGCTCTCGCCCAACCAGCCGCCCAACACCGGATCGGTGATGGCCTACTTCGACGGCAACACGGTGACCGCGCTGTGGAACTACGCGCAGCTCTACGCGCTCAACGACAACACCTGGACGACCACCTTCGGCCCCTCGACGCCCGGCGCCATCAACCTCGTCTCCGGGCAGACCAACGGCCTCGGCACCACCAACAAGGCGCCCAGCACGATGTCGACCAGCCACGTGACCCCGGACGGGAACGGCGGCTACACGCTGATCGGGGACGCCGACCCCTACGGGGACGTCTGCTCGACCGCGGCCGATCAGGTGACCTTCGCGGGGAAGAACATCGGTGACCTGCTCAACGCCAAGGGCGTGAGCTGGGGCTTCTTCGAGGGCGGCTTCGACCTCGACCTCACCAACCCCAACGGCACCACCGGCTGCGCGCGGGAGACCAACCAGACGGTGCCGAACGGGGCGTACACCTCGCTCGACTACATCCCCCACCACCAGCCCTTCCAGTACTACGCCACCACGGCCAACCTCACCCACGCGCGCCCGAGCTCGGTCACCGCGATCGGGAGCAGCCTGGAGGACGACGGCAAGACGGCGGAGCCGGCCAACCACCAGTACGACAGCCACGACTTCTTCGACGCGGTGCGCGCGGGCAATTTCCCGGCGGTCAACTATCTCAAGGCGCCGGGCTACCAGGACGGGCACGCGGGGTACTCCGACCCGGTGGACGAGCAGGCGTTCATCATCAGCGTGGTCAACGCGGTCGCCGAGAGCCCCGAGTGGGCCACCACGGCGATCGTCATCCTCTACGACGACTCCGACGGCTGGTACGACCACCAGGCGCCCCCGATCGTCAACCCCTCGACCGGCGTGGCCGACGCGCTCAACGGAGCGAGCCTGTGCAACAGCGGCGCGCAGCAGAACGGGGCCGCCCCGGCGACACCGCTGCTGGGCACCGCCGGCATGCCCGCGCTCGGGCGCTGCGGCTACGGGACGCGCATCCCGCTGCTGGTGCTCTCGCCGTTCGCGAAGAGCAACTACGTCGACCACACCCTGCTGGACCAGAGCTCGGTGCTCCGCTTCGTCGAGGACAACTGGCTCCAGGGCCAGCGCGTCCAGCCGGGCGGCTCGTTCGAGACCATCGCCGGCGACCTGCAGAACATGTTCACCTTCGCGAGCCCCGACGGCGGTCTGTAGTTGATCGATCGGAGGCGGTTTCTCCTCGGCGCCGCGGCGCTCGCGCCGTGGTCCTGCCAGCGCTGCGCGTGCTCGCCCAGGGGCTCGCTGCGTGGCGCCACGTCCGCCTCCGGCGCGGTTCGCCCGCCCTCTCCACGACACCCCACCTCGCTCGCCCATTTCGTCGACGCGCTCCCGGTCCCGGCCGTCCTCCCACCGGACGGCTGGCGCGTGGATCCCGAGGATCCACGCGCGCGGGTCGCCTACCACCGCATCGTCATGCGGGAGACCGAGGTCTGCGTGCACCGCGATCTGCCGCCGGTGCGGATGTGGAGCTACGGCGGCAGCGTGCCAGGCCCCACCCTGGAGACCCGCAGCGGCCGCGGGCTCCTGGTGGAGTGGGTCAACGAGCTGCCGGCGCGGCACTTCCTGCCCATCGACCCGGGCCTGTGTGGCAAGGGTCCGCCGCCGCCCGAGGTGCGCGCTGCGGTTCACGTCCACGGGGCCAGGGTGCGTCCGGAGAGCGACGGGAACCCCGACGACTGGTTCGTGCCGGGGAACGCCAGGATCTCCCACTATCCCAACCGACAGGACGCGGCGCTGCTCTGGTACCACGACCATGCCATGGGCATCTCCCGCCTCAACCAGTATGCGGGGCTGTTCGGGCTCTTCGTCATCCGCGACGACGAGGAGGACGCGCTGGACCTGCCGCGCGGCCCGCACGAGGTGCCGCTGGTGATCTGCGACCGGCTCTTCACCGCCGAGGGCCAGCTCCGTTACCCGGTGTCCAGCATGCCCGACGCGCCCTGGGTGCCCGAGGTCTACGGGGACGCGCTGCTGGTGAACGGCACGCTCTATCCCTACCTGGACGTGGAGCCGCGCCGCTATCGCCTCCGCGTGCTCAACGCCTCCAACGCACGCTTCTATTACCTGTCCCTCGCCGGCGGGCGGCGCTTCCACCAGATCGGCACCGATCAAGGCCTCCTGCCGGCGCCCGTCGAGGTGGACTCCGTGACCCTGGCGCCGGCGGAGCGGGCCGATCTGATCGTCGACTTCAGCGCTGCTGCCGGCCAGCGGGTGGTGCTCAAGAGTCAGGCGCTGGAGCTGATGGAGTTCCGGGTCGGCCCCGGCCGAGGGGTGGGGGCGGCGCCGCTGCCGGCCCGGCTGCGCCCGATCGCCGCCATCCCGCCGGCCGCGGCGGTGAAGACCCGCCGGTTGACGCTCAACCAGTACCAGGACCCGAAGACGCACATGATGCTCATGCTGCTCAACGGGACCCGCTGGCGTGATCCGGTGACGGAGACGCCGGAGCTGGACAGCGTCGAGATCTGGGAGCTGGTCAACGTCACCGAGGACACCCACCCCATTCACCTGCACCTGGTGCGCTTCCAGGTCCTCGATCGCCAGGGCTTCGACGTGGACGAGCTGCTCGCCTCGGGCACGCTGAGCCTCCACGGGCAGCGGGTGCCGCCCTCTCCGGCGGAGGCGGGGTGGAAGGACACCGTGCGCGCGGACGCGGGGCTCGTCACCCGCATCGTCATCCGCTTCGAGGGCTACCTGGGCCGGTACGCCTGGCACTGCCACGTGCTCGAGCACGAGGCCAACGAGATGATGCGGCCCTTCCAGGTGGTGGCGGCGCGAGGGTAGCGACCCTCAGAGCGGTCGGCGGGTCGCGAAGAGATCCCCCGGGCCGACCGGCTGGAGCCACGTCGGGTCGATCTGCAGCGGCGCTCCGAACGTGCCGGCGATCACCGCGTCCGCCCCGGCGACCCCGATGCCCGTCCCGGCGCTGCTGAGGCCCTGAAACCCCCCGTAGTTGATGCCGGTGGTACCGAACACCAGCGTGCGCACGAGCGAGCCCTGTCCATCGACCCTCGCCGCGAATGCGCCCGGTGGGGTGAGCGGGGGCAGCGCCCCTTGCCCGGAGGAGGGCGGACCCTGGTAGGCGCCGGTGATCAGCGCGCCCCCGCCCGTGGCGGCCGTGATCGCGCCGAGCTGGGTGCCGGCGAGCAGCGTCAGCCACTGCGGCGTGCCGTCCCCCGAGATCTGGAGCAGGAAGCCGCCCGTCTCCGCGGGCGGGGTGGAGGGCGGCGGGAGGTTGCCTGCGGTGATCGCGCCGCCGTAATTGCCTCCGAGGAGGACGTCGCCGCTCGGGTCGACCGCGAGCGCGACCACCTCCGAGGTGCCTTCGCCGCCGAGCTGGAGCGCCCAGGTCACCTCGCCCCGGGGCGTCAGCTTGGCGACGTATCCGCTGGTCCCTGCCGAGGTGAAGCTGCCGCTGCCGATCACCAGCGAGCCCCGGTCGACGCCGCCCACGAAGACGTTCCCGGCGCCGTCGAAGGCGACGGCGCTGACGGCGTTCCCCTGGCCGCCGAAGGCCTGGCTGAAGACGAAGCCCCCGTCCTGGTCCAGCTCCGCGACGAAGCTGGTGTCGGCCGTCTCCGCCGCGGCGAAGAGCGGCGGTCCGCCGAAGCCGAGCGTGCCGGAGAAGCTGCCGCCGAGGGCGATGTTGCCTGCCCCGTCGACCGCGACGCCGGCGGGCGTCGAGTCTCCCGCGCCGCTCGGGCCCCCGTCGTCCGCGCTGAACTGCTTCACCCAGACCGGGTGGCCGCCGGCGCCCAGCCTGGCGACGAAGACGTCGCTGCTCAGCGCCGTGAGCGGGCCCGTGCCGAAGTCGACGCTGGTGGTGAACCCGCCCGCGACGATCACGTCACCGTCGGGCTCGAAGGCGACGCCCGTCGCGGTCTGGCCGCCGCTGTTGCCCCCCGTGACCCCCCACGCCACCTGGCCGTCGGGGTCGAGCCGCCCGACGAACGCGTTGTCGAGGCTGGCGGCGCCCGGGAGGGCCACGTCCCCGAGATTGAGCTGCGAGACGAAGTTGCCCGCCAGGGCCACCGCGCCCGCTGGGTCGACCGCCAGGAGGGTGAACGCCGCGCCGCTCGGGTCGCTGAAGGCCGCAGTCCACTCGGCATCCGGTGCCTCCGCGCCCGAGGAGCACGCGCAGAGCAGGGGAGCGGCGCCGAAGAGAAAGGTCCACCTGGGAAGGGAGCGCAGCATCGGTGATGGGGATTCGGTGGCGGCGAGGCGGACCGCCCATTTGGGAAAGCGTCCAATCCGCGGCGCGCCACCGCCCTCGACAGAGCCCGTGGCCGGCGCGAGACCGGGACGATGTGGCGTCGGCGTGGCGGCACTGCCCAGGTCCGCTCTGTGTGGATTCCTGGCGCGACGATGGAGAATTGGTGCTGGGGCACCGCCCCCCATTCCCGCACCCGCGGCGCGGTGATAGCCCGGTTCTACCATGCGTACCTTTCGGCTTGTTGAGGGCGTCGCCGGCGTCACCCTGCTGCTCGTTGCCGCTGCTTGCGGCAACACCGCGACCGGCGGGCTCGCGGGTGGCTTCGGTGGGGGCAGTACCGGCGCGGGCGCCAGCACCGGTAGCAGCAAGGGGGGCGCCGG
>Ga0302279_10002483_pt1 | contig 24280 bp, 25 predicted proteins | sample III_Bog_N3_3_FD_194541 | JGI IMG/M metagenome (GOLD analysis project Ga0302279, IMG submission 194541) | Peat permafrost microbial communities from Stordalen Mire near Abisko, Sweden - III_Bog_N3_3 | ecosystem: Environmental > Terrestrial > Soil > Wetlands > Peat | place: Sweden: Abisko... | reverse complement strand
CCACCGCGAAGCGGTACAGGATCAGCGCGGTGGCGTCGTTGGCCAGTCCCTCGCCCTCGAGCACGACGAGGATCCGCCGCGGCAGCCCGAGCTTGCGGGCGATCGCCAGCGGCGCCACCACGTCCGGTGGCGCCACGATCGCTCCGAGCAGGAAGCCGACGCTCCAGGGCAGTCCGATCAGGTAGTGGGTCACGGCGGCGACCGCGCCGGCGGTGAAGATCACGCAACCGACCGACAAAAGAATGATGGGCCGCAGATGGAAGCGGAATTCGCGCCAGCTCATGGCGACGCTGGCCGAGTAGATCAGCGGCGGCAGCACCAGCAGCAGCACCAGCTCCGGCGGCAGTTCCAGCGACGGCATGCCCGGCACGAAGGCGAGCGCGATACCGGCCAGCAGCAACAGGATCGCGGGCGCGACATTGATCCGCCGCGCCAGCAGCGAGGTACCTGCCAGCACCGCCAGCAGAATCAAGAATATCTGGAACCTGGCTTCGACCAATCCGCTTCCCTCGGCCGAGTCAATTTGTCCGCAAGGCAAGCAAGGTCAATGCCGCCGGCCCGGTCAATCCTTCAGGTCGTAACGGTAGGATTTGGAGACGATCTGCCAGCCGTCCTTGAGCTTCATCGCCACCAGATAGTCGGTGAAATAGCGCGGCGGCAGCTGGCAGCGCACCTTGATGAAAGCGGTGGAATCGTCGGAGCGGTCGACGGTGACGATGAAATCCTCGCGCGATTTGCCCTCGGTCTTGGCGGAAGGCCGCTTCCTGACCCAGCCCATCCAGTCCGGCACGGTGAGGACCTTCAGTTCGCCCTTTTCCACCCAGCGCAGGTCGGCGGAAGGATGGAAGATCTCGCCCAGCTTGTCGGCATCGCCTTCGTAGAGGGCGTCGAAATAGTGCTGGACCACGGCTTCGACGGTGGAACGGTCGTGACTCATTGGTTGATACTCCCTGATTCGTCATTCCGGCTTGATGTCGATGCGAACCGGAATGGCGTTGCTCGCAAGCTAGATCGCACTCGCGGCGATGTTGACCATCAGCGCGAGCAAGGCGGTGTTGAACACGAAAGAAATGATGCCGTGCACGGTCACGGTACGGCGGATAGCCTTGTCGGTGATGCCGACGTCGGACACCTGGGCGGTCATGCCGATCACGAACGAGAAATACACGAAATCCCAGTAGTCGGCGTGGTCCTGCCGGTCGCCGCTGGGAAACTGCAGGCCGCCGGGTTCTCCGCCGCGATAATATTCGTGGGCGTAATGCAAGGCGAAGGCGGTATGCACCGCTGCCCACGACAAGGCGATGGTGACGGTCGCCAGCGACAGCGCCTGCGCGCTGCGATGGCTGCCGCCGAGTTCGAACACGATCGCCCCGATGCTGGCGAAGGCGCCGAGCGCGGTCACCAGCAGGATCAGAAAGCGGCCGTCGTCCTGCATGGCCGCGTTACGGCGAATATGGGCGAGACCGCAGCGATACATCATGATGTAGGCCAGCGTCAGGTAGAGCGATGCGAAAATATCCCAGCCGGTCAGAACGCGGGCGACCAGCCGCAGCGACCCCGGCAGCACGAAGAACGCCGCAATTCCGATCAAGATCGAAATGAAGGCGCGCGGTCGCGCGTAGATCACGCGAATCGGCTTCGACATCCGCCGGAAGCGAAGCAGGAAAGGGTCGTCGGCTTCCTTGCCCGCCATCGCCCGTCCTCAGTTCTTGCGGTCGGCGACAAATCGCGCCGCGGCGCGCAGTACGTCGCCCTTGGCGCCGAAGATCGCCAGCGCGGAATCGGCGCGCGCCAACAGGTCGCGGACGCGCTGTTTGGCGCCGTCGATCCCGAGCTGGGTGACGAAAGTGGTCTTGCCGAGGGCGGCGTCCTGTCCGGTCTGCTTGCCGAGCGCGGCAGCGTCGCCTTCGACGTCGAGCAGGTCGTCGGCGATCTGGAAGGCCTCGCCGAGCGCGTGGCCGTAATCGTCGAGCGCCTGATATTCCTTCGCCGAGGACTGGCCGAGGATCGCGCCGGCGATGCAGCCATAGCGCAGCAGCGCGCCGGTCTTCATTTGTTGCAGCCGCGCCACGTCGACCGGCTCGCGGTCGCCGAAGCGGCCCTCGCCGGCGAGGTCGAGCATCTGGCCGCCGACCATGCCGCCGAGGCCCGATGCGCGCGCCAGCGCCCGCGTCAGCAGCAGCCGCACCGTCGGGTCGCTGTGGATCTCGTCGCGGGTGATGATGTCGAAGGCCAGCGTCAGCAGCGCGTCGCCGGCCAGGATCGCGGTGGCGTCGTCGGTCTGCTTGTGCAGGGTGGGCCGGCCGCGGCGCAGGTCGCTGTTGTCCATCGCCGGCAGGTCGTCATGGATCAGGGAGTAGCAGTGGATGCATTCCAGCGCCGCGCCGGCCAGCAGCGCCGCCTCGCGCGGCACGCCGAACACGGCCGAACTCTCCACCACCAGAAACGGCCTCAAGCGTTTGCCGCCGCCGAGGCTCGAATAGCGCATCGCGTCCATCAGCCGCCTCGGCCGCGCGATTTCGTCGGGCAAAAGCCCATCCGACAGCAGTTTTCCGAGCAGGGCTTCGGTGTCCTCCGCGGTCTGGTCCAGTCGCTTCGCAAAGTCGGGTGCAGTGCCGGTCGTCATCAAAAAAGGCTCCCAATCGAGTTGGCCGGGACAATCGTTGATGGCGCCGGCTTCGTCAATTCCGCAGGGCGAGGGCGGCTTGCGCCTTAAAACCGCTGGAAAAAGCCGCAACTATCAGGGAGATATCAGCCGGTGCTGCCGTTTTCCCGCCTGCCAGCCATTGATAAGAAGCGCCGAATTTGCGCGTTGCCCGAAATCTGCTGCTGATCGTGCTGGCGGCGCTGCTGCTGCCCTATCTCGTGGCGCCGCTGTATCGCGTCGGTCATCCGGTCTCGACGCTGATGGCCTGGCGCTGGCTGCGCGGCGCGCCAATGTCGCGGCAATGGGTCGATTTCAGCGCGATCTCGCCGTTTTTGCCGCGCTCCGTGGTCGCAGCCGAGGACGCCAATTTCTGCAGTCATCATGGTATCGACTGGGGTGCGCTGCGCGAAGTGATCGACGACGCGGAGGACGGCGAGGTCGCCCGCGGCGGCTCGACCATCACCCAGCAGGTGGCGAAAAACCTGTTCCTGTGGCCGGGCCGCAGCGTGGTGCGCAAGGCGCTGGAATTGCCGCTGGCGCTGTGGATCGATCTGGTGCTGCCGAAGCAGCGAATCCTGGAAATCTATCTCAATACCGCCGAACTCGGGCCATCCGGCCAGTTCGGCGCCGAAACCGGTTCTGCCTACGCCTTCGGCCATCCGGCCTCGGCGCTGACGCCGCGCGAGGCCGCCTTGCTGGCCGCGACCCTGCCCAACCCGGTCAGGCGCAGCGCCCGCAATCCGGGCCCCGGGGTGCGCCGTGTGGCCGGGATTTACATGGCCCGGGCGCAGTCTTCGGCTCAGCAGCGCTGCTGGCATGAAAATCGGGCTTTTTGAGCCGAAATTGGGCCATTTTGGTTGGAAACCACCCTAGCTTTGCGCTGGCCCATCCTCTATAAGCGCGGCCTTATCGGCATTTCAGCTCGCGCCAAAACGCATCAGCCGTCCGCTTGCGGATGATGCCTACCGAAAACACCCCTAGAGGACACCGACATGGCCGTTCCCCGTAGAAAAACATCGCCCTCGCGGCGTGGCATGCGCCGCTCGGCGGATGCGCTGAAGAAGCCGACCTATGCCGAGGACAAGGATTCCGGCGAATTGCGCCGTCCGCATCACCTCGATCTGAAGACCGGCATGTACAAGGGCCGCCAGGTCCTGAAGCTCAAGAAGGAATCCTGACCGAAGCGGGGTCGGGCCCTGGTTGCCTGAATTCGGCCAACGAGTGAGGTAAGACGATTTCCGGTGGCGAATCCCCTCAAAGGGGGTTCGCCTGCGAACGCTCCGGTTCTCTTGCTTGAAAAGAAGGCCTCGCCGATGCACATGGTCGGTTTCCCGCTGCTTCTGATTCCGCTCGCCATCTACAACATCATCGTCTTCCTGATGCCCGGCGTGACCCTCGCCGAGCCGGTTCTGACGCTGACGCTGATGTCGGGCGCCGGATGGCCGGTGACGCTGAGCGACATCCTGCTGGCGCTCGGCATCCTGTTGCTGCTGCTCGAGGTCATCAAGGGCGCGCGTCCCGGCGGGAAATATCTCACCGATCATCTGCTGTCGCTGATCGTGTTCGGAGCGGCCGCCGCCGAATTCCTGCTGTGGCCGAAGTTCGGCACCTCGACCTATTTCCTGCTGTCGATGCTGGCGCTGGTGGATTTCCTGTCGGGGATCGCCTTGCGGACCCGGCGTGGCACCGTAACGGCCGCCGCTGCGAGACCGGTTGCCCGCACGCGGGAGAGTGCTGCCCCCGAGCCTCAACCGGATCCCGCCCCGGTGCCATCGAAGCCGGCCGCCGCGCCGCCAGTCGCCGAAACCGCTCATCCGGAGCGTCCCGAACCGAACATGGTGCCCGTCGAGGCCACTCCGGCCGCATCGTCGCCGGAAGTCGCATCCCCCGACTTGCAGCCCGGCCAGGCCGCGCCTCCGTCGCCGGAAGCCCCGCCGCGCTGACCTCGCGATTTACGCGATTTGCCGGGTCCGGATGCCGGCGGCCCTGAGCGGCCGGCGCTGCGCGCCGTAGGCGGCCTGCGCATCGGCCGGCGTCGCCCGACGCAGGTTGCGGGTCTGCGGCAAATGTTCGGCGGTGGCGATCAGCTGGGTGACGAAATCGGCGCGTGAAAGTTGCTGGTCCGGCACCCGCGACCAATGAACCGTCGAGACCACCGGCACCAGCGCGACGCAGGCGGGTTTGTCGTCGTTGACGACGATTTCCTCTGGCGTCCGGTCTGGTTGATCGTTGCCTGACATCGCCAATCGAACTCCGGCTGAACTGTCACGTTTTGGGACGTTACGTGCCTTCTGTTATCCTCATCGCAAGGGTCATGCCGCTTCGCTCCGGTTCGTTCCGCCCGGTCGCACAACGTGGTTTGCGGAATATTTATGAACTTGATCTAGGGTCTGTGCCGAAACAGGCAGTATCCTTGAGACCGGGAATCACCTGGCAGTGTCCTGAAACGAGGCGACCGTGACATCCGCTCTTCCGAAAGCTTCGACCATCCTGGCTTCGCTGGGCCAGGCGGCCTTCGTCTGGGACATCGCAACCGACGCCATCATCTGGAGCGATCACGCGAGCGCGGTATTTTCCGATATCCCGCCGGCCATGCTGGCGAGCGGCGCGGAGTTTTCCAAGCTCATCGAGCCCGTGCGCTCGGTCCGGTCCGAGGCATTGGGTCATTCACCGCCCGCGGCACGGGGCGAAGGCGCTCCCTACCGGATCGAATATGGCGTGCGAAGCTCGACGTCCGAGCCGGTGCTGTGGATCGAGGAGACCGGGTGCTGGTTCGCCGGTCCGGACGGCAGGCCGGCGCGCGCCCACGGCATCGTCCGTATCAACAATGAACGCCGCGCGCGCGACGAGCAGTTGCTGAAGCAGTCGCGACACGACCCGCTGACCGGCGAGCTCAATCGCACCCATCTGATCGCCTCGCTGGCCGAAACCATCGAGGAATCCGTGCGCTTCCGCACCTCCTGCGCCTTCATGCTGATCGGCATCGACCACCTGGCGCGCATCAACGACGCGTTCGGTTTCGATGTCGCGGACGCGGTGATCTCGGAAGTGGCCAAGCGCATCCGCGCGCGACTGCGCGGCGGCGACGTGCTCGGCCGCTTCTCCGGCAATAAATTCGGGTTGATCCTGAAAAACTGCACGGTCGACGACATGAATGTCGCCGCCGAACGGTTCCTGGCCGGCATTCGCGGCGACGTGGTGCCGACGCAGTCCGGCCCGGTCTCCGTCACCGCCTCGATCGGTGCGGTCAGCGTACCGCGCTACGCGCGCAGCGCCAACGAGGCGATCAACCGCGCCCAGGAGACCCTCGAAACGGCAAAGCGCCGCCGCGCCGGATCGTTCTCGCTGTGGCGGCCGAATGTCGAGCGCGACGCCCAGCGCCGCGTCAACATCCGCGTCACCGACGAGATCGTCACCGCGCTGAACGAGCGTCGCATCGTGATGGCGTTCGAGCCGGTGGTGGAGGCGCAATCGCGCGGTACGGCGTTCTACGAATGCCTGATCCGCATGGAGCAGGATGACGGGCGGGTGCTGCTGGCCCCGGACATCGTTCCGGTGGCGGAGAAACTGGGTCTGATCCGGCTGGTCGATCACCGCGTGCTCGAACTGGTGGTGGCCGAACTTGCGGGCTCGCCGAATGTCCAGCTCAGCCTCAACATCTCGCCCGACACCACGATGGATCCGGACTGGTGGGCGTCGATCGAATCCCTGATGCACGCGCATCCCGGCGTCGCCGAACGGCTGATCGTCGAAATTACCGAAACCGTCGCGATCCAGGATATCGACGATTTGCGGGGCTTCGTGACGCGGCTGAAGAATTTCGGCAGCCGGATAGCGATCGACGATTTCGGCGCCGGTTACACCTCGTTCCGCAACCTGCGCAATCTCGGCGTCGATATCGTGAAGATCGACGGCGCCTTCGTGCAGAACATCGCACGTTCGGCCGACGATCGCGCCTTCGTGCAGACGCTGATCGATCTGGCGCGCCGGCTGCAGATCAAGACGGTCGCCGAATGGGTTCAGGACGAGGAAGCCGCCGTCATGTTGCGCGACTGGGGCTGCGATTTCATCCAGGGGCGATTGATCGGGCTCGCGTCCTCGGAACGACCCTGGGACCGGCGCGGCGAAAAGGCGTTGCCGACGGCGGGCTGATGGCCCTCGCCTTCCCTGCGAAAGCATCGCTTTCGCAAGGCCGATGAGCGGATTGTGTTCGCCGGGGACGGCGAAGCAAAGATCAGACGAGAAGAGAGAACTACTCTTCCTTCTTCGGTTCCTTCGACATGCGCTCGAGGCGGTCCTGCATGTCCTTCATCTGTCGGCGCAGGTCATCGATGTTGGCCTCGTCGAGCGCCGGCTCCGGGGCTTTTTCCAGTTCGGCCGAGCCCGCGGCTCCGCCGCGCGGCGGTACGAACGGCTTGAACATCGCGAAGGTCTGCTGGAACAACTCCATGTTGCGGCGGACATGTTCTTCGAGCGGCGCGAACGGCGTGCCCGAGAACGTGTTGGTCAGCTGCTTGCGGAATTTCTCCTGCTCGCGCGTCAGCGTGTCGATCGACTGTTCGAGATATTTCGGCACCACCATCTGCATGCTGTCACCGTAGAAGCGGATCAGCTGGCGCAGGAAGGTGGTCGGCAGCAGGTTCTGGCCGGCCTTGTTTTCCTGCTCGAAGATGATCTGCGCCAGTACCGAACGAGTGATGTCGTCGCCGGTCTTGGCGTCATAGACGAGGAAGTCCTCGCCGTCTTTCACCATCGAAGCGAGGTCCTCGAGCGTCACATAGGTGCTGGTACCGGTATTATAGAGCCGGCGGTTGGCGTACTTCTTGATCGTGGTCGGCTGGTCTGATTTTGCCATGGGGCTCACACATACACACCGAGGACAATGAACCCTGAGGCTGCGCCTGAGGGCGGACGAGCAATGCAACGCAACAAAGTAAGCATTTTCAATAAGGTTCGGCTACCGTTTTGTGCGGCACGGTTAATTTCAAAGCATCATCAGTGCTCACGAATACGCCAAGAACGTCATTTTGAGTGCGCCGCAGCGAGATTTCGGCCCCCGGCCGGTTGACATGCCTCAACTCCGTTAACAGGATAGAGTGAGAGACTGGCCTGCCAATCCGGCGCCCGCCATCGAAGCCCTCAAGCCCCAAGAAACCCAGGAGATGTCCATGTCAGACGATGTCGTCATCGTCAGTGCCGCCCGCACCCCGGTCGGAAGTTTCAACGGTGCGTTCGCCACCACGCCGGCGCACGATCTCGGCGCCATCGCCATCAGGGCCGCGCTGGAGCGGGCTGGCATCGAGCCGGGCCGCGTGTCCGAGGTGATCATGGGCCAGATCCTGACCGCGGCGCAGGGCCAGAACCCGGCCCGTCAGGCCTCGATCGCCGCCGGTATCCCGGTGGAAAGCCCGGCTTGGGGTGTCAATCAGCTCTGCGGAAGCGGGCTGCGAACCGTGGCGCTGGGCTATCAGGCGCTGCTGAACGGCGATTCCGAGATTGTGGTCGCCGGCGGCCAGGAATCCATGAGCATGGCTCCGCATGCGCAATATCTGCGCGCCGGCACCAAGATGGGTCCGCTCGAATTCGTCGACACCATGATCAAGGACGGTCTGTGGGATGCCTTCAACGGCTATCATATGGGAAACACCGCCGAGAACGTTGCCCGGCAGTACCAGATCACCCGCGCGCAACAGGACGAGTTCGCGGTCGCCTCGCAGAACAAGGCCGAGGCCGCGCAGAAGGCCGGCAAGTTCAAGGACGAAATCGTCCCGGTCATCATCAAGTCCCGCAAGGGCGACATCGTCGTCGATACCGACGAATATCCGCGTCATGGCGCCACTCTGGACGGTATGGCCAAGCTCAAGCCGGCGTTCGAGAAGGACGGTACCGTGACCGCCGGTTCGGCCTCGGGCATCAATGACGGCGCCGCCGCGGTGGTGCTGATGACCGCCAAGCAGGCGGCCAAGGAAGGCAAGAAGGTCCTCGGCCGCATCGTCTCCTGGGGCCAGGCCGGCGTCGATCCCAAGATCATGGGCACCGGGCCGATCCCCGCCTCGCGCGCCGCGCTGAAGAAGGCCGGCTGGGCCATCGGCGATCTCGATCTGATCGAAGCCAATGAAGCCTTCGCGGCGCAGGCCTGCGCGGTCAACAAGGACCTCGGCTGGGATATTTCCAAGGTCAACGTCAATGGCGGCGCGATCGCGATCGGCCATCCCGTCGGCGCCTCCGGCGCGCGCGTGTTGGTGACGCTGCTGCACGAAATGCAGAAGCGCGATGCCAAGAAGGGCCTCGCCACCCTGTGCATCGGCGGTGGCATGGGCATCGCCATGTGCATTGCACGCGACTAATCATGCGGCGTTGCATGATGAAAAGATCATCTCGCAACTGCAATGTTTAGACTTTAGATAAAACGCCCGGCCTCGCGCCGGGCGTTTTACTTCTTGATGTTGGTCAAACGGCCCGCTTAATTCGAAGCTACAAAAAAGTAGCTCACAAGACGCCAAGGGAAGGATTCGACATGGCACGAGTTGCGTTGGTCTCTGGGGGAACACGGGGCATCGGGGCTGCGATCAGCAAGACGCTGAAAGCCGCCGGCTACAAGGTCGCCGCCAATTATGCCGGCAATGATGCGGCGGCGGAAAAATTCAAGAACGAGACCGGCATTCCCGTCTACAAATGGGACGTCAGTTCGTTCGAGGCCTGCGCCGCGGGTGTCAAGCAGGTCGAGGCCGACCTCGGCCCGATCGAGGTGCTCGTCAACAATGCCGGCATTACCCGCGACGGCGCGTTCCACAAGATGACGCTGGAGCAGTGGAGCGCGGTCATCAACACCAATCTGGGCTCGTTGTTCAACATGACCCGCCAGGTGATCGAGGGCATGCGCGCGCGCAAATTCGGCCGCGTCATCAACATCTCCTCGATCAACGGCCAGAAGGGCCAGTTCGGACAGGTGAATTATTCCGCGGCGAAGGCCGGCGACATCGGTTTCACCAAGGCGCTGGCGCTGGAGAATGCCAAGGGCGGCATCACCGTGAACGTGATCTGCCCGGGCTATATCAATACCGAGATGGTGCAGGCGGTGCCGAAGGAGGTGCTGGACAAGAGCATCCTGCCGCTGATCCCGGTGGGTCGCCTCGGCGAGCCCGACGAAATCGCCCGCGCCGTGCTGTTCCTCGCCGCCGACGAAGCCGGCGCCATCACCGGCTCGACTCTGTCGATCAACGGTGGGCAATACATGGCGTAATTGGGCGGATTTTCACGTAGCGAAAAGCGTCACCATTCAATCAGTCGTCATGCCCGGCCTTGTGCCGGGCATCCACGTGTTTACAAGCAACGAGCAACAGGACGTGGATGGCCGGGACGAGCCCGGCCATGACGGCTGATCCTGCGTTCTCGCATGTTGCTCAACCAATGACCTCCCGCACCGCCACGCTGATCGGACTGACCGCGATCCTGATGTGGTCGCTGCTGGCGGCGCTGACGGTGGCGACGGGCCGGATTCCCGCTTTTCAGCTCGCCGCGATGACGTTCGCGATCGGCGGGCTGGTCGGATGCTTGACCTGGATCGGGCGGTGGGAGGCGATTTTTGCCCTGCGGCAGCGGCCGGCCGCCTGGATCGTCGGGGTCGGCGGCCTGTTCGGTTATCACGCGCTGTATTTCCTGGCGCTTCGCTTCGCGCCGCCGGCCGAAGCGGGCCTGTTGAACTATCTCTGGCCGCTGTTGATTGTGTTGTTCTCCTCGCTATTGCCGGGCGAGCGTCTGGCGCCGCACCACGTCATCGGCGCGCTGCTCGGGCTTGCCGGCACGGTGCTGCTGTTCGCCGGCAACAGCATCAGCGGTTTTGCGCCCGGCCAGTTGCCGGGATTGGCGGCGGCGTTCGTTGCCGCTTTCGTGTGGGCGGCCTATTCGGTGTTGTCGCGCCGGCTCAAATCGGTGCCGACCGACGCGGTCGCAGGCTTTTGCCTGGCGACCTCGCTGCTCGCGGCCCTGGTACATGGGCTGGTCGAGGACACGGTATGGCCGGACACGCTCGCGCAATGGCTCGCGATCGCAGCGCTCGGTGTCGGACCGGTCGGCGCTGCGTTCTACGCCTGGGACGTCGGCATGAAGCGCGGCGACATCCGTGTGCTGGGAGCGGCCTCCTACGCGACGCCGCTGCTCTCGACCGCGTTTCTGATTCTGGCTGGCTTTGCCAAGGCGAGCACGAATATCGCGGTCGCCGCAGTGCTGATCGCCGGCGGCGGACTGATTGCGGCGAGGGATATGTTCCGGCGGCGCTAGGTGTAGCAACCATTAAACGGCAGTTGTGTTTCGGGCTTCTCCCGGTCGTCCGACCCCACCACAATGACGCCGTTCTCGCCCATCCATTCGTCCATGCCAGCGATAATAGTGGTGGGCACGCTTCGCTTTGCCCACCCTACGCATCGGGCGTTGGCGACCAGCCCTTCGGCGCCAGCTCGAAGGTCGCAAAATCGAAACCCGGCGCCACGGTGCACCCGACCAGCGTCCAGTCGCCGTTCGATTCGGCGGCCTGCCAGGCCTGCGCCGGCACGATCGCCTGCGGCCGCTGGTCCGCGGCGGCATCGGGCCCGAGCCTGATCGTGTGCTGCACGCCGCCGTCATGGGCAATCCGCAAGGTCAGGGGATCGCCCGCGTAAAAATGCCAGACCTCCACCGCGTCGATGCGATGCCAGTGCGAACGCTCGCCGCGCGCCAGCAGGAAATAGATCGCGGTGGACAAGGCTCGTCCGCTCGCATCGGTTCGGGTATCGCGAAAGGTCTCGCGATAGTGTCCGCCCTCCGGGTGCGGCCGCAACTCGAGCCGGGCGATGACGTCGGTGGCGGAGGGCGCTGTCATCAGGACCGGCCTGTCAGGATTTGTTCTTGCGTTCGCGCAATTCGCCGAACACCTCCCAGGCGCTGCGGTCCTTCATGCGCATGGAGGCGGCGACAGAGGGCTCGTCGGCACGCAGGAACACGTTCGCCTTCTTCTCCTCGCCGAGCAGGGTCGGGATCGTCGGCTTGCCCTCGCTGCGCAATCGCGTCACTTCCTCGGCGCGCGCCTTCAGCGCGGCATTGTCCGGCTCGACGGTGAGCGCGAATTTGATGTTGGCGGCGGTGTATTCATGGCCGCAATAGAGCCTGAAATCGTCGGGCAGCGCCCGCAGCTTCAGCAGCGAGTCCCACATCATCGGATAGGTGCCCTCGAACACCCGCCCGCAGCCGATCGAGAACAGCGTGTCGGCGGCGAACAGCACCTTGTCGTTGTCGAACACATAGCTGACGTGATCGAGGGTATGGCCCGGGGTTTCCAGCACCCGCGCCAGCAGGTCTCCGACCTTGACGACGTCGCCCTGGCCGACGCGCAGGTCGGCATTTGCGATCTTCGCGGACTTGTCGTGCGGGGCGACCACGCGGCAGCCGTATTTCTGCTTCAGCTCGGCGACGCCGCCGACATGGTCGTGATGGTGGTGGGTGATGAGAATGTCGGTCAGCGTCCAGCCCTCGCGCTCCAGCGCCTTGATGATGGGGGCGGCTTCCGGCGCGTCGATCGAGGCGGTCGTCTTGGTCGCGGGATCGTGGATCAGATAACCGAAATTGTCGGTAAGGCAGGGGAACAGGCGAATTTCGGCAGCCATGATATCTCCGTGGATTCAACCGGACGAGAACGCGGTTACGGCCTCTTTGGGCATGAAATATGGCGTTAACGCCCCGGCGGCAATGCATTATTCCGCGCCCCGCCGGGCGCGGCGGCGTGTTACATTGGCTTCATGATCCTCGACGTCATCGACTTGCGCGATTTCTATTCGCGGCGCCTCGGTATAGTGGCACGGCGGCTGATCAATCGCGGCATTCGCGCCCGCTGGCCGGATGCGCAGGGCCAGCGGGTGCTCGGCATCGGCTACCCCACGCCCTATCTCGGCCTGTTCCGCGAGGATTCCGAGCGCTGCATCGCCTTCATGCCGGCGGCGCAGGGGGTGTTGAAATGGCCGACCGCGCGGCCGACGCTCGCCGCCCTGGTCGATGAATTCTCGCTGCCGCTGCCGGATGCATCGGTCGACCGCATCCTGCTGGTTCACGCGCTGGAACTGTCCGACGATCCGGAAGGGCTGTTGCGCGAAGTATGGCGGGTGCTGGCGCCCTCCGGCCGCGTGATGGCGGTGATCCCGAACCGGCGGGGGGTGTGGACGCGCACCGACAACACCCCGTTCGGCCACGGCCGGCCCTATTCACGCTCGCAAATTACCCAGCTGCTGCGGCAGACCTGGTTCACGCCGACGGGGTGGGGCGAGGCGCTGTTCATGCCGCCGTTCGCCGGCGGCTGGTTTCTGCGCTCGGCGATCGCGTGGGAGCGGGTCGGCGCGGCGCTGTCGCTGCCGTTCGCCGGCGTTCACATCGTGGAGGCCACCAAGCAGGTCTATCGCGCGATACCGGCGCACCGCGAGCGCACCCGCCTGATTCCGGCACTCGAGCCGGTGCTGGTGCCGTCGTCGGTGCAACGGCGGGATCGCGCGTAGACGACGCCCCCGCTTTCGCGGGGGTGACGCGCAAGTGCGAGCTGCTTACTCGTTGCCCGGATTGAAATCGTCGCCGGGCGCGGTCGGTGCGACCATGCCCTCGGGACGCGGGCCGTGCGGCCGGCGGCGCCGCCGCGGGAAGCGTTCGCGCTCGCCGCCTTCGAAACCGGGGCCGCCGCTGATCTGCGGCTGCGGTCCGGTGATGAAGGAAGGCAACCGGTCGACGCTGGCATCGGCAATCACCGGCTGCGGCTGGGGCTGCGGTTGCGGCTGGAACTGCGGCTGCGGACGATGCTCGCGCTGGCCGCCATGCTCGCGCGGCTGATAGGGCTGGCCTTCACGCTGGTGGTCGCGCGGACTGTTATCGCGCGGACTGTTATCGCGCGGAGGGTTGTCGCGCGGCACGAACGGCTGCGGTTGCATCGGGACGAAGCCCGGCTCCTGGCCAAAATGCGAAAAACTCTCGCCGTCGTCGTCGCCGTCCTCCGGGGCCATTTCATTGTCGGTGCGCGGCTGCGGCTGGTTCTGGCGGAACTGCTCCTGGGCGGCGGCGATCAGGCGAAAATAATGCTCGGCATGCTGGTAGTAGTTCTCGGCCGCGACCGGATCGCCGGAGGAGCGTGCGTCGCGTGCCAGCTGCACGTATTTTTCCGCGACATGGGACGCGGTGCCGCGGATCTTGATGTCGGGCCCGTTGGACTCGAACACCCGGGTCATCGGGTTCTGGCCGCCGCGCCGGTTGTTGTTGCCGCTGTTGTTGTTATTGCTGTTGTTATTCCGGTTCCGCATCCGCTTGTTGTTCTGACCGTTTCTCATGTCTTGCCTTTATTCCAGCCCTTGAAGTTACCAGCGTTGAATGATGAGCCTTGAAGTTCTCTAGAGTTCCTGGCCCCGGATTGCCGTCGTCATTGTCACTGCGCTCGAAACGGCGCGCCTCACGCGCACCGAATCGGATTGCCGTTCAATTCCACACAGATTTTGCCGTACGTCGCGGTCAACAAGGACGCGCTCCCCAACAGTCCAGCGGTCTGCGCCGGCTGCATCAAGTCATTCCGCCTGCCAAAACAAGCACAGGCTTCTCGCGTGAGTTTTCAAGCGCAATATCTGGCTTTCATTCGCTCTACGGCCGTAAGCAGCGCAGCTCTCTAAGCCATCGCGCTCGACTGGACCTTGCGTTTTGGAACCTTTCACTCGGGGCGGGCTCTCGCTCTGAGAACCCTGGCCTCCACCCGCAATATCCCTTCGGGGTATTTACGGGGCCCAGCAACCCTGGACCGATGTCGTGAACGGAACGTAGTCGCTCCCGGGGAATATTCCAAGTGGTTTTTTGGTCCTCCAATCGGGCTTTATGGGGGCAATTTCCGACCTGCGACGGCCCGTAGAATGCCGGCCAGGTCGGCTCTGGCAGGCCGCTCCAGCGTTAACCCTGCCGCCGCCATCAATCCCTCGATATCGGTGCTTTGGTCGTGCCCGGCCTCGACGACGAGCACGCCGAAAGGTGCGAGCAGCAAGCCGGCCTGCGGAATCAAGGCGCGATAGGCCTGAAGACCGTCGGCGCCGCCATCCAGCGCGGCGCGCGGATCGTGGTCGCGGACCTCGGCGGCGAGACCGGCGATTTCGGCCGAGCGGATATAGGGCGGGTTCGAGACGATCAGGTCGAACCGGTCAGATAGCGCCGCCGCATAGTCGCAGGCGACGAAGCCGGCGCGATCGGCGAGCCGCAGGTTGGCGGCATTGCTTGATGCGGTTCGCAGCGCCGCCTCGCTGATGTCGGTGCCGACGCCGCAGGCGTCGGGAAGCTCGGACAACAGCGCCAGCAGGATCGCGCCGGACCCGGTGCCGATGTCGGCGATGCGCAGGCGGTGATTTGGGTCGGGTGCGGCGTGCAGCATTTCCAGCGCCAATTCCACCACCGTTTCGGTATCCGGCCGTGGCACCAGTGTCGCCGGCGAAAGTTCCAGCGCCAGCCCCCAGAATTCGCGGTGACCGAGGATGCGCGCGACCGGTTCGCCTTCAAGGCGGCGTCGGGCGAAATCCGCAAGCCGAAGCGCTTCGGCCACGGTGAGCAGCCGGCTCGCGGCCGCGATCATGCCGGTGAGATCGAGACCGAGCACGGCACCGACCAGCATCCGCGCGTCCAGTTCCGCCGAATCGATCGCATGGTTTCGCAACCGCGCCGCCAGGATGCGCCGTGCGGTTTCGACGGTCTGTCCGGCGAACGATTCGCCTGTGCTCACGCCGCGGCGCCCTGGGCGGCGAGTTGGGCCGCCTGATGCTCCGTGGTCAGCGCGTCGATCAGTTCGCCCAGCGCTTCGCCGGCCATCACCTGCGGCAGTTTATAGAGCGTGAGGTTGATGCGGTGGTCGGTGACGCGGCCCTGCGGAAAGTTATAGGTGCGGATGCGCTCGGAGCGGTCCCCGGAGCCCACCTTCTCGCGGCGATCTGCCGAACGCGCCGCGTCGATGCGCTGGCGCTCGGCGTCGTAGATGCGCGAGCGCAGGATGTTCATCGCCGAGGCGCGGTTCTTGTGCTGCGAGCGGCTGTCCTGCATCATCACCACGATGCCGGTCGGAAGATGGGTGATGCGGATCGCCGATTCGGTCTTGTTGACATGCTGGCCGCCGGCACCCTGCGCGCGCATGGTATCGATCCTGAGATCATCCGGCTTGATGTCGACGTCGACGTCCTCGACCTCCGGCAGCACGGCGACGGTGGCCGCCGAGGTGTGGATGCGGCCCTGGGTCTCGGTGTCGGGCACCCGCTGCACGCGGTGCGCGCCGGATTCGAATTTCAGTTTTGCAAACGCGCCGCGGCCCTTCACCTCGGCGATGATTTCCTTGTAGCCGCCCATGGTGCCCTCGCTGGCGGAGATCACCTCGACCTTCCAGCCCTGCAGGGCGGCGAACCGCTCATACATCCGGAACAGGTCGCCGGCGAACAAGGCGGCCTCGTCGCCGCCGGTGCCGGCGCGGACTTCGAGCACGACATTGCGATCGTCCATGGCGTCCTTGGGCAGCAGCGCCACGCGGATCTGCTGCGCCAGATCGAGGCTGCGGGCCTTGAGCGTTTCGCGCTCGGCCTCCGCCATCTCGCGCATGTCCGGCTCGGCCGCCGGATCCGATATCAGCGCCTCGATCTCGGCGATTTCCTTTTCCGCGGCGCGGTAGGCCTTGACCGCGTCGATCAGCGGATTGAGCTCGGCCAGTTCGCGGGTGATCCGCACGTAATTCTCGGAATTCATCTGGCCGAGCAACTGGGCCTCGAGGGAAGCGTGGTGCGCCAGCAGAATATCGAGTTTGGCTTCGGGCAGCATGGACATCGGTCGGTCTCGAATTACGCGCGCATTCGGCAAAGGTGGATAGCGGTTTTGCGAATGGAATGCGTGCCAATTATGGAATGTTTCACCGCAAAGAGGGGGCGCCGCAGCAAACAGCCTCGCTACAACGCCAGCCCTTCGGCCGCGGCGAATTCCGTCAATTTCTCCCGGATCGAGACGCTGCCGGACGGCGCGTCGAGCAGCGGCATCATCATCGCCTCGGCCTTTTTGGCGTCGAGGTCGAGGATCATCGCCTTCACCGGGCCGTGCGCGGTGGCCGACAGCGACAGCGAGCGGTAGCCCAGCGCGATCAGCGCCAGCGCGCCGATCGGCTTGGAGGCCATCTCGCCGCACAGGGAAGCAGATTTCTTCGCCGCATTGGCCTTGCGCACGATCTCGCGCAGCGCCCGCAGGATCGGCGCCGACATGGTGTCGAATCGCTCGGAGACCTTGGCATTGCCGCGGTCGACCGCGAACAGGAACTGGAACAGGTCGTTGGATCCGACCGAGACGAAATCGACCCTCTTCAGGAGTTCGTCGAGCTGATAGAGCAGCGCCGGCACTTCCACCATGGTGCCGACGTCGATGCGTTCCGGCAGCGCGTGGCCGTGCTGGCGCAGATAGGTCAGCTCGCGCTCGACGATGCCCTTGGCCTGATCGAACTCGGCGACTTCGGTGATCATCGGGAACATGATGCGCAGCGCGCGGCCGCCGCCGGCGCGCAGCAGCGCGCGGATCTGGCCGCGCAGCAGGCCGGGCCGGTCGAGCCCGAGCCGGATCGCGCGCCAGCCGAGCGCGGGATTTTCCTCGATCACAGTCTCCATATAGGGCAGCGCCTTGTCGCCGCCGATATCGAGGGTGCGGAACGTCACCGGCTTCGACCCGGCGGCGTCCAGCACCGTGCGGTACAGCGCGAGCTGGTCGCTGGAGCGCGGCAGGCTCTGGCCGACCATGAATTGCAGTTCGGTGCGGAACAGGCCGATACCGGCGCTGCCGGTGTCCTCGATATGCGGCAGATCGATGGTGAGGCCGGCATTGATCATCAGTTCGATCGGCTGGCCGTCCTTGGTCACGCAGGGCTTGTCGCGCAGCGCCGAATACTGCGCCTGGCGCCGGGCGCGAAACCGCACCCGCTCCGCATAGGCCGATTCGATTTCCGCCGAGGGGCGGATGTAAATCTCGCCCGAGGTGCCGTCGACGATGATGGCGTCGCCGGGATCGGCGATACCCGGCGCGTTGGGGATTTCGCCGACCGCGGGGATGCCGAGCGCGCGCGCCACGATCGAGACATGCGAATTGGCGGTGCCTTCCTCCAGCACCAGGCCGCGCAGCCGCTTGCGGTCATAGTCGAGCAGGGCGGCCGGTCCCATCGCGCGCGCGATCAGGATGGCATTGTCGGGCAATTGTTCGCGCGAGGGGGCGTGATCCTGTCCCACCAGCTGCCGCATCAGCCGGTGACCGAGATCCTCGAGGTCGTGCAGGCGGTCGCGCAGATAGGGATCGGTCGACCGCAGCATGCGGGCGCGGGTGTCGGATTGCACGCGCTCGACGGCGGCCTCCGCGGTGAGGCCGGTGGCGACCGCCTCGTGCAGCTTGTGCGACCAGCCGTGGTCGTTGGCGAACATCCGGTAGGCTTCCAGCACGTCGCGGTGTTCGCCGCCCTCGGCGACGTCGCCGCGTTCCAGCATACGGTCGAGATCGGCGCGCAGTTTGGCCAGCGCCACGTCGAGCCGCTTGATTTCCTTCGGCAGGTCCTCGGCGATGTAGTTGGTGATGACGACGCGGGGCTCGTGCAGCACCACATGGCCGAGCGCGATGCCGTCGGACAGGATCGCGCCGGTCTTGTGCAGCGAATGCCGCGCGGCGGGCTCGGCTCCGGGCTGGGCGAGGGCGGAGAGTTCGCCCGAGGCGATCATCTCCGCCAGCACCATCGCGGTGGTCTGCAGCGCCTCGACCTCTTCCTCGACATAGGTGCGCTTGGCGCGGTTCTGCACCACCAGCACGCCGAGGGTATTGCCGGCGCGCAGCACCGGAACGCCGAGGAAGGAGTGGTAGATTTCTTCGCCGGTTTCCGGGCGGAACGAGAACGCCGGATGGTTTTGTGCGTCGTTCAGGTTGAGCGGCGTCGCCTCGCTGGCGACGAGGCCGACCAGGCCCTCATGCGCGCTCAGCACGGTGCGATGCACCGCGTCGCGGTTGAGGCCTTCGGTGGCGTAGAGTTCCAGCGTGTTGTCGACGCGCAGCACATAGACCGAGCAGACCTCCGCCACCATGTTGGCGGCGATCAGCACCACGATCTTGTCCAATCGCTCCTGGGCGGAGACCTGCTCCGCCATGGTTTCGCGGAGCCGTCTCAGCAAGACGCGGGGGCCTCCCGACGCGCTCCGCATGTGCCAACATCCTCCTCCGCCGAGCCAGCCCGCCGGGTGGCCGGCATCTGGCGATAAACCCAAGAAAAACAACAATTTTATTCATTCGGCGCCGTCGCAAGCTCGGAATGCCGGCCGAATCAGGATAGCGAAAACTGTGGCACAGTTTGCGGCAGCCCACCCATCAGGCCGTATAGCGAATTGAGGCTTGTTTTGCCAAGCAAAACGCCTGCCAGAGGCGATAACGCCTCGCACAAGCCAATGCTGCGGCCGCGAAGCGCATGATCCTGCAAAGTGCGAGCGGTTTGCAGATGATGCGCAAGCGAAACCCAGGGGCGCGATCGCTGCCCCTCGAGGAAAATCCTTCTAGGCCTGGTCGAGTCCGTAGAGCGTGTGCAGCGTGCGCACGGCGAGCTCGGTATAGGCGGCGTCGATCAGCACCGAAAACTTGATTTCGGAGGTGGTGATGGCGCGGATGTTGATGTTGCGCGCGGCGAGTGCTGCGAACGCCTGGGCGGCGACGCCGGCATGGCTGCGCATGCCGCTGCCGATCACCGAAACCTTGGCGACGTCGGTGGCACTGTCGAGCCGGGCGTAGCCGATCCCGTCCTTGGCCGCGCTGATGGTTTCGCGGGCGCGCGCATAGTCGGAAGCCGGAACGGTGAAGGTGAGGTCGGTGGTGGCGCCGTCCTCCGACACGTTCTGCACGATCATGTCGACGTTGATATTGGCCTCCGCCAGGGGTCCGAAGATCGAGGCGGCGACGCCCGGCTTGTCCTGGATCTGGCGGACGGAAATCTGGGCTTCGTCCTTGGAAAAGGCGATGCCGGTGACGACGTGGTTTTCCATGATTTCCTCCTCGCTGCAGATCAGCGTGCCCGGCGGGGTGCCGTGCGGGTCGATATCCTCGGGCTTGTCGAAGCTGGAACGGACGAAAATCGGCATATTGTGCACCATGCCGAGTTCCACCGAGCGGACCTGCAGCACCTTGGCGCCCTGGGAGGCCAGCTCCAGCATGTCCTCGAACGCGATTCGGTCTAGGCGCCGCGCCTTCGGCACCACGCGCGGGTCGGTGGTGTAGACGCCGTCGACGTCGGTATAGATATCGCAGCGGTCGGCGTGGATAGCGGCCGCGATCGCCACCGCCGAGGTATCGGAACCGCCGCGCCCGAGCGTGGTGATTCGCCCGGTTTGCGGGTTGATGCCCTGGAAGCCGGCGACAACCGCGACTTCCTTGCGTTCCTTGAAGCGGGTGATCAGCTCGGCGCCGTCGATCTCGAGGATCCGGGCCGAGGCATGGGCGTCGCTGGTCTTGATCGGTATCTGCCAGCCTTGCCAGGAGCGCGCCTGGATGCCGATCGCCTGCAGCGCGATCGCCAGCAGGCCCGCGGTGACCTGTTCGCCGGAGGCCACCACCGCGTCATATTCGCGCGCGTCATGCACGGGAGAGGCCTCGCGGCACCACTCCACCAGCTCATTGGTCTTGCCGGCCATCGCCGACACCACGACGGCGACGTCATGGCCGGCGTCGACCTCGCGCTTCACATGCCGCGCGACATTGCGGATACGTTCGAGATTGGCGACGGATGTGCCGCCGAATTTCATCACGAGGCGGCCCATGACGACTGGTGCATTCCCTGAGAGGTTAAGTAATGTGACCGGCGAGGAAACAGGCGCGCGCCGACCAAAAGGCGCGTATACATAGCGGCGCGGTTGCCGGCAAGCAACCGGTTCCGGTATCCTGCGGAAGCGTTGCCGGACACCGTGGCGGCAGGGGTAATTGAGGCCAGCGTATGGGGCGTTATATCGATCAAATCCTGCAGCCAGGGGAGAAGGTGCTGTATTCGACCAACGCGCACTGGATCTTCTATCTGCCGGCGATCCTGGCCTGGATCGTGGCCGCGGTCCTGCTGGTGCTGTCGCGGGCGACCATCACCGAAGGCATTATCCTGCTGTGCCTGTCGGCCTCGGCCGTGGTGGCGCTGGCGGCGCTGTACTGGACCGTAAAGGCCTGGTTCCATCGCTGGACCACCGAGACCGACGTCACCAATCTGAGGGTCGTCCACAAGACCGGGTTCATCAAGCGGCGCACCTTCGAGATCAGCCTCGACAAGGTCGAGAGCGTCGACGTCAACCAGAGCATTCTCGGACGCATTCTCAACTATGGCGACGTGACCATTCTCGGCGTCGGCGAGGGCAGGGAAACCATCGCCACCATCGCTTCCCCGCTGTCGTTCCGCAATTTCATCACCGCGCGATAGGAGCGGCATGTCAGCCATGGCCACCGAACAAAATTCGCCTGCCGCTTCTTCCGGCGCAACGGGATCGACCGTTGACCCCGCCGAAATCGCGAAATTCTCGAAACTGTCGGACGAATGGTGGGATCCCAACGGCAAGATGGCGCCGTTGCACAAGATCAACCCGCTGCGGCTGACCTATATCCGCGACGCCGCCTGCCGCAAGTTCGAGCGCAACGTCAAAAGCCTGAATTGCCTGTCCGGCCTGCGCATCCTCGACATCGGCTGCGGCGCCGGACTGCTGTGCGAGCCCTTCACCCGGCTCGGCGCCCAGGTGATCGGCGTCGACCCCTCGGCCACCAACATCGCCGCCGCCCGGCTGCATGCCGACAAGGGCCATCTGTCGATCGACTACCGCTGCACCACCGTGGAGCAGATGGACGTGCGCGAGCGCTTCGACATCGTGCTGGCGATGGAAGTGGTCGAGCATGTCAGCGACATCGGCATGTTCCTCAACCGCTGCGCGGCGATGCTGAAGCCGGGCGGGCTGATGCTGGTCTCGACCCTGAACCGCAACTGGAAGAGCTTTGCGCTCGCCATCGTCGGCGCGGAATATGTCCTGCGCTGGCTGCCGCGCGGCACCCATCAATGGGACAAGTTCGTCACCCCCGACGAACTCGCGCACTATCTGGGTGAAAACAAGCTCGCCATCACCGAGCAGACCGGTGTGGTCTACTCGCCGTTCGCCGACCGCTGGAGCCTCTCCTCCGACATGGACGTGAACTACATGGTGGTGGCCGAGGGGGTTTAGCCGTCATTGCCGGGCCTGACCCGGCAATCCATCTCCTTCGCAAGACTCCAGCGAAGCAAGATGGATACGCGGGTCAAGCCCGCGTATGACGAACGAGTATGTTGAGGCAGGGTGGGCGAACCGCATTCCTGTCATGACGCCGCTTGCGGTTGACCGCGCGCGCCGTGCCCGGCACGGTGACAGCCATTCCCGCCCACCAACCGAATTTCCCGCAAATGTTCAGCATCGCCACGCTCTGGATTCCCTTCACCATCGTCGCGGCGCTGGGGCAGGTCGCGCGCAACGCGATGCAGCGGCAGTTGACCAGGCCGCTCGGAACCTGGGGCGCGACCAATATCCGCTTCCTGTTCGGCTTTCCGTTCTCGATCCTGTTCTTCGTGGTGGTGCTGGCCGCAACCGGCGACCATGTGCCGTGGCCCACGGCCGCGTTCTGGCCGTGGCTGGCGCTCGGCGCGCTCAGCCAGATCCTCGGCACCGGCATGATGCTGCTGGCCATGAACGACCGCTCCTTCGTGGTGACGACCGCCTATCTGAAGACCGAGGCGATCCAGACCGCGATCTTCGGGTTCATATTTCTCGGCGACCATCTGACGGCGCTGAAGGTGGTCGCGATCCTGATTGCGACCGCGGGCGTGATCATCGCCGCGCTGCGGCCGGGAGCCGCGAAGGGCTTTGCCGATTTGAAGCCGACGCTGCTGGGTCTCGGCGCCGCGGCGACGTTTGCGTTGTCGGCGGTCGGCTTTCGCGGTGCGGTGATCGTGGTGCCCGGCGTTACGTTCGTGACGGCAGCGTCCGACACGCTGGTGCTCGGGCTGTTCCTGCAGACTTTGGTGCTGACGATCTGCCTCCTGGCGCGCGCGCCCGCTGTGCTCAAGGCGATTTTCGCATTGTGGCGGCCCTCGCTGCTGGCAGGCTTCATGGGCGCGTTCGCCTCACAGTTCTGGTTCCTGGCGTTCGCGCTCACGGCGGCCGCCAATGTGCGCACGCTGGCGCTGGTCGAGGTGCTGTTCGCGCAGGCCGTGGCCTATTACTCGTTCAAGCAGCCGCTGTCGGGTCGCGAACTCGGCGGCATTGCGCTGATCGTGATCGGCGTGGCGCTGTTGGTTTCGGTCTAGCGCTTCACTACCATCAACACCGCGCCGGCGGAGATCAGCGCGATGCCGAGCCAGCCGTTGAGCGAGGGCCGCTCGCCCAGGAATACCACGCCGAACAGCGCCACCAGCACCACGCTCAATTTGTCGATCGGCGCCACCAGCGTCGCCGGCCCGAGTTTCAGCGCACGAAAATAACATAGCCAGGATGCGCCGGTGCCGAGGCCGGAGAGCAACAGAAAGATCCAGCTTTTGTTCGAAATCGGCCCGGGATGGCTGAGTTTTCCGGTCGCAAACAGGATCAGCGCAAGGCTGATCAGCACGATCACGGTACGGATGAAGGTGGCGAGATCGGAGTTGATGTCCTCGACGCCGACTTTTGCAAATATCGCGGTCAGGGCCGCGAACACGGCCGAGAGGACGGCCCAGAATTGCCAGGTCGATAATGTTTCGGGACTCATGGGTGGACGACCATCAGAGGAGACTGCCCAGTATCGCGGGCGCCGTGTCCGCTAGTCTGCCATGAAGTTCAGGATTTGCGAGATCGTGTAACGCGGCCGCTATTATCTTCTCGTGCCCGGCTTCGAACCTAATGTCCTCTCGGCATTCGATCAGGTTTGCCCATTCCTCCAACGCAGCAGCATCAATCGCGCATTTCGAAAATCGTTCTAGAACGGCGACGATATCGCGTCGCGTCATCGTAATGACCGGACCGGCATCCCAAGAAAATAAAGCGAGCTTAGCCTGCAAGTCCCTGATAGGCCCATCGAGCAGAATCAGCGACGAAAGGATCGCCTGCCGGCTCATATCCAAATGTGGCGCTGTAGGCTCCATCGTGTTCCCGTGACCGCTACGCCTCAGTTCCGGTCGCCCGGCAGCACCGGCAGCGGCGTCACCTCGACGCCTTCCTCGATCAGGGCGCGGGCTTCATCCGGCGAGGCCTCGCCGTAGATCGGGCGATGCTCGATATCGCCATAGTGCATTTTCCGCGCCTCGTTGGGAAAGCGCTCGCCGACATTGTCGGCGTTCTTGACGATGTGCTCGCGCAACTCCTTGAGTTTGGCGCGCAGCTCGCGCTCCTGCGCCATCATCAAGGGGGTCGACGCGGGGGCAGAGGCAGGGGCGGATGCGGGGGGCGCGGCCTCGGCGGGGGTGGCGGCAACGGGTTCGGCGCTGGCGCGGCCCTTCTTGCTGACGATCTGCGGGGCCATGATGGCGCGCTCGACCTTGGCCGAACCGCATACGGGACAGTTCACCAACTTGCGTTTTTCCTGGGATTCGTAGGCCGCCGA
>Ga0302279_10002482_pt1 | contig 24281 bp, 23 predicted proteins | sample III_Bog_N3_3_FD_194541 | JGI IMG/M metagenome (GOLD analysis project Ga0302279, IMG submission 194541) | Peat permafrost microbial communities from Stordalen Mire near Abisko, Sweden - III_Bog_N3_3 | ecosystem: Environmental > Terrestrial > Soil > Wetlands > Peat | place: Sweden: Abisko... | reverse complement strand
TGCCGGAACGCCCCCAGCTTCATGATGCCGGAACGCCCTCAGATTAACTATGACTCCCGGACAAAGTTTAAGTGTAAATCAGGGTTGACATACCAAGTAGTCAAGCTAGGGTGACACCGCACTCGATGCCGACGGCTCAGCCGGCTCGGCAGGAGGTTTCGGGGAAATGGACGCCTTCGCAGTCGTGTTGGACCAACCGGAAAGCCTCTCGCTGAGCAGGCTTCCCTTGACGCCGCCCGGAGACGCGGACGTCGTGGTGGATATCGACTACAGCGGCATCAGCACCGGCACCGAACGCCTGCTGTACCAGGGCCGCATGCCGCCCTTCCCCGGCATGGGTTACCCCCTGGTCCCCGGCTACGAATCGGTCGGCCGCATCGTCGCCGCCGGCCCGAAGCTGAAAAAACGCATCGGCGAAACCGTCTTCGTCCCCGGCGCCAGTTGCTTCGGCGATGTGCGCGGCCTGTTCGGCGGCGCCGCCTCCCGTCTCGTCGTTCCGGCTGCCCGAGTCGTTTCAATCGATCCCAATCTGGGTGAGCGCGGCGTGCTGCTCGCTTTGGCCGCCACCGCCTATCACGTGATCTCCCCCACCTTGGCTGCGTTCCCGGAACTGATCGTCGGCCACGGCGTACTCGGCCGTTTGCTGGCGCGCATCATCACCCAGTCGGGCGCCACGCCCCCGGTGGTCTGGGAAACCAACCCGGTCCGCATGGACGGCGCCGAGGGCTACACCGTCCTGCACCCCGATGCCGACCCGCGCCGCGACTACCCGTGCATCTGCGACATGAGCGGCGACCACGAGATCGTTGACAAGCTGGTCCCGCGCCTCGCGCGCGGCGGCGAAATCATCCTCGCCGGCTTCTACGACCGCGTTTCCTTCGCGTTTCCGCTCGCCTTCATCAAAGAGGCTCGGTTTCGCATTTCGTCCGAATTCCGGCCGGAGGACCTCGATGAAGTCCGGCGCCTGGTCCAGGACGGCAGACTATCGCTGGACGGGCTCATCACCCACCACAGCGAACCGCAAAAGGTGGCGGACGCCTATCGCATCGCGTTCGGCGATCCAGCCTGCCTCAAAATGATAATCGATTGGAGAGCGAGCACATGAACGCACCTGTTGACGCCATGCTGAACCAGCTCAGAGCAGAGGCCGCGATCGAACCGGATGCACCGGCGACGGGGCCGGCGAAGAAGGAAACGCAGATCATTGCGATCTACGGCAAGGGCGGCATCGGCAAAAGCTTCACCCTCGCCAACCTGTCCTACATGATGGCGCAGCAGGGCAAGCGCGTGCTGCTGATCGGCTGCGATCCGAAAAGCGACACCACGTCGCTGCTGTTCGGCGGGCGGAGCTGCCCGACCATCATCGAAACATCATCGAAAAAGAAACTCGCCGGCGAGGCCGTGAAGATCGGCGACGTCTGCTTCAAGCGCGACGGCGTGTTCGCGATGGAGCTGGGCGGGCCGGAGGTCGGCCGCGGCTGCGGCGGGCGCGGCATCATCCACGGCTTCGAGCTGCTGGAGAAACTCGGCTTCCACGAATGGGGTTTTGACTACGTACTGCTGGACTTCCTGGGCGACGTGGTCTGCGGCGGCTTCGGCCTGCCGATCGCGCGCGACATGTGCCAGAAGGTGATCGTCGTCGGATCGAACGATCTGCAATCGCTGTATGTCGCCAACAACGTCTGCTCGGCCGTGGATTATTTCCGCAAGCTGGGCGGCAATGTCGGCGTGGCTGGCATGGTGATCAACAAGGATGACGGCACCGGGGAGGCGCAGGCTTTCGCCGATACCGTTGGCATTCCCGTGCTGTCGGCGATTCCGGCCGATGACGATATCCGCCGCAAGAGCGCCAATTACGAGATCATCGGCCGGCCCGGCGGACGCTGGGCGCCGTTGTTCGAGACGCTGGCCGAACAGGTGGCGCTGGCCCCGCCGGTGCGGCCGAACCCGCTGACGCATGACGCGTTGCTGGGCTTGTTCAAGGGCGAATCGGTCGGCCGCGATGTCGTGCTCGATCCGGCAACGCTTGAGGATATGTGTGCCGCGACGTTGCTGAATAAGCCGTCGCTCGAAGTCTTGTACGAAGGGGTGTGACGTGGACGGCGCGATCATCCCGCAGGAATCGGCTTCCGGCTGCCATGGCGGCCGCGAAACGATGCTGGAAGCGGCGCGGGCGGCCGGAAAGAGCGAGTCGCTCGACCGGCTGCTGGCCGACTATCCGCGCGGGCCGCACGACCAGCCGCAATCGATGTGCCCCGCGTTCGGTTCGTTGCGCGTCGGCCTGCGCATGCGCCGCACCGCAACGATTCTGTCGGGATCGGCGTGTTGCGTGTACGGCCTGACCTTCACCTCGCACTTTTATGGCGCGAAGCGGACCGTGGGTTACGTGCCCTTCAACTCGGAAACCCTGGTCCGCGGGCAGCTTTACGAGGACATCCGCAACGCGGTGTTCGAAACCGCGAAGCCGGCGGATTACGACACGGTGGTCGTGATCAATCTGTGCGTGCCGACCGCGTCGGGTGTGCCGCTGGACCGGTTGCCCAAAGTGATCGACGGCGTGCGGATCATCGGCATCGACGTCCCCGGCTTCGGTGTGCCCACGCACGCCGAGGCCAAGGACGTGCTGGCCGGCGCGATGCTGAAGTACGCGCGCCTCGAAGCCGAGGCCGGACCGGTGGCGCGCCCGCGCGCGATGGTGGAAGAGCAGCGCACAGTGTCTCTGATCGGCGAGCTGTTCCCGGTCGATCCGGTCGGCGTCGGCGCGTTGCTGGCGCCGATGGGTCTCGCCGTCGGGCCGCAGGTACCGACACGCGAATGGCGCGATCTGTACGGCGCGCTGGATTGCGCGGTCGCCGCGGCGGTGCATCCGTTCTACACTGCATCGATCCGCGAGTTCCACGCTGCCGGCCGTCCCGTGGTCGGGTCCGGTCCGGTCGGCGTCGATGGCACCGCCGCGTGGCTGGATGCAATCGGCGTGGCCGCCGGCATCACCGCCGCCAAGATCGACGCCGCGAAAGCCGCAGCCCTGCCGGCCATCCGCTCCGTGATGGACGCCAACCCGATCAACGCTCGTATTACGATTTCGGGTTACGAAGGCTCCGAACTCCTGGTCGCGCGCCTGCTGATAGAGGCCGGTGCGGAGGTGCCATACGTCGGCACCGCCTGTCCGAAAACGGAATGGAGCGAACCCGATCGCACCTGGCTGGAAGCGCGCGGCGTGCACGTGCAATACCGAGCCTCGCTGGAGCAGGACGTTGCGGCGATGCAGGAAGTGCAGCCGGATCTCGCGGTCGGCACCACGCCTTTGGTGCAGAAAGCCAAATCCCTCGGCATTCCGGCGCTGTACTTCACCAACATGGTTTCGGCCCGGCCGCTGTTCGGTCCCGCCGGTGCCGCCGCTCTGGCTGGCATCGTGGCCACGCAAACCAAGGGCCGCGAACGCTTCGCCCGCATGGTGAGCTTCTTCGACAAGGTCGGAGTTGGCGAAACCGCAGGCTATGGCTGGAAGGACATCCCCAAGGACCCGCCGGGTTCGAAGGAGCGTTACCGCAAGGCACGTGAGGCCAAGGTCAAAGCCGCTTCGGCGGTGGGGAGCTGAGCGATGCTGGTGCTCGATCATGATCGTGCGGGCGGCTACTGGGGCGCGGTCTATGCCTTCACCGCGATCCGCGGGCTGCGCGTGGTGATCGACGGGCCGGTCGGGTGTGAAAACCTGCCGGTTACCGCCGTACTGCACTACACCGACGCGCTGCCGCCGCACGAATTGCCCGTGGTGGTGACAGGACTTTCCGAGGAAGAGCTGTCGCGCAACGGCACCGAGGCCGCGATGCGGCGCGCCGCCGGAACGCAGGATCCGGACATGCCGGCGGTCGTCGTCACCGGCAGCATCGCGGAAATGATCGGCGGCGGCGTCACGCCGGAAGGATCGAACCTGCTGCGGTTCATTCCGCGCACAATCGATGAAGACCAGTGGCAGGCCGCCGATCGCGCGATCAACTGGCTGTGGTCGGAATTCGGCGCCAAGCGCAAGCCGAAAACCCGCGTGCGCAAGGAAGGCACCAGGCCACGCGTCAACATCATCGGTCCCATCTACGGCACCTTCAACATGCCCTCGGACCTCGCCGAAATCCGCCGCCTGATCGAAGGAATCGGCTGCGAGATCAACCTCACCTTCCCGCTTGGCGCTCATGTCGACGACATTCAAAAGCTTCCAGACGCTGACGTGAATGTCTGCCTGTACCGCGAGTTCGGACGTATCCTCTGCGAGGAGCTTGACCGTCCGTACCTGCAGGCGCCGATCGGGCTTTTTGCAACCACGAACTTCCTGCGCAAGCTCGGCGAACTGACGGGAGTCGATCCCGAACCCTTCATCGAGCGCGAGAAGCACACGACGATCAAGCCGATCTGGGACCTTTGGCGCAGCGTGACGCAGGACTTCTTCGCCACCGCGTCCTTCGCGATCGTTGCCACCGATACCTATGCGCGCGGCATCCGCCACTTCATGGAAGACGACCTGGGCATTCCCTGCACCTTCTCCTTCTCCCGCTGCGCCGGGGTGAAGCCGGACAACGCGGCGGTGCGCGCGGCGTTGAAGTCGAAGCCGCCGCTGGTGCTGTTCGGGTCGTACAACGAGCGCATGTACAACGCCGAACTCGGCGGACGCTGCATGTACATTCCGGCGTCGTTCCCCGGCGCCATCATTCGCCGTTCGACCGGCACGCCCTTCATGGGTTACGCCGGTGCCACCTATATCGTGCAGGAATTCTGCAACGCGCTGTTCGATGCGCTGTTCAATATCCTGCCGCTGGGGACCGATCTCGACAAGATCGAAGCGACTCCGACCCGGCTGTCCGCCGCCTGCCCCTGGGACGACGACGCAATGCAGATGCTCGACGAGCATCTGGAGACCGAACCGTTCCTGGTCCGCATCTCCGCCGCCAAACGTCTGCGCGACCGTGTCGAAGGCGACATGCGCCAGGCTGGTGAAGACCGTGTGACGGTCGAGCGGGTGGCGCGCGTGCTGGCTGATCGGGTGCCGGCATGACCGGTCAGAATACCGCCCCCGGCACGGCCGGCGGGTTGGTTCGGGTTTCCGTTCGGGGCCACCGAACGGAAAGGGTGCTGTGGCCCGCTGCATCACGGCAATCCCAGTCGCGCGGGACGGGCGCGACAAAGGCCGCAAGGCCGTTTACGGAGAGTAACCGCAATGGCTGAAAATCCTGGAGGCCCCTCGATCACGGGGTTGACGGAAACGGAGGCGAAGGAGTTTCACGGGATCTTTACCTCGAGCTTCATCGGTTTCGTCGTCGTCGTCATTATCGCGCACTTCCTCGCGTGGCAGTGGCGTCCCTGGCTGCCCAGTGCCTCCGGCTACACCACATCGTGGTTGAATGATGCCGGCAGCCTGATCAGCCACACCATCTCGCAACTCGTCTGAGGGGGTACGGAATATGTGGCGCATTTGGCTTCTGTTCGACCCGCGGCGCGTGCTTGTCGCGATCGCCGTCTTCCTGACCGTCCTGGCTCTGCTGATCCACTTCATCCTGCTCAGCACCGACCGGTTCAACTGGCTCGACGGTCCGCACCACGGTCCAGTCGCGGCGCAGAACGCTCCTTTGCCCGCGGCGGCGAAGTAGCGATCGACCGACTAAGGTAACGGGTGGGCCACAGGCCCCAAAAGCCTACGACCCGCCCGTTACCCCCCTTCCACCCGCAAAGGACGGCCTGACGTTCGTTCGGAGAACTTTTCGATGGCGATGCTCAGTTTCGAAAAAAAATACCGCGTACGCGGAGGTACACTGATCGGCGGTGACCTGTTCGACTTCTGGGTGGGGCCGTTCTTCGTCGGATTCTTCGGGGTCACGACGGCGTTCTTCACCATCCTCGGAGTCACCCTGATCGCCTATGCCGCGGCCATCGGCCCGACCTGGAATGTGTGGCGCATCTCCATTGCGCCGCCCGATCTGAGTTACGGCCTCGCTTTCGCCCCGCTGCGGGACGGCGGATTCTGGCAACTGATTACCGTCTGTGCGTTGGGCGCCTTCGTCTCCTGGGCCCTGCGCCAATGGGAAATCGCCCGCAAGCTCGGCATGGGCGCGCATATCCCGGTTGCCTATGGCTTCGCAATCTTTGCCTACTTCAGCCTGGTGGTGATCCGCCCGGTCCTGATGGGCGCCTGGGGCTATGGCTTCCCCTACGGGATCATGAGCCACCTGGATTGGGTGTCGAACACCGGGTACCAGTACCTGCACTTCCACTACAATCCGGCGCACATGATCGCCATCAGCTTCTTCTTCACCAACGTGCTCGCCTTGGCGCTGCATGGATCGCTGATCCTGTCGGCTGCCAATCCGCGCAAGGGTGAAGTGGTGAAGTCGGCGGAACAGGAAAACGGCTACTTCCGCGACACGATCGGCTACTCGATCGGCACACTCGGCATTCACCGGCTGGGCATGTTCCTCGCCGTGTCCGCCGCCTTCTGGAGCGCGGTGTGCATCATCATCAGCGGGCCGTTCTGGAGCCGCGGTTGGCCGGAATGGTGGGGCTGGTGGCTTAATCTTCCAATTTGGGCGCACTGATCCAGGGGCCCGGGGGAAATATCATGGCCGAATACCAAAACATCTTCACGCGGGTTCAGGTCCGTGGTCCAGCGCATATCGGGGTTTCGTTGCCACGCGGCAGTTGGACCCGGACCGGAACGCCGTTGTTTTCCTATCTGCTGGGGTTGATCGGCGACGCCCAGATAGGCCCGATCTATCTGGGCCTGTCGGGGATCGCCTCCCTGCTGTGCGGCTTCATCGCCTTCGAGATCATCGGGCTCAACATGATGGCCTCGGTGAACTGGAGCCCGATGGAGTTCCTGCGGCAACTGCCCTGGCTCGCGCTGGAACCACCGCCGCCGGCTTATGGCCTGCATATCCCGCCACTCGCGGAAGGCGGCTGGTGGCTGATGGCGGGGTTCTTCCTGACGGCCTCGCTGCTGCTGTGGTGGGCCCGGATGTATCGCCGAGCCACCGCACTCGGCTTGGGCACGCATACGGCCTGGGCCTTCGCTTCGGCGATCTGGCTGTATCTGGTACTGGGCTTCATCCGACCGGTGATGATGGGAAGCTGGGCGGAAGCTGTGCCCTTCGGCATCTTCCCGCATCTGGACTGGACCGCCGCCTTCTCGATCCGATATGGCAACCTGTACTACAACCCGTTCCACATGCTGTCCATCGTCTTCCTGTACGGCTCAGCCGTGCTGTTCGCGATGCACGGCGCGACGATCCTGGCGGTCAGCCGCTTCGGCGGCGAGCGTGAGGTGGAACAGATCACCGACCGCGGCACCGCAGCCGAACGCGCGGCGATCTTCTGGCGCTGGACCATGGGCTTCAACGCGACCTTCGAGTCCTGGCACCGCTGGGGCTGGTGGTTCGCGGTGCTGTGCCCGCTGACCGGCGGCATCGGCATGCTGCTCACGGGCACGGTTGTCGATAACTGGTTCCTCTGGGGCGTCAAGCACGGTCTCGCGCCGTCTTATCCCGAGGTCTTCCCCCATCTCGTCGATCCTTCACTGGGAGCCGGGAAATGAAGCTCGCCAATATTCCCGTTCTGTTTGGCGGCCTCGCGATTTTGGCCGTCTCGGTCATCGTTCTTCTTAAGTTCGAGCGCCCACCCATTGACGGTATCCAGCGGGGTTACCGCGGAACCGGCATGGTGGAGCTCTACAATCCTCGCACCGTCGCGCGCCTGGCGGAGGCGAACCAGGTCCCCACGTCGTTGCCGTCCTTTGGCAATGTCGGCCCCAAGGCCGGCACGACCTACAAGAACGTCAAGGTGCTGGGCGACGTCAGCGTGGGTGAGTTCACCCGGCTGATGGCGACCGTCACCAACTGGGTGTCGCCGGTGCAGGGCTGCGCCTATTGCCATGACACCAACAACATGGCGTCGGACGCGGTCTACACCAAGGTGGTGTCCCGCCGCATGTTCGAAATGGTCCGCCACATCAACAAGGACTGGACGACGCATGTCGCGGCGAGCGCGCCGACCGGCGTGACCTGCTACACCTGCCACCGCGGCCAGCCGGTGCCGGCCAATATCTGGTTCAACGATCCCGGCCCGGTTCAGGCTGGCGGCTACACCCAGGTGTCCGCTGGCAAGAATCATCCGGCTCTGACCGCGGGCATCACCGCGCTGCCCTTCGACCCCTTCACGCCCTTCCTGGAACAGGAAAACGACATCCGGGTGATCGGGGGTACGGCGCTGCCGACCGGAAATCGCCGCTCGATCAAGCAGACCGACTGGACCTACGCGCTGATGATGAACTTCTCCCAGTCTCTCGGGGTCAACTGCACCTTCTGCCATGAAACCCGGTCCTTCACCGACTGGGCCCAGAGCACGCCGCAACGCGTGACCGCCTGGTACGGCATCCGGATGGTGCGTGACCTGAATAACAACTACCTCGACCCGCTGAAGGCGGTATTCCCGGCGGCCCGGCTTGGGTCGGAGGGCGATTCGCCGAAAGTGAACTGCGCCACCTGCCACAATGGGGTTTACAAACCGCTTTTCGGTGCCACGATGGCGAAGGACTTTCCTGAGCTGACCGCCCCGTAGTAGAAGGCGGCCGCTCATCAACCTTCGTGCCGTGCCTGCCAAGGCCCGGTCAGCCGGAGCTGAAGCTGCATGGATTCGCTTGAAGTCAACAAGGTTATCGCCTCTGTCCTGGTTGCCGGCATCGTCTTCTTCATTGCCGGCAACATTGGTGACAACCTGATCAGGGAATCGATCCCGGCCAAGCCGGCGATCAAGATCGAGGTTCCCGAAGCTGCCGCTCCGGCTGGCGCGGCAGCTCCGGCACCCCTGGCGCCCATCGCGCCGCTGCTGGCGAAGGCCGACGTGGCCGCCGGCGAGAAATTTGCCAAGAATATCTGCGCCGCCTGTCACACCTTCACCGAGGGTGGCAAGGCCGGCATCGGCCCGAACCTGTATGGCGTGGTCGGCGGACCGCATGCGCATATGGCGGGGTTCAATTACTCGGACGCGCTGAAGGCCAAGCAGGGCAACTGGACCTATGACGAGCTGAACGCCTGGCTGAAGAAGCCCGCCGCCTATGCGCCGGGCACGCGGATGACCTTCGCGGGTGTCACCAATGACCAGCAGCGGGCGGACGTGATCGCCTACCTGCACACCCTGTCACCCAATCCCGTGCCATACCCGCCCCCCGAGGAATCTGCGGCCGCCGCTGCGCCGGCCGCTGTGGCTGCGGCGCCCGCGGGTGATCCGCCGATCGAAAGCCTGCTGGCCGCGGCCGATCCGAAGCGCGGGCAGGCGGATACATTGAAATTCGGCTGCATCGCCTGCCACACGTTCACCGATGGCGGCAAGGCGGGGCTCGGACCGAACCTGTATGGGGTGGTCGGCGGGCCGCACGCGCATATGCCGGGCTTCGCCTATTCCGCCGGCATGAAGGCCAAGGAGGGCACCTGGACCTACGACGATCTGAACCTATGGCTCAAGAAGCCGGCAGCCTTTGTGCCGGGGACGAAGATGACCTTCGTCGGCGTGCCTGATATCAAGGACAGAGCGGACGTGATCGCCTATCTGCGCAGCCTCGCGGCTGATCCCGTGCCGCTGCCCGCGAAGTAGCGGCTTCGCGACCCCCCGCTCCGGATTGGGGCGGGCGGTGGGTATGCACTTCCCCCCTGTCATGGCCGCCTTCGTGGCGGCCATCTATGCCAGCAGGGTGCTGCGACAGATGGCTGGAACAAGGCCGGCCGTGACGAATTGGGACACTCTGCCGCCCGGGTTTCCAGTCATGGTCAAAATGCTCTAAATCCCGAACCGGTGCCTCAACCCGTCGCGAAGCCGATGGATCCCGAAGGGGTCCGCGGCCCGCCCGCGCAGGGCGGCAATCTGCTCATGCAGGCCACCGGCAAAGGCGCTGGCGCGCAGTTCTTCGCGCTGGTAGTGCTCGATCCAGGAATCGCGGCGGGACAGCAGGTCCTCCAGCGCCAGCACATCGGCCTCGGTCAAGATGTGGCCGGCCCGGATATGCGGCGGCAGCCAGCGTTGCACATAGAACGTGCCGTGTTCCGGACCCTTCTCATGCGCCGGCCGGTCCTTCGAATACAGATAGACCGACAGGCTTTTGCGGGACAAATGGTGCTTGTCCGGCGGCAGATCGATCCGCGGGAAGCCGTGCCACGATATCTCGTTCGTTTCGAAAATCACCGCTCTGTTGAACGCCGGTTCCAGCGAGATCACCTGGTTTTCCGCCGGCCTGCGAGGGTTAGAGTGAAGCTCGATCTGGCCGCCCCATTCGGGCCGCCATTCCTTGTTCAGATAGACCAGCAGATTGAGCCGGCGGTGCAGCTTGGTCGGCGGGTCGTAATTGAAATCGATGTGCGGATCCAGCTCCTGGCCGTGCCGGTTGTCGTGCGTGCCGCCGCCATACATCCTGGGGTCGTGCAGCAGGCCCGCTATGCCGGTCAAACGGCTGATCAGCGACAGGAACGGCTCGCTGCCGAGAACATGGTAGAGGTGTGCGTAGCTGTCGCTGATGGCGGCAATGTCCTCGTGCACTGCCTTGCCGCCGATGTCTCCGAATTCGTTTCGAGCCCGCTCAGCATCGAACGCCGGGAAGTCCCGCAGCAGGGCTTCCGCGACAGCGTCGGTGAAGAACCCGTCGATGACGATGTATCTGAATGGTTTGGCCGCCTGGAACCGCGCCTGGTAGTTGGCGGCCCCGGCGAGCAGGGACCGGGCGACGGTTTCCGAGAGCCGGTCCAACGCGGGCGGATCGGTGACGGTGACGAAATCGTTCATGCCCGGACCTCCTTCGTGCGGCGGCGCACATCAGGCGGTCATGAAAGAACAAGGCGACGAAAAAATCAACCATTACGTGTATTATTCGGAAATAACACAACCTCCGCAATTGCGATGCCCAAAACGCCGAAGAGGACCAACCGGCCCCCTTCGAACGACCTTGGTCCCGCAGTCCGGGACAGACTCAGCTCTTCGGTGCGAAGGCGATGCACCAGCCGTTCGGATTGATCGTGCCGGACACGATCTTGCAACCGGCCGGCGCTTCGAAGTTCACGCAGTCGGCGCACTTCGCGCCGTCCTTCGGCGTCTCCTGATATTGCACGATCGCCTGCGCGAGCTTGTCCTGCGCCTCGGCCTTGGCGGCAACCGCGGCCATGGCACCGCCGGTCACCACAGCCAGCCCGGCACGCAAAATCCCCCGGCGTGTCGCCCGGTCTTCGTCTCGCTTGGTCACTTTCGTCAACTCCTTGATTGATCGAACCCGAAACCCTCAGGCCGCACGCTGAACATTCAGCTCGGCCCAGATCGTGGCCAGCGCCCCGACGAGGTGGTCGATGTCCGCGTCGGAATGTAGGGGCGATGGTGTGATCCGCAACCGTTCGGTCCCACGCGGAACCGTCGGGTAGTTGATCGGCTGCACGTAAATCGAGAACTGCTCCATCAGCCGGTCGCTGATCTGCTTGCACAGCACGGGATCGCCGACCATCACCGGCACGATGTGGCTGGGATTGTCGTAGTGCGGCACCCCGATCGCATCCAGTTTCGCGCGCAACTGCCGCACCCGGTCCTGGTGGCGTTCCCGCTCCGCGTTGCTGTTTTTCAGGTGCCGGATGCTCGCCACCGCACCCGCAGCCACCGCCGGCGGCACCGCCGTCGTGAAGATGAACCCCGAGGCGAAGCTGCGCACGAAATCGCACATCGAAGCCGATCCCGCGATATAGCCGCCGACCACGCCAAAGGCCTTGGCAAGCGTGCCCTCGATCACCGTCAGCCGACGCGCCACACCTTCGCGCTCGCTGATACCGCCGCCGCGCGGGCCGTACAGGCCGACCGCGTGCACCTCATCGAGGTAGGTCATCGCGCCGTACTTGTCCGCCACGTCGCAAATATCGGCAATCGGCGCGATATCGCCGTCCATCGAATAGACCGACTCGAAGGCGATCAGCTTCGGCCGCCCCGGCTCGATCGCCGCCAGTTGCCGCTCCAGGTCCGCCACGTCGTTGTGCCTGAACACCCGCTTGTCCGCTCGGCTGTGGCGCACACCCTCGATCATCGAGGCATGGTTCAGCTCGTCGGACAGGATCACGCAGCCCGGCAGGCGCGCGCCGATCGTGCTGATTGTCGCCCAGTTCGACATATAGCCCGAGTTGAACAGCAGGGCGCCGTCGGTCCCGTGCAGGTCCGCAAGCTCCTGCTCCAGCAGCACGTGGTAGTAGTTGGTGCCGGCGATATTGCGGGTGCCGCCGGCGCCGGCGCCGCAGCGGTCCAGCGCCTCGTGCATGGCCTGGATCACGCCAGGGTTCTGCCCCATGCCCAGGTAGTCGTTGGAGCACCACACGGTGACCGGCGCCTTGCCGCGCTCGCGGTGGTGCGTCGCCTGCGGGAAGTTGCCGGCGTGGCGTTCCAGGTTCGCGAACACCCGGTAGTTGCCCTCCCGACGCAGCCCGTCGAGCTGCTTGCGGAAGATGGCATCGTAATTCATGGGCGGCCTCCAATGGTGACCTGAGTTGGCAGGGGTCCTTGGGTTGTCCTCGGCGGGATGGCATCACGGGCGCGTGACGTCACGCTCCATTGCCATAATCCATTCCAAGCCTTCGCGGCGGAGAGCGGCAGCACCAGGAACCAATGTTCCAGGATCGCCAGTACCATCATGGTCGCGACCAAGGTATGACCGGTCGCGTTGAACGCGTCGCCGTCCGCCGCCAGCGCCCGCTGCGACAGGATCACCGCACAGATGGTGGAGGCTGTCACAGAGAACGGAAACAGCAGGTTCATCGGCTTGCGGGTGAAGAAGCTCTTGATGTGATCGAGATGCTCCGGCAGGAGCTCGGCGTTGAGGTTGCTGACGCCGAGAAACACGTTCAGGCGCGCGCTCTGGTGCATCCACCACAGCACGACGAAAGTAGACAAGCCGAAATGGTTCGGCTGCCCCCAGGTGATGGCGACGACCACCGCGGCCAGCACCAGCACAGCAATCTCGTGGTACAGGCTGGCCTGGATGGCGTGGCCGAAATGGCTCCAGCCGCTGCATCCATGGTCGCAGTGGTGCGTGCGGGGGCCGGTGACGTAACCCATATAGAAGCTGATCTCGAGCCAGGCCCAGACCAGCACCCCGCAGGTGAAGGCGCAGTAGGCCCCGGCTGTGCTGGTATCCGTGGCGGTCGTTGCCAATCCATACAGCGCGCCGCCCAGGATGCCGGTCGCGGCGGCCATGCTCCATCGGAACGTGAACCGGGGCAGGCCGTCCAGGAACAGGATCAGGCAGGTGCTACCCCACCAGATCAGCAGTCCGAGCAGCGCGGGATAGGCGTATTGGGCCATGGATTCGGCTACCAGGCCGGCGCCATACGGATCTCGCGCGGCAGTTCATGCCGCTGCGGCCGCATCAGGAACATTCGCCCCAGGGTCAACCCGGCACTGGCCACCAGCAACCCGCGCTTGATCGCCCCGCCAAAACCGCGTTGCGCCTTGGCCGCGGCAATCCTTTCGCCCGTGACCCGCAGCTTCTCCAGCCCGGCCAGGAAGGCAGGGTTGTCGACGTCGAGCGTGACCGGGAAGACCTGCCGGCAGATCTCGGTGGTGATGCGGAAGACCTGCATATCGTACTGCGTCGGATCCAGCCCCAGGGCCGCGTGGAACACCGGGCGGGCATGGTCGCGCACATACATCGTGGCGAACACCGACAGCAGGAAGAATCGGATCCACAGCTTGTTCAACCCGGACAGAATCTGCGGATTGGCGCGCATGATCAGCGCGAAGGCCTCGCCATGGCGGAACTCGTCCGCGCACCATTCGCGGAACCATTTGAAGATCGGGTGGAACCGCAGTTCCGGATGCCGTTCGAGCTGGCGGTAGATCGAGATGTAGCGCGCGTAGCCGATCTTTTCCGACAGATAGACCGCATAGAAAATGAACTTCGGCTGGAAGTAGGTGTATTTCTTCACCTTCGTCAGGAAGCTCAGGTCCACGCCGACGCCGAAATCCTTCAGGGTGTCGTTGATGAACCCGGCATGGCGGGATTCATCGCGCGCCATATAGGCGAACCAGTCGCGGATGTCGGGGTTCTTCACCCGGGTCTTGATTTCCGAGTACAGCACGCAGCCGGAGAACTCGGCGGTGACGGAACTGACCAGGAATTCCAGGAACTCCGCCTTCAAATCCGGCGGCAGGGTGGACAGGTCCAGGTCGAAATCAGAATTCCGCGTGAAGTGGGTCTTGTTGGTGTCGCGCGCGAATTCGGCCATCAGCTCGTCCCACTCGGCCCGCACCGGTGCGACGTCCAGTCTGTCCATCGCGGCGAAGTCGGTGGTGTAGAAGCGCGGGCTCAGCACCGTGTCACGCTGCGCCAGCCGGGTGGTCTCGTTGACCTGCGTTGCGGATTTCATGGGAACTCCTTCGGCATGAAGCCGACTTCGTATAATTCGAACATTTCCAGCAGCCCGGTCAGTTGCGCCCAGAACCGGCCGAACGCGGTCGCGCGGACCACGGTCGCGGTGCATCGCAGGTGCACGTGCTCGCCATAACCGATGTGCGAGGGCGCGCCATGCAGCAGCACCGTATCGCCAGGGCCGATCTCCACGCCTTCCGGCACGGCATAGGCGTAGAGATTTTCCGGGCTCTGTTCGATGTCCAGCGAGCAGGGGACTTCGATCCGCCGGCCCATCAGGAGTGCGCCTTCGCGGTCAGCAGCCGGGCAAACGCTTCTTCATTGGTGATGCCGAAGGCCTCCATCTCGACCCGGCGCCCGGTGGTCGGGTCTTCCAGGGTGAGGCGGCCATCAGCCCATTCGGTGAGGCGGAACGGCACGGCGACATTGGCATCCTGGCGCAGGCGCTGACGGGCCAGGCCGCGCATCGTCGCCCGCAGGAATCCGTTGGTTGCCGGCGCCACCACCTCGATCGGGACGGTCGGCGCGCTGGCGTCATAGACGATCACCGCGCCATCGGCTCGGTCGGCGAACAGCAGGTCGCGGCTCATCACCATCTTCGCGGTCGGCTCGCTGTTCGCCGCCCCGGTCAGCCGGCCGGCCGCTGCGACCGCGATGGCCGACGCCACGACGAGCCCGACGATGATCAGGATGCCGCGGGGGAAGGGGGGATGGTCCGATGCGTCGCTCATGATGTCCTCTGTCAGGCTGCGGCGGGGATGTGTGCGCCACTTCCGTTGCCGGCGGAAACCGGAACAACGACCGGCGTCGCCGCTTGCGAGGCCGAAGCCGCCAGCGCCCGGCCCAGGATCTGCGCCACCGTGGCGGCATCGGGCACACACCGCAGGGTCGGCTCCGCGCGGGCGAACTTCCACGGCCGGACATGCGGCCACTGGATCAGATAAGCCACGCGGTTGCCCTTGCTGAGCGACACGGCGAGGTCGCCGGCACCGTTCGGCCAGATGTGCGCGCCGGCGGAGACGATCTTGGTGAAGGGAATCTGGATGGTGATCGGCATCGCGATGCCGAAGCGCATCACCACGCGCCGTGTGGTGATGGTGTAGAGCGTGGTTCGCGCGGACAGCCAGGCATACAGGACGAGAAGCCCCACAGCCGCAGAGCCAAGCGCGGCAAGCCGCAGCGCCGACAGGCCGAGTTGCGTCAGCGGCGTGCCGTCAGCCAGGCCCGCCGCGAAGCCCCAAACGATCAGCAGCCCGAAATAGAACCCCACCTGGCGCACGTGCATCGCCCGTCGTGCCAGGGTTTCCCAATCGGGAGCACCCTGCCACAGGATCGACTCGCCAGCCGGCAACGAGGTTGGAAGCCCCGGTACCGGCTCGTAATCATGTTCGTTCACAGGAAGGGGTCCCTGCGATCGGGCGTGGCGTAGAGCTGGCCGCTGGCGAAGTAGGCGCTGATCTGGTCTTCCTCACGCAGGGTGACCAGATCGGGATTGGCCAGCTTCGGCGCCGCGGCGAAATCCTTGCCCAGGACGGATCGTACGACGACCTTGCGGGTGGTCTCGTTCACCCGGATCAGCGGCATCGGCACCAGCACCGAACCACCGGTGGGCAGGGTCACTTCCAGGTAGCGGACGACCATTTCAGACCGGTCAACCCAGATGTCGCTGACCTCCCCGCCCACGACCCCATCGGCGCCAACCGCTTTCAGGCCACGCGGATCGGGGCTTTCCTCATCCAGGTAGTGGTCGGTCGCCACCCGCATCGGCAGGATGCGGGGCTCGCCATGCACATAGGTCCGGTCAGGCTCGTTGGAGCGTAGAGCCGAGGCCGCGGGGCCTGCGCCGGACAGCAGCGGGTTGCCAATGGGTTCCAGCGGCGAACCCGGCCAGGGATGGGTCGGTTCAGCGCTGATCGGGGGCTGGGGATCCTCGGGGCGCGGGGCGTAGACCACGCCGCCATGCGGCAGCCGAAAGGTCTTCGCTGGCGGCAGCGGCGGCCAGCCCTCGGTGCGGCCGTTGCCCAGGCCATCCTCGATCAGCGGATAGCCTTCCCGCTTGTCCTCCCTGCGGAGGTAAATGATCAGGTAGGCGAAGAAAGCCCAGAAAGCGTAAAGCGTGACTTGCGCCACGTCGAAATAGCCAGTGATGGCTCCGGTTCCCATGACATCACCTCGGCATGCTGAGTGTGGTGGAAGAAAGCTCGCCCAGCCCGAAGGCCGCAGCGGGTTTGAAGGCCTGCCGGCGCACCAGCGGGCCGATAGCGACCAGCGTGGCGAACAGCAGCGCGATTTCGATGTGGTAAACAACCGAATAGCCGGTGCCCGGACTGGCGAGCGCCTGGCCCAGGACACCGTTGACAGCCAGGGCTGAAACGCCGTCGCGGATCAGCCCGCCCGCGGCGACCGCGGACCCGGCGGCGGAGGCTTGCACCGCCCCCCAGATCCCCAGTGCAAGACCGATCTGCCCCGGACGCGCGGTGCCCATCGCCGCGGTCAGGGTGCAGTGGCCGAACAGACCGGCACCGAAGCCGATCAAAGCGGTGCCGATGGCGAACAAAACCAGCGATTCCGTCGGTTCGGCGAAGATGACGAAGCTGAAAGCCACCAGCCCGATGATCGCGCCGAAGGCCGCCAGGCGATACGGATCGGCGCCGCGGCCCAGCCGCCGAGCGGCCAGACCGAAGCCGGAGAGGCCGCCGGCGGCGAGCAGGGCGCTCAAGAGCGTCGTCGTGCCGACGGAGAGATGCAGGACCTGGCCGCCGTACGGCTCCAGCAGCACGTCCTGCATGCTGAAGGCGACACTGCCCAGGCCCAGCGCCACCAGGCGGCGGGTGGCGCGCGGATACTGGCTGAAGTCGTGCCAGGCCTGCTGGAAGGTGGGGTGTACCCGGTCGCGTGCCGTCAGCGCCGGATTCCGCGGCTCCTGCTTCCACAGCGCGGCGACGTTCAGGATCATGGTGGCCAGCGCCGTGCCCTGGATCACCTGGATCAGCTTGAGCTCGGTGAAGTGCGCCAGCAGCGCGCCATAGGTCAGCGCACCGCCGACCATGCCCAGCAGCAGCATCATGCACATCAGCGCCACAACGCGCGGATGCGAGTCCGGCGGCGCCAGGTCGGTGGCCAGCGCCAGCCCGACGGTCTGCGTGGTGTGCAGCCCCGCGCCGACCAGCAGGAAGGCCAGACCGGCGCCAATCTGGCCGTAAAGCACCGGCCCGTTGGTGTCGCCCGAGAGCACGATCAGCGCGAAGGGCATGAACGCCAGCCCGCCGAACTGCATCATCGTGCCCATCCAGATATAGGGCACGCGCCGCCAGCCCAGCACCGACTTGTGCGTATCCGACCGGAACCCGACCACCGCTCGGAACGGGGCGAACACCAGCGGCAGGGAGATCATCACCGCGACCAGCCAGGCCGGCACGAGCAGCTCGACGATCATCACCCGGTTCAGGGTGCCGATCAGCAGCACGACGGCCATGCCGACGGAGACCTGGAACAAGGACAGGCGCAGCAGCCGCCCCAGCGGCAGTTCGGGAGTCGCGGCATCGGCAAACGGCAGGAAGCGCGTACCGATGCGCGTCCAGTTGTTGGCCAGCCGGGTCCCGATCTTGCTCACGTCCGGACCACCTCCAGCGCCTGGGAGATGTAAAAGCCGCGCGACACCCGGTGGGTGCGGGTGGTGTGCCAGCCCGCGAGGTCGCGGCCGATATGGCGGACGATGGTGCGGTGGGTGACCGGTTCGATCGCCGGCGAGCGGTTGCCGCGGGGGAAGACCTGACCCACGGCATGCATGACTGTCAAAGCCGCGGTGCGCGGGGCGAAGGTCATCACCATGGAGCGGTCGGTCCGCGCCGCCAGCCCCGCCAGCACCCGCACGGTGTCGCGGGCCCGGTAGTGGATCAGCGAGTCCATCGCGACCACATGGTCGAAATGGCCCAGCGCCGGGTCGAGCATGTCGCCGACCCGGAAATCGATGTGCCCAACGCCGAGGTCGTGCGGCAGCCGCTCGCGGGCGAGCTCCACCAAGGTGGGTGACAGGTCGATCGCGGTGACATGCGCGCCCCGACGAGCGGCTTCGACCGACAACGCGCCGGTGCCGCAGCCGGCGTCGAGCAGACGGGTGCCGCGCAAATCCTGCGGCAGCCAGCTCAGCAAGGTCGTCCGCATTTCATCGCGGCCGGCGCGCACGGTGGCGCGGATCCGGTTGACCGGCGCGTCGGAGGTCAGTCGCTTCCAGGCTTCCACCGCGGTGCGGTCGAAATACTCCAGCAACTCGCCGCGGCGGGTGTGGTAGCCGACCGACGCCGAGGGGCCATTGTCGAGCGGTGCCATCAATCGAACCCCAGCAGATCGAAGATGTCGCGATCTTTCAACGGCCGCGATTCCAGCGCTTCCGTGCCGGCAATCAAATTCGCCGCCAGCCGCAGGTATTCGTTCTGCACCGCGACGATCTCCGGCGTCGGGTCCATTTCGAACAAAGTGGACTTCTTCAACCGCGAGCGGCGGATCACGTCGAGGTCCGGGAAATGCGCCAAAGTCTGCATCCCGGTGCGTGCGTTGTACTTGTCGATCTGATCTGTCGCCGCACTGCGGTTGGCGATCACCCCGCCCAGCCGGACCTCGTAGTTCTTCGCCTTTGCCTGGATCGCCGCGACGATGCGGTTCATCGCAAAGATCGAATCGAAATCGTTCGCGGCCACGATCAGCGCCCGCCCGGCATGCTGCAACGGCGAGGCGAACCCGCCGCAGACCACGTCGCCCAGCACATCGAAGATCACCACATCGGTGTCTTCCAGCAAATGATGTTCCTTCAGCAGCTTCACGGTCTGCCCGACGACATAGCCGCCGCAGCCGGTGCCGGCCGGAGGGCCGCCGGCTTCGACGCACATCACGCCGTTGTAGCCCTGATAAACGAAATCCTCGACCCGCAGTTCTTCCGAATGAAAGTTCACCGTCTCCAGGATGTCGATCACCGTCGGCACCAGGCACTTGGTCAGGGTGAAGGTCGAGTCGTGCTTCGGGTCGCAGCCGATCTGCAAAACCCGCTTGCCCAGCTTGGAGAATGCCACGGACAAATTGGACGACGTCGTGCTCTTGCCGATGCCGCCCTTGCCGTAAACCGCAAACACCTGGGCGTTGCCGATTTTCAGGTCGGGCTCCATGCGCACCTGCACACTGCCCTCACCGTCGCCGCGTCCCGGGATTCGCCTGATGACCGTCATGCTGCTACCTCCAGACCAACCCCTTCGAGCCGGTCTTCAAGTTCCTCGCCCGCTTTTTGCAGGGCTTCCCGCATTTCATCGCCGGGAGCCCAGTAGTTCCGTTCGTGCGCCTCGATCAGCCGGTTGGCCAGCTTCACCGTCGCTGTCGGGTTCAAAGCCGCAAGCCGTTCCCGCATCGCCGGATCCAGCACGAAAGTTTCCGAGAGCTTTTCATACACCCATGGCGCGACTTCGCCAGTGGTTGCAGACCAACCCAACGTATTTGTAACGTGCGCCTCGATCTCGCGCACACCTTCATAGCCGTGTGACAGCAGCGCCTCGTACCATTTGGGGTTCAGCGCGCGCGTCCGTGTCTCCAGCGAGACCTGTTCGGCGATCGTGCGCACCGTGCCCTCGCCGCGCGTCTGGTCGCCGATATAAACCGCCGTCGCCGCCCCACCCCGAGCCCGCTTCACCGCTCGGCTGATGCCGCCCAGCGAGTCGAAGTAATGGTCCACCGTGGTGACGCCAACTTCCAGCGAGTCGAGGTTCTGGTAGGTCAGGTCCACATGCGACAGCGCATCGGCCAGCACCGCGTCATTCCGCCGCGGCGGGCCGTTGACGCCGTAGGCAAATCCCTTGCGCTTCAGATAGGCGTCGGCGAGTTCGTCCTCGTCGTTCCAGGCGCCGTTGCCGACGATCTGGTTGACGTTGGCGCCGTAGGCCCCATCCATGTTGCCGAACACGCGCAGCGCCGCGTCCTCGATCGCCCCGCCGTGTTCGGCTTGAAAAGCCAAAGCGTGCTTGCGGATGAAATTCTGGTCCACCGGTTCGTCGGCGGAGGCGGCCAGCAGTGCGGCCTCGGCCAGCAGTTTCGTCTGCAACGGCAGCAGGTCGCGGAAGATGCCCGACAGGGTCGCGACCACGTCGATCCGGGGACGGCCGAGTTTCGCCAGCGGCACCAGTTGCGCGCCCGCCACCCGGCCGTAGCTGTCGCAGCGCGGTTCCGCGCCCATCAGCCACAGCGCCTGCGCGATCGGTCCGCCTTCGGTTTTCAGGTTGTCGGTGCCCCACAGCACGATCGCCACCGTTTCCGGCACCGCACCGGAGTCCGCGAGATGACGCGCCAGCAACCTGTCGGCCTGGCTGGCACCGTCGCGCACGGCGAAAGCGCTGGGGATACGGAACGGATCGAAGCCGTGCAGATTGCGCCCGGTTGGCAGGACTTCGGTGGTGCGCAGCAGATCGCCACCGGGAGCCGGCCGGATATAGCCGGCGTCCAGCGCATGCACGATCGCGGGCACTTCGTGGTCCACCGCCAGCAAGCCATCCAGCCGCTTGCGTTCGGCGACATCCGTGACGCCGGCCGCGTCCAGCATCGACACGCGTTGCTCTTCGTTGAGGCCCTCGCCCACGACATGCAGCCCGTGCGGGATCAGGGTGTATTCCAGCTCCAGCAACGCCGACGACAATTGCGCGATCTTGTCGGCATCGGCGGCGGTCCATTCCGGTTCCGTCGTTGCCAGATCCACCGTCACCGCCTGCGCCTGGATGATCGAGGCCATCGTATCGCGCTGATGCACATCGACATCCGGTTCGAGCCCGCGCCAACGATCCAGCGAGGCCTTCAGGTCCAGCAGCCCGCGATACAGCCCGGCATGCGCCACCGGGGGAGTCAGGTAGCTGATCAGTGCCGCCCCGGCCCGACGTTTGGCGATCATGCCCTCGGACGGATTGTTGGAGGCGTAGAGATAAAAATTCGGCAGGTCGGAAATCAGCCGGTCCGGCCAGCAATCGCCCGACATGCCCGCCTGCTTGCCCGGCATGAATTCCAGCGCGCCATGCGTGCCGAAATGCAGCACCGCGTCGGCGCCGTATTCCTGGCCGATCCAGCGGTAGAACGCGCAGAAGGCATGGGTGGGCGCGAAGCCGCGTTCGAACAGCAGCCGCATCGGGTCGCCTTCGTAACCGAAGGCCGGCTGCACGCCGACAAAGACGTTGCCGAATTTTTCGCCCAGCACGAACAGCGAGGCGCCGTCGGTCTGCACGCGGCCGGGGGCGGGGCCCCATTGCGCCTCGATCTCATTCAGCCAGCGCTGGCGCCGGACATGCTCGTCGGCCGGCATGCGTGCCGCGACGTTGGCGGTGGTGCCGAAGAACTGCGAATTGCCGCCCAGGATGCGGTCGCGCAGCGCATCGACCGTGTCGGGGACTTCAACGTTGTAGCCGGCCGCAGCCAAGCCACGCATCGTGTTCAGCAGCGACTGGAACACCGACAGATAGGCGGCGCTGCCGACGGTGCCCGCATTCGGCGGGAAGTTGAACAGCACGATCGCGATTTTTCGGTCCGCCCGCGCCTTGCGTCGCAACGCCACCAGACGCGCAACCCGAGCAGCCAGCATCGCTGTGCGTTCGGGGTGCTGGACCATGTCGCGCCGGCGCTCATGGCCGCCGGCGGTGGAGCGGCCACCGAAGGTCATCGGCCAGATCCCGCCGTCGAGTTCGGGTATCGCAACCATCATGGTCGCTTCCACCGGCAACAAACCGCGCGCGTCCTCGGCCCATTGCTCCAGCGTCTGGAATTCGACGGGATGGGCGGTGATGTAGGGCACGTCGAGCGCGGCCAGCAGTTCCTCGGCGGCGTGCGAATCGTTGTAGGCGGGACCGCCAACCAGGCTGAATCCGGTCAGGGAGACGACCGCATCGACGGTCGCCTTGCCGTCGCGCATGAAGTAGCGCTGCACCGCCTCGCGCTGATCGAGGCCGCTGGCGAAAGCCGGGATTGGTTGCAGGCCTTTGGCTTCCAGCGCGGCGATCACGCCGTCGTAGTGCAGCGCGTTGCTGGACAAAGCATAAGACCGCAGCAGCAACACACCGACCCGGCCGGCCTTGCCGGTGGCGGGCAACTGATCCAGGCGCTCGAAAATCCGGCCGGGGCCGTTCGGATGATACAGGCCGACATCAGGATATTCGATCGGCGGGGCGACTTTCAACGCACCGGCCAGATGCGCACGCTCGCCGCTGGAATACCGGCCCACCAGCAGGCGGACCATGTTGGCGATGTTTTCCTCTGATCCCGCCAGCCAGTATTGCAAGGACAGGAAATAGGCCCGCACGTCCTGTGCCGTGCCTGGAATGAAGCGCAGCAGCTTCGGCAACTGGCGCAGCGCCTTCATCTGTCCGCGCGCATTGCTGCCGCTGCCGGACTTGCCGCGCAGCCGCTTCAACCAGGCCAGCGCGCCGCCGGCTTCCTTCGACATGTCGAACTTGCCGATGCGGGTCAGCTTGACGATCTCGCTGGCCGACAGGCAGCAAACCATCGCATCGCACGTGGCCCGCCGCGCGGTCAGGGCCGGCAAAACGGCGCGGATATGTTCGTCGAGGAACAGCATGCAGGCCACGATGATGTCACCGCGGGCGATATCCGCATGGCAGGCCGCGAGCGCTGCCGAATCGCCGCTCCATTCATCCGCGGCATGCATGATCACTTCGAGGTTTGGCAGTTCCTTCCGCAGCGCGGTGGCCGCACGCGAGATCGAACCGCCGAGGTGACTGTCCATTGTCACCACGACGACCCGCACGGGCGTGCTGTCAGCGGCCGAAGTGCGCTTTCGCATCGTACAGGGTTTCCACGGTGATCGTTGTGATGTTCCGTTCCAGCGCAAAGCGTTCGGTGTTCCGACGCGCCTTGCCCCGAACGAAAAACGGGATTTTCTTCAACTCCGCCTCACCCGCCGGATCCCACACCGCGGTTTGTTCGGCCACCAGCACCGGAGCGGGCGCAGGCGCCGGGGCCGGTGTCGTCTCCGGAAGGTGGGACGATCCGGCCTCATCATGAAACTCGAAATCTTCGCGGAACATGCCCAGCAGATGTTCCTCCAGGCCCATCATCAGCGGATGCACCCAGGTGTCGAAGATCACGTTGGCGCCTTCGAACCCCATCTGCGGCGAGTAGCGCGCGGGGAAGTCCTGCACATGCACCGGCGCCGAGATCACCGCGCAGGGAATCCCCAGCCGCTTGGCGATATGGCGTTCCATCTGCGTGCCCAGCACCAGTTCCGGCTGCAGTTCGCTGACGGCGGCTTCGACTTCCAGGTAGTCGTCGGTGATCAGCGCCTCGATATCGTAACGCTTTGCCGCCTCGCGGACCTCGCGGGCGAATTCGCGGGAATAGGTGCCGAGGCCAACGACCGTGAAGCCGAGTTCTTCCGAGGCAATCCGAGCCGCCGCGACGGCATGGGTGGCGTCGGCGAAGATGAACACGCGCTTGCCGGTCAGGTAGGTGGAATCGACCGACCGCGAGTACCAGGGCAGCCGCGAGTCGTGTGCGTCCAGCACCGGGGCGGGATCGACGCCGGCCAGCTTCGCGACTTCGGCGACGAAATCGCGGGTGGCGCCGATGCCGATCGGCACCGACCGCACCACCGGCTGGCCGAAGGTGCGCAGCAGCCATTGCGCCGCCTGCATGCCGACTTCGGGATACAGCACGACGTTGAACTGCGCCTCGCCCAGGCGGGCCAGGTCGGCGGGTGTGGCGCCCAGCGGGGCAACGACATTCACGTCGATGCCGAGACGGTCGAGCAGGCCGACGATCTCCGTCACGTCGTCGCGGTGGCGGAAGCCCAAGGCGCTGGGACCCAGGATATTGCAGCGGGGGAGGGGGAGACCCA
>Ga0302279_10002481_pt1 | contig 24290 bp, 22 predicted proteins | sample III_Bog_N3_3_FD_194541 | JGI IMG/M metagenome (GOLD analysis project Ga0302279, IMG submission 194541) | Peat permafrost microbial communities from Stordalen Mire near Abisko, Sweden - III_Bog_N3_3 | ecosystem: Environmental > Terrestrial > Soil > Wetlands > Peat | place: Sweden: Abisko... | reverse complement strand
GACGTTGGCCGCGCTCGGGGCCGCTCCGAAAGGGGTGGAGGCAGCGCTGGCTGGGACTGGCGCCTCGCCGGCTCCCGCGGACGCCGTCATGGCCGGCGTTTCGGCGACGGAGACGGTGAAGCGCAACGTTGCGCTCGTCAACGCGTCATGGGATGCGTTCGAGGCAAAGAACGAAGCGGGCTACCTTGCCGCGCTCTCCGACGACGTCGAGGTCTTCCGTCTCGACCGCGCAAAGTCTGAGCGGGGCAAGGCCGAGCGAAAGAAGTTCTTCAAGGCGGCGTCCGCGGGCATCGGGAGCCTGTCCCAGACACCCCTCAACGCATGGGGCGTGGGCGACTTCGTGATCGAGGAGTACAGCATCACGGGGGTTCACTCCGGCAAGCTGTTCGACCTCGCTGCGTCGGGCCACGCGCTTCGCCTTCACTTCGTCGACATCGACGAGGTCAAGGACGGCAAGGTCGTCCGTACGTGGACCTACGGCAACTCGCTCGAGCTGTACGCCGAAGCGGGCCAGGTCGAGCACGCCGCGCCGGGCGCCACTGCGACCGTCCTAAAGTGACGGCCGAATAGGCGCTCGCGGTGTGGCGGTGCAGGTCGCGCCGCTCGACGATTCAGAGCAGCGAGTTTAGCGCGTCACCGCCCGTGACCACGACGCGATCACCCGCGTTGATGCCGTGGAGCACGGGGTAGAATTTGCTCCCTGCCGCATCGTCGACTGCCACGGGAGTACGCTCGAAGCGTTCCTTGCCGTCCGCCTGCTTCCCTCGGTCGACGAATACTACGTTCTGATCGCCAAGGCGGAGAACCGCGCTTGCGGGCAGCGCGAGCGCCTTGTGCGACGCGACCGAGATCGTCACGGTCGTATACATGTCCTGCTTCAGAATGCGCTCGGGGTTTGCGAACGTGCAGCGAACCTTCTCCGTCCGAGTGGCCGGGTCGAGCGTTCCGGAGATCCAGTCGACCTTCCCCTCGAACTTCTTGTTCGGGTAGGCGACCGCCGCGACCGTCGCGTGAGCGCCGACGGCGATGCGTGCGATGTCCGATTCGTAGATGTCGGAGAGCACCCAGACCTCGTCGAGCTCTCCGACCGTGAAGAGCTCCTGCACCGCGCCGCCTATCGAGTACTGCCCCTGAACCTCGGCCCCGAGGCTCGCGTTGCGCATGAGCACGTCCCCATCGACGGGCGACGTGAGCGCGAAGCCTTGCGACACGCCGTTGCTCCCGTTGGTGCGCAGGAGAAACGCCTTCTGCATCGCGCGCTGTTTCTCGGCGCGTGCCTGCCGGTATGCATCCTCGGCGGTCTCGAAGTCCTTGTACGAGGTCGCGTGCTTGGCGAGCAGCTCCTTCTCGCGCTGGAGATCATGCTCGGCCGCGATGAGATCGGCGTCGGCTTTCGTGACGTCGGACGAAGCCTGGCCAATGTCGGGTGAGTCGATGACCGCGAGGACCTGCCCTTTTTTCACGCGCTCACCGAGCTGCGCGTCGATCCTCGCGACTCGCCCGTTCACCGGAGAGTAGATGTGGCCGACCTTCACGTCCTCAAAGGCGACGCGTCCCGAAGTCGCCAGCGTGTCGTCGAGATCCTTCTCGGACGCCGCCTCCACGGTGATCTTCGCCTGCACGATCTGCGCTTCCGTGAGATCTGCTTCGCTCGGCGGCGGCACGTAGGTCGCCGCCGCGGCTTCGTGGCAGCCGAGTAGCCCTAGCGGGGCGAATGTAACGAAGGTCGCGAGCGCACCCAGAGACAAAAGCGCGTTCGGGGAACGGAGACGAAACGAGAGCACGGGCATCAGGGGGCGCCTTCGGAGCAATATGTACGCCAGATGGGTCGCGTGAATCACGGTCGAAAGTACGAGGGAGAGAAATGAGCGTCGGGACAAAGCGTCCTAGCTCTCGCACGGGCCGGGGCGTGCTGGCGCGTGCCGCTTCTCCTCCCGCGTCACTGCGCGGTGCAGGTCCCCGCGTCGTTGCACACGGCGACGCACGGACCCCCATCCGGGCACGTCTGGTTGATGACCCCCGTACGCAGGAACTGATCCACCATGTCCTCCGACGCGAAGACGGACGGTAGCTCATCGTGAGGGTCGTTCCCTGCCTGCATCGGAACGTCCGTGATCGGAGCTGGTGGGAGGCCGAAGTCCCAGAGCACGAAGCCCGTCCCCGTGAAACCCGGCGGGGAGTCGGTCAGCCCGTAGACCTCCTGGTTCGCCTTCTCGAGATTCAACGCCCCGAGACTCCGCGCCATGAACTCGGCTCCGAGCGGGGTGACCTGGTGATCGCCGAGCGCGGCGCCGAGCAGCACCTGATGCGCGGGGGTGTTCGGGAGCGTGTTCGAGCGCAAATACGGGAGGTAGCCGTCCGGCTCCGTGCGGTCCCACAGCGCTTCGATGAGGTCGATGTCGAACTCGACGTCGAGGGGATGCGGATAGGAGATCCGCAGGATGACGAGGAACTGCGTGAAGTCGGCGCTGCGGTTCAGGAGGAGCGCGTACGGAGCGCCGGGCTCGCCCAGGAATCCCTTCGTCACATCGGTGGAGATTGTCATGAACGTCGCGCCGAGAATCCCCCCCTGGCTGTCGCCTCGGTAGAAGTACTTCGTCGGGTCGATCGTCGGCTTGCCGTTGAAGATCGTCTCGGGCTCGGCGGCCATCCGCCCGATCATCATGCGCATCGCGAGCAACTCGTTCACGAGGCCCTGATGCTGCCGCTCCACCTGCTGCTCGAACATGCTGAGGTCGCTGCCGACATCCATGACGACGGCGTTCTGGTCATCCGACGCGAGACCGATGAGGTTCACGGCGACGGCGACGTAGCCTTCCCGGTCGCAGATCTGGGCGAGATAGCCGTCCTGCCCCTCGGTTTCGCTGCCAAGCAGGCCGTGCCCGGAGACCGGAGGTGACGAGGCTGTTGGGAACGTGGACGAGAAACTGGAACGTCGCCGTGCCGTTCTGCTTCGGGAGGCCGTTGCTTCCAAATACGATGTTCGCCGGTGAGGTCGCCGCCGTCAGGTAAAGCGGGACGGTCATCTGCCCCGTGAGCCGACGTCGGATCCACTGGTTCGGATTGTCCTCCACGTTCGTGATCGTGTAGCTCGGGCCCTGCGCGCCGACGACCGCGAGCGCCTGGTCGCGCATGCTCACGAGCCATCCGGTGGTGTTCGCCTGGCTGGCCGTCGTGAAGTCCCACGCGAGCTGCAGTGTCGATGTGTCGACACCGGTCGCCTTGAGCTTCCCGAGGATGTCCACGTAGAGCGCGCGGCGCCGGTTCACGGAGATGTCGGTCGACGGCGTGTTGTCGCGAAGGGCGACGAACGCCGGGTTCGCGGGGAGAGCCGTGCCGGTGGCGTCGACGACGTTGCGAATCGCCACGATATACCGCGTCGCGTCCTTGAGGCGCGCGGCCGGGTGAATCATGAACGCCTGCTCGGCGGCCATGTTTCCGCTCACATCGAGCTCCGAGAAATGCGCGACGAGCGCGCCGGTGTCGTACTCGATGAGGAGCGTCGGCGAAGTCGCCAGGATCGACTGCGCCATCCCGCTGACGCCGGGCAGACCGGTCACCGTGGCGTTGGGCATGTGCGTGAGGATCGTGCCGCCGGGCGAGAAGCCGTCGCGCGTCTCGAAGGCCGCGCTCCCGATGCGAACCCCCTGCGCGGTCATCGGAAGCGTCGTCTTGCCGAACGCGAGGTGCATGCCGTTCGGCATGGTGCTGTCCGGGGTCGTCCAGACGTTCGACGGGAAGGGGAAGCCGCACTCGGTGGGGACCATCGGGTCGCAGTCTTCGCCGAGCAGCGGCGGTGAGCCGGACACCCCTGCAGGCCCCGCGTCCGCGGCGTCTGCCACGCCCGTATCCGTCGGCTCGCTCGCGTCGGGGGCTCCCGTGTCGGTCTTCGACGCCTCCTGCTTGCCCGCGTCGGAGGGGCCCGCGTCGTGCTTTGCGTCGGCCTTCGTCGCGTCGACGGGCCCCGAGTCGCGGACCACGGCCCCTCCGCTGGTCGAGCTACTGCAGCCGCCGGCTCCTGCGGCGAGCGTCGCGAAGAGACCGATGAAGACTAACGGGCGCAAAGGGGGCCGGACACGCATGCCTCCACCAATACCAGTTGCGCTGTCGCACTTCGATGTCGTGATCGCCCTCCAGCGGTCCCGCTCAGCCCGTACCGCTGAGTCTCGTCTCCTCCGTCATGGTCGACTCGAGCGCGGGTCCGGTCGCGAACGTCGCTTCCTCATGCGTCGACTTTCGCGCGGGGCCTCGCGTTCGCTTCGAGCCTTCGGGCGAGCGCTGCCGTAGGCCCGGGTCGGGCTGCAGCACCAGCGCGTCCCCCTCTGCACGCGGCCTCCTCGCGGCGCGGGGCAACGCGATCTGCTCGAGCTTCTCGGTCATGGCCGGGTCCGCTTCGGCGTAAACCCTCGCGTAGGCGAGGGCGCGCTGGGCGTGGAGGAGGAGCGCATCCTGCCGGTCCTGGAGAGCGCGGCGCGCGCGTGTGACCTCGCCCTCGGCGGTCGCGACGACCTCCGCCGCGGCCTGCGTGCTCGCGGCCATCTCCGCGAGGGTGGCCGCGTCGACGTCGGCGAAACGAACGTCGCGCAGAGGGTCCGCGAAGAGGTCGACGACAGCCTGAACCGAGGGGGAGATTGCATTCATATGCTGAACGTACAGTCAGTGCTTATAGATTACCAGAACGACGAACTTCATGCGGCCCCGAGCGGCACCTCGCCATCCAGCAGCTCGAACTCCGCCTCGGTGACCAGGTACGGCACGTAGCGGAAGTCGCGGATCGACGTCACGCGGCCATCCTCGAATTCCATGGTGATGAAGTATGCCGGCTCCTTCGCACCGGCGAGGTACGCCGCATACACGAGACGTCCTTCCAGGCGAGCGACGCGCAAGGATACTCCCGCCTTCTCGTAGCGCTCGAAGTACATGCCGACCTGCTTTCCGCGCCGCTGCGACCTCGACACGAGATCGAGCCTGCAGTCGTCGCTGACGAGGGCGCGGACACCATCCCAGTCACGTGCGTTGAAGAGGCTCGCGTACTTGTCGAGGTCCGCGCGCCCCCGCTCGAGCGCCGCCGCGCCGTCGTCGTCCTCGAGCCGCAGGGCGCCTCGTCCGCGCACGAGCGCAGCCTTCACGGCCATGATCGTCGTCCCCATAGTTTCGGCAGTCTCCTCGAGCGAATGACCAAGGACGTCCTTCAAGATGACGGCGCTTCGCTGCGTGACCGGAAGGGAGAGAAATCGCGCCAGGGCAGCGCGGATGACCGCGGGGTCGGGCCTGTCCTCGAAGCCGACGATGTCGTCCATCTCGGCATGGTGATCGACGTATTTGCGGCTGTGGCTCTTCAAGAAGTCGAGCGCGGTGTTGTGCGCGATTCGGAAGAGCCACGGGCGCAACGGTGGGAGCTCCGCCATGAGGCTCATCGCGTAGAACGCCTTTGCGAGAGTCTCCTGGACGATGTCCTCGCCTTCGATCACCGAACCCGTTAGGCGCGCGCAGTAGCGATGAAGCTCAGGGCGCACGTCTCCGACGATCGCGAGGAACTGCTCGCGGGCGTCGGCGAGCGTCGACGGGGTCTCGGTCATCGGGCGAGCCTACCTGCGAACGCGGCGCCTCTGAACAAGGACCGCGCGGTTCACTTGCCCTTCGCGATCGCGCGCATGCGGTTGTTCTTCGCGTTGTGCTCGACCTCCGCGAGCCCAAGCGCCTCGAGCACCGGCGGTACGTACATGCCGAAGCGTCCGCGGAGCCCTTTCTTCAGCCCGTACCACCCCTTTACGGGGTTCGTCGCCGCGCGCCCCCACGCCTCGACGGTGCCGTCAGTGGCCGGTTTCTGCTCGTCGGCGCTGCCGAGCAACATCCAGTCCCCGTGCTTCGTCAGCATCGCGTGGAGGTCGTCGATGGCGCGGAGCTGATAGCGGAGCTGCGTCTTTCCGACCTGAACGACCAGCGCCGGAGGATCGGAAGCGTCGTCCTTGTACGCCTCGTAATCGGACGTGCCGGGAGGGGTCTTGAGCGCCCACGGTTTGGCCGCGGTGCCGAGTCCGGTCACTTTGCTCATGATGTGCCTCGTCGTGACGTGCTCGGGAAGGCTTCTGCTTTCGTGTCTGTGTGCGTGTTCATGCGCTCCTCGAAGGGACAACGACCGGCGCCCCCGAAAGGATGCGCCGAAACCGTCTGGAATCGACACGGGGCTCGCAGCCCCTCACGCCGTCGGATAGTCCGTGTAGCCCTCGTCTCCCTGGCTGTACCAGGTCGCCATCGCGTCCTTGTTCAGTGGCAACCCCTTTGCGAGCCGCGCGGGTAGGTCCGGGTTCGCGAGGAACGGCCTGCCGAACGTGATTGCGTCGGCGACGCCGCTGGTGAGCGCAGCGTCTGCCTTCTCGAGCGTGTAGTCGGAGTTCAGGACGAGCGGTCTCGTGAAGACCTCGCGGATCTTCGGCGAGACCTTCGGCACGTCCGTCTTGCCGAACGTTCCATCCGCTCCCGGCTCGCGCAGCTCGAGGAACGCGATGCCGATGTCTTGCAGCACCTTCGCGGCCGCAGGAAAGAGCAGCTCGGGGTGCGCGTCGTTGACCCCTTGTGACTCGCCATTCGGTGAGAAACGCACGGCGGTCCGTTCCGGCCCCACGGCGCCCGCCACTGCCTCGACGACCTCGCGGAGGAAGCGCACGCGGTTCTCGATCGACCCGCCGTAGCGGTCCGTTCGCAGATTCGTGCCGTCGCGCAGGAACTGATCGATCAGGTACCCGTTCGCGGCGTGAACCTGCACGCCGTCGAAGCCTGCCTCGCGCGCGTTCTTCGCCGACCGCACGTAGTCGTGCACGATGCCCGGGATCTCGCTCTCCTCGAGCGCGCGAGACTCCGCGTAGGGCCTCCTTCCATCGTACGTGTGCGCGGCATGGGGCGCGGTCGTCGCCGACGCGGACACGGGCGCGGCGCCATCGAGGTAACTTGGATGCACGACCCGTCCCATGTGCCAGAGCTGCGCGAATATGCGCCCTCCCGCCTTGTGCACGGCGTCCGTGACCGGCTTCCACCCGTCGCGCTGCTCGTCGGTCCAGAGCCCGGGCGCATAGGGCCAGCCGAGCCCTTGCCGCGAGATGCCTGTGGCCTCCGTGAGGATGAGCCCCGCGCTCGCGCGCTGCGAATAGTAGAGCGCCATACGCGGCGTCGGCACGTGCTCGCGGGTCGCCCGACCGCGCGTGAGAGGGGCCATGAAGATGCGGTTCGGCGTCGTGAACGGGCCGAGCGTGAGCGGGTCGAAGAGGGTCGGCATGAGCAGCCTCATACACCCTACGGCGCCCTCGCGCGGCGCCTGCTTCAGTGAGACGCGGACGAGAGCTGCTTCATGCGCATCGACACGGTCTTCGCGTCGCGGTCGATGTCCTGTGCGCCGACCTCGATGAAGCCCTGGCCGTTGTGAAACGCGAGCGAGCCCGGATTCGCAGGGCGCACGTTGATCTCGCATGCGAGGCGCGACGCACCTGATGCGCGGGCATGCTGTTCCAGGTCCTCGTACAATCGCGTGGCGATGCCTACCCTGCGTACATCGTCAGCCACGACGACGCGGTCGATGTAGATGAAGCTCGCGTATCTCTCCTTGAACCAAAGGAAGTTCACGCTGTCGTGCACCGCGCTCCAAGGGATGGCCAGGAGGACCCCGCCGATGCGGCCGTCGATCTCCGCGACCGTGAAGCGGCACGCAATTCGCGCAAGGCGTTCAAGCCCCGTCACCGTCAGCGGGGATAGGTGGCGAACGTCCGCCGCGTTCAGGGCCACGACGGCCGCGAAGTCGGCGGCGCATGCGACGCGAACCGTCACGGAGGTGCTTCGCTCAGGGTTCGAGCTCGAGGCCAAAATCCGGGGCCCTGGCTGCGACCATCTTTATGGGACTCTGTACGCATTTGGCGGCTCACCCTCGTCTCGATGAATTCAGCGGAGGAAGCGGGATTCGAACCCACGGAAGGCTTACACCTTCGCCGGCCTGCGGCGCGCTGCGTTCACGAGCTCGCCTGTCGCCGACGGTTCACACCCCTCGCGGCGAAGGCTCATTTCGCGGGCTTCGGGGGGCGGTATCGTCGTTGCACTGGGAGGGAGCACAATGAACCGTCTTTCTTCAACGGGCCTTCTCGCACTCTCCCTCGCGACCCTGGCGACAGGCTGTGGCGCGCGCATGTTCTTCCCCGCGGTCCTCGCCGCCGACGTCGCCGTCACCGGTGCGGTCATCGCGTCGCGAGAGCCCCGTCCCGTCGTGGTCGTGGAGGCGAGCCCTCCTCCTGACGCGATCATGATGTCGACGCAGCCGATGGCTGCTGGTTTCCCCGATGCGGCGAGCATCCGCACGGCCATCGAGTCGGTCGACGTCGCTGCGTGCTGGGAACCGGGGTCGACCCACGGCGCCGGGACCGCACGCGTCACGTTCAAGCCCTCGGGCGACGTCGGGATGATCGAGATCCAGAACCCGGTCGAAGGGGCGCGCGCGGACACCGATTGCCTCACGCGTCGGTACGGCTCGCTGAGGCTCCCGCCTTTCGTCGGCAACCCCATCGCGGTTTCCGGCATGATGGTGGTTGGCTAGCGTCACGGGAGTCCGCCGACGTGCGGCAGCGTGACCGCTAGAGCGCTTTCAACGATCCGCGCGTTTCACACGGTATTTCAGCGGAGGAGGAGGGATTCGAACCCACGGAAGGCTTACACCTTCGCCGGTTTTCAAAACCGGTGCCTTAAACCACTCGGCCACTCCTCCGTACGCGCGTGAACCTACCACGCACCCGTGGCGCGTGAACACGTGCTGGGGGAGGGGCAGGCGGGGCCAGGTTCCTCAGCTCTGTCCGAGGTACGCCTCGAGCTCCTCGGAGCCTCCGATGTGCTTTCCGTTGATGAAGACCTGCGGCGTGGTCGTCTTGCCGCTGACGGCGCGGAGACGCCTCGGTGACGACGGGAGCTCGTCGTAGCCGAGCCCGCGCGCGTCCAGGGCGCTCTTGGCCTTGGTGCAGAACCCGCAGCCGGGTTTCGTGAAGAGGACGATGTCGGCCGGCGGCTTCGCGTCGGGGGCGAGGTAGCGCAGCATCGTGTCGGCGTCGGAGACCTCGAATGGGTCGCCGTCCTTCTCGGGCTCGATGAACATCTTCTTGATGACGCCGTCCTCCACGAGCATCGAGTAGCGCCACGATCGTTTACCGAAGCCGAGGACCCTCTTGTCCACGAGGAGCCCCATGGCGTCGGTGAACTCGCCGTTTCCGTCGGGCAGGAAGCGTACATTTGCCGCCCCTTGGTCCTTCGCCCACTCGCTCATCACGAAGGCGTCGTTGACCGAGATGCAGACGATCTCGTCGACGCCCCGCGCCTTGAACATCGCCGACAGCTCCTGGTAACGCGGGACGTGGCTGCTCGAGCACGTGGGGGTGAACGCGCCTGGCAACGCGAACACGACGACCTTCTTCTTCGAGAACACTTCGTCGGTCGTGACGTCCTTCCACGCGTTGTTCTCACGGGTACGGAACGTGATGCTCGGGATGCGCTGGCCTTCGAGATTCTTGAACATGGGGGACTCCGTGGCTGGGGGTGAGAGGTTCAGTGGCTCGCGGCGAGCTTCGCCGCGGCGTCGCGAAGGGCGGTCCGCAGACCTTCTTCGACGACCGGGTGGTAGAACGGCATCGTGAGCATCTGGGCTACCGTCAGCCCTTGCTGGTGGGACCACGCGAGCAGGTGCGCCAGGTGCTCGGCGCGCGGCCCGGCTACCTCAGCGCCGAGGAAGCGCCCTGTCTTTCGGTCGGCGTAGACGTGCAAGAGCCCACGGTTCTGGAGCATGACTCGGCTCCGTCCCTGGTCTTCGAAGCCGACCTCGCCGGTGACGAGGTCGCCAGGGGCGAACGCCCTCGACAGGTCGCTGAATCGTGCACCCGCGACGGCGAGGTTGGGCTCCGTGAAGACGATCGCCAGGAGAGACCGACGTAGGCCCGGGCGGACGACTGGGAAGCGAGCCGCGTTCTCGCCCGCGATTTTTCCTTCGTCGGCAGCTTCGTGGAGCAGCGGTACGTCGTCGTTCACGTCCCCCGCGATGAACACGGACGATGACCCGCACTGAAGCGTGCTCGGATCGTAGAGCGGTATCCCGTTGTCTCCGAGCTCCACCCCGGAGCGGTCCAAGCCGAGCCCGTGCACGTTCGGCCGCCGGCCGGCAGTGACGAGCGCAAACTCGAACGACTCGGTCTTCTCGGCGCCGTCCACATCGACGAAGCGCACCCGCACCGCGTCACCCTCTCGCCCGACCTCGAGCACCTTCGCGTCCGTGTCGACCGGAAGCTCTGCCTGGAACGCTGCTAGCGCAGAGGCCTTCACAGCCGGATCCGAGAGCCCGCCGAGGCCTCCATTTCGACCGAACATGCGAACGCGAACGCCGAGGCGCGAGAGCGCCTGACCGAGCTCGAGTCCGATGACCCCGGCGCCGAAGACCACGACCGACCGCGGCAGATCGGTCCACGCGAAGACGTCGTCGTTGACGATGAGGCGGTCTCCCAGGAGCGTGAATATCGGAGGCACGACGGGGGACGATCCGGTCGCGATCACGACGGCGCGCGCGTCGATGAGCGTCTCCCCCACGGCGATGCGCCCCGGCGCAACGAGCTCGCCGCGTCCGTGAATCTTGTCCGCCTCGGGAAAGCTCTCCACCCCTCGTTGCACCAGTCCGACGAAGCGGTCGCGCTCGCGCCGGACCCGATCCATCACCTCGCGTCCGTCGATGCGAACCTTTGCGTGCACGCCGAAGGGCCCCGCTGCCTCGGCGTGGTGCGCCGCCTCTGCAGCCGCGATGAGCAGCTTGCTGGGCATGCAACCGACGCGGGCGCACGTCGTCCCCCCCGGCCCTGGGTCGATGATCACGGCCGTCTTTGACGCTGCGATGGCGGCCCGGTAGGCCGCGAGCCCTGCGGTCCCAGCCCCGAGCACGGCGACGTCGACGGTTCGTGTGGGCGTGTCTTCTCGGCTCGGCATGGTGTCTCCCGCCGGTGGCTCACCACCGGATGCACTCCAAACATGAGGCCACAGGCTCGCTGTGGCCAAGACGACCTTCCGATTGGACTGAAAGGTTCTGCCTATCGGGGACCGCGGGCCGAAGTCGAAGGCTACATAGTTGCGGTGTTCTCGTGACCGCCAAGCGTGATGTCCCACTGCCACACGTTGTCGACTCTGGATTGATCGCCCGTGAAGTCCGTGTGCACACGAGACAGCAACTCATGCTTCGTCGTCTCGCTGAGGCTCGTGACCGGTTTGATGATCACCGACGTCGGCGCCCCCTGCCGAAGTCGTGCAACGATGTCCTTGCGAAGCAAATAGAAGACGCCGTCGATCGTCACTTTCTCGTATTCGTCACGAACGATCTTGGACGAGCCCAGCCTCGCGAGATCGCTCCACGGCGTGTGGGTCTCGAGGATCTCCGGCAGCGGGAGGGTAAGCACCGCGTCGTCGAAGTGCGACCAACCCCTGAGGCTCAGCTCTGCGTTATTGAGCAGCGCGGTGTCGACGATGTCGATGTCCTCCCCCCAATAGAGCAGCGTCGCGCCGACGTCGGGCGCCGCCAGACGCCACGTCTTGCCCGGGAACCGTCGAGCGAGCTCGGCTGCTGGACGGTTGAGCGCGCGGACGCCCGCGACGGTCACCGAGTTGGCTCGGTAGTTGGCATAGTACGGCGCTTGTAGCGCCGCGAAGAGCGCGCACGCGAGCGCGATCTGCCCCGGAGTCAGTCGCTTATGTTCGTGGTCCAGGATGGCGAGGAGGGTGATGGACATGAAGGGGATGATGGATAGAAAGATTCTGTTCGTCGTCCCCCAGATCGTGCCAGCAGCCGCCGCGTACACGAGGAGCCCTGCGACGACTATGACCATCGGAGCTGCGCGCTCGAGGACGCTCCGGACCGCGCGCCGATTTGGGCGGAGCGCCCAGAACATTGCCGCAAGTGGAAGGCAGACGGGGACCAGGAGCGCCTGGACGTTCTCGAGCGCACGAATGATCCGGGTCTCGGGCGTCACCCAATAGGGCGTCCACGTCTTTGCGAGCACCGTGTTGGGGAGCCAGCGGTCGAAGTAGCTGTGCCGAAATAACGCGACTGCGACAACCCCGGCTCCGCCAACGACTATTCCCCACAATGCGGACGAGTTTACCGGTCGGCCGTGACGACGGCCCGCGAGCGCTGCGACTGCGACTGCCGCGATCATCAGCGCCCCCTCGAGTCGGCAGAGTACGAGCGCGACCGAAAGTGCAGCAATCACCGAGATGTCGCGGATCGACAAGACCGTCGGTTGGGCCACCGTGCGCACCCACGCGAGCGCCATCAAGAGATGGAGCGTGAGGAAGAGATGATTCTCCATGGCCTCGGGAATGCTCACGACGGAGATCGCGCCGAGCGAGAAGAAGACGACGGCCAGCACGCGCAGGGCCTGGCTTCGTATGTAGTGCGCCCCGAGCCGGTACACGCACGCGGCGTTGAGGACGTAGAGCAGAGCGTTCGCACACTTGGCCCACGCGAGGAGCCGGTCGGGGCTCTCTGCGAACAGCGCGAGGAAGGCGGCCACGAGCATCCAGAGCCCCGACGAGAACCCCTCCGTCCTTTGTCCGTGCGCTCCGAACGTGACCACGCCGTGCCTCGCAAACGTCCGCCCGTATCCGAGCGTGATGGCAGCGTCGTCCCACGTCTTGTCCCAGCACCACGCGGACAGGACGAGCCCGGCGAGGAGAGCCAGCAGCACGGTTAGCCACCCAGCTCGGGAGAGGGGGGTCGCATCGCTCGGCGCGGTGTCCTCGGCCTTGGGCTCGTGCGTCATGCTCGCGCTACGGCATCGCGCGCTGAAACACGACGGCGACCTTGTCCGCGAAGACGCGGCGCCAGCCCGCGTCGGTGCCGAGCGCGGTTGTCAGAAGAGAATCGGGAGGCATCAGCACGAAATCGCTCCCGGAGCTCGCGAGAGCGTCGCGGTAGGTCGGCGCAAGCTCGTGGATGGTGCCGTACTCGTCGAAGATGCGGTCGCGGTAGAGATCCGCGCGCCCGTCGATGAAGACCGTCGCCCGCGGGTAGAGGCGATAGAGCAAGTACCCACCCCAGGCGTACTCGTTGAACACCCGTGGCGGTGCGCCCAGGCTCGCGACGCCTTCGAGGAAGGTCACGGCGCCGACCGGGTAGGGGAAGCGGGCGTCGGTGCGTGGTCTGAGGCCGAGCTGCGCGTCCGGCGCGCGTACGAGCAGCGCGCCGAACAGCGCGACGACGACGCACGCGAGCACGTAGTCGAACGGTCTTGCCACGCTGCGGTCGATCGCCACGAGCTCGGCTCGTCGCGAAAGGGGGGGCCACGTGCGTGCGACGACCTCGCCGAGCAGCGGCAGCACGAGCATCCCGTAGAGCGGCACGAGGCGTCCGTAGCGAAGCCCCATCGTCGTCGCGAACACGAGCAGGGTCACGTCGATCAGGTCGAATCGAGCACGCAGTCGGAGTCGAAAGCGCTGACGGGCCGCGCGTGTGACGGGGCGTCCGAGGCCGACGATGCCGACGCCCCACAGCGCGGCGGCGAAGACGAGCTTGAGCGGGTCGTGAAAGTCGACCGACTGCCACTCCTGGATGACGCGGATGTCGGGGGTGCCGGAGAAGAGATACGGCAGCGGATACGTCCAGAGCCGGAGCCCGACCGGATTCGCCAGCGTGACGAGCGTGCATGCCGCGAGCGCGTAGAGTAGCGGCTGCACCGGGAGCTTCGACGCCGGAGCGCGGTAGACGAAGCGTTCGGCGAGCCCGCCGGCCAGGAAGAAGCCGAGGATCGCGAAGCCGAGCGGGAAGCTTGCGTGCAGATTCGTCCACGCGAGCATGAGCAGCGGGAGAGCCGCGAGCACTCGCGGATGCGATGGGTCTCGCCGGTAGCGGAGCAGGATGAAGTAGAAGGCCCCTGCGAGCGGTGCCGTGACGAGCTGCGCGCGCACGCCCCACGTGGGCGCGATGAAGACGAGGAAGACGGCGGTCAGCGCCAGAGTGAGCAGCTGGCTCGCGCCGCGCGTACGAGCGAGTCGAACGAAGATCCAGGTCGTGAGCGCCTGCACGATACCGGCAACTGCGACCGCGGCGCGGTACCCGAGCGTCTTGGTGACGAAGGCGACGCCGATATCGAAGAGCCACTCGTGCGCGATCCACGGGCGACCGCGCGCCGTGAACGAGTACGCGTCGACGACGCTGAAGCCCGATGCGAGCGTCACCTCGCCGTTCTTGAGGTGCCAGAAGACGTCCGGATCGGTCGGCGAGACGATCGCGAGCAGCCCGGCCACGGCGACGAGTACCCATGCACCGATGCCGTAGAGGCTCAGGCGCTCGGTTGGGCGATCGCGTCTGCTCATTCTGCGCCCATGGCGGATGGCGCCGGACGATAGCAGCCTCGCCCCGCTCGCACGAGCGCGTGCTAGACGCGATCCCGTGCGAGTCGCGATCATCGGCGGGGGCATCATGGGGTGCGCGTGCGCCGAGGCTCTCGCGGAGCGCGGCGCGAGCGTGACTCTCCTCGAGCGCGCGGTTCCGGGTGCCGAAGCGTCGAGCGCGGCCGCGGGCATTCTGGGCGCGCAGGTCGAATCGCACGCGACGCCGGAGCTCCGGTCGACGTTCGTTGCGGCGCGCGGGCTCTACGCGGGCTGGTCCGAGTCACTGCGTGAATCGACCGGGGTGGACATCGGCTACAGGAAGACCGGAGTCGTGCGCGTCGCGTTCGACGATGCGGGCGCGGTGACGCTCGCGCACGAGGCCCGCGAGCACGCCGGGGAAGGGCTCGCTGCGGCGCTGCTCGGAGCCGACGACATCCAGCGCATCGAGCCCGAGACCTCGCGCGCCGCGGTCGCTGGCCTGCACTTCGCGGACGACGGCCAGGTCGACCCGCGGTCTCTCCTGCGCGCGCTGGTCGTCCGCATGGCGAGGCTCGGGGTCACGCAGCGATCGGGGACGATCGTGCGCTCGGTGCTCGTCTCTCACGACGTGTGCCGTGGTGTGGTCCTCGAGGATGGCTCGCTCGATGCCGACGCCGTCGTTCTCGCCGCGGGGAGCTGGTCTTCGCTCGTCGCTGGAATCCCTCGCGATCTCCCGGCCGTCACGCCCGCGCGCGGCCAGATGGTCCTCCTCGAAGAGCGCCCCTCGCGCACGCGGAGCATCCTCTTCGGTCCCGGCGGATACGTGGTTCCGCGCGGCGACGGACGCGTGCTGTGTGGCTCGACGCTCGAGCACATCGGCTACCGTCGGGAGGTCACCGCAGGGGGAGTCAGCTCGATCCTCGCGCACTCGATCGCGCTCGTCCCGAGCCTCGCGTCCGCCGAGTTTGCGGACGTGTGGGCCAGCTTTCGTCCTCAGTCGAGCTCGGCCAAGCCGCTCCTCGGGGCGTCTTCCGTGCCAGGTTTGTTCCTCGCCACAGGCCATCACAGGAACGGAATTCTCCTTGCCAAGTACAGTGCCAACCTCGTCGCGGACGCCGTCTTTGCTGCAGCGTAACCTCCTAGGATTACAGCAATAACCGGTCCAGTCGCGTAGCTTGCTACGCGCTGGCCCGTGCTTATGGTTCATTCCAGTCGAGGTTGAGGTAGCTTCGGCGCACCGCAGCTCGCCGGGGGAGAGGAGAAACGAAGTCGTGTCCGCGCTTGGATTCTTGCTCGCCTGGGCCAACGCTCCCTTCGCCGTCGCGGCGGGGATCGCGGGGCTGTTCGCGTTGCTGCAGATGACAGGGGTGCTCGGGTTCCTCGCCGGCGGTGGGGAAGGGGGCGGAGACGCGGAGCACGACGTCGATCACGACGTGGATGCCGACCACGACGCGGACGGCGATCACGATGGGGATCAGGACGGCGACCACGAAGGGGAAGACCGGAGCTGGACCTCCGCGGCTCTCGCACCGCTCGGCTTCGGCAAGATCCCGTTCTCGATGATCTGGCAGACCTTCGCGCTCATCTTTGCGGCGGTCGGCTTCGGTCTCAACCTGCGCTTCATGAGCACGGGCGGACCCCCGCTCCACACGCTCGCCTGGACGCTCCCGTCCGCGCTCCTCGGTGGCTACGTGGGCGTGGCCATCGTCGCCCGTCTCCTCGGCCCGGTGCTTTCGTCGACCGAGCAAGAGGCCACCAGCCGCTCGCAGCTGATCGGACAGACGGGGGTCGTCATTTCCACGAAAGTGGACGCGGAGTTCGGTGAGGTGCGCATCCGCGACAAGTCGGGGCATGATCTCCGCGTCATCTGCAAGCTCGCCCCGGGCGCGAAGGGGATGCCTCTCGAGCACCAGATCGTGCTCATCGTCGACTACACGGAGGAGAACGGGGAGCTCCTCGTCGAGCCGCTCGATTTCGAAGAAGAACCCGAGAAGGCCGCGCGCCGTCTCGTCTGATTGTCTGGCACGAGGCGCGTTCGCGCGAGCACCGCGGGGTGCGCGGCGTCGTCCTCGTGAGTCACTGTAACTGCGAAAGGAACTGTCCATGTTGGCTGCACAGAACGGGAGTCTGATTTTCGTCGCGGGGGGCGTCCTGATCGGCGTCGTCGTCCTGATCACGCTCCTCAGTACGCTCTCCCGGTGTTACCGGCGCTGCGGCGCGGACGAGGCGCTCGTGCGCACCGGCTCGGGCGGCAACAAGGTGATCATCGGCGGTGGCGTGCTGGTGTTTCCGGTCGTCCACCAGCTGCTTCGCGTGTCGCTCAGGTCGGTCAAGCTGCTCGTCGAGCGTTCGGGGAAGAACGCGCTCGTCACCGGCGACAAGATCAAGGCGAACGTCGCTACGGAGCTCTACATCAAGGTCCAGCCCATCGCGGAGGACGTCCTCGCGGCCGCTCGCTCGTTCGGCGAGCGCAACCTCGACGAGCACGCGATCGGTGACCTAATCGAAGGCAAGCTGACCGACGCGCTTCGCTCCGTGTCCGCCGTCCAAACGTTCATGTCGCTCCACGGCAAGCGCAAGGAGTTCGCCGAGCACATCCAGATCGCGCTCTCCGAGGAGCTCAAGAAGAACGGTCTCACGCTCGAGAACGTGTCCATCACGGCGCTCGCGATGGTCCCCGTGAAGGAGCTCGACGAGCACGACGTGTTCGACGCCGAAGGCCTCCGCGCCATCACCGAGAGCGTGCAGTCGAACCGCGAGAAGACGAACCAGATCCAGCGCGAGAAGGAGACGCAGATCCAGTCGCAGAACGTCGACGCGCGGATGCGCCAGCTGATGCTCGAGCAGACGCAGAAGCAGGCCGAGGCCGATCAGGCGCGCAAGGTCTCCGAGTACGCGGCCATCCAGGCGGCCGAGACGGCGAAGGCGGTCTACATCCAGGAGCAGTCGCGCGATCTCGCGGCGTACGACAAGCAGAGGGCGGTCGAGACGGGGCGCATCCAGCAGGAGCAGGCGATCTCCATCGCGATGGCGACCAAGCAGAGGGCCGAGCGTGAGGCCATGATCGCGGCCGAGAAGGGGCAGCAGCAGGCCGAGATCGACAAGGACAAGGTCGTCCAGGCGGCCGAGATCGATCGCCAGAAGGCGCTCGAGGCCGCGACGATCGAGAAGGAGAAGACGGTCGGCGCAGCGCTCATCGTCAAGGAGCAGACGATCGAGGTCGCGCGTATCGGCAAGCAGATCGCCGTGACCCAGAGCGAGGAGCAGCAGGCGCGGGCCGAAGCGGCCAAGGCGCTCGCGGTCGCCGACCAGGAGAAGGCGAAGCAGAGCATCACGACCGTCGAGATCACGGCGCACGCCGAACGGGAGCGCGCCGTCCAGGTCATCGCGGCCCAGGGCGAGGCGCAGAAGCAGACGATCGCGGCCGAAGCCCGCGCGACGGCGGCGCTCAAGGAGGCAGAAGCGATGGTGACGATCGCCAACGCCGTCGCCGCCAAAGGAGAGGCGGAGGCGGGCGCGCGCCGCAAGATGGTCGAAGCGGAGAACGCGCTCGGGCTCAAGTTCGTGCTGCGCGACGTGCTCCTTCGCGCGATCGACGCCTCGCCGGAGCTGGCGCGCGAGCTCATGGCGCCTGCGAAGGCCATCAAGGAGATCCGCGTCCTTCAGACGTCGGGCATGGGGAACGGCGGTGGCTCGAACGGCGGTCAACCGGCGCTCGGAGCCATGTCCCCCATCCTCAAGTCGGTGCTCGAAGCGGGGGCGGCCTACCCGATGCTTCGCGAGCTGATGAACTTCGCGAAGCTCGACGGCGACAAGCTCGGCGACAAGGCGCAGAGCCTGCTGTCGGACCTGTCGGGAGAGCTCGGAGGCATCCTTCGCAAGGAGGAAGGGCTCTCGAGCAATGACCTCCTCGTCGACCTCGAGCCCCCCACGGGTCGCAGCGGCGCCATCAAGGTGACGCCGGTGGCACCTCCGGCTCCGGCTCACCACAGCGGTCACGGCGGTGAATGAAGGGTTGGGCGCGGCGCGTGGCGGTTCGCCTGCCACGCGCCAGGGGGAGGGCGAAGGGGCCGCTCTCGTCGCGCTGCTCATGTCCGTTGCGGGGGGAGCGCTCACAGGATCGGGTGAGGGAGGTCTCGGCTACGCCGGCATCAAGCGCGAGATCAAGGAGGCCGTCGCGAAGGACCCGTTCGACGCGACGGTCGCCACGGTCTTCGGAGGGGCGTTCCTCTTTTATCTCGCGGAGAAGGGGAAGAACCCAAAGGTCGAGAGCTACTGGGACGCGCTCGTCTTCATCTCGACGTGCCTCTCGGTCGGCTACCACGACGTCTTCGCCCGGACACCCGGCGGAAAGGCCATCGCGACCGCGGTGATGACCATCGGCCCCGCGCTCTCGGGGGCCATCTTCGACGGGTCGGCCGCCGAAAAGGCGAAGGCCGAGCAGGAGGCGGTCGCCGTACAGCAGGCGATCGTGGGGACACTCGGGGAGATACTGGCCGAGCTGCGGTCGGCAAAGAAGGCGACCCCGTAGCGGCACGCCTCGGCATCGTCGACGCGGTTGTCGATGCCGAGGCAGCAGGTGCTGGTCCGGAAGCAGCAGATGTCGATGCCGAGGCAGCAGATGTCGATGCCGAGGCAGCAGGTGCTGGTCCGGAAGCAGCAGATGTCGATGCCGAGGCAGCAGATGTCGATGCCGAGGCAGCAGATGTCGATGCCGAGGCAGCAGATGTCGATGCCGAGGCAGCAGGTGTCGATGCCGAGGCAGCAGATGTCGATCCGGAGGCAGCAGGTGTCGATGCCGAGGCAGCAGATGTCGATGCCGAGGCAGCAGATGTCGATGCCGAGGCAGCAGGACCCGCTCCGTGGCTCGCGTTCGTAGGCGGGCGAGCTCCCCCTCGGCCACCTGACGCGGCGTCTGTTTCGAAAAATCGACATCGGTCGTGTCACTGGGCTCGCGGCCGTTGCGTTGGTCGGGCGGAGGTCGTCCCATGGTGCAGTTCTCTCGTCCGGTAACCACAGTGTCCCACCCGTCTGCTCTCGTCCCCGCTGCCACCGGCCTGCCGCTCGTCGGCATGCGCATCGTCGCGGACGCCTGCAACGGAATCGCCCGCGTCGTCGTCGAGCAGCGCTTTCACAACCCGCACAACGTCCCGCTCTCGGTGAGCTATCTGTTTCCGCTGCCGGCGGACGCGGCAGTCAGCGGGTACGCGTTCGTCATCGGGGACCGCCGCATCCAAGGCGAGATCGCTCGCCGCACGGAGGCTCGGGAGCGCTTCGAGGAAGCTCTCGTGGAAGGGCGGAGCGCGGCGCTGCTCGAGCAAGAGCGGACGAGCATGTTCACGCAGGAGATCGCGAACATCCCGCCGGGGGCGGACGTCGTCGCCGAGCTGATTCTCGATCAGCCGCTGCGCTGGCTCGACGAAGGGGCGTGGGAGTGGCGATTCCCGACGGCGGCCGCTCCGCGCTACCTGGCCGGCCCAGGCGAAGTGCCGGACGCCGCGCGCGTTCAGGTCTCGGTGGCGGACGCTCCGATTGCGGCACGCGCGAAGCTGCAGCTCTCCGTGCGCGACCCCTTTAAAGAGGGGGCGCGCGTCGAGTCTCCGTCCCACGCGCTGCGTATCGAGGCGCGGTCGGACGCGCAGCACGTGCACGCCGACGATGACCAAGGGGTCGCTCTCGACCGAGATATCGTCGTGCGCTGGCGGGTCGCGGGCTTCGCCCCCGGCTTCACGGTCGACCTCGGTCGATCGTCGCAAACGAGCGCCAACGGACGCGACGCCTTCGCCCTGTGCACCGTCATCCCGCCCGCCCCCTCGCCGACGACGCGCAGCGTCCCGCGCGACGTGATTGTGCTCCTCGATACGAGCGGATCCATGGGGGGCGAGCCCCTCGAGCAGGCGCGCAGGGTCGTCTCCGCGCTCGTCGACACGTTGAACGATCGAGACCAGCTCGAGCTCATCGAGTTCTCGAGCCAGCCGCGGCGATGGAAGCGGGGTGCGGTCTCGGCGACGATCCAGAACCGGCGCGACGCGCTCACCTGGCTCGCGGGGCTGCGCGCCTCGGGGGGCACCGAGATGCGGAGCGGCATCACCGAGGCCATGGCGACGCTGCGCAGCGACAGCCAGCGTCAGATCGTGCTCGTGACGGACGGCCAGATTGGCTTCGAGTCGCAGGTCGTGGCGGAGCTGCTCGCGCACCTGCCGCGAGGAGCACGTCTCCATACGGTCGGCGTCGGGTCGGCCGTGAACCGCTCGCTCACCGGACCGGCGGCGCGCGTCGGTCGTGGCGTCGAGGTCATCGTGGGTCTCGGGGAAGATCCCGAGCGCGCGGCCGCACGCCTCGTCGCGCGCACGTCGTCGCCCATCGTCGTCGACGTGACGCTCGAGGGATCGGCGCTCCTCGAGCACGCTCCCGCCCGTCTCGCGGACCTCTTCGCGGGGGCGCCGCTGCTCGTGTCTGCGAAGGTGCGCGCGGAGGGGGGAGAGCTCCTGGTGCGTGGCCGGACGGTCGATGGGCCCTGGGAGGCGAAGCTCGCAATCCCCGCGATGGCGCACGACACGGGAAACCGCGCAGTCGTTGCGTTGTTCGGTCGAGAGAAGGTCGAGGACCTGGAGCTCGCACAGGCGGCGAGGCCCGAAGAGCCCCGTGACGCGGCGATCGAAGAGACGGGGCTCGCGTTCTCCATCGCCACGAGACTCACGTCGTGGGTTGCGGTGAGCGAGACCGTCTCCGTCGACCCTCGTGATCCAACTCGACGCGAACGCATTCCTCAGGCGCTTCCGTACGGCATGTCGGTCGAAGGTCTTGGCCTGAGGCGATCGTCCATCGGCGCCGCGAGCGGGTCGGTCCAGTCGTTCGGAGCCATGCGCGGGGGGGGCGCTGCGCCGTCGATGCCGCGTTCGCGTGGCTCAGTTCCCCTCGGGGGTCCGCCGCCGCGCCCGAGTCGCGGAATTCCTCTCGGCGGTCCGCCGCCGCCCTCCGCCGGCCGACCCGCGGCTCCGCCTGCCGCTCCGCCTGCCGCCCGGTCCGCCGCTCCGCCCCCCGCCGCGCCGAGCTTCGCCTCGTTGCGCGACCTGGACGACGCGCCGGACACCCCGGCCGATTGGCGCCTGGAGGGGCGTGTCGTCTCGACGAAAGACGGCGTGTGTATCCTCGAGATCGTAGCCGGGGCGGCGGGGCTGGCGTGGAATCCGGAGGCGCTCGGCTACGTGGCCATCACGAGGCTCGAAGGGGACGACATCGCGGTCCGGGTCGACCTCGCACGAACGACGCGTGCGGCCACGCTCGCGGCCGGCGAGATCGCGCGGCTCGCGCTCTCGTTCGACGGCACCCCCACGCAGGTATCGTTCGAGATCATGGGGCGCCGCGTCACCGTGAAGCTCTCGGCATGAGGGGCCCGGATCTCGACGAGCATCTCGCCGGGATCCTGGCGGGCGATCCGGCAGCCTTTGGCCGCTGGATCGCCGCCGCCGAGCCCACCCTTCGCGAGACGCTGCGCTCGTTCGCGACTGTGGTCGACACCGAATCGGTCCTGCAAGAGGCGCTTCTACGAGTCTGGCAGGTCGCGCCGCGGTTCGTGCCGGACGGTGACCCCAACGGGCTCTTTCGACTGGCGGTGCGTATCGCTCGCAACCTGGCCGTCGATGCGCGGCGACGCACGTCCCGCGAAACGCTCGAGGCCGATCCGATCGCCCCCACGGAGCTCGCGGTCAACCTCGCGCAGTCGGACCCGCTCCTGCGGAAGCGAATCGAGGAGTGTCACGAAGCGCTTCCGGACAAACCCGGGCAGGCGCTCCGCGCGCGCCTCTCGTCCGACGGCACGGAGCCAGACGAGCTCCTCGCCACGCGGCTCTCGATGCGCGTGAACACGTTCCTGCAGAACATCACCAGGGCCCGACGCCTCCTTGCTGCGTGCCTCGAAGCGCGCGGTGTCGACCTGCTCTCGGAGCTGCCATGACCCCCACCGACGAGACGTTGGTCGAGGCCACGACGACCGCGTTCCGCGGGAACGACCCGCGTGGCGGTCTCCAGTTTCACCCCGCCTGGTACGACCTGGACGACGCGGGCAAGCTCGCCGCGTTCGAGGCCACCGTGCGGGCTCGACGACTCGAGGTCGCGCTCGACCCGGACGGGCTGTCCACGACCGCCCGTGCGGTGCTCGCGCGCGTGCGCGGTCGCTGAGCTGCCGGGTCGGTGTCGTCGCAGGCGCCGGCGCAGATGGACGCTCTACGGAATGACGATGTCTTCCTCGAACGTGCGGCACTGATCACCGGAGCAAACGGCCCCTTTGAGCTTGGCCGGGCCGGGCGGCGCGTCGGTGATCGACGCCGACGTCTCGGTCAGCGTGAAGTGGGTCTTGTCGAGCTTCTTGTCGCCGGACACGAGCTTCCACGGGTACTCCTTGTTCACGTGCCAGCCTGCTTTCACGTTGACCGTGGCCGACTTTGGGGCGACCCCCGTGTCGTGCGTTTCGTCCGCGTACGCGGCCGTGGCCACGAACGACGATCCGAGTGCGAGAATGAGCGCGGCGAACGACGTCGCAAGTCTCCGTTTGTGCATCTTGACCTCCGGGACCCAACTTGAGCGCGGGTCGTACGCCCTGTCCAGCCGGAGGCGAAACCGGGCCTTAGTCATCCATTTGGACGACGCGCCGGTTCTTGTCCGGGCCTCGCCCCATCGCGTAGGCTGCCGCCATTCGGTCACGGCTGGCACGAGCACCAATCGCGTCATCCGGCGGCCGTTCAACTCGACTATCGGGGAGCACAATCATGAAATCATTCAATACGGCGTTCACAGGGCTTTTTTTGGTCGCGTTGGGCGTCACGGCGATCGGGTGTAGCTCGTCGAGCACGACCGGCACCGGAACCGGCAGCAGCAGCAGCAGCACCAAGCAGGGCGGAACCGGCGGCGGAACCGGATGCAGCGGTCTCTCGACCTGCTGCAGCAGCGTGCCGTCGATGGACCAGGCATCGTGCACCGCGCTCGTGGGGGAGAAGGACGACACCGCCTGCGACCAGCTCATCGAGGGCTACCAATCGGCCGGCTATTGCTCCGGGCTGAGCACGGGCGGCGGCAGCAGCAGCAGCAGCACGACGAGCGGCTCCGGTAGCTGCAGCACCCTCTCGGGCTGCTGCTCGGGCCTCCCGGCCGCGGATACTTCCAGCTGCCAGCAGCTTGCCGGGGACAACGACGAGTCGGCATGCGCCGAGGCTGTCACGGGGTTCCAGGCGGCCGGCTACTGCAAGTAAGCAAGTAAAGTGGGTGGCGGCTGCGCTTCGTAGGCGCGCGCGCACACCAGGAGAGTCGTGTCGCTCGCCGCTTTTCGTCCCCTGGGCGAGATGGGCGGCGGGCGGGCCGACCTCAGAAGTCACGCGTCGTGTCGCTCGCGCGTAGCAAGCGGTCGGACACGGCGCGCCACGGTGGGGTGGAGGGGACCGGTTCCCCCACGATCACGTCGAAGTGGGCGTCGTCGAGCTCGTGCAGCGCGGCAAAGAGCCGTCGCGCGTACGTGCGCGGGTCGCTTCCAAGCCCGACGGCGTGCGGTTGCGGCCGTTGCGGGTCGACGACGAGGGGCTCGATGAGGAGAAGGGCCACGCGCTGCCCGGCGTCCATCCGCCGACGGGCCTCGCCGATGGCAGCGTCGCGGCTCACCGCGATCAAGAGTGGCGTGCGCGGCGCGTAGTGCCGACGGTCCAGGCCGGGGGACGCTCGCGCCGCGGTTTCGTCGACGATGAGGCCCGTGACGTCGACCAGCTCCGGCACGACCGCAGCCAGGGTCGGAAAATCCAGAGCACCAGGTCGTAGAATGACGGGCGCGCCGCCAGAGAGGTCGATGACGGTCGACTCGATGCCGGCCGAGCACGGTCCTCCATCGAGAATGAGGTCGACGCGATCGCCGAGGGATGCGGCCACATGCGCCGCGGTCG
>Ga0302279_10002480_pt1 | contig 24300 bp, 20 predicted proteins | sample III_Bog_N3_3_FD_194541 | JGI IMG/M metagenome (GOLD analysis project Ga0302279, IMG submission 194541) | Peat permafrost microbial communities from Stordalen Mire near Abisko, Sweden - III_Bog_N3_3 | ecosystem: Environmental > Terrestrial > Soil > Wetlands > Peat | place: Sweden: Abisko... | reverse complement strand
GTTACTGAAGCGACGAGCGACAACGAAATCGGGAAAATTGGTCCCGTCCCTTCGGCTTCCACCCCAGCACGCCAGGTTCGCGTGCCGGGGACCCGGGTTGCGGTGAAAATCGGTTCATGCTTCGTTGAAATCCTCGGCTGTGGAATGGCCACAGCCGTCGGATTCCGCCTCGCTTGAACCGATTTTCGCTCGCAACGCCATCCGCCCTGGTAGTGTTAACAGGCCCTAGTAGCGGGGCTGCGTGGGCTGTTGCCGATCAGGGTTCGGCGGAGGCTCGCTCTCCGGAGCGGACGCCTGCTGGGTGTCCGTCTTCTGGTTGGGTTCGAGGGCATTGTGCGCGACCACTTTGTGCGTCCATGAAGGTCTCTTCATGGAGAGGTGGGTCTTCAAATCGGATTTTTTGCCAAAGATCATGATTGTCTCCAATCGGTCGCTTTGGAGGTGCGTTGAGGGTTGCCGTCTGCAGCCAGCCGTCCTGTGGAACAGACGAGGGGGGTTCTGACTTGCGACGATTGTACGCCGGGCTTTGGCTGGCTGGCGCGACGGCGAAGGCGGGGAGTTTTGATGGCATGAAGCATGAGTCAAGAAGGACGGAAGCCGGGACGAGTTGATGCGCTCAGGCTTCGAGCTGCATCATGAGCTCTTCCCACTCGGCGGTGAGGGCGGCCAGTTGGGCGCGCAGGTCGCCGGCAAGGGTGGTGAGACGCTGGGTCTCCTCCATAGAGACGAAGAGGCCGAGCTGCTGCTCGGTGTGGGCGAGGGCGGCCTCAAGGCGCGGGGTTTCCTCTTCAAGGAACGCACAGCGCTCTTCCATCTGCTTCTGCTTGATGGGATTGAGGCGGCGCTTGCGGGCCGCGTCGTCGGGGCCGCCCTCAATGACGATGGTGTTGGAAACGGCGGGGGCGTGGGGGGCGGTGTCGCCGCGCGATGGCGGGGCGGGGCGCGCTTCCGGCGTTTTGTGCAGATCGTGCGGCGCAGGCTCCGCCACAGGGCTGCCGCTTGCAATGGCTTTGCGGCGGAGGTAGTCCTCGTAGTTGCCTTCGTGGGCGGTCACCGTGCCGGCTTCGACTTCAAGGACGCGGGTTGCGAGGCGATCGATGAAGTAGCGGTCGTGGGAGACGAAGACGACGGTGCCGGAGAAGGCGGCGATGGCCTCAAGCAGGACGTCTTTGGCGCGCATGTCGAGGTGGTTGGTGGGCTCGTCGAGAAGGAGGAAGTTGGAGGGCGAGACGAGAATGCGGGCGAGGGCGTAGCGGTTACGCTCGCCGCCGGAGAGCACGCCGAGGGGCTTGAAGACGTCTTCGCCGCGAAAGAGGAAGCAGCCGAGGAGGGAGCGCAGCTCCTGCTCGGGGACCTTGAGGGCGGCGCGGCTGATGTCGTCGAGCATGCGCGACTCGCCGTTGAGAACCTTGTACTGATCCTGCGCGAAGTACTCGCTGACGACGTTGTGGCCCAGCTTGACCTGGCCGGCGGTGGGGGCTTCGTCGCCGGTGAGGAGGCGAATCAACGTGGACTTGCCGGCGCCGTTGACGCCGACCAGAGCGACGCGGTCGCCGCGCTCGATGGTGAAGTTGACGCCGGAGAGGACTTGCTTGGAGCCATAACTCTTGGATAAGTCGATGGCCTCAACGACGGTTCTGCCGGAGGGCGGGGGCTGGGGAAACTTGAAGTGGATGACCGGCTCTTCTTCCGGTATCTCAATGCGCTCGATCTTATCTAACTCTTTGATGCGGCTTTGTACCTGTTTGGCCTTGGTGGCCTGGGCGCGGAAGCGGTTGATGAAGGACTCGAGATGTTCAATCTGGATGCGCTGATTGCGATAGGCCGCTTCTAACTGGGTGCGGCGGTCATCCTTCTGACTAAGATACTTTGTGTAGTTACCCTGATAGATGTTGAGGCGCTTGTTCCATATCTCGACGGTGCGGTCGATGGTTACATCGAGAAAGTAGCGGTCGTGGGAGATAAGGATGTAGCCGAAGGGATAACTCTTGAGATAGTCCTCGAGCCAGTTGCGGGTCTCCAGGTCGAGATGGTTGGTGGGCTCGTCGAGGAGGAGAAGATTGGGCTTGGCGAGGAGGAGCTTGGCGAGCGCGATGCGCATCTGCCAGCCGCCGGAGAACTCGTCGGTCTGGCGGGCCCAGTCTGCCTTGCTGAAGCCGAGGCCGGTGAGGACGCCGCCGACCTGGGCATCGAGCGCGTAGCCGTCGAGGGCGTGGAAGCGCTCCTGGAGGAGCGAGAAGCGCTCGGCGGCGGACTCGTATTCCGCGCCGGCGTGCTCGAGCACGGCAAGCTGACCGGCGAGGCGCTCGATCTCGGCTTCCATCTCGCGCAACTGGTCGAAGACGGTGAGGCACTCCTCGAAGACGCTGCGGCCGGTGAGCGAAAGCCCCTCTTGCGGGAGGTAGCCGATGCTCATGCCGCGGGTCTGCTGCACGGAGCCGTAGTCGAGCGACTCGAGGCCGGCGAGGACCTTCATCAGGGTCGATTTGCCGGTGCCGTTGGCGCCGACCAGGGCGGTCTTTTCCCTGCTGCGGATGAGCCAGCTGGCTTCAAGAAACAGGACCCGCGGGCCGAAGCGCTTGCCGGCGTTGTTGAGTGAGAGCATGCAGGTCTATTTTCGCAGAGCGGGGGAGTCACTCGCAGCCCCGACTTTTCATCGGATGGGCGAACCGGCGTTGGCGGCGTACTTTCTGGCGTCGGCCATCATCTGCTCGACCTGGGCGCGGCCGTCGTAGTTGGGGTCGGTGGCGAGCAGCTTCTCCCAATCGGCGATGGCGCCGGCGGCGTCCTTTTTGCCCTGCCAGCGGACCAGGCCGCGGTTGAAGAGGGTGTTGGGATTGGCGGGGGCGTAGGCGAGAGCCTTGTTGAACTCGGCGAGCGCGGTGTCGGCGTTGCCCATGAACCAGTAGGCGGTGGCCATGTCGGTGCGCACGGCGGCGTTGGCGGGCGTGGTCTTCAAGGCTCGGGTGTAGTAGTCGACGGCGATGGGATACTGATGCGCGTCGTAGTAGAGATTGCCGATGTTGGTGAGCAGCTCGGCGTTGCCGGGGTTGGCAGCGAGCTTTTCGATCAGCGGCTCGGCCTGCTCGTCGGCCATCTGCTTGATTTGCGCGGGGTTAGGCACCTGCTGCGCAGCGGCCGGGGGAGCCGCGGCGGGCGCGGAGGTGGGCGCGGCGGCTACCGGCGCGGTTGCGACGGGGCCGCGAGCGGCGCGGATGCCCCATCCGCCGACGATGCCGGCGGCCAGACACAGGGCGGCGAAGAGAATCGCGTGCTGGACGGTCCACTCCATTCCCGCGGTTTTATTTGTGCTGGTCATGGCTGGGTGCTCCTTGGGCTCTGGATTGATCGGCCTGGCTGGTGAGGGCGCTGGCCATGAGCTTCTCGACGGCGTCGCGGCGGTCCTGGCTGAGCTGGGGATTGGTCTTCAGCAACTGCTGCCAGGCGGCGACGGCGCCCCTGGTGTCCTGCTTGCCCTGGAGGCGGATGAGGCCGAGGTCGAAGAGGCAGTTGGGGTCGGTTGGATTGTCGCGCAGGGCCTGTTTGAGCTGGGCGAGGGCGGCGTCCACATCACCGCTGCGGTAGAGGCTGGAGGCCAGCTTGGTGCGCAGGGCCACATTCCGGGGGTCGGCGTTAACAGCCTTGCCGTAGTAGACGGCGGCTTGCTTGAACTGGTGAGTGCCGTGATAGATGGCGCCCACCTGCATGAGCAGCGCGCTGTTGTTGGGATCGGTCTTGAGTTTTTCAAGCAGCGGCGCGGCCTGTTTGTCGGCCATCTGCTTCATGTCATCGAGCGTGGGCATGTGCCCGGGATGCATGCCGTGGCCGGGCGGAGGCTGGGGCATGCCATTGGCGGCGGGCGCGGCGCTGGCGGCGGGGGCGGACTGCGAGGCTGCCGTACGGGCCGGCGAGGCGGGCTGCGGCGCGCCGAGGAGCAGGTATCCGATGGCCAGGCCCAATGCCAGGCAGATGCCTGCCATGGTGTAGACCTGCACGGGCTGCAGGGTCTGGCCGGTGCTCGTCGCGGGGCCTGGTGCGCTCTCCATCTCGTACACTCCCTGATCTTGAATGTGTGATCTGCGTCGCGAGCGGGTGCGCGTCTGCCGACACGTGGGCCCGCGGCGGAGGGGGACTGGAATCGCAGCCAGGGATGCGCCCTGCCGTGCGGCCAGCCCGGCCGCCACTGCCTTAGTGGACCACTGCGGCGGGCGCGGGGGTGTGACGGGAATCACATGGTCTGCGTTCCAAGTCACCTGTTGTGAGCAACGTCACAGAACGTGACATTCGTTACCTGAAATTATGGCGACATCAGCCGAGTGCCTGCGGAACCTTTGCAGAAGGCCGATCCGAAGCCGGGAAAGGGACGGTTGGAGCCGATGAGACTGCTCAAGATCGAAACACCCGGAAACGGAGCGCCCTGGGGCGCGGTACGAACGTCATTGGGCCAGAGCGCAACCGTTGAGGCGGCGTTGGGGCAGGGGCGGGGGGATACAGGGCGCTCGGATTTCAAACGTTCTTTTCTATTTCAGCAATCGATTTCGAGATGCGGCAAGGCAGCGCGGCATCCCGCGGCAAAGGCAGCAGTCAAGCACCCGATCCATCTGCAGACTGAATCGGCACGAGGCGAGTAAGCCGCCGTCACGGTCCAGTCAAGCAGCGGTAGCGAGCATTAGGAGGCTCCACCACCATGAAGCGCAATCTTTTCATCGCAACGTTCTTTCTGGCAGCCGCGGGATTTGCGGCGGCACAGATCGCGGCGCCCTCGACCGACGTCCTGGGTGCTCACCTGAATTACGGACGCGGCTGCGCGGCCTGTCATGCACCGCACAGCGGCGCCTACGGCAACGGCGTGGCCAAGACTGCCGACCCCAACGCGGGCGGCCTGGCCCTGTGGGGCGAGGATGTGGGCAGCCTGTACGGCAAGAGCCTGACCTTTGCCGGCAACACGGCAGAGAGCCTGCCGACCAGCCTGGCTGCGGGAACACCGGATGTGACCGGCGTGCTGATGTGCCTGAGCTGCCATGACGGCAACTACGCGCAGGGCGCGATGATGCAGAATGCGGTTTATGAGAAGCTGCCCTCAACCTACGGCACCTCGAACGCGATTCCCACGCTGCTTGGCAACGACGGCACGACGGTGGGGAATTATCTGAACGATCACCCGGTGGGCCTGAATGCCACGGTCAGCTGCGGCGGCCAGTACAACTGGGATTGCACCGAGACCAACGGCAAGATCAGCATGACCGGCACTGCCTCGGCCGCGTTCGTGCAGAACTACGGCTTCTTTGTCAGCCTTTCGGCTTACAACAATACCGCCGTGGTTACCTGCACCAGCTGCCACAACCAGCACCTGATGAACGTGGTCAAGGTCACCAACGGCGCCACCTCTGGTCTGCCCAGCGGCAACTACGCGACCATGTTCTTTATCCGCGCGCCTTATAACCCGGCGAGCGGAACCGCGAAGAGCAACCAGACGGCGCAGTTCTGCCGCCAGTGCCACGGTGGCGAGTCGAACGAAATGAACGGCGGCACCGCAGTGACCACGTTCTAAACCCGTACCAGCAAAAAGGGGAGGGGACGCAAAGTCCCTTCCCTTTTTTTCCTCAATCAGGATGACAATCATGAAGCCCATACGCGCAGCCTTCGCTCTTCCCCTGCTGGCCCTAGCCGCGGCCGGCGCCCAGGTCGCCTCACACGCGCCGACAGTTTTCACTCCTTCGCCTGCGCCGTCCGGGCAGGCCGCAGCACAGATGGTCGCGCTGGCCCCGGTGGGAAAGCCGGTGGTGCGGATCAACGGCGCGGTGCTGACCGACCGCGATCTGGTGCGCGAAGAGTACTCGATCTTCCCCTACGCGCGGCAGCACAACGGACTGCCCAAAGACCTGGCGCCGCAGATTCGCGCCGGTGCGCTGAAGATGCTGATTTTTGAAGAGCTGGTGTACCAGGAAGCGCAGCGGCGGGGCCTTGCGGTACCCGCGGCGCGGATGAGCCGGGCGGAAGCCGATTTCCGCAAGCAGTTTTCGACGCCGGAAGAGTACACCGCGCTGCTTCAGGGTGAGTTTCACGGGTCAGAGAAGCTGCTCGCGGCCAAGATTCGTCGCTCGCTGCTCATTGAAGAGCTTCTCAAGTCCGAGGTAGAGACCAAGGGGCAGGTGACCCCGGCCGAGGTGAGGGGGTACTTCGACAAGAATCCGACTCGTTTCGAGCATCCGGAGTCGTTTACGTTTCAGACCATTTCCATTCTGCCTCCGCCGAATGCGACAGCCGATCAGTTGAAGGAAGGCCGGAAGCGGGCCGAGGAGGCGCTGCGGCAGGCGAAGACGACCCACTCCGCGGAGGAGTTTGGACTGCTGGCGGAAAAGATTTCTGACGACGATTACCGGGTGATGATGGGCCAGCACAAGCCGGTTCCGGTGGATCAGCTGGCGATCCAGGTGGTCAGGCCGCTGCTGAAGATGAAGCCTGGCGAGGTGAGCGATCTGATCCAGCTGGACCAGGCGTACACGATCGTCCGGATGCAGGTACACACGATGGCCGGGGTGGAAAAGTTTGAAGACGCCCGCGTGCAACTCGCCAAGGATCTGCAACAGAAGAAGACCGATCAGCTTCGCTCCGATCTCGATAAGAAGCTGCGGCAGAACGCAAAGATCGAGGAACTGTAAGCACCGCGGGCGCGGCCGCGAGGTTGCGCCAGGGCGGGAGCTTGTCCCGGTAAGAAGGCGCAGACGGCTCAAGCGAGCCGTGGTGCACGGCCAGCTTCCCGGAGGCACGGCGAGAACATTGAGAGTTGAAGGCGGTTAAACGGTGAGGGGGTCTTCGCCAGTTGCGCGGTTGCTGTCGACGGGCTTGCTGCTTGTCACCATCCCTGTTGGCGCACAGGTGAAGACGGGGTCGCTGACCTCGAGTCTGAGCGGTAATATTGCCCCCGGCTACACGGCTGACTTTGGCAACATGACGGGGTCGGACCACAGCTGGGCGCTGGGCGGGCAGGCCACGTATGCGGGTTCTTACTACAATCCGAACTTTCTTTCGTTCAACGCAACGGTCTTCCTGAACCAGTCGCGCGCCAACTCCGACTACCAGTCGATTTCCAACGCGAGCGGCGTGAACCTGACGAGCAATATTTTTGGCGGGAGCCATTTTCCGGGGTCGGTCACGTATTCCAAGGCGTACAACAGCGAGGGCAACTACGCGGTGCCGGGGCTGGCCAATTACGTAACGCACGGCAACAACGACACGTTCGGCGTGAACTGGAGCGAGAACCTGCCGGAGGCGCCGAGCGTGTCGGCGAGTTTCGAGACGGGCAGCAGCCAGTACTCGGTATACGGCACGAACGACCAGGGATCGAGCGCGTTTCATGCGGTGAACCTGCACTCGGGCTATCGCGTTGCGGGGTTCAACATGGGCGCCTATTTCACGGACGGCGCGGGGCACTCGCTGATTCCCGAGATCGTCTCCGGCGCAGCGGCAACCGAGATCCACTCCAGCAATTCGGCTGAGGGATTCAACGTGACGCATTTGCTGCCGATGAAGGGGTCGATCGCCGGCGGGGTCAACCGCACCGGCTGGAACAGCGATTATCTGGGCACGTCGTCGACGGGAACGGTGGATCTGTTCAACGTCACGGCGGAGGTGCATCCGACGGCAAAGCTTGGGGCATCGGCCAGCCTGAACTACTCCGACAACCTGGCCGGACAGCTGATTCAGTCTGTGGTTGCCGCCGGGGGCGCGGCGCCGGGAGCCAACTCGAACGATACCTCGAACTCGCTGGACCTGCTGGGCACGGTGAGCTACACCGCAATGACGGCGCTGCAGACGTCGGCCTTTGCGGAGCGGCGGACGCAGTCGTTTCTGGGAGAGAACTACGGGGTCGACTCCTTTGGGGGCAATGCTACCTACAGCCACAAGCTGCTCGACGGCACGTTCAACGCCGCGCTGGGGGTGTCGGACAATACATCGGCGCAGAGCGGGGACAACTCGCTGGGGTTTTCGACCACGGAGAATTACTCCACGCAGGTGGAGGGCTGGCATGTGACGGGATCATTCAGCTACGCGCAGAATGTGCAGACGCTGCTGGTGACGTATATGAACTCGTTTTTCAACTACTCGGGCACAGTGCGGCGGCGGTGGGGCATGTTCAACCTGAGCGCGGGTGCGGGGGCGGCGCGCACGGCGCTGACCGAGCAGGCGGGAGCGTCCAACAGTAGCCAGAGCTACAACGCAAGCCTGGGCTACGGGGCGTGGATCAATGCGACGGGCAGCTACTCCAAAGCGGGGGGGCAAGCGCTGGAGACAGGAACCGGCCTGGTGCCTGTACCTGTTCCGGTGCCGGTGCTGCCCTCGGGGCTGGTGAGCCTGTACGGCGGAGACAGTTTTTCGTTCGGACTGTCGAGCTCTCCGGTGAAGAAACTGACTCTCAACGCCTCGTATGCGAAGTCGATCAGCAATACCACCAGCGGTTTGAGCAGCGGATCAGCCACCAGCGCCAACGAGAACAACGAATTCAATTCGCTGATTCAATATCAGTTCCGCAAGCTCTATTTCAACAGCGGCTATTCGCGTCTGGAGCAGGGATTCAGCGGATCGAGCACAGGACCGGAAGTACTATCATCGTTCTACATCGGGGTATCGCGTTGGTTCAACTTCTTCTAAGGGGAAGAATTCGCGGGTGTCGGGGCGCGGGCCTTGTTCTGGCCGGGGCGGCGCTGCTGCTGACGCCGGCTGACGGCGCGTCGAGGTCGAAAGCCCCTGTGCCGGAGCAGTGGGTGATGTCACTCGACGGCGGCCGCTCCCTGACGTTTGAGCAGAGCTTTAGGTCGGAAGCGGAGGTGAAGCCGAACCGCGGGTTCTGGAACAAGCTGGTGGATGTGGTGGCCGGTGCGCCCGATTACCGGACGCTGGTGCGCCCCTACAGCGTGGCGACGGACTCTCGCGGCCGCATCCTGGTGACCGATCCGGGCGCGGACGGCGTGCATGTATTCGACTTTGCGCAGCACAAGTACAAGTTTTTGACCCGGCAGGGCAAGGGCAAGGACAACATGCTCGCCCCGCAGTGCGTTGCAGTCGATGGAGCGGACAACATCTACGTGACGGACTCGGATGCGGGAGTGATTTTTGTCTTCGACGCGAACGGCAAGTATGAGCGCGCGATCGGCAGCCTGAAGGGGGGCGAGGGCTACTTCAAGCGGCCCACCGGGATTGCCGTTGACTCCGCCGCGCAGCGCATCTACGTGACGGACACGTTGCGCGACAAGGTGTTTGTGCTCGACATGCAGGGCGTGATTGTGCAGACCATTGGCAAGTCCGGCGACGGTGAGGGCGAGTTCAATCTGCCGACGGAACTGCGGCTGGACGGGGCGAACCTGATGGTGGTGGACGCGATGAACTTCCGCGTGCAGGTGTTCGACCGGTCGGGAGCTTTCCGGTATGCCATCGGCAAGCCCGGAGACAGTCCGGGAGCGATCTTCCGGCCCAAAGGCTTCGCTGCCGACTCGGAAGGCGACCTGTACGTGGCGGATGGATTGTGGGGCATGGTGCAGGTGTTCGACCGCAAGGGGCAACTGCTGTATTACTTCGGCTCGCAGGGCACGCACGCAGGGCAGTTTCAACTGCCTGCCGGTCTGTTCATCGATCATGGCGACCGCGTTTACGTGGTGGATTCATTCAACCGCCGGGTGCAGGTTTTTCAATACGCGGCGGCCAGGAAAGCGGCCGGGGAGGCGATCCAGTGAGGCGCGCACTTATGATTGCCGGCCTGGCGCTGCTGGGCGTTGTCCCCGCGCGAGCGCAGATAACGGGCGATGTGCTGGGCATGCACAATCTGGGCCCGGGGAGCAGTTCGCCGATCACGGGGGCGCGGCCGGACTCGTGTTCCTACTGCCATGCACCGCACTCCGGGCTCAACCGGGGGATGTGGAACCAGAAGCTGACGACGCAGAACTACACGACGTATACGAGCGATACGGAGAAGAACTCCGGGCGGCAGCCGCGGCTGGGCTACTCCAGCAACCAGTGCCTGAGCTGCCACGACGGGACGGTTGCGGTGGGCGACACGGTGGCCTACGGGCAGGTGACGACCATGGGCTCGATGAACACGCAGGACGTGCTGGGCGCCAACATGCAGTTGTCGCATCCGTTCAGCCTGACGGCGCCGCTGAAAGACAACGTGGACCTGGCCGCGTCGCTGGCCGCGAGCGGACACACGGCCGATCCAACCGGCGCGGTGAAGCTGATCGCGGGCAACGTGGAGTGCATCTCGTGCCACAACCCGCATGTGCAGGCCAAGGACCTGGTGAGCCTGAATTTTCTGGTGAAGGACAGCTCAAGCGGGCAGCTTTGCCTGGCCTGCCACGACCCGACGCGGCAGGTGAGCGGGCAGGTGAATCCGCTGGCCGACTGGGCCACGAGCGCGCATGCGCTGTCGACGAACAAGATTTCGCCGCAGGCGCTGCTGGGCAGCTACACGACCGTGGCCGCGGATGGCTGCATCAGCTGCCACACGCCGCACAACTCGAGCGGGGCGGCACGGCTGCTGCGCGGGCTGAACGAGCAGGACTGCATCTCGTGCCACAACGGCGGGTCGAACATTTCACCGATGGCCAGTTACGCGAACGTGTTTCCGGAGTACGCATCGCCCAAGGTCGGGCATCCGTTTCCGTCGTCGACCAACCCGCACGACGCGGCGGAGAACACACTGCTGAACAACAACCGCCATGCGACGTGCGTGGATTGCCACACCAGCCACGGGTCGCAGCCGGTGGGGGTGTTTCCGCCGGCGCCGCTGCTGCGCATCTCGCAGAAAAACATTGCCGGGGTGAGCGCGACGGACGGCGTGACGGTGCTGACCCCAGCCGTGAACCAGTATGAGAGCTGCCTGCGCTGCCACGGCACCAGCACGGGCAAGCAGACGCAGCCGATTTACGGCTACTTCGCAGTGCGCGCGGTGTCTGCCGGGGACCCGCTCAACCTGATTCCGCAGTTTGCGGTCTCGTCCACATCGAGCCACCCGGTGACGCACCTGCGCAGCAGCGCGCTGGCGCAGCCGAGCCTGCGCGCCAACATGATGAACCTGGACGGCGTGACGCTGGGGCGGGCGATGGGCACGCAGATCCTGTGCACGGACTGCCACAACAGCGACGACAACCGCGAGTTTGGCGGGACCGGACCGAACGGCCCGCACGGGTCGCGGTGGACGCACATTCTGGAGCGCCGGTACGAGTTCAGCCAGACGCCGACGCCGGGGGGGACGATCACCAATCTTTTTCCCAGCCCCGACGTGAGCTCGGTGGGGCCCTATGCGCTGTGCGGCAAGTGCCACGACCTGCCCAACCAGATCATGCAGAACACGAGCTGGAACGAGCACGCAAGCCATATCAACGCCGGGTTCACGTGTTCGACCTGCCACACGTCGCACGGCATGGGTGCGGCGAGCGGATCGATCAGCGGAGAGCGGCTGATCAACTTCGATGTCAACGTGGTGGCGTCGAATGGCGGGCTGCCGATCTCGTATAACCGCGCGGCCAACAGCTGCGTGCTGGTGTGCCACCAGGTGGCGCACAACGCCAACGGAACGATATCGCAGGCCATTACGCGGCCGGGTATTGGCGTGAAGAGATAAGGGATGGAATCTACTGGACGCGCGACTCGCATCGCATGGACCCTTGGTGTGATCCAAATCACGGTGACAGCTTGCTCAGACCTATCTAATAACCCTGAGAATCTGTTCCCGTTCGACCGTTTACGCGCCTGTTCCCTGCTGCTTTCAGATTGGCAGCCCGGGCGCGGCGCAGTTTCTTCGGAGTGGGTATGAAGCTGATGGTTCAACGCGCATGGCAAGGCGGGGCGGCCGCGCAGCCGCGCGCGCTGCTGCGTTCGCTGGCCGTGGGCGCAGCACTCTGCGTGCTGTTTGCCGCAAGGGCGGGGGCGGCGGTGCATCCGGTACCGCTGGACAAGAACGTTGACGCCGCGAAATGCCTGGAGTGCCACGACGACAAGACCAAGGGCAAGTCAGTCCACTCGGCGATGGCGACCGGCTGCCTGAGCTGCCACGAGGTGCGCGTGACCAAGGACGTGACCCGCGTGAAGCTGATCACGTCGACGCCGGCCGCGCTGTGCGTGACCTGCCACGACGACAAGAAGGCTGCCAACATCAAGGGCACCGTGCATCCGCCGGCGGTGCGCGACTGCCTGACCTGCCACGACCCGCACACGAGCGACAACAAGAACCAGCTGCTGAAGCCGCTCTCCGGCGGGGAGAAGGAAAACCTGTGCCTGAGCTGCCACCAGACGGGGCTGCACGTGTCGGACAAAGGCAGCCGCCACGCGGCTCTGGACATGGGCTGCGACGCCTGCCACATCACGCACAAGACCGGGGCCGATCCGACGGATGAGAACAAGTTCCACCTCACCAAGTCCGCCCCGGCGCTTTGCCTTGACTGCCACGACGCCAAGGATGCGGATCTGCAAAAGGCGCACCAGGGCCAGCCATTTGCCACGGCCAACTGCCTGGAGTGCCACAACCCGCACCAGTCGGATGCGCCAAAGCTGATGGTGAAGTTTCTGCATCCGCCGTTTGAGGCCAAGGCATGCGAGACCTGCCACGCGCCGGCCAAGGACGGCAAGGTTGTGCTTACGCAGCCGGACGTGAAGTCGATCTGCGTGACCTGCCATGACGACAAGGAGAAGCTGATTGAGGGCGCGAAGGTGCCGCATCCGGGCGCGATGGGCGACTGCACGGACTGCCACAGCCCACACGCGAGCAAGCAGCCGGGACTGCCCAAGACCGACTCGGTGTCGATCTGCCTGAGCTGCCACAACGACATTGACGAATTGCGCAAGAAGCCCTTCCACCATCAGCCGGCCTTTCTCCAGGGCTGCGCGACCTGCCACACGCCGCATGGAGGCGACAACGATCACCTGCTGCGCGCCAAGGGCAACGCGCTTTGCCTGGAATGCCACGGACCCGACTCTGCCGCGCAGCGCGACGACGCCAATCACCTGCTGACCATCTTCAACGGCACGGTGAAGCTGCCCGAGGATTACTACACCAAGAACAAGGTTCCGATTCTGCCGCTGCGGTTCGGACTCGGGCATCCGGTGGAGGGACATCCGGTATCGGACGTGATGGACCCGACCAACCAGAGCAAGGTGAAGACGCCGCTGAGCTGCCTGAGCTGCCATCAGCCGCACGCTTCATCGCAGGCCAGCCTGCTGGTGAAGGACCAGGCCAACAACATGGCGTTCTGCGACAACTGCCACAAGAACCGCCTCAACATGATGGAAACCGTTTCCCCTGCACAATAGCCGGAGATCAGCATGACCCGCTACACGCTCAACTCGACACCGACCCGCAAGGCTATCGCCGTTGTTCTGCTTCTCGCCCTGGGCGCAGCGCTGCCGTTTGCCGCCCGCGCGGACAAGAAGAAGAAGACGGATGCCACGCCGGCGGCCGACACCGGTCCACGCAAGTTCTCGTTCGATCCGACCAAGCTGGTGTGGCCGAGCCCGCCAAACATTGCCCGGGTTCACTGGGTGGATTACTTTGCCGGCGAAAAAATCGACTACTCAACCACAGCCGCTACCAAGGCCAAGGCGTCGTGGATGGACCGGCTTGCGGGAGGACAGTCCGACCAGGAGAAGGTGAACACGAAGACATTTCCCTTCCAGCTGATTGGGCCGACGGGGATTGCCGTCGATTCAAAAGGGCTGCTCTATGTGGCCGATCAGAAGGTCGGGGCGATCTTTATCTTCAACCCGCAGACGCACGGCACGGAGCTGATCCGCAACGGGATTGAAGCTCACTTTGGCTGGCTGAACGGTCTGGCGATCGACGACGACGACCGGCTGTTTGTCTCCGACGGAAAGATGCACCGGGTGCTGATCTTCAGTCCCAAGCGGGAGATTGAGGGCCAGGTGACCGAGGGGCTGATCGATCCGAACGGGCTGGCGATCGATGCGGAGAACCGGCTGCTGTATGTGGTGGACACGCAGCAGGACCAGGTGCTGGTGTATGACGCCGACTCTCTGAAGCTGCTGCGGCGGATCGGGACCGGAGGCAAGAACCACTTTTTGACGACGCCGGGCGACTTTGGCGCGCCGCAGGGCGTGGCGGTGGACAGCGAAGGCAATGTGTACGTGACCGACACGCTGAACAACCGGGTGGAGATCTTTGACGGCGATGGAAACTTCGTGAGCCTGTTCGGCAAGCACGGCGACGGGCCGGGGACGTTTGCGCGTCCCAAGGGAATTGCGGTGGATGCGGACGGGCACATCTGGGTGGCCGACGAGATGCAGGACCGGCTGCAGGTGTTCGACCGCGAGGGGCAACTGCTGACCTGGATCGGCACGGGCCACGGCAATCTGCCGGGGCAGTTCAAGGCGATTTTGGGCGTGGCGATCGACAAGCAGAACCGGGTGTTTACGACGGAGGAGTATCCGGGGCGGGTGCAGGAGTTCCGCTACGTGACGGATGCGGAAGCCGAGGCGGAGAAGGCAAAGCAGGCGGAGGAGCGCGAGAAGGCGGCCGAGCGGCGCCAGAAGGCCGCTGCCCCGGCAACGACCGAAAAGGTAACTGACGCGGCGCCGGCTCCGCAACGCTGAGCGGCACGGCGAAGGTGGATCGAGCGGGCGCGTCGATTGTGCGCTTCAATCAGAAGCTCAAGAGAGAATCGGCGGGCAGGGCGAATGCGGCCGACTTGAGGCTGACCGGCTGCGCGAGGCCGGAACCGGGCTGCGGCACGTAGCAGAGGGCGGCCAGGTTGGGATGATGCTGCAGGTAGCGCTGCGCCGACTCGAGTCCGGAGACAAAGAGGGCGGTTGAGAGCGCGTCGCTGGTGGTGTTTGCCGCTGCGGTGACGGCAGTCATGAGCATGTTTTTGACGGGGCTGCCGGTGCGGGGATCGAGGAGATGCGAATAGACCGCGCCATCGAGCTGGAACGATTTCTCGTAGCTGCCGGAGATGGAAATGGACATGTTGCGCAGGCGCAGCGAACAGGCCTGCATGCGGCGATCGAGTGGATCGCAGACGGAGATGGTCCAGCCGGGCTCGCCGGGCGGCGCGCCGAGGGCGTAGATGCTGCTGGTGCCGCTTGAGACCAGGGCCCGCGCAACGCCGGCGGCGCGCAGAAGCGTCACCACGCGATCGACAGCGTAACCTTTGCCGATGGCGCCGAGATCGAGCTCCATGCCGGTGCGGGCAAACCGCACGGTGTGCGCGGCTGGATCGAGAATGATTTGGCGATAGCCGATCTGCTGGAGCGACCGGGCCAATGCGGGCTGATCGGGGAGGCGTCCGCAGCCGCAGAAGAATCCCCACTCTTTCATGAGCGGACCGACGGTTATATCGAACGCGCCTTCTGTGTCCACGCTGAGTTGGAGAGCGTGTTCGAGGAGATTGAAAAGCTCCGGCGTGACGGGCACGGCCGTGGCGGAGGCGTGGCGGTTGATAGAGGAGATCTCACTGGCTGGATTGTAATGGCTCATCAGGTCGTCGAGCCGGTCGATTTCGCGGAAGCACAGGACTATGTGATCGTGAAGATGCTGTGCGCTGGGCCCATAGGCGGCGATGGAAAAGACGGTTCCCATGGCCGGATGGGAGGCCTGATGGCGGAGGAGCGAGTTCTCAGAGGCGGCGGGGACCATAGTTCAACTTTATTCCGGCTGCCGCCGGCGATGAGCCGCGTCAGACGGCAGTATTCCAGGCTTTGCGGAAGTCGAAGCGCGCCTTTGCGATGGGCGTACCCGCGACCTCGACGCGGGTGAGATCGCGGGTGCCGACGCCGAGCTGCTCGGCAAGCCGGAGGGTGTTGTCTGCACGCTCGAAGGGCGGAGCGCCGCGATCGGCCATGGGATCGAATCCCATGAGCGCCATGCAGGCCGCATCGGTGGACACGGCGTTGGTTCCGGCAACGAGCAGGCCGGGATGAATGGGGGCCGAGTGGCGGTTGGGCGTTTCGCCGCCGACCATGGTGTAGATGCCGTCTACGATGGCGAGGTGGATGGGCCGCGCTGCCGCCAGGTCCGCAGTGGCGCGCGGAATGCGATAGCCGTCGTCACGGGGCGCGTTGAGATCGATGGGCTGGGGTGCGCTTTTGGGAGGCGCGTGGGCGCCGGAGTGGAGCAGATAACGGCCGCCGGTGGGAATGAGGGCGGGCTCGTCCTCGGGAACGTTTTGGCCATAGATGGTGCAGGGAGTGATGCCGATGAGGTTCTTCATGGAGAGGGTGACGCCGGCGACGGTGTGCTCCTTGAGCTTGGCCATGGAGATGAAGACGTCGCAGTCGCGATAGGACTGATTGAGGTCAAAGCCGGGAAAGAGCAGGCCGCCGTTGGGGACCATGAAGCGCGCGTAGGTTTTGCCGCTGCCGAGATAGTTGGTGTTCTCGAACTCGACCCTGGTTGCGGCGCTGGTAAAGTCGCCGGGCGTCCAACCGGCGCCGACCATGAACTGTTGCAGGGGTTCGGTTGTGAGCCAGGCGCTCTCCAACAGCCGGATGCGCTGCGCGCCAGCGCGCCCGAGCAGGTGGACGAGGGCTCCGACAACCTGAGGGTGAACCCAGGTGGTCATTCCCGGCTGCAGGTAGCCGAGGCGCAAGGTGGGGGTTCCGCCCAGGTTGAGCTTGATGGCGACGGTCTTGCCGCGGACCAGCGTGTCGAGTCCGCCGAGCTGATCGAACATGGTGGAGAGCACATCGACAACGTGGCGGTTGTACTGCGAACACAGGCCCACCGCGACGCGGCCAGCGGGCGCGCGCGTGGCTGCAAGCAGGGAGGGCGGAGCCAGGGACGCGGCGGCGGCGGCGGCCATGGTGGAAAGAAACTGGCGACGCGAAGGGTTGATTGTTGTCATGCGATCCTCTCAATCTCAAGGACACAGTTGACGGAAAACTCAGGGAGCTCGAAGCTTGTTCCGGAACTCTCGGGATGGTGATCGAGGGGACGCGGGACCTGGGAAGCGGGGCTCCAGAGGCTGGCCTGGTGTGGGTTGCCGTTGACCCAGACGGCGAGGAACCGGGACGCGCGCTCGGCGTAGTTGACCACATGGACGATCTGTTTGCGGCGGCCGGGTCCGATGCCGGTGAAGCAGCCGGTGGTTCCGGGGTTGAAGAGGCGGGCGAGGTCGTTCTGACGCCCGACGAGCAGATGGGTGTCCCTGGCCAGTTGGTAGGGGTCTGAAAAGCCGCCTGATGCGACGGCGATTCTGCCTTTGCCGAGGTTGTAGATGGAGTAGCCGGGCAACCAGCTCTCCTGGCGGGGCTCGATGGCGGCCGGGCCCCAGTATGCAGGGGCGATCAACAGGCCGCCCGCCTGGATGAAGGCGAGCAGGTGGTTGAGCTGCACGGAGCCGGGCTGGTCGTCATCGGCCCAGAGAATTGCCTTGAGGCCGGTGACCGGAGCGGCGAACGCCTGCCGGCGATTGAGGATTTCGAATTGGACGTGGCGGCGGCTGAGGAGGTTGAGCGCTTCTCCGGAGAGGAACAGGTTTTTCCCGCTGAAGTCGGAGACCACGGCCAGGACGCCCATGGGCTCAAAGGCCGGCCATTCGGGGTGATCGCCAAAGAATGCGAGGGTCTGCGCGATGCTCTGCCATGTAGCGAGGGCCTGCGGGTGTGCGCGGAGGATGCCGGCGCGGGTGGCGTCGTCAAGGGCGAGAACCCAGTGGGCGCCGTAGGCGCGCGAGTCGGCGATGGCGCGGCAGTAGGACTGGGCTGTGAGGGGCGCGGAGGAGGGGGGAAGATCGATCTCGAGCCACAGAGACCGGTGGGGGGCCATGCGGCGGGCGAGAAGAACGAACCAGCCGTTTGAGTCGACCCAGGGGTCGCCTGTGGGGCCTCCAATGCCGGTGTCTCCGGTCATGGTAGGAAGGACAACGCCGGGCCACACGTTGGCGGTTGTGGAGAAGATCTGCGTGGTGCGGGCCCAATCGATGGTGTCCCTGGGAAATCCCAGGATGACGGGGAGAGCGAGAGAGTGGGTCGCAGAGGCGCTGCCGGTCGCGGAGCCGTTCGGGCTTGCCGGGGCATCGAGCATGACCGCTTCTAATCCGGCGGTGGCGGCGGCGGCGACATTGGCGGCGAGGCCTTCGCCGGATCGGAGTTTGCCGACGAAGCTGAGGCCCAGCTCGCGCCCGGCGGCAATCAGGGGCGCCAAGGCCCGCTGTTGCGCCTGGTCATCCGTGGTTCCGGCGGCCCAGTCGACCACCAGGCAATTGATGGGCGTTCCCTTGAGCAATTGCAGGGCGGCGGGGTTGGCCCAGGGATCGGCGGGTTGGGCGATTCCGCTGTCTGGATGGGGCGATTTTGCGATCCGCGCGGCCTCAATGGGACCGCAGGGCCAGCGCATCGGCACCCATTTTGGATTCAGGCTCATTTCGCTTCTCCGCTTGCAGCTCTAAGCACTTATAGCCGCTGAACGGGACGCGTGAATGTAAGCTGGATCACAAAAGAAGGGGATTGGCATGAAGAATGGGCCGCCGGAGGAGCGGATGCGAGGGGCTGTTCCCTCTGCCCGGATGAAAGAAGCGCGGACGACGCCCTGGCGGCCAAGATGACCGCTGCTACGGCTGCGCGGGTTAGCGGTAGGCCTGCTCATCGGCCCAATCGCCGATGATGGGGAGCTTGCAGCGCTTGCCGTTGAGCGCGCCGACCACACACCAGAGCCAGACAAAGAAAATGGCCAGCCAGATGAGGATGACCAGCAACCGCAATCCCAGGAAGAAGCGGGGCCCGAGGTGCGAGCTATAGGGCAGGACAAAGTTGAGGACAAACCCGAAGATGAAGACGAATGCGCTGAAGACGACCGATTGCCAGGAATGGAAGCGCACATAGGGCCGCTTGTTGTAACGCCGGATGGCCAGAAAGAAGGTGGCCGGGAAGGGCGTGAAGTAGGCGAGTGCGCCAATCGAGTTGTCAGACAGGCCGGATTTGCCGGGATTGGACATGATCCCTCCCTTCGGGATCGGGAAAAGCGTTGATGGCGGGAGCCTGGACGCGCTTTGGCCGGTTGATACGATCTTCGCCAATTCAAGAACTGATGGGGCAATCCAGAACGGCTGATTCAAGACCAGCTACAGGTTACACGAACGGCGAGGGGCAGAGAGAACCGCGGTATCCAATCGCAGGTTTCGGCGCGTGTGCCTGTTCAATGCCTCAGCTCGTTCCAGGAGAGGGGCGGACGGGCCTCCGGCTTCCTTTCGAGGCTTGCACCAACACGCCATGGTGAATGCAACTTAAGAGCCATTTGCAGGGAACGTTTCCGGGCATAACGTACAAGTCAACGCTCGAAAAAACCACCACGGAGAGGAAAACCCATGAACACCATGCTGCTCAAGCTCTATGTCAAGTTCCAGGATCTGGCCACCCGCGAAGAGGGTCAGGATCTGGTTGAATACGCCTTGGTCGTTGCTCTGATCGCCTTCGGCGCCACCGCCGGCATGAAGGCTCTGGCCACCGGCCTTAACTCTGCCTTCCAGGGCATCAGCTCCACCCTCGGCTCCTACATCAGCTAGAGCAAAACCACGATAACAGTGCCGAGTTGAGCGGCGTGCGAGGTGGTGATTTCTTAAGGAAACCACCACTTTGAAGACGTGGCTCAGGGTATGTCTATCGTGATTTTGCAGTAGTTTCCGGCCGCTGGTGGTTGAACCGGTAACACGCAGTTCTGTCGTTGCGCGGGAGAGTGGGGCTCACTGAAAAGTGCGCCATCACTCTGCTGCGCAGCGGCATAAAGAAGCACGGGCCATAAGGCTCAAATTCTTCCGCTTCAGAAGCTTGTTGAAAAAGGCCGCAATCAACTGCAATCGGCGTGACGGACGTCCGGCAGGGGCTAGAGCAGTTCTCCAATTCATGTGCTCTACTTAGTTGCGTGCAAGGTGGTTTTTTCTAAGGAAAAAGCCACTTATCATCGTGCTTTCGGTGTGCCGCAATTGGAGAACAGCTATAAAGCCCCGTAGATTTGATCGGCCTTATCGGCACGCGACCCAGAGGGTGCCGCGGTCGTGCCCTGTTACAAAGCGTTTGGGTTCCTGGTTTTTCAACAAGCTCGTAGAAGCCAAGGCAGATGCCCTGGCCCTTATTCCCTGCATCAACTTCCCGAGCGCAACCATCCTTTTGCGCTGAGCCTGCAAGCCCCCTACAATGTTTAGAAAGCCCTGGAGCAACGGGAGCGGATCGTTTTGCCCTTGCGCGAGTGGCAGGCTACCGCGGTCCCGGTGCTTCAAGGCGGCATCTTCATCGAAGGGCCTGTAGCTCAACGGTTAGAGCAGGGGACTCATAATCCCTTGGTTGGGGGTTCGAATCCCTCCGGGCCCACCATCGACTGGAAATCGGGATGCACTGCTCGTGACGGCGAGAAACGCCGAGGGCCTGGCTGCGGCTAGGACAGGCTGCGGAACAGCCAGTAGAGCAGGCCGGAGAGCAGGCCGGCGGCGGGCAGGGTGAACACCCAGCCGGCGGCGATGTTGCGCAGGGTGGCGAAGCGGACGCCATTGCCGTTGGCCACCATGGTGCCGGCTACGCCGGAGCTCAGCACGTGGGTGGTACTGACCGGCAGCCCGAAGTTATTGGCCGCGAAGATGGTGCCCATGGCCACGACGCCGGCTACCGCACCCTGCGCGTAGCTGAGGTGGTCTTTGCCGATCTTTTCGCCGACGGTGACGACAATGCGCTTCCACCCGACCATGGTGCCCAGGCCCAAGGCGAGCGCCACGGCCACCTTGACCCAATCGGGAATGAACTTGGTGGCCTTGTCGACTTTGATTTTGTAGTTGCTGAGCGCCGCGGTCTCGTCGGCGGTGAACCGGGGCTGCCGGTGCGCTTTGACGAGCGCCGCGTCACTGGATTCGAGGAGCCGGATTGCTTCGCTGGCTACGTACATGTCGTTGCGGACGTTGGTCTGGTCGGCGACAGGAACGGACTTGAAGACTTTGTACAGCGCGACTTCGTGGTCGAGGTCCTCGACCAACTCGCGGAGGGCGAGGATGGTGTCCGGCTGGAGCTGCTTGGTGCGGATGTAGTCGGTGACATCGGCGCGCGCGTCGGGGCCGAGGAGGCCTGCGTTGTCGACGTGGCGGTCGAGGATGTGGCCGGCCCGCTCCGATGCGGCGATGAAGTCCTGAATGTCCTGTGCGGTGACGGCGTGATTGAGCGCGTAGGCAGTGGGGACGGTGCCGATGAGGATGAGCATGATGAGGCCCATGCCCTTTTGGCCGTCGTTTGATCCGTGGAAGAAGCTGACGCCGGTGCAGGTGAGCACCATGAGCGCGCGAATGGGGAATGGCGGCGGCTGGTTGTCTTTGGGCGCCTCATAGAGGGCCGGATAGCGGACCATCCATTTGGAGAGCAGCATGAGCAGGGCGGCGGCGCCGAAGCCGACAACGGGCGAGATCAAGAGGACCTTGATGACCTTGGTGGCCTGCTCCCAGTCGACGCCGGAGGTGCCGCTGTGCAAGTGGAGGAGCTGGTTGGCAACGCCGACGCCGATGATGGAGCCGACCATGGTGTGCGAGCTTGAAGCGGGGAGTCCCAGCCACCATGTGCCGAGGTTCCACAGGATGGCCGCGATGAGGAGCGCAAAGACCATGGCAAAGCCGGCGCCGGAGCTGACCTGCAGAATGAGCTCGACGGGCAGGAGGGTAATGACGGCGTAGGCGACGGTGCCGCTGGAGGCCAGCACGCCGGCCAGATTGCAGAGGCCGGACAGCACAACGGCGACGTTGGGCTCGAGCGAGTTGGTGTAGATGACGGTCGCGACGGCGTTGGCTGTATCGTGGAAGCCGTTAACGAACTCGAAGCCGAGCGCGATGAGCAGCGCGAGCGCCAGCAGCAGATAGGGCCCGATGCCGGTGATGGTGACGTTGGTGAGGTCGCGCGCAACGTGTACGCCGATGTAGCCGAGGCCGCCGGCAAGCGCCAGCAGGAAGAGCGCAAGGCCTGCCTTGCTGGTACGCTTCTTCGTCTTGCGCTCCACCAGAGAGGGGCGCGCGGGCAGCACTTCAACAAGGGTAGCCAGATCGGCCATTGTTTAGAAGTCACCAATGCGGCCGGAAAAATTCCGGGCACACCTGGGCCTCCTCATGGGGGATGGAACGACAGGATGGGCTTTTGAATGCAGGGGGGACCGCTTGGGCCGGGAGGAACAAGAGCCGGATAAGTAGGCGTCCATAAAACCCCAACAACCGCTTGGAAGCGCAGTTGTTTGCTCGGTGAGCCAGAGAAGAACTGGCCCTGCTTGCACCAGTCTACACCGGACCGGGGGGGGAAAGGGAAGGCGGGAGGGCTCCCAAATCAGGAAATTGCGGTGAAAAAAGGAAAGCAGAGCCGGGTTGAGGGGCTAGAGGGCGGCGGTGTGTTGTGCGAACCAGGCGGTGAGTTGGGCCGCAGAGATTTGGCCGGCAGCGAGGGCCAATATCGTCAGGTAAGCCTCCTCCTGGCTGGCAGTTACCTCAAGGCCGTTGACTTCAAGGAATGCAAACGAGACGACCAGGGCTGTCCTCTTGTTGCCGTCTACGAACGGACGATTGGACGAGATGCCAAAGGCATAGGCGGCGGCCAAAGCCGGGAGCGAGGGCGCGGAGTCGGCATAGGCCCAGAGATTTTTGGCGCGAGCAAGGGCCGAATCGAGCAGACCTTCGTCCCGAACGCCAGCGGAGCCCCCATGAGCTGCGAGTTCCAGGTCATGCGCAATGATTGCGTCCGCGATGTCCATCCACAGGGGTTCGTGCATTACTCGGCCAGCTTCCGCAGCGCGTCGCGATACTTGCGCATGACCTTCTCACTGGCCTCCAGCTTGCGCATGAATTGGTCATCGTAAGCGGTCAGGTGCGCGCCGAACGGAGTTTCGGATAAACAGATCGAATCGCCCTTCTCAACATTGAGCCAGGCCAGAACTTCTTTGGGCAGGATGATTCCGGCGGAGTTGCCGATTGCGATGATCTTGGTGGTGGTGGCCATGAGGAGCCTCCTCGCTGGCCTGATTATAACATTCGTTATAACTTCCTAGCGCCAGTCGTCGCGGGCGTTGGCCAGCCCCTCGTCCATTACGGCGTCGAAGCTGGTGTGCTTCTTGATGAAGATGTCACTGAAGGCCTTGTCCTGGCGGAGGAGGATGGCCTGGAGGCGGACCAGCTCAAGGAGCGCCAGAAAGGTGGCGATGAGGGCGCGGGGGGAGTGGGTATGGCTGAGCAGGCGGCTGAGCGAGACCGGCTTGTCTTCCATGTTGAGGCGGCGGCCGAGGAAGCGGATCATCTGGCCGACGGTGACCGTGTCTTCTTCGACATTCATCACGGGACGGTTGCGAGCGCGGTCGAGGATGTCGCGGAAGATGCGCACCAGGTCGACGGTGTCGGCGGCGATCTCCGGCTCGGCGGCGGCATCGTCTTTGAACTCCTTGAAGCCGGGATTGCTCCAGGTGGCGGCTTCGAGCATCTGCTTCTGCTGGAGCATCTGGGCGGCGTTTTTGAAGCGCTCATGCTCGAGCAGGCGCTCGACGAGCTCGCGGCGGGGGTCTTCCGGCGCTTCATCCGGCCCGGCGCCGGCGCGCGGCAGGAGCATTTTGCTCTTGATGTGGATGAGCAGCGATGCGGTGTAGATGAACTCGCCGGCGACGTCGACGTCAGAGCTTTTGAGCTGGTTGACATAGGCCAGGAACTGGGCGGTGATGCGGGCAATCGGGATGTCGTAGATGTCGATGTCCTGCTTGCGGATGAGGTCAAGGAGGAGGTCGAGCGGTCCGTCATAGACGAGGCCCACGCTGACCGAAAACGGCGACTCCTCGGAGCTCTGGTCGCGCTTTTTTTGCTGCGCGGCGGCTTTGGCGGCGGCCTTCTCGTCGGGGTGCGGCTGGACGGCGAGGACCAGCGGGGGCGCTTCAGGTGCGGCAGGCGCGGTGTTCCCAGCTTCCTGGGGATTGTTCGGGTTGGCGTTCTCGTCCGTCAATGTATTTCGACTTCCTTCTTCGCTGGTCTGTGTCGCGCATGCCCTGCGGGCGCGGTCAGGGCATTTGCATGGCTGCGCGCACCTGCACCATGGTCTGCTCAGCGCGTGCGCCGGCGCGCGTTGAGCCATCCGCCAAAATCTCTTTCACCTGCGCCTCGGTAAAGTTGGCGCGCCGCTCCTGGATCGGCGTCAGCAACTGCACCAGCGCGTCCGCAGCCCACCCCTTGCACTGGATGCACCCGATGCCCGCAGTCCGGCAACCTTCGTACACATTGGCAAGCGTCTCCGGGGTGGAGAAGACCTTGTGCAGGTCGCCCACGGGACACTTGTCCGGGTCGCCCGGGTCGGTGCGCCGGACGCGGGCCGGGT